>Ga0256405_10003183_pt1 | contig 34839 bp, 22 predicted proteins | sample RumenRJG_02DNA_FD_189096 | JGI IMG/M metagenome (GOLD analysis project Ga0256405, IMG submission 189096) | Bovine rumen microbial communities from Lethbridge, Alberta, Canada - RJG_02 | ecosystem: Host-associated > Mammals > Digestive system > Stomach > Rumen | place: Canada: Alberta...
GCTTTCAACATCAACAATATGGAGATTGTCCAGGGAATCACCGAGGCAGCTGCCGAGCTGAATTCTCCGGTCATCCTTCAGGCTTCCCAGGGAGCAAGAAAGTACGCTAACTCCGTCTATCTGGTAAAGCTTGTAGAGGCTGCTCTTGAGATTCATCCGGACCTGCCGGTTGTTCTTCATCTGGATCACGGTGCAGACTTCGAGGTTTGCAAGGACTGCGTAGACAACGGCTTTACTTCTGTCATGATCGATGCTTCCTCCAAGCCGTTCAAGGAGAACATCGAGCTGACAAAGAAGGTTGTTGAGTACGCACACGCTCATGGCGTTGTCGTTGAGGCTGAGCTTGGCACTCTGGCAGGCATCGAGGATGCTGTCGCTGTCAAGGCGGAGGATTCCTCCTACACCAATCCGGACGACGTTGAGGAATTTGTCGGCGAGACCGGTGTTGATTCCCTTGCAATCGCAATCGGAACCAGCCATGGCGCATACAAGTTCAAGCCGGGCACAAAGCCGCAGCTTCGTTTTGATATCCTCGATGAGGTTGTCAAGAGACTGCCGGGCTTCCCGATCGTCCTCCACGGAGCTTCCTCTGTACCGCAGGAGTATGTCAAGATCATCAACGCAAACGGCGGTGCTCTGAAGGATGCCATTGGTGTTCCGGAAGATCAGCTTCGTCAGGCTGCACGCAGCGCTGTCTGCAAGATCAACATCGATTCCGATCTTCGTCTTGGCATGACCGCTGGTATCCGTAAGACCTTTGTTGACGATCCGTCCATCTTCGATCCGCGTCAGTATCTGAAGGTCGGCCGCCAGAACGTCCATGACATCGTTGCACACAAGATCAAGGATGTCCTTGGATCCGATGGCAAGGCTGCTGAGCTGTCCAAGAGATAAGGATCAGGCTGCCTGATGAAGAAGGCCTGAATAACCGGAGGGGGTATCCTCAGGATCTGAGAAGATCCCGGGAATGCCCCTTTTGCTGTATCCGAAGATATGATGTAACCAGCGGCGGATGCCGGAGATCATGGCGTCCTCATGTACGAATACAGGAGAAGATATGGAATTATCTGAGAAGGGTGTATACCTGGTCAATGGAACCGATATCGTGCCGGATACGGAGGAGGCCTCGGCCCGGATACGGCAGATGACCGGAAAGGAACCGGACAGGCAGCAGGCGCGCAGGGAGACGATGGCATGGTCGATTCTTCACAGCCATAACCTGTCCGGAGATGATGAGAAGCTCCAGATCCGCTTCGATAAGATGGCATCTCATGACATCACATACGTGGGCATCATCCAGACAGCGAGGGCATCCGGCCTGGAGCAGTTTCCGATCCCGTATGTCCTGACGAACTGCCACAATTCGCTCTGTGCTGTCGGCGGTACGATCAATGAGGATGACCATATGTTCGGCCTCTCAGCGGCGAAGAAGTACGGCGGCATCTATGTCCCGCCGCATCAGGCCGTCATCCACCAGTTCGCACGCGAGATGCTTGCCGAGTGCGGGGCGATGATCCTGGGCTCTGACTCCCATACCCGCTACGGGGCACTCGGGACGATGGCGATGGGAGAGGGCGGCGGCGAGCTGGTCAAGCAGCTTCTCAGCCAGACCTACGACATCGACATGCCCGGCGTCGTCGCAGTCTATCTGGAGGGAGAGCCGGCAGCCGGGGTTGGACCGCAGGATGTTGCGCTGGCCATCATCGGCGCGGTGTTTGACAAGGGTTATGTCAAGAACAAGGTCATGGAGTTCGTCGGCCCGGGCATCGGACGCCTGAGCGAAGACTTCCGAATCGGTGTCGATGTGATGACGACGGAGACAACCTGCCTGAGCTCGATCTGGCGAACAGATGAGAAGACAAAGAACTTCTATGAGATCCACGGCAGGAGATCCGCCTACAGAGAAATGAATCCGGGCAGCCTTGCCTATTACGATGGCTGTATCCGCGTGAACCTGTCTAAAATCCGCCCGATGATCGCGATGCCGTTCCATCCGAGCAATGTCTATGCCATTGAGGATGTGCAGAAGAACCTGAAGGACGTGCTCCACGATGTGGAGGAGCGTGCGAAGGTTTCCTTCGGCGGAAAGATCAGCTATTCGCTTCAGGACAAGATTGTGGACGGGAAGCTCTATGTCGACCAGGGGATCATCGCCGGCTGTGCAGGCGGCGGATTTGAGAATATCTGCGCGGCTGCGGACATTCTCCGTGGCCATTCGATCGGCAACGACGAGTTCACGATGAGCGTTTACCCGGCTTCCATGCCGATTTACATGGAGCTGGTGAAGGATGGCCGCTTTGCTGATCTGATCGAAGCCGGTTGTGTTGTCAAGACAGCGTTCTGCGGACCCTGCTTTGGTGCGGGCGACACCCCTGCAAATGGGGCCTTCTCCATCCGCCATTCGACCCGGAACTTCCCGAACCGGGAAGGCTCGAAGGTGCAGAATGGCCAGATTGCTTCGGTTGCGCTGATGGATGCGCGTTCCATCGCAGCGACGGCGGCAAACAAGGGCTTCCTGACAGCTGCGACAGAGATTGATGTAAAGTACAGCGAGCCGGAGTACCATTTTGACAAGGCAATTTACGAGAATCGTGTGTTCAATGCCTGGGGAAAGGCGGAGCCGGAGGAAGAGCTGGTGTTCGGGCCGAATATCAAGGACTGGCCGGCGATGAGTCCGCTGCCGGAGAATCTTCTCCTGCGTGTTGTGTCCGAGATCCATGATCCGGTGACCACGACCGATGAGCTGATCCCGTCCGGGGAGACAAGCTCTTACCGTTCCAATCCGCTGGGGCTTGCGGAGTTCACGCTGTCCCGAAAGGATCCGGCGTATGTGCCGCGGGCAAAGCAGGTGCAGCTGGTGCAGAAGGCAATTGAGTCGGGAGAAGATCCTGCATCCGCGCTTTCCGCAGCAGAGACACAGGATGCGGGCTCGAAGCCGCTTGCGGATTCCTATCAGGACACAGTCAGCCTGATCGCAGAGAAGCTCCCTGGTGTCGTTGAAAGCTTCAAGGACCCGAAGGCGTTCGGTGTCGGTTCGACCATCTTTGCGGTGAAGCCGGGAGACGGGTCCGCGAGAGAACAGGCTGCTTCCTGCCAGAAGGTGCTCGGCGGCTGGGCGAACATTGCATTTTCGTATGCGACAAAGCGTTATCGCTCGAACCTGATCAACTGGGGCATGCTTCCGCTTATGATCGGGGAGGGCGATCTCCCGTTTGCAAATGGAGACTGGGTCTTCCTTCCGGATATTCGGGCGGCAGTCGCCGAGAAGCGCGACCGTATCATGGGCTTTGTCGTGAAGAACGGCGCCATGAAAGAGTTCTATATGACACTGGGTGAGCTGACCGACCATGAGCGTGAAATCATCATGGACGGCTGCCTGATCAACTACAACCGGAAGCTGCATGAGCGCCAGGCTTGAGCGGTGTTTCAGTGTGATGCGGCAGGATGGGCACCTTGCAGAACTGTCTGGATTGTATAAATTATATATACAATAATAATATGAAACAATTATAATACAAAAATATTAAAAATATAATCAAATCGTATTGACAATCCAAGTGCCCTTTGCTAGTATGTAGTTACACAAAGAACATCGGTTGAAAGTCAGAGGAAACAGAAGAATCAATAACCGATGGGTCTGATCGCAGAAAGGAGGGCTGGACCGATGGAAATCGACAGTGGAACACCGTACAGTTCAGTTCAATATAACAGAGGCAGAGTGACAGGTCCCTGCGAAAAAGATTTCTGATGATCGGTTTTCTGGAATCGCAGTATAGAGCGAGAATCGGAGAAGAAAAGTAGAGAACCGACAGAAGCGCCTTTCACTTGTTATATTGAAAGCAAGCTGCCGGATAAGATTCTATCGTTAAGAATTCTTGCAGTAGAAAGATGGGAAGATGATTTTCAGAATCCGTTCCTGACGAGAAAGGGAACGAAGATCGATATCAATTATTTATTTTATGCGATGGTGCTGTAGAGCACAGCATCTTGAGTCATAGAAGAGCAGGGAAGAATCCTCCGATTCGTATGTGAGAAAGATCACAACTGAATAGCTACTCGAAGTGTAAATCGTTCAAGTCAATCGTTCCGGAGCCGGTGAGATGAGTCACCGGCTCCTTCTTTATAATGGCGGCTTATAAAACCGTTATTCTGCGTCTCAAGGGGAAGGAGATGGCTGTGGCGAAGCGGAGAGCTGATCTGCCTGCCGGATCAAAGCCGGGAGTGTTGCCTCGAATTCGACTCCGTAGCTGTCCGGTCTGCCGGATGCCTGCGTCACACGGATTGTTTCCCGGACATAGTCGACCGCAAGCCGAAGGGCTTTTTTCAGCGGAAGTCCCCTTGTCAGGGCACCGGCGACAACGGAGGTGAACAGATCTCCCGTGCCGTGATAGTTCCCCGGAATGCGGTCTGTAAAACAGGAGACAACCTCCCCGGTTCTGCTGTTTCTTGCCATGGCACCTGTCTGACCATCTTTGAGGGAGACCCCGGTCAGCACAGCCCACTCCGGGCCAAGCGCACACAGTGCTTTCAGCAGATCGAGAATATAATCCTTCTCATATCTTTCCAGGTAGGGAAGACCTGTCAGGTAATGCGCCTCTGTCAGGTTGGGCAGAATGATGTCCGCACAGCCGCAGAAGACAGCATACTGTTTCGCAAAGGATTCATCGAAACCGGTATAGAGCTTTCCATAATCCGCCATGACAGGATCGATGATGACGAGCGGATTCTGAGTGCCCTGGAATTTCCGGATGATATCCTGAACAATCTCCATCTGTCTCACAGACCCCAGATAACCGGAATAGATGGTGTCGAATGAGAATCCCAGTCTTTTCCAGTGGTCGGTGACGGGAACCATCTGGTCTGTCAGGTCCAGAAAGGTGAAGCCGTCAAACAGGGTATGCGTGGAGAGCAGTGCGGTCGGAAGAACGGCCGTCTCGATACCCAGAGACGAGATGACCGGGAGCGCAATGGTGAGGGAACATTTCCCGATACAGGATATGTCCTGTATTGTCAGAAGCCGTTTGCCGGAAGGAATCCCGGGTTTCGTCTGACCCTTATCTTCTGTCTCGTTTCTCAGATCCAGTTGATCCGGATGATGCATCGTTCATATCCTCCTTTTTCCGTTAGTCTAGCATCAGCGCACAGGACATACAACCAGGATGCAGTGTCCGATGATGCATCGTCCGTTTACGCTGTTTCCCTCCGATTGCCACCCACCGCCAATCGTGGTATAGTTACTGTGCATTTTTGTCTTCTGTACAGGCGGCCGGGATGGCACCTGCAGACAGCCTGCATCGGGCTTCAGTGCAGGATACAGAAAAACGGAAGAACTACTGAGGCGCAACGGGGAAATCGGAATCTGAACAGATTCCAGCGGACGATATGAATATCATAGTTGTAGGGTGCGGGAAGGTCGGAGCGAAGCTCTGTGCCGATCTGTGCCGGGAAGGGCATGATGTCACAGTCGTGGACAAGAGCGATTCTGTCGTGAATCAGATCTGCGACCGGTTTGATGTCATGGGTTTTTCAGGAAATGGAGCAAGCTACCAGGTTCTGCAGGAAGCGGGCATTGTACATGCCGATCTGGTGATCGCGGTGACAGGCGTGGATGAGGTGAACCTTCTTGTCTGCCTGATTGCACGAAAGGCGGGACATTGCCAGACCATCGCAAGGGTTCAGAACCCGGAGTATAACCAGGAGGCCGGGTTCCTGAAGGAAGAGCTGGGGCTGGCGCTGGTCATCAATCAGGAATTTACCTCGGCGCAGGAGGTGGCGCGGGTTCTGAAGTTCCCGAGCGCGATCGAGATCAACACCTTTGCCAAAGGAAAGGCAGAGCTGCTTCATTTCCGGATCCCGAAGGATTCCGTGCTGGATGGAATGAATCTGAACGAGCTTCACGAACGGCTCAAATGCCATGTGCTCGTATGCACGCGGGAGCGTGACAACGAGATGGTCATTCCGCAGGGAAACACGGTACTGAGGTCGGGGGATGTTATCTCAATTGTAGCTCCCGGGGATGAGCAGACAGAGTTTTTCAGGAGAATCGGACTCAATACCCATGCGGTCAGAAATGTGATGATCGCCGGGGGAGGGGATATCGCGTATTATCTGTCCCGGATTCTGATCCGCTCCGGGATTCAGGTCAAGATCATAGAGAAGGAACTTTCGCGCTGCGAGCAGCTTGCGGATCTGCTTCCGAAGGCGACCATCATTCACGGCGACGCCTCGGACAAGGAGCTTCTGGTCGAGGAGGGAATCGCCCGGACGGAAGGCTTTGTCGCACTGACCGGAATTGATGAGGAGAATGTCATCCTGTCGCTGTTCGCCCGGTCGATGGGCATTCGGAAAATCGTCACAAAGGTCGACAGAAGTGCATTCGCGGAGGTGTTTGATCAGCTGGATCTGGACACGATGATTGCTCCGAAGAACATTACGGCGGAGCACATCGTGACTTATGTCCGGGCGATGCAGAATTCTTTTGGAAGCAACATCGAGACGCTTCACCGGATGATGGATGACCAGGCAGAGGCACTGGAGTTTCTGATCAGGGATTCATTTGCTCACAAGAATATCCCGCTCAGGAATATGAAGTTCCGGCAGGGGGCGCTGGTCGCCTGCATTTCCAGAAAGGGAAAGGTGATTCTTCCGAGGGGCGATGACCGGATCGAGGTGGGCGATACGGCAGTGGTCATCACTTCCCTCAAGGGGGTCAGTGATATCGATGATATTTTTGAAAAGTGATATCTCATGAATTATGCAATGATATTCCGGATTCTGGGGTGGATGCTGGTCTTTGAGGCCGGGTTTATGGCGCCTTCCGCCATCGTGGCGGCGATCTACCGGGAGGCCAGCGTGATTTGGCTGTTTGTCTCGATGGGGATTGTAACGGCGGCGGGACTCCTTCTGAGAGCCGTTTCCAGACCGCGTCACCACAGGATCTATGCGCGGGAGGGAGCTGTCATCTGCGCGCTGATCTGGTTTCTGTACAGCATCTTCGGGGCGCTTCCGTTCAAGCTGTCCGGCTATATTCCGGATATGTTTGATGCTGTGTTCGAGACGGCATCCGGCTTTACGACAACCGGCGCCTCCATCCTGTCAGATGTCGAGGCGCTTCCGCACTGGCTGCTGTTCTGGCGTTCCTTCACGCACTGGGTAGGCGGAATGGGCATTCTGGTCTTTGTCATGGCCATTATTCCGCTCGCATCCGGGGGAAGTGCGATGTACCTGATGAAGGCGGAAAGTCCGGGCCCTAGCGTCAAGAAGATGGTGCCGAAGGCGAGTCAGACAGCCGGTCTTCTTTACAAGATGTACATTTTCCTGACAGTCCTGCAGCTTCTGTTTCTGGTGCTCGGGCGGATGCCGCTGTTTGACGCGCTCTGCATTACCTTCGGGACAGCCGGAACGGGCGGGTTCTCAGTCCTGAATTCGGGCTGTGCAACATATACGATCTTCCAGCAGGTTGTGATCACGGTCTTCATGATCCTGTTCGGGACAAATTTCAGTGTGTTCTACCTGATCATGATGGGCAGAATCCGGGAAGTGCCGAAGGTGTCGGAGGCGATGACCTACTATGGAATCATCGGGGCAGCCGTTGCTCTGATTACGGTCAATATACGGGGATCCTATACAAGCATCGGGCTGGCGATCAAGGATGCGGCCTTTCAGGTCGGATCCATCATCACGACAACCGGATTTGCGACCACAGATTTTAATATCTGGCCTGCCTTCTCCAAATGGATTCTGATTCTCCTGATGTTTGTCGGCGCCTGCGCCGGAAGCACGGGAGGCGGCATCAAGGTATCCCGAATCCAGGTGGTGTTCAAGGCGATCATGAAAGAGCTGGACAGCGTCATTCATCCGAATGATGTTCGCAAGATCCGTTATGACGGAAAGGTGCTGGATCACGCAGTACTGAGAGGCATCAATGTCTTTATTACAGCATACTTCGTGGTGTTCGGGCTTTCGGTTCTGTTGGTTTCAGTCGACAACTTCGGACTTGAGACGAATTTTTCCGCGGTGGCGGCGACATTGAACAATATCGGCCCGGGGCTTGGAGGAGTTGGACCGGCTTCAAACTTCAGCGGCTATGGCGCATTTTCCACCTGTGTGCTGATTTTTGATATGATTGCCGGAAGACTGGAGATCCTTCCTGTACTGATCCTCCTTTCTCCCCATACATGGGCGGAGGGTTCTGTTCTGAGAGGAAAGCATGTCAGAGGGAGCCGGGAAGCGGAAAACGATCTGATGATGAGCGGAAGCCTTGAAATGGAACTTGGCTGATGCCAGTGAGGTGACAGAAGTGGATAAAAAAGAGTACCAGGAGAAACTGAGTGAGATCAACCGGCTGATTGCCGTTGAGGATTACAATTCTGCGGCGCAGGTGGCGGATTCGATCGATTGGAAGAGAGTCCGGAATGTCCAGACGCTTCTGATGATCAGCGAGGTCTATGAGGCGGTGAACCGCTATGATATGAGCAAGAATCTTCTGCTCAGGGCATATCGCAGGAGCCCCCTTGGCCGGACAGTTCTGTATAGGCTGGTGGAGTGTACCATTGCTCTGGGACAGTTTGATGAGGCGATCGAGTATTATTCCGAGTTTGTTCAGGCGGCGCCGAGGGACAACAACAAGTATATCCTGAAGTACAAAATCTACAGGGGCAGGGGATCGTCGCTGGACGAGCAGATCAATATTCTGAAGGAATACCTGGCACAGGAAAAGGACAGCGAGCGCTGGTCCTACGAGCTGGCGAAGCTCTACAAGGAGGCCGGAAGGACGCAGGAATGTATCAACACCTGTGACGATCTGGTGCTCTGGTACCAGAGTGGCAAATATGTAATCAAGGCGCTGGAGCTGAAAAAGAAGATCGCGCCGCTCACCCCAAGGCAGCAGGAGATTTATGACAGCCGCTTTGATGAAGTGGCCCAGGATGATGATCAGGACGAGGAGTCCGAGGCTTCCTATCTGCAGCAGGCGAGGGCAGAGCGTGCAACGATCCAGCAGGATGCGATCAAGTCGGAGCTTGCGGAGGATATTTCGAGGGCAGCACGGGCAAAACAGCAGGCGGAGGCTGAGACAGCCCGGCGGGAAGAAGAGCAGCCGCTCGGTCAGCCCGCTGCACAGGAAACTGCAGGGGGGCCGCAGCAGATGCAGCCAGTCGGGCAGTCAGATGAACAGCCCGCAGGCCAGCCTGTTGAGCAGCCAGCCGGTCAGCCGGTTGGACAGACAGATGAACAGTCAGCCGGTCAGCCCAGTGAACAGCCGGCTGCGCAGGCGGCGGCTTCCGCACAGGCGGATCATACAGAGATGCTGCAGCGGAAGGCAGAGGACGCTATGCGGCCGGAGACGGCTTTCTCACAGACACCTTCTGCGGACAGTGACAGTGCGCAGCCTGCTGCAGATCAGCTGCCAGGGCCGGTTGATGAAGGCGTTCATTACGATGAGAAAAATCTGAAGCAGAATCTGTCAGAGAGCATGAAAAAAATCATATCCGGCATCGGCCCGAGAGATGTGGTCGATGAGGAGGAGCAGCAGCTTGACCGTGCGATCGAAGAGTCGAAGGAGGATCAGGAGGAGGCTGTCGTATCCAGAGGACTGGGGATGTCTCTTGGGATCAATCAGCCGGAGGAAAAGAAAGCAGAGGCGCCGAAGCTGACGATTGACGACATCCTTCTGTCCATGGAGGACAAGGGGGATGCCGTCCGCAGAGTGATCTCGGAGGGAAAAGATATGGATCACGTCACCATGCAGCCGCAGGAAGCAGATGGTGCGCTGTCTGAAAATCGCACTGATGCTGCAGAAGGAGAAGACACAGAGGGATATCAGACTGCCGATGCGGCAGCACAGCCGTCGGCAGATGCGGCAGTTCAGCCGTCAGCGGATGCAGCAGCGCAGCCGTCAGCACCCGAAGAAGCACAGAAGCCGACAGATACAACTGTGCAGCCGTCAGCAGGCACCGCGGGACAGCCGTCAGCATCCGAGGAAGCACCGCAGGCAGCAGATGCAGCAGCGCAGCCGTCAGCCGATGCAGCCGTGCATTCATCAGCAGGCCCAGAAGCCGTTCAGCCAGCAGAGACAGCCGCGCAGCCGTCAGCAGGTACCGCAGGAGAACAGGCGGCATCTTTCCGCCCGGAGGACTGGAAGAACAGACCGGTAGAGGATATCCTGGATGCAAAGACAAGGGTTCTTCCGACAGCGGAAATCGCAAAGCTTCACGAACAGTTCCGACAGAGAGAGCTGAAGGCAAAGACGGCCGGCGAGAGAGTTGCGGAGCAAATTGCATCGGAGGCTGAAGCGCAGGCCAAGAAAGAGGATGCAGGAAAAACAGCGGCATCGCAGGGACAGCCGGAAGATGGGATTCAGCCTTTTGGGCAGGCAGCCGCAGCCCGCGCGGAAGCATCAAGGCAGATACAGGAGAGGCAGCCGGCAGATGAGCAGCCGCATGCTGCCTCAGAGAAAGAGACTGTCCAGCGGACGTCTGAGCAGTCCATGCGCGAGGTCCTTCCGCAGACGGATGTCAGAGAACCGCAGGTGACAGCCGGCAGATCCTACCTGAAGCCTTATCAGAGAGAGCTGTTCTCGGGATTCCTCGGGATCGGAAATCTGGAGGAACAGATTGCAAAAGCAATCGAGCAGGCAGAGAGCCGGAATGGAGACCGTACATCCCGCACAGGCAATGTCCTGATTCTGGGCGGGCATGGCTGTGGAAAAACGACGATCGCGACGGGCATCGCAAAGGCTGTCGCGGAGGACATGGGAACGCATTCGGTCAAGATGGCGCGGATTTACGCGGCTGACCTGAACCGCAAGGACATTGCGGCAACGATCGCAAAGATTGCGGGAGGGGTCCTGATTGTCGAGGAGGCCGGAGATCTGGAAGACAGCATCGTCGATCAGCTGACAACGGCGATGGAATTCCGGACAGACGGGATGATCATGATTCTGGAGGATGAACAGCGGTATATTCATGACCTCCTGATGCGCCATCCGCGCTTTACGATGAAGTTCACGGCGCAGATCTACATACCGACGTTCAGCAGCCAGGATCTGGTGAACTTCGGTCAGCTTTATGCGGAGAGCCAGGACTGCACGCTCTCGGAAGACGCAAGGGAAGCGCTCAGGGCAAGGCTGGATGCAGCGGCCAAGTCGGGCGAACAGGTATCGATCACCAATGTCGTGGAGCTGACAAGCCGTGCGATTCGGAATTCGCAGAAATTCTTCCGCAGGATTCAGTCTGCGAAGAAGCGTTACGACGAACAGAACAGGGTGATCCTGAAAGCAAAGGATCTGCGGTAATATCGATATAATTCCGTAATAATTACGGAACCCGGCAAACGATCCGAAACCATTCCGATTTAGGCATTCAGACAGAAAATGTTGGGATATTGGATCGATATTCTAACATTTTGTCAGCTTATATAAAAATATTTTGAATTCATGGTAATATCGTTCATTGACACTGACAAAACCCGCTGTTATACTCTAGCTAGTTCCTTATTAATTTTGCGTTTTTGCTGACGCCAGGAGGTAGTGAGGATGAAAAAACAGATTGCTGTGTTTCTGAGTTTGGCAATGGCTGCAACAGCCTGCAGTCCGGCATTTGCTGGGGAGACGGAAGCCCAGACGGAGGGCCAGGCAAGCGGCGGCGCTTTCATTGCGGGAGCTGAGACGGAGGCGGATGTGACGGTCCCGTCCGACATGAAGTTCGGCTTCATTTTCCTTCACGATGAGAATTCAACCTACGACCTGAACTTCATCAACGGAGCGAAGGAAGCGGCAAAGGAACTCGGTCTTTCAGATGACCAGATTATCCTGAAGACCAATGTCCCGGAAGGCCAGGAGTGCTACGAGACGGCTGCAGACCTTGCAGATCAGGGATGCGCGGCAGTCTTTGCGGATAGTTTCGGACATGAGGATTACATGATCCAGGCAGCCCAGGAGTACCCGGATGTTCAGTTCTGCCATGCAACCGGAACGAAGGCGCACACCGAAGGACTGAGCAACTACCACAACGCGTTCGCTGCCATCTATGAGGGCCGCTATCTGGCCGGCGTCGCAGCGGGCATGAAGCTCAACGAGATGATCAAGGACGGAAAGATTACCGAGGACAAGGCGAAGATCGGCTATGTCGGCGCCTTCACTTACGCAGAGGTTATCTCCGGATTCACCTCCTTCTTCCTTGGCGCAAGATCTCAGTGTCCGAGTGCAACGATGGAGGTTACCTTCACCGGATCCTGGTATGATGAGACGGCTGAGAAGGAAGGCGCAAAGAACCTGATCAACGACGGCTGCGTGCTCATTTCCCAGCATGCAGACTCCATGGGTGCTCCTACAGCCTGCGAGGAAGCAGGAGTTCCGGATGTCTCCTACAACGGGTCCACGCAGGATGCATGCCCGAACACCTATCTGATTTCCTCCAGAATTGACTGGGCTCCGTATATGAAGTTTATGATGCAGTCCGTTGCAGAGGGCAAGGAGATCCCGGCAGACTGGACAGGAACACTTGCAAGCGGCTCTGTCAAGCTGACAGATCTCAACACGAGTGTCGCTGCAGAGGGAACACAGGAGAAGCTTGACGAGGTTACCAAGGAACTTGAGGCAGGTACCGTTCATGTATTTGACACCTCCGCCTTCACGTTCAAGGGTGCAGCGCTTGACGACAGCTATCTGGCAGATGTAGATACCGATGACAACTACACGCCGGATACCAAGGTCGTGTCGGATGGATATTTCCATGAGTCTGAATACAGAAGTGCTCCGTACTTCGATCTGGTTGACGCGGACAACGCAGCCGGCATTGATGGCATCAAGCTTCTGGATACCAACTTTGGCTGATGACACATTGAATACCAGGCAGAGAGATCGTCTCTGACAATTAAGAGGAGGGCAGTACGGGAGCAAGACCTGTGCTGCCTTCTTCAGTGAAGGGAAGGTGCGACAGTGGATAACAAACAGCCCGCCGTCAGCATGCGCGGCATTACCAAGACATTCGGAAAGGTAGTTGCAAACGATCACGTGTCGATCGACATCTACAAGGGGGAGATTCTCTCTCTTCTGGGAGAGAACGGAAGCGGAAAGACAACGCTGATGAACATGCTTTCCGGTATCTACTACCCGGATTCCGGCCATATCTACATCAACGGCAGGGAGGAGTTTATCCACTCTCCGAAGGACGCTCTGGATCTGGGAATCGGCATGGTTCATCAGCACTTCAAGCTCGTGGACGTCATGACGGCGACTGAGAACATCATCCTCGGGCTGAATGAAGGAAAATTCGACCTGAAGGCGGCCTCGAAGCGGATTTCCGAGATCTGCGACAGGTACGGCTTTGAGCTGGATCCGAATCAGAAGATCTATGATATGTCTGTCTCACAGAAACAGACGGTTGAGATCGTGAAGATGCTGTACCGCAAGGCGGATATCCTCATCCTGGATGAGCCGACAGCCGTTCTGACGCCCCAGGAGACGGAGCGCCTCTTCGATGTTCTTCGGAACATGAAGAAGGATGGAAAAGCGATCATCATCATCACGCACAAGCTGAATGAGGTGCTGGAGATCTCCGACTGGGTGGATATCCTGAACAAGGGGAAGTTCATCGGCAACCTGAAGACCTCGGAGACCAACACGCAGGAGATGACCGATATGATGGTCGGCCATGCCGTGAAGCTGGATATCGAGCGTCCGGAGCCGAAGGATGCAAAGCCGAGGATTGTCGTGAAGGGACTGACGGTCAGCAGCGCAGACGGCATCCGGAAGCTGGATGACGTTTCCTTCGATATCCGCTCGGGAGAAATACTGGGAATTGCGGGGATTTCCGGGAGTGGTCAGAGGGAACTCCTTGAGGCGATTGCAGGTCTTCAGAAGATTGATTCCGGCGAGATTACCTACATTGATGATAGCGGCAAAAAGAGCAATCTGGTCGGGGAAGATCCGGAGGCGATCGCGGAGATGGGTGTGGCGCTTTCATTTGTCCCGGAAGACCGTCTTGGCATGGGGCTGGTCGGGAACATGGATCTGACAGACAACATGATGCTGCGTTCCTTCCGGAAGGGCAAGGGGCCGTTCACAGATCGGAAGATCCCGCAGAACCTGGCGAAAGAAGTCGTCGAGGAACTCTCCGTCGATACACCCGGCCTTTCCACACCAGTTAGAAGACTTTCGGGCGGCAACGTCCAGAAGGTGCTTGTCGGGCGCGAGATCGCGTCCAATCCGACCGTCCTTCTGACGGCCTATGCTGTGCGAGGACTGGACATCAATTCGTCCTATGTCATCTATGATCTGATGAACAGGCAGAAGGAAAAGGGCGTGGCGGTTGTATATGTCGGCGAAGATCTGGATGTGCTTCTGGAGCTGGCGGACCGGATTCTCGTCCTGTGCGGAGGAAAGGTGTCCGGTATCCTGGACGGAAGGACGGCAAACAAGAATGAAGTTGGCCTGCTGATGACTTCACTGGGAGGCGCATCATGAAGAATAAGACAAAAAACGGTACAGGACTTCATATCGTAAAGAGAGCTTCAATCTCCTGGTATAAAGCGATGGGGATCAGAGCGATCACCCTTGTGTGCGCTATCCTCGTATGCGCGCTTGTCACCTGGGCGCTGACAAGAGAAAGCCCGCTCGACGTCATGGCGACCATCTTCGGCGGAAGTTTTGCCTCGCAGAGACGGTTCTGGGTCATGATGCAGGATCTTTCCGTCCTTCTTCTGATCTCTCTGGCGATGGCGCCGGCGTTTCGCATGAAGTTCTGGAACATCGGAGGCGAGGGACAGGTCATGATCGGCTGCCTCGCAACGGCTGCCTGTATGATTACGCTTGGAAACCGTCTGCCGAATGGGCTGGTGATCCTGCTCAGTCTTGTCTCGGCAGTCATTGCCGGAGGAATCTGGGGGCTGATTCCGGCGGTCTGCAAGGCGAAGTGGAACACCAATGAAACTCTGTTCACCCTGATGATGAATTATGTTGCGATTCAGCTCTGCGCATACTTTATCATCCTCTGGGAGAAACCGAAGGGCTCCGGAAAGGTCGGCATCATCAATCAGTCCAGTCACGCCGGCTGGCTGCCGGTCATCGGGCGGTACAAGTACCTGCTGACTGTCATTGTCGCGGCGGCGGTGACCGTCTTTATCTTCTGCTATATGAAGTACAGCAAGCATGGCTATGAGCTGGCGGTTGTCGGAGAGAGCCAGAATACGGCAAGATATGTCGGCATCCGGGTCGGAAGAGTCATCGTTCGGACGATGCTGCTGTCCGGCGCCATCTGCGGACTGACCGGTTTCATGCTTGTCGCTGGATCGGACCACACCATCACGACAACCCTTGCAAACGGGCGGGGATTTACAGCCGTCCTGGTTGCGTGGATGGCAAAGTTCAATCCATTTGGCATGATCTTCACGAGTTTCCTGATTACGTTCATGTCCAAGGGGGCCGGCGAGGTGGCGACGAACTTTAACCTCAACGAGTCATTCTCGGATATCCTGACGAGCATCATCATCTTTTTCCTGATTGGATGTGAGTTCTTCATCCAGTACCGAATTGTCCGGAAGAAGGAGGCGAAATAAATGTTTAACTTTGTAGCGTTTATTCCAAGTGCGGTCAAACAGAGTATTCCGCTTCTGCTCGGCAGTACGGGCGAAACTCTCACCGAGAAATCCGGAAACCTGAACCTTGGCATCCCGGGCATCATGTACGTCGGTGCCATCTCGGGTGTCATCGGCTCTTTCTTCTATGAGAACCACCTGACGGCAGTGAATGCATCCATCAATCCGTTCCTTGGAATCGCGATTCCGATTCTCTGTTCGCTCCTGGGGTCTCTCCTGATGGGACTGCTCTACTGCTTCCTGACGGTCAACCTGAGGGCAAACCAGAACGTGACCGGTCTTGCAATGACAACTTTCGGTGTCGGATTCGGAAACTTCTTCGGCGGATCGCTGATCAAGCTGACAGGGTCGGATGTCCCGTCTATTTCACTTCGGGCGACCTCCGGGTGCTTCCAGAAGACGCTTCCGTTTGCAGATAAGACGGGAGTGATTGGGAAGCTGCTGTTCTCATACGGCTTCCTGGCGTACACGGCGATCATCATCGCAATCCTGGCTGCGCTGTTTCTGAGAAAGACAAGGCTCGGTCTCCAGCTGCGGGCGGTCGGAGAGAATCCAGGCACGGCGGACGCGGCCGGGATCAATGTCTCGAAGTACAAATACATCGCGACCTGCGTCGGATCCATGATTGCAGGACTTGGCGGCCTGTACTACGTCATGGACTATGCATCCGGTGTCTGGTCGAACAACGCCTTCGGCGACAGGGGCTGGCTTGCCATCGCGCTTGTCATCTTCACGGTCTGGAGACCGGACCTGAGCATCTTTGCATCCATCCTGTTCGGCGGCCTGTACATTCTGTATCTTTACATTCCGACCGGAACAAACATGGCCATCAAGGAGATCTACAAGATGTTTCCATATCTTGTCACGATTGCGGTGCTCATCATCATGAGCATGCTGAACAAGAAGGAGAACCAACCGCCGGCAGCACTGGGCCTGCCGTACTTCAGGGAAGACCGCTGAGACGGCAGGATCAGAGATAGCAGCAACAGAGACAGCTTAAACAGACTGAAGGCTAGTATGCTGAAAGCCTGTACGCTGAATGACAGCAGACAGACGGGCATCGGAAAATCGGGAGGACCCTTTTCCGGTGCCCGTACGCATATATACATTCGTGTATCGAATGCACACATTTGAAAGCACACGCTGCTGACGGATGGATGAAGCACTGCGGGAATAGAGAAGGATCCCGGGCAGGCAGGTTTGCCCGGAAATGGGGCCTTCGTTGACTTATGTTTGTGCAAATCATATAATTATTATCAGACTGACGGCAGCTCTTTTAAGTGGGTTGCTGAAAGCACTGGATGCTATAGAAAAGCTGCGGGAAAGTGCAGGAAAGGATGGGTGGCACCATTGAGCGAATGGTACGATAACACGGTTTTTTATCATATCTATCCACTGGGACTTCTGGGAGCGCCTCATGAGAATCATGGAGGAGAGGTGGTTCACCGCCTCAGGAAGCTGAATGGATGGATTCCGCATCTGAAGGATCTGCATGTCGGGGCGATTTATATCGGACCGCTCTTTGAGTCATCCAGGCATGGGTACGACACAATCGATTACCGGATGGTGGACAGACGTCTTGGAGACCAGGAAGATTTCAAGGCATTTGTCCGCTCCTGCCATGAGGCGGGAATCCGAGTGGTCGTCGACGGGGTCTTCAACCATACAGGACGTGAATTTTTCGCATTTCGGGATATCCAGAAGAACCGGGAGCAATCAAGATACAAGGACTGGTACAAGGGCATCAATTTTGGCTGGGACAGCGCTTACCACGATGGCTTCTCCTATGAGACGTGGCGGGGATCGGGCGATCTGGTCAATCTGAACCTCAGAAATCCGGAGGTGAAGGACTACCTGTTTGATGTGATTCGTTTCTGGATCGATTCGTTTGATATTGACGGCATCCGGCTGGATTGTGCGGACTGCCTTGATTTTGATTTCCTCCGGGAGATGCGCCGTGTAGTCCTGGAGAAAAAGCCGGATTTCTGGCTGATGGGAGAGGTGATCCATGGCGACTATGCGCGCTGGGCAAATCCGGAGATGCTTCATTCTGTCACAAACTATGAGCTGAACAAGGGGCTTTGGTCCGGACATGAGTCGCACAATTACTTCGAGATCGCCCATACCATCCGGAGACAGTTCGATGAGAATGGCGGAATATACAGGGGCCGGGTGCTGTACTCCTTTGCGGATAACCACGATGTTTCAAGGGTTGTGGAGAAGCTGAGCGATAAAAAGCAGCTGTTCCCGCTGTATACGCTTCTTTATACACTGCCGGGCGATCCGTCCATCTATTACGGATCAGAGTGGGGTATCGGCGGACGGAAGGAAAACGGAGACTGGGGGCTTCGGCCGCAGATCGACCTGGAGAAGATCAGTCAGAACCCGCCCATCCCGGGGCTGGAAGAATTCCTTGAGAAGCTCGGAGGGCTCAGGCAGGAGTATCCGGTGATTGGAAATGGCCGGTATAGGGAGCTGCTTCTGACAAACAGGCAGTATGCATTTGCGAGGATCGGAGATCAGGAGGCGGTTGTGGTCGCGGTTAATAACGACAGTCAGCCTGCCGAGCTGTGGATCCGGATTCCGGATATTGGAGATACTGTGGTTGACCTGCTGTCGCTGGATGAAGTTAAGAAGGAACAGGGACAGCTTCACGTCACGCTGCCGGCGGATGGCTGCGCAGTTTATCTGCTCAATCAGGGAGGAAGCGAAGCGATGAGAAAGAAACAGGCTGGGAAAACGGAGCCAAAGAAGGTGACGGCAGCAGCGGAGCTGAAGAAGGTGACGGCGGCGCCGGAGCCGAAGAAGGTAACGGCAGCAGCGGAGCCGAAGAAGGTAACGGCAGCGCCGGAGCCGAAGAAGGTAACGGCAGCAGCGGAGCCGAAGAAGGTAACGGCGGCGCCGGGGCCGAAGAAGGTAACGGCAGCGGCGGAGCCGAAGAAGGTGACGGCGGCGCCGGAGCCGAAGAAGGTGACAGCGGCGCCAGAGCCGAAGAAGGTAACGGCGGCAGCGGAGCCGAAGAAGAAACCGGCAGGGAAGGTTCCGGAAAAGGGGCCTGAATTTATCGGGGATCTGGATCAGTACCTGTTTGACAAGGGCGTTCACTACGACATCTATAAGAAGCTGGGTGCACATCCTTCCACGTACAAGGGACGGAAGGGCATTCACTTTGCTGTGTGGGCGCCTCATGCGGCGGCCGTCACGCTGATCGGGGAGTTCAACGGCTGGAATGAGAGCAACATCCCGATGGAAAAGAAGGAGCCCTCCGGAATCTGGGAGACCTTTGTCGAGTCGGCGCAGCCTGGACAGATGTACAAGTATCTGATCTACACACAGGATGGAAGAAAGCTGTACAAGGCGGACCCTTATGCGAACCAGGCAGAGTACCGCCCGGGAACGGCATCTATCATCGCGGATCTGAGTCCGATCAAATGGACGGACGGAAGATGGATGAGGAGGCAGAATGACTTTGTCCAGGACAAGGCGCCGATTTCCATCTACGAGTGCCATATCGGGAGCTGGATGCGTCATCCGCACGGTGAACATGAGGACGGATTCTACAACTACCGGTATTTTGCGCATTCCATCACTGACTACCTGCTGAAAACAGGATACACGCACATCGAGCTGATGGGAATCGCGGAACATCCGTTTGATGGCTCCTGGGGGTATCAGGTGACGGGCTACTATGCGCCGACATCCCGGTACGGAACTCCGGAGGACTTCGCCTACATGGTGAATTATCTGCACAACCATGGCATTGGCGTGATTCTGGACTGGGTGCCCGCTCATTTTCCGAAGGATGCCCATGGACTGTCGGAGTTTGACGGAACACCGTGCTATGAATATGCGGATCCGCGCAAGGGAGAGCACCCGGACTGGGGGACAAAGGTCTTTGATTTCGGCAAGTCTGAGGTCAAGAACTTCCTGATCGCCAATGCGCTGTACTGGATCGAGGAGTTCCATGTGGATGGTCTGCGGGTCGACGCGGTGGCGTCCATTCTGTATCTGGACTATGGCCGCAAGGACGGACAGTGGGTACCGAACAAGTATGGCGGAAATAAAAATCTTGAGGCGATTGAGTTCTTCAAGCATCTGAATTCCGTCGTCAGGGGCAAGCACCCGGGTGTCATGATGATTGCCGAGGAATCGACGGCATGGCCGAAGGTCACGGGAAGGCCGGAGGACGATGGACTGGGCTTCTCAATGAAGTGGAACATGGGCTGGATGCATGACTTCCTCGAGTATATGAAGCTGGATCCGTATTTCCGCAAGTTCAATCATAATAAGATGACATTTGCGATGACGTACGCGTATTCCGAAAAGTACTGCCTGGTACTCTCGCACGACGAGGTTGTCCATCTGAAGTGCTCGATGATCAACAAGATGCCGGGTCTTTACGATGACAAATTTGCCAATTTGAAGTGTGGGTATACATTCATGTTCGGTCATCCGGGCAAGAAGTTGCTGTTCATGGGGCAGGATTTTGCGCAGGAGCGTGAATGGTCGGAGGACAGGGAACTGGACTGGTTCCTTCTTCAGCAGCCCAGGCACAGGCAGATGCTTGACTTTGTAACGGAATTGTTGCATCTTTATAAAAATACGCCGGCTATGTATGATGCAGACTGTGATCCGCGCGGATTTGAGTGGATCAATGCGGATGATGCAGACCGGAGCATCTACAGCTTCCTGCGCCATTCCGAGGATGGGAAGAGCAACCTGCTCTTTGTCATCAACTTTACACCGGTAGCGCGGCCGGATTACCGTGTCGGCTGTGTGAAAAAGTGCACATACCGGCTGGTGCTCGATGGAGACGAGGCGCGCTTCGGCGGCCGCGGGACGAGCCATCCGGTGATGTACAAGGCTGTCGAGAGTGAATGCGATGGAAAACTGTATTCCTTCGCATACGACCTGCCGGCGTACGGAGTTGCAGTGTTCCGTTATTGAGCAGGCTGCGCCCGGCAGCGCGGACGACAGAATCTGCGGAAAGAATGGTAGGATATTGGCATGAAAAATAACCCACGGATCAGATACAGCGGGAATCTGGGGATGCACTGGAGCTGGAGCGTCGTGCTGTCCCTCTCCCTCGTTGTGCTGGTGGCGCTCAATTTCAGGATCAGTACAAGGGCGGGCATTGTGACGCTGCTTTTTACCTGCTGCTACTTTGTGCTGATCCTCGGAGTCTATCTGTATTACCGGCCGAGAATCCTGAGGGGGCTGGTTGACTTTGCGACGAGCTTCGGGCAGAAACAGGAGGAAATCCTGCGCCAGATTGAGCTTCCCGTGACGATTGTGTCGGCGGATGGACGGATTCTGTGGATGAATGACAGACTCTGCGAGCTGTCAAAGAAACCGGAGGACTACGATAAGAACATCGCCACCCTGTTTCCGGAGCTTCAGCAGGATACGTTTCCGGCAGCGGAGTGGGATAAGGACGTGCAGGTCCACTATGAGAATATGGACTTTCGCGCTCACATGCAGCGAATCGTGATCGATGACCTGATTGACGGGACGGAGCTGATCTCCAGGGAAGCAAGGGACGGTGAGAGCAGTTATTTCTATATTATCTATTTCCTGGACGAGACAGATCTGAATCGGCTGCGTCAGGAAAACCGGGATCAGCGGTTTGCGGTGGCGCTGGTGGATCTGGACAATTATGATGAGGCACTGGAGGGAGTTGACGAGGTGCACAGTTCCCTGATCAGTGTTCTGGTGGACCGGCAGATCATGAAGTACTTCACATCGTACGACTGCCTTCCGAAGAAACTCGAGAAGGACAAGTACATGGTTGTCTTCAACCGGAAAAGCCTTGACGCGCTGATGGCCGATCATTTTTCTGTGCTGGAATCGGTCAAGACCATCAATATCGGCAATGAAGTCAGTATTACGCTGAGCATCGGTGCAGGGATCGGCGGGAAAACCTATATCGAAAACTATGAGAAGGCCCGCTCAGCAATCGAGATGGCGCTGGGCAGGGGCGGTGACCAGGCGGTGGTCAACAATGCGTCCCAGATGACCTTCTTCGGCGGAAAATCCCAGAGGAATGAACAGCATACGCGTGTAAAGGCGCGCGTAAAGGCGCAGGCGATGCGTGAGATCATGATCACAAAGAACTCGGTGATCGCGATGGGGCATCGCTTTATGGATATGGACAGCCTTGGGGCAGCGGTTGGAATCTGCCGGGCGGCGCGGGCACTCGGAAAGCCGGCGCATATCGTGATGGGCACGGAGACCGGTTCGATCAGCCAGTGGCTGGAGCTTCTGAAGGAGAGCAAGGATTACAAGGATGGGTTGTTTATAAGTCATGACCAGGCGCTGGCGATGACCGATGAATCGACAGCCGTCATTGTCGTGGATACGAACCGGCCGTCGCTTCTGGAGTGTGGCGAGCTTTTAAACCGGACAGACACTGTGGTTGTGCTGGATCACCACAGACAGAACACGGAGAAGATCGAGAATGCTTCCCTGAGCTATATTGAGCCGTCGGCATCCTCCGCTTGTGAGATGATCGCCGAGATTCTCCAGTATTTCGAGGAGAATGTCCGGCTCAGGAGCCTTGAGGCAGATTGTATGTACGCCGGCATTCTCATCGATACCAACAATTTTGTGGCAAAGACAGGAGCCCGGACATTCGAGGCAGCGGCTTATCTGAGAAGAAGTGGTGCGGATATCACGAGAGTCCGGAAGCTGCTTCGAGATGACATGGACAGTTATAAGGCGCGGGCCGAGGCAGTCCGGAATGCGGAGATCTATATGGGCGCCTATGCCATCTCGATCCTCCCGCCGGGAGGGCTCAAGAGTCCGAATGTGGTCGGTGCGCAGGCGGCAAATGAACTGCTGAACATTGTCGGCGTCAGGGCTTCATTTGTCCTGACTGACTATGAGAATGAGATCTTTATCAGCGCTCGGTCGATTGATGAGGCGAATGTCCAGCTCGTCATGGAGAAGCTGGGCGGTGGTGGGCATATCAGCATGGCAGGCGCCCAGTTGAAGGGGATGAAGATTGAAGAGGCACGGGACAAACTGAAGGAAGTCCTGAAACAGATGACAGACGAGAAGCTGATCTGACTGCAAAGAACGGTCAGAGCAAGGCAGAAAGCCGGAAAGGAACGATTTGGCAGCTGCGGCTGGAAGGCTCAGGCTGCGTGAGAGATGGAGGAGAATTATGAAGGTCATTTTGCTGGAAGATGTGAAGAAGGTTGGAAAAAGGGGGGAGATCGTCGAGGTCTCTGACGCATATGCAAGGAACGTTCTGATCCGGAAAAACCAGGGTGTGGAGGCGACCAGCGCGAATCTCAATACGCTGAAGCTGAAGAAAGCCAATGACGAGAAGGTTGCGGCTGAGAACCTGGCGGAGGCAGAGGCGCTGAAGAAGGAGATCGAGGATAAGGCAGTGCTGCTCAAGGTTAAGACAGGGGAAGGTGGAAAGCTGTTCGGTTCGATTTCGAACGGACAGATTGCGGACGCGATGAAGGAGCAGCTCGGGATTGAGATCGACCGCAGGAAGATCGTGATTGATGCGCCGATCAAGAACACGGGCGAGATGGCTGTCGATGTCAAGCTTCATCCGCAGGTGAAGGCGGAACTGAAAGTCAAGGTGGAAGCGCTCTGATGCCGGATGAGGAACTGATTAAAAGAATACTTCCTCATGACCAGGCGGCGGAATCATCGGTCATCGGTTCCATGATGATGGATCCTGAGGCCATCTCCGTAGCCCAGAAGTATCTGAGTCCGGACGATTTCTATCAGAAATCCTTCGGTCTGCTGTTTTCCGCCATCGTTTCGCTGGATAATGAGGGCCAGCCGGTCGACAGCGTGACGATTCAGAACAGACTCAGGGAAATGGACGCACCGGAGAACATCGCAACGGACAGTTATCTGGCACAGCTTGTCACAGCTGTCCCGACTTCGACGAATATCGAATACTATGCGAAGATCGTGGCGGACAAGTCCAGGCTCCGGACAATGATCCGGACGATGGAATCTCTGACGAACAGCTGCTATCTGAACCGGGAGAGTGTCCAGGCGCTGATGGCGGAGACAGAGGAGAAGATGTTCCGGGTCCTCCAGACGAAGGAAAGCCAGGACTATGTACCGATCCAGGATGTGGTGATGGAGGAGATTTCAAAGATCTCCGCGGCGGCACGGCAGAATTCCAGTGTGACGGGACTGTCGACAGGCTTCGCGGATCTGGATTTCAAGACCTCCGGCTTCCAGCCGTCTGACCTGATCCTCATTGCCGCAAGACCGTCGATGGGGAAAACAGCCTTTGCCCTGAACATCGGGGATTATATGGCGATCCGACAGCATAAGAATGTCGCGATCTTCAGTCTGGAGATGTCGAAGGGGCAGCTTGTCCGCCGCCTGTTTGCGCAGGAGGCCAACATTGATGCCCAGAAGCTGAGAAATGGAAATCTGGCAAGCACCGAGTGGGACAGTCTGATTGCCGGCGCGGATATGATCGGCAAGTCCGGGCTGATCATTGACGACACGCCCGGCATCACGGTTCCGGAGATGCGGAGCAAGTGCCGGAGATACAAGCTTGAACAGGGACTTGATATCATTATCATCGATTACCTGCAGCTGATGAGCGGCTCATCGAAGCGCAGCAGCGATTCCAGGCAGCAGGAAATTTCAGAAATCTCAAGGTCCCTCAAGGGGCTGGCAAGGGAGCTGAATGTCCCGGTCGTCGCGCTCTCGCAGCTCTCCCGTGCTGTCGAGCAGAGGCCGGATCACAGGCCGGTGCTTTCCGACCTCCGTGAGTCCGGAGCAATCGAGCAGGACGCCGATGTCGTCATGTTCCTCTACAGGGAGGATTACTATAAGCCGGACACCGAGCGGAAGGGGATTGCGGACTGCATCATCGCCAAGCAGAGAAACGGTCCTCTGGGCGATGTGGAGCTGGCATGGCTGCCGGAGTATACCAAGTTCGCCTCAATCGAGCGAAGCATGCCGCAGATATAAGACCGGACGGTTGCCGGGAAGTGTGTTTCACACACCTGGATCCGGCGTGCGCGGTGCGGCCCGGAGCAGGATACGGCCCGGATGAACACAGCTGCAGGTGCCGAGAGGCGCGCTCCATGCCGGCCGTCAATCGGGGATACAGAACCGGAACAGGAATGGAAGAGATCAGGAGACCAGAAAACATGAACAATGCAAGTGTAGAGGAATTTTTCGACAAGGTGCTGACCGTCAGACTGACGCCGGACAGGCAGGCCCTGGATATCATTGACCAGACACTTCTGCCGGGGACGGTGAAAAGAATCAATCTCAGCACGAAGGAAGAGATCTGGGAGGCCATCAAGAAACTCAGAGTCCGTGGAGCGCCGGCGATCGGGGTAAGCGCCGCATACGGAATGGCTGTCCTGTCCTCCAGAAGTCAGGCAGTGGATTTTGACTCATTTTACAGCGAATTCAAAGCCAACAAGGAATACCTTGCCTCCTCCAGGCCGACAGCCGTCAATCTTTTCTGGGCATTGAACCGGATGGAGAAGACCCTTCTGGACAACCGGACGAAGAGCATTCCGGAGATTCAGGAGATCCTCTACCATGAGGCTGACAAAATTCAGGCGGAGGATGTCCAGATCAGCCGGAATATCGGTGAGATCGGGTTCGGCCTGCTGAAGGATCTGAAAAAAGAAGGACGTCCGGTGGGAATCGAGACGCACTGCAATGCCGGGACACTGGCGACTGCCAAGTATGGAACGGCAACTGCTCCGATGTACATTGCGCTGGAGCATGGCTGGAAAGGAACAGACATGCATGTCTACTGCGATGAGACCAGACCGTTGCTTCAGGGGGCCAGGCTCACATCGTTCGAGGTTGCGTCGGCGGGTATCACCACGACTGTCCAGTGCGACAACATGGCCTCCAGCCTGATGAGAGCCGGGCTGATCGACATCATCTTTGTAGGCTGTGACCGTGTCGCGAGAAACGGTGATTTCGCGAACAAGATCGGGACATCCGGGCTTGCCATTATTGCAAAGCACTATGGCATCCCGTTCTATGTCTGCGCGCCGTCCTCGACGATTGATATGGAAACACCGTCCGGCGACCAGATTCCGATTGAGATGCGCGATCCGGATGAGGTCACGGAGATGTGGTATCAGGAGCGGATGGCACCGGAGAACGTGAATGTGTATAATCCGGCGTTTGATGTCACAGACCACTCCCTGATTACTGGAATGATTACAGAAAAGGGGCTGTGCACAGCGCCGTTTGAGGATGCGTTCCGGAAGATCGGACTGTGAGAGAATAAAACGCTGTACCGTGTACAGTATTTAAAGGAGGGCCGGGTGCGAAAGCGTCCGGCCCTTTCTGCGTCTGGCGGTCAAGGAGTACTGCATCGGCAGACCCACATCTAAATGTTACAATATTGTTAAAAAATGCCCTCTAAAATCTTGACATTGCTCCTCGAAGATGTTAACATAGCCACAGTTGATTTGTAACATATCCGTAATATTTGAAAAGAATTCGAAAGAATATGGAAATCAAGGGGGCATGGCCAATGAATAAGGCAATGGCAAAAGCAGTCGCGTTCTGTCTGGCGGCAGGGCTTACCTTCACTGGTACAGGAGCAGCAGTATATGCCGGCGGCGGAGATGTGGCGCTGGTAGGCGTCGGGACGCAGGCGGATGCAGGGAATCATAAGAAGACAGAGTCGGAAGCTCAGACCGAGGCACCGCAGACGGAAGCACCGGCTCAGACCGAGGCTCAGACCCAGTCTGAGACAGCCCAGTCAGAGGCAGCTCCACAGACGGAAGTCGACAAGAGCATGGTGGGAACGACAGGGTTTGCTCTTTGCGACGGACAGATCAATGTCCGCGCATCCGGAGATACGGATGGTGAGATTGTCGGCGTCCTGAACAATAAGAATGCAGTTCAGATCGAGGATGTCGATGAGAACGGCTGGTACAAAATCAAGTCCGGCAATGTTGAGGGCTATGTGGCAGGACAGTATATTGCCACCGGGTCGGATGCACAGCAGATCGCGGCAACGTCCGGCTATACAACTGCTGAGGTTGGGGCGAAGGTGCTGAATGTTCGCGCTGAAAAGAGTACAGATTCAGACGTAGTTGCGACAGCGACACAGTCCGATTCTCTTGAGGTTGTTCAGAATGACGGCGACTGGCTCAAGGTTTGCATTGACCACGACACCTATGGATGGGTTTCGGCAGACTATGTTTATGCCAGTACGGCATACAGCTCCGGAATGACCGTGGCAGAGGAATCTGAGAGTACGGCACAAAGCGAGGCACAGGCAGCCGCAGCAGGCAGCCAGGCATCGGATGATGGAGTGGCTGCAGCGGAGACGGTTTCAACCGAAGCGACGCCTTCCGAGACAGCACCGGCTGACGCTTCTTCTGATTCGTCTGCTTCAGCTGACGACAGCTCTTCGGATGTGACATACACGGATACAAGCACCGCCTCGACTTCCGAGTCGGACGCTCTTTACCAGGCGTATCTTGCAGCACAGGATGCGGCAATGCACCCGGTCAGTGAGGAAGACGCAAAGCAGAAAGCAGATGCGGCGGTCAGCGCATATCAGGCATACCTCCAGTCACTTGGCGTTTCAGACGGGACTTCCCAGACGACAGGCAGCCAGGCAACCCAGAGCACAGAGCAGAGTACGGATACCTCCAGCCAGCCGGCTGAGACAGCGGTTACCTCGGTTGGTACTGATGCAGATGCCCTCTACCAGGCGTATCTGCAGGCACAGGACGCAGCCAACCATCCGACGGATGAGGCAGATGCGCAGGCAAAGGCGGACGCGGCAATTGCTGCTTATCAGGCATACCTGAATGCCATCGGAAGCGGAAGTGCATCGTCTCAGACGCAGGAGACCACAGCCGAGACCTCCGCACCGGAGACAACCGCCGAGACATCAGCGCCGGAAACCTCCGCACCGGAGACGACTGCTGAGACCTCCGCACCGGAGACAGAAGCACAGCAGACTTCTTCTCTGGGAGCCCAGATTGCGGCATATGCAACACAGTTTGTCGGCAATCCGTATGTGTACGGCGGTGCAAGCCTGACAGGCGGTGCTGACTGCTCCGGGTTTACGATGGCAGTCTTCAGCCACTTTGGCATCAGCCTTCCGCACAACGCGGCAGCTCAGTCCGGATGCGGAACGCAGGTATCGCTTTCGGACATCCAGCCGGGCGACCTGCTCTTCTATGACAACGGCGGCGGAATCGGACATGTCACGATCTATATCGGAAACGGGCAGGTCTGCCACGCATCGAATGAAAGAACGGGTATCACCATCTCCTCGATCAGCTACCGCAATCCGGTATGCGCAGTCAGGGCATGGTAAAGCAGACAGTTTGAATACTGGAGAAAGGATTCTCACAATCGTGGGGATCCTTTTTTATGCAGGCGACCGCTTTTCATCGGGTGCAGAGCACGAGATGACGGCGGAGCCGCAGAATCGAGCAGGGCAGCGTCAATCTGGCCTGCTCGATACCGGGCAAAGGGCGCCTCTGGTAAAATTGAAAGGATGTGCAGCATTGGAAGATGAAACCTTCTGGGGGGCAAGGGCGCCGTTCGGATAGAGAAGATCGTTAAAATAGATAGATCGGAAAATAATATCAGACAACAAAAGAAATATCATAATAAAGTTGAACAGAACACCCCTTGCATTATTCCGGATTGAGGCATATAATTCTTTTTGTGCTTCGGAAGAGAGAACACCGAACCACAGAAAAGAATAAGCGCTTTTAGCTCAGTTGGTAGAGCACCTGACTCTTAATCAGGGTGTCCAGGGTTCGAGCCCCTGAAGGCGCATTGGAAAGCACCGATTCTACGAGCGTTCGCTCTGGGGTTGGTGTTTTTATTATGCATAGATAAGTCGAGTCCTCCTTCCCCTCTATTATGAACAGACAACCGCTGCGCTTGCTGGCAGCACATTCTCTCTGACCCAGTTCCAGGCACCCATCAGGGTGCTGTCAATATAGTAGGCATCATCTGTGATGCCCTTGCTGTTTCGCATATATGCCTGATGACGCATGCTCAGCCACTGGCCGAAGCTTCCGGTTACAGCCGCCGGACCAAAGGGCCGCGTCCTGAGAATTTTTTCAGTCAGATGATGGAGCCTCCATTCATACTTGACATGATCTTTGCTGCCGTAGTGAAAAGCCGGGTTGTGAGGCCTTGAGAAGGAATCTCCAAGGTAGTGAAACCGAAGCCCGGCGGTATACCACCAGAGCCAGCTGTCCCTGTAAGCCTTCCCGAAAAAGGAAACAATTTCCTTCCGCCTGACTGCATAGCTGTGCCCGTATGACCAGTCGTTTATGTGGTGCCCCATGTAGGAGAATTTGTTGTAGTCAGGCATCACACACCCGATGCAGAAGGCCAGCTTCTCTGTTTTCGAGATGTGCAGCGGACGAACCATCCGCTTTGCGTAATTCCAGTGATCAATTGTTCTCATTCGGTCGTTCCTTTGCAGTCAATTGCTGCCGCTGAAGGCTGACACACGTGCACCTTTTGGCTTGCCATGCCTGCCTTCTCTGCGGTGATTGGGTATAAGTTGTTTGTATTGAAAGAAATATTGCCTGAATTCCTACAAATGATTGTACATTCATTTGTCAATGGTTTTCGGACAAAAAAGACGGAAATGCTTCGATTTATCAGATTGAACAAAACACCTGAATCCTGCTGATGAGAGGAATAGTATGTGGATAATGTGGATAAGTTCGTGTATAACTCGACTTTTCCGGTCTTTTCTCCTCGCTGAGGTGTGGATAAACGGGGTGGAAAACAATTTCCGATGGCCGGATGGCCGTGCCTCAGGAGGCTTGATTTTGTGCAGTTTCAAGGTGGAAGGTCATTTTCTGAAAACGAACGGAAATGTGGCCAGACACAATTTACAGTAATTATCTGACAACAATTCGGCGCTCAGTGCTCATCAGCCGGCGGGCGGCTGACCATCTTGCAGATCGGATTCCCCTGGGCGGAAAAGCGTTCCTCATATTCTGTCATGACGTTTCCTGCACAGAGACGGGGATCCGCATGGAGATCATACGTGCACAGATCGATCCGCCAGCCTTCCTCCTCTGCCTCACTGAGCGCAAAGTCAAAGAGCGCCCGGTTGTCCGTCTTGAACTCCAACTGTCCGTCCGGGACGAGAATCTGCCTGTACCGCCTGAGAAAGGTTCTTCCGGGAAGCCGCCTTTTTGCGTGACGATCCTTCGGCCATGGATCTGAGAAATTCAGATAGATCCTTCCGACCTCTGCCGGGGCGAAGACGTCGGTCAGTTTCTCTGCATCCATCCGCAGGTAGAGCAGGTTGTCCAGGACTGTGCCCTGCGCTTCCAGCGCTTCTCGAAGACGAACGGCACGGACGAGGACGGAGGAGTATTTCTCAATCCCGATGTAGTTGATATCCGGGTTCTGCTGCGCAAGACTGGTCAGAAACTTTCCTTTTCCCATTCCGATTTCGATATAAAGCGGGCGGGGATTTGTTCCAAAACGCCCCGCCCAGTTCCCTTTCAGGGCGGGCTGCAGGTCTTCCGGAATCACGTAGCGGTCCGCTGCGATTTCCTCGCGTGCGCCGGGTATATTTCGAAGCCTCATGATAGTCTGATCTCCATTCTTCCGCCTTTATATGGCGGCATGATTTTTGTAAAGATGATATCATATCTGCTGCAAGCGTAGTACCTTTACAGAGACGGATATTTTTATGTTTACAGTGTCAAAAGTTCGCCGGCGGCCTCCTTCACCGGGGAGGAATTTACGGTGTCCGGCGGTTTTTCATCGACTTCAGGAGGATCAATATGCTCAGGGCAAATTTTCATACACACACCACACTGTGCGATGGCAGCAGCACACCGGAGGAAATGGCGCAGCGGGCTGCTTCGCTGGGGTTTACACAGCTCGGCTTCTCCGGCCATATGGACCCGGACAATCATATGGACATGGATCTTTACAGAAACCGGATTCATGCCCTGCAGGAGCAGTACAGAGGGAAAATCGACATCCTGATGGGGATCGAGCTGGACACGGTTTACAACCCAGTGTACGCACGGCAGGTGGAATATACGATCGGCTCCACTCACTTCCCGGACGTGGCATGCAACCGGGGGTATGAAGGCGCATGCCCGCAGCGTTCGGGGCAAGGTGTCTGCGAGCCGGGAGACATCCAGGAGCAGTCGCGGAAAGAGCGCCCGCTGTCGGTGGATGCCTCCCCGGAGGATCTCCAGCTCCTGGCGGACAGATATTTCAGCGGCGATTATTATCAGCTGGCAAGGTGCTACTATGAGACGGAAGCGCAGGTATACGACCGGCTGCACTGTACCTTCATCGGACATTTTGATCTGATCACGAAGTTCAACGATCAGATGCACGTGCTGGATGAGACAGATCCAAGGTATACCAGGCCGGCGATTGAAACGATGGCCTATCTGGTGGAGGAGGGCGTGCCGTTTGAAATCAACTGCGGTGCGGTCAACAGAGGGCTGAAAAAGGAGTTCTATCCGAATTCATTTTTTCTGCGGGCGCTTCATGACATGGGCGGGGAGATCCTGATTAACTCAGACGCACATCAGGCGGAGTTGCTGAACGGGGCTTTTGACAGGGCTGTGAAGCAGGCAATGGCCTGCGGATTCACCCACACAAATATTCTTGTGCATGGGGAGAACGGAGCTGTTTCGTGGAGAAGTCTGCCGCTGGATACGCTCTGATGATTTCTTTTCTTTCCATATACAGGGAATCGGTGTTACAATACGTCCAGACAGCCCATGTATAGAATTCAGTACAAGACAGGGCTGATCTTCAGGTAATAGTGAGGAAATCAGTGCAATGCGAAGAGAAAAACTGACAAAAGGCGATGTGGAGAAGATTCAGAAGGAGTTGGAGCATCGCAAGGTTGTCGTCAGGCATCAGGCGGCGAAGGAAATCGCCGAGGCTGCGGCGCAGGGAGACCGCAGCGAGAATTTTGAGTACTACGCGGCCAAAAAGTTCAGGGGGGAAAATGAATCCCGCATCCGGTACCTTGAGAATGTTCTGAAGACCGCGATTGTCATATCTGACCAGAGCGCCGCAGACGAGGTCGGGGTGAACAACTCGGTGACGGTCTATGACAGGGACATGGAGGAGGAGGAAACCTACCGGATCGTGACATCGATGCGGGGAAATCTCCTGGAGAACCAGATTACGATCGAGTCACCGCTCGGAAAGGCGCTTCTGCGCCATAAGGTCGGAGATGTGGTGACGGTACGGGGGAATGACGGCTATTCCTACGAGGTCGAGATCCGGAAGATCGACAAGACAAACGATGAGTCAGGCGACAGCCTGCGGTCCTTCTGACGGGCAGCTTTGGATATGGAAACGGGGGAAGAATGAGACGGATCAATCTCAGGGCGATGGCGAAGATTAACCTCAGCCTGGATGTCGTCGGGACAAGGCCGGACGGGTATCATGATCTTCGAATGGTGATGCAGTCTGTCAGGCTCAGCGACCAGGTGACGGTGAGCCCGACGCGGGCACCGGGGGTCCGCATGAAAACGAATCTCCGCTATCTGCCGGCGGATCAGACGAATCTGGCCGCCCGGGCGGCAGCACTTGTAATGGAGGAGTGCGGGATCCGGGACGGCGTCTTCATCAATCTTGAAAAACACATCCCGGTCGCTGCCGGTCTTGCCGGCGGAAGCTCGGATGCGGCGGCCGTTCTGGTTGCGATGAATCTGCTGTTCGGACTGAGACTCCCGCAGGAGAAGCTCAGGGAGATGGGGAAGCGTCTCGGTGCGGATATCCCCTTTTGCGTGATGCGCGGGACGGCGCTTGCGGAGGGAATTGGCGAAATCCTGACCCCGCTTCCGGCGCTCCCGGACTGCAGAATCCTGATTGCGAAGCCGGATATCCATGTATCCACGAAGGCTGTCTTCGAGGCGCTTCATATGACAGCCGATATCCGGCACCCGGATACGGATGCCCAGGTACAGGCGGCGCAGAATCGTGATTTGGCAGGAGTCTGCAGCCTCTGCGGCAATGTTCTGGAATCCGTGACGGAGGTCCGGTACCCGGTCATTTCCAGAATCAAGTCGGTTATGCAGCAGCAGGGGGCCCTGGTGTCCATGATGAGCGGAAGCGGTCCGAGTGTATTCGGTATCTATGATGACGACAGGAAGGCAGAAGCGGCAAGGGATGCTCTTGCAAGGGGGACAGATGCATCGTTTGTCTGCCTCACAAGACCCTATAACAGGAGAACGGAGATATATGACTGAAGCGGCGATTGATAAACTGAAACTGGAAGCAGATGATTCGCTCCCGCTCAGGGATGTGGTTTTCCATACACTTCGCGATGCCATCCTGGAAGGCACGCTTCCGCCGGGGACAAGGCTGATGGAGCTTCAGCTCAGCAGTGTCCTGGGGGTGAGCAGAACGCCCGTGCGGGAGGCGATGCGGCTTTTAAGCATGGAAGGGCTCGTGCGGATGAGCGTGCGGCGGGGAACCATAGTCGAACCGATCAAGGAGTCCGATCTGAGAGATGCGCTGGAGGTCCGGGAGGCACTGGAAGAGCTTGCGGTCCGCAAGGCATGCCGCAACATGGACGAGCTGACGATCCAGACGCTGAGAAAGCTGGAGCAGGAATTCGAGCTGTCCCTTGAGAAAAACGACATGCAGACATCTGCCCGGCTGGATGTTCAGTTCCATGAGCGGATCACAGAGGCGGCGCATAACCGCCGTCTGACCCAGTCCCTGACGCAGCTGCGGGAGGAGCTATACCGGTACAGGCTGGAGAATCTGAAGGATCCTGAGACTTACCCGATCCTGGTGCAGGCGCACAGAAACATCATAAGCGCGCTTGAGACACACGACGAGGACCGCGCCGCTCAGGAGCTTCAGAGGCACATCGAGAGCCAGGCGAATGTACTGGCGGAACACATCCAGTAGCTTCATTGACAATATTTTCACATCATGCTATGATGCGTGAGATGTATGAAGATTCATACATGATTTCTCTGTTAGAGTTGGAAAGTCACATAGACAATTCAGGAAGGGAACGAATATGGCAACCAAAATTACAATTATCGGAGCAGGCTCCGTAGGAGCAACAATCGCTTACACACTTTCACTTGAAACACTCGCGACAGAAATTCTTCTGATCGACATCAACGAGAAAAAGGCAAACGGTGAGGCACTTGATATTGTGCAGTCCACTGCATTCCGTGATCCGATCAGCGTCACTTCAGGTGACTACGCAGATGCGAAGGGGTCCAACATCGTCATCATCACGTCCGGCATGGGAAGAAAGCCGGGAATGACCAGACTGGATCTCGCAAAGACGAACGTCAGCATCATGCGTGATATTGCGGGTAAGATTGCTCCTGTATGTCCGTATGCGAAGTACATCATCGTTTCCAACCCTGTCGATATCCTGACCTATGTGTTCATGAAGGAGTCCGGAATTCCGGAGAGCCAGATCATCGGATCCGGCACACAGCTTGACTCTGCGAGACTGAGACATCTGATTGCGGATGAGTGCGGCGTTTCCTCCAAGAACGTTCACGCTTATGTCTTCGGCGAGCACGGCGATTCTTCCTTCGTTCCGTGGTCTGTTGCACATGTGGCTGGTGTTCCGGTCGCTGAGTATTACAAGACCTATGCAAAAAACAAGGATGCAGAATTTGATCCGGACCGCATCATCGATACCGTCCGCAAGTCCGGCGGCGTCATCATCGCAGACAAGGGAGCAACCTTCTATGCGATCGCTGTCTCCGTCGTCAAGCTTTGCCGCATGATCCTTTCCTCCGAGAATTCTGTCACGACCATCTCCACGATGATGCATGGCGAGTATGGCCTGAGAGATGTCTGCGTTTCCGTATCCTGCCTGGTCGGCCCGAACGGTGTTGAGAAGAAGATCATCCTTCCGCTGACAGATGAGGAGCTCGGAAAGCTGAAGGCTTCTGCAGCTGTGATGCATCAGATGGTTGAGCATATCTACGGCGAGGACAAGCAGTAAATCATTCTTGGGAAGATTTCCCGAATGTGTCTGAGAATGCTCCGGAATCACGTGAATCTGTGAGCAGGCAGGCAAAGTAACAGGATACTGAGAATACCCGTGGGCGGTGCATGTTTTGTGCGCCGCCCTTTTTCTTTCTTCCCTGCCTGCGCGTAGTCTGGGAGCACTTGCGGTACAGGAGTATTCGGGGCAGACTGTCCGAAAACTAGCGGATTGAGCACCTGATGAATTGGTTGTTACGGATTCCACTATGAACCCGTTTCACATATACATTTGCACCTTGA
>Ga0256405_10003184_pt1 | contig 34826 bp, 45 predicted proteins | sample RumenRJG_02DNA_FD_189096 | JGI IMG/M metagenome (GOLD analysis project Ga0256405, IMG submission 189096) | Bovine rumen microbial communities from Lethbridge, Alberta, Canada - RJG_02 | ecosystem: Host-associated > Mammals > Digestive system > Stomach > Rumen | place: Canada: Alberta...
CATATTATGACTCCGATCGGAGACCTTCCGATTAAGAGCATTAAGCCGATTCAGTGCCAGATGATTCTCAATTCTCAGGCCGGAATGTCTTTCTCGCATGTGAGCAAGCTGAAACACGAGTTGGATTTTATTTTCAAGACGGCTGTTCAGAACAAGATTATTCTTGAGAACCCAGCAGCCGATCTGGTTCTTCCTAAAAACGAGAAAGGCAAACGCCGAGGCGTGACGGACTTTGAGAGAGCCCATCTGCTCAAAGTATTCGACCAGTTCTATCCTAAATTTAATCTGTTTGAGTTAATGCTCAAGACCGGATGCAGGCCAGGCGAAGCTATAGAGCTTGAAGGCAGAGATATTGAAGTTCGTGACGGCAAAAGCCTGCTGCATATTCGAGGCACCAAGACGGCTAATGCTGACCGCTGGGTGCCTCTTCCTGTCGATCTGTACGAGAAATTGAAGGATAAAGGGCCATTTGAACCACTTGCTCCCACAGAGAATGGTACAAAGTGTTCACAGACCACCTACTACAGGCTCGTTAATCGGCTCAGAAGGGAATTAAACATATCTATGGGATGTAGAGTCTACCGCAACCAATTAGTACCGCCTTATCCACTCTCTGAGGACTTCGTGCCGTATTGTCTGAGACACACCTACTGTACCGATCTGCAGAAGAAGGGCGTCGATGTACGAACTGCTCAGTATCTTATGGGGCACGGAACCATAGCTATGACCGCCGATATCTATACTCATGTGGATGATTCGCAGGTCCTTGATGCTGCTAATGTGCTAGGAGCCGCGCTCCCAGAGGATTTTTCCGACAGCTCTGCCGCTAACATCTGAGGGTGGGACAGTTGATGCCATTTTTCCCTCGGGTGGGACAGTGGGTGGGACACTAAAAGGTAGAAAAAAGCAGTATTTTGCTAGGTCTCCTCATCATAATTTAATACATTTTCGCATAACAAAAAACCTCGCAAACCCTTATATTTCAAGGATTTGCGAGGTTTTATTCACTAATGAGGCATGGGGGATTCGAACCCCCGACAACTTGATTAAAAGCCAAGTTTAGAACGCAGCTTTTCTGCGGCTTTACATGCTGGGTGGGACAGTGGGCGGGACAGCACGAAGATACCCTCACAAAGGCAGCTTTTCCCGAAAAATATGAGTAACTTCGGTCGATGTTATTAGGCTATGCCATTTCATAATGCATATATTCTGTAATATGATCTTTCATCATATTGAACAAAACAACTGCATGCATCTGGCTTTCGACCGTAACCCATTCTACACCGTCGATATCGATAGTGTAGAACTCTCCCTCCTGATCTTTGTCCTGGCAAAGTGTGATGGGGATCTCACCGCCTGTTATCTTGATTTTTTCAGTCCTAATAATTTGCATGATTATTCTTCTCCTCTCTTATTTTACACATTATAGCATCCTTGATAGCTCCTTGCTTGTTCTCCTGCCTGTCGAGCCATTCCAAGATCTCAGAATCTGTTTTTTTATTAAATTTTAGTGACACTCTTTTCGTATTTTCTTTGTCGTACCTATCGTGAGCAGATATGACGGCTTCCCAATCTTCCGGTAACACGATTACAAGGACTTTATCATTAGTATCGAACATATCCGAAAAATGCATAGAAGTATTTGCTAATATTGTATCGTTATAGCGTCCCTCTTCCATAATCTCATAATCGGCTGCCTCTTTGTCCAAATAAATATCCTCTGAATACTCACCATCTATATTGACGATGTAATCACTGTGTAGCCTATGTGACCTGTCTGCATAGGCATATACTTCAACTATTTTCCCTTCGCCATACTTGCTTGCGATATCTTTAACCTTCATTTTTAATCCTCCTCGCTAATCCACTCTGTACCATTCCATGTTTCCAGGTGCAGAACGCCTGTTGTGAATCCTCTATAAAGCCTGTGCTCGCCTTTTTCAAAGAAATTTTCAAGCCCAAGATAATGATCGGTGCTTGATGGTTTTCTTCCCTTCTTATAGATGTGATGACTTGCAGAGTATTCGCATGAGTCCTTGATTGAATCATAGAACTCAAGTGCTGCAGCCGATGAATGCTCTCTAATATACCGCTCGCGTTCAGCGGCTGCTTTTTCCTTTTCTTCTTCTTCGATATAGTTAACAACTCTGGTTCCGTTGGAGCCGATCTTCTTTTTCAACAGCTTGTTCCCAGCATCGTCAGTCACGTAGTAGAAAGAGCCTCTTTCTTCAATATTCACATTGTTAAGGCATTTTTCTTCTGCCTTCGGATAGTTTCTTGTTCCGGACCATTCAAGATAGAAGATGTCTCCCTTATAGGTCTTTGACTCTTTCTTTACATCTCTTTTTGTCAAAGCCATTTCTGCAATATCTTCCTCGGTTAACCCGTTAACGAAATCTTCGTCGATACGGTAGAAATTAGTTTTATTATATCTGCTTGAAGTGTGGTGCCACGAGGAGCAGCAGAGTACTTTTTCTTTCAAAGTTAATGCTTTTACACTCTTTAACAATTCCGCCTTATCTGAATCGAACTCAGATACAGCAGATATAATCTCTGCCTTCGTCCACTTTGATAATGGCTTTTCGCCATTTGAGTAAGCTTCAACCGCTCTATTGCTCATTGAATATCCGTTATATCCGCTGTTTGCATTCATTTAACTTGCCTCCTTATGGTGTTGGGTAATACCCTTTCGATAATTATATTATATGGGTATTACCCATATAAGTCAAGCGAATTATTACGAATTTTCTTTTTATCCACGCAAAAAATAGAGGAACCGAAGTCCCTCTATTTACCGATTCTTTGCCTCGTTAGATTCATCTACGCAACTTTCCATCCAAGGCCAGCCTATACAGCTTCAAGTTCTGCGATTTTGTGCCCATGTAGAGCTTGATGCCATTCTTCTTAGCAATCTTCTTCCTGTTTGAGAAGGAAGAATCCACTTTGATACTATCTAAGGCTTCGATCAGGGTTGATCCTTTTGCCTTCTTATAGTATTTCTTCTCTGGTGCTGGCGCTTTGAACCACATAGGGTCGTCTCTCACCTCGTTGAAATCGCATAGCCCTGTGATTCCATCCGCTTCGTAGGTGCAAGTGAATTGGTATAGATTTACATTGCTATGGCACATTGCATTCGGCTTGTTAGTGTAGTATCTAGCTTCCCACCACTTGCAATTTTTCGGCAGCTTCTTAAGAATATTATCCTTATACAGCGGATAATCTTTGTATCCGGTGTATAACATGATCTTATCGCTCTGTTTCGATATCCACTTAAGAGCCTGTGCTACATTCTTGTGATTATTTCCACATTCCACATCCAGCACGTATCCTGCAAAGCGCTTTCCAACTATTCCTTTGCATGTGTTCACAAGGAACTTTGCCTGCTCTAGCTCACTTCCCTTATTCAGGAACGCGTACAGCCAATAGCTAATGCCGTTTGCTTCGCATCCTTTGACAAACTCTTTCAGGGTCGGGTCTACATACGAGGTGCCCTGCGTGGCTTTGCTGATGATAACCTCATACTTCTTTGCTGCTTTGAAATTCTTAACCGGATGGTGGTGGCTTACATCAGGAAACATCATGGGCATCCCCTCCCTTCTGCATCACTTCAAGTACCTTTTTCAACGTCTGCGGGATTGGCACTCCCATAAGGGCGGCGTTTTCGAGGATAGATAATGCCTCGTTGACAGCGAAAGTGATAACGACCGCATCCCGGATAAATGAGTTTCCTGTATAATGATCCAGACATGTCCCGACTAGCACAAGTGCCAGCTCCATTCCCTTCCGACACAGTCCTTTGAATCCTGCTCTGCTTTCAAGGCATCCAGACTCTGTCTTCCCACTTTTGTGGAATACTCCAGCTACGATTAAGCCTGTAATGTAGTCAACAATCATGAATGTGACCAAGACCTGTAGCCCCATATCCCATCCTCCGAATAATGCAGCAAATGTCGCTCCAATGAGCCCAATAAGTGTGTGGATTGCGTGATGCATGATGTTACTCTCCCTTCGTGATCTTGCGATTAAGCTGAATTAATGATGCCTTCGTCTTGGTCGTGTCAATGCCTGTCCAGGCTTCCAGGATTGGATAATCATACGGCAAGACGGCCGCCCCATGCTTGCCCCAGTCTCCCCAGGAATTCTCGACAACCCAGCCCTTGGATGTCCACCCGGTGATGGTCATCGCGTGATAGCCTCTCAACTCTCCGCAGTGTTCTGGGTCGTATTCGGACACCTGTGGCCATGCCATTGGAACCCACTTACCGTTCTTCTTAACCTCTTCCTCTGTCCAGTCCGGACCGCAGTTTTCGTAGCAAGGAACACTGATGATGACGGCGTTCAGGGCATAGACAGCACGCTTGATCTCGTCTGCATTCTTCTCATCGATTGAATAGTAGCTATCGATCTTGTACTTGGCTGCGATTGGATCAAGCTTCGCTGCGTACTTTTTGTATGTTTTCCGGATCTGCTTGTACGTGCCGAATCCGGGGAAGTTCTTCCAGGAACAGCAACCGTAGTTCTTTAAGATGGTAAAGATATCTCGGATGAACATACCCTCGCGATCATCTTCAATCCCTGTCCTGTGGGCGTAGATGTATGCTGGCGAGAACTTGTTGGAGAAGAGTGTCTGTTTCTTTTCTCTTGCATGTCTTGTGTATGCGCCGGCGCATGCTCCACACATCCCTGACTCCCCCTGATCGAAGTGGTTAATGTCCTTTCCAAATCCAGGAATCCGGTAATGCTTAGGCAACTCTCCCAATAATCTCTCGCCTGCCTGCTGGGTCAGGCATACCGGCCTGTCTCCGTTAATGACCTCTCTCAGCTGGTAATCTCTTGGATCTTCCGGCGAAGGGAGGATTCCTTTGAATCTCTTCATCTCTTACTCCTTCCTGAGATCTTGTCCTCGATTTCGCGCAGTGCTTCCTCTTCGCGCTCGATTGATACGAATTGATCTAATGCATTGATCAGTCTTCTGTTCTGCCCAACAAGCTGCTCAATGATCTCTGCCTGTTCCTCGCACAACGCTTGGTAATTCATCACAGCATCTCCTCCAGTGCTCTGATCTGCTCACGGTAGCCCCTCCTCTTCAGCCTGATAGATTCATATTCGGAGTCCGGGATCTCGCCTTCTGAATGCTGGATAGCCAGATGATCTGTGCTTTGTAATAACTGCTTATAAGCGTTGATCTCGCCCTGAACCTCCTGAGTCGTCTTTTTTTCTTCCATTTTTCGTCCTCCTTCGGATGTCATTCCAATCTCCAGCTGTCGATGAACAGCTGGTCAAATAGATCGTCCATGTTCCTTGTGGCATTATAGGCGTCCTTTTTGATCATGGATCCGCGCCAACTCGCATAAGATGTTCGGATTGCATCGAATGATAGCTCTCCTCGGTCGAGCAACCCTTTCTGGCGTTTGAGCTTGCGCCGTTCTCTTGTGATCGCTTCGCGGCACGGCTTCTTGATGATGTGCCCTGTGTCTGTGATGAAGAATCGTGTCTTCAAGAATGTGAACCCGTGCTTCAAGTCACAGATCTTGGTCTTCACTGGGTTGATCACGATTCCATATCTCGCACAGAATTCCGTTATTTGTTTCAAACACTCTTTAAGATAGCTGATGCTGTCATGGATCAGGTAACTATCATCCATGTATGCTCCATAGCCCTTGATTCTCAGGATCTCCTTGATGTAATGATCTAATGGACTTCTGAGATATATCGCGTTGATCTGACTTGTCTCCGACCCGAGCCCCAGCCCTTTGTCCCCGAATGCGTCAACGAAGGATAGGGCCAGAGCTCTGAGCTTGTCATCGTGAATGGCATCTTCGTACATTCGATGCAAGGCCTCGTGGTCAATGCGGCCAAAGTAGTCGCTGAAATCGATCAGAAGGATTCCACCCTCGCGTCCGTGTCTTCTCACATGCCTTGTGAGATGGATGACTAACCTGTTCAACGAGAACTGCGTCCCTTTGCCTTTCTGGTTGGCGCCGTTGTCATATATCAACGGATTGGTTAATATTGGGCTAAGCGCATTCTGGCAGATACTCTTCTGCACCACTCGCTCCGAGAATCTTACACTCTTAATATGTCTTAGCTTGCCTCGCTCAACGATATCGAAGCAGATGAATCCCTTGCGAATGTCCTTGCCACTCATCAGATCTTCGTGTGTACGATATATGCGCATCATCCTTAACATGTTATATCTCTGCACGCTGGCCTTCCACGATACGCCCTTCTGCGCCGCATCCGCTGCCTTGTATAGCGAGTCCATACTTGCTACCCGCTCATAACTATCGTATTCACCAAGCCTCTCCTTTCTCCTCTTACTATGTTCTTTTTCTCTCCTTTTTCGACGCCTTGCGCGCCTCTCCTCACTTGTCATTTTTGCCTCATCTTGATGTCTAATTGATATATGCCAGGTACGGCTTGGCACGTTACTGCAGCCGCGTAGGATACAGGCATGTAATGCAAGGCTCTCGTGCTCCCTTACACCATGCAAGCAGCGTCCGCCTGCTCTCATCCTGGCTCTTATTTACGCCTTTTGTCTTGGCGACGGATAACAGCTCCTTCCACCCACATGGCTCTGCGTTCGGCTCGCTTGGAGCTTACTGGATCTGGCTTAGCGTGGGATCAGAGCGGGGCGAACAGCTCGTTGCTGGCGTTGTTGTTGTTGGAGTTGCCGTTGTTGTTGACGTTCACCGCGTTAGTCGTATTACCTGAATTAGCGGATGCCAGCCACCAGTTAGCGCGACCGCATGTACAGCTGTTATCCTATGTCTTTTTTATTTTTTTACCTTTTCGTATTTGATTTTATTCGTCACCAACCGCGTTTCCTCGCTGAGCAGCCTCGTGACTTCTTCCGTCGAATTCGGCGTCACAGTTGGTATCACTTGTACAGCCTTGTCAATGAGTATATCGAGCTGCTTACAGGCTATCTCCGCCTTCTTCCAATGCATCTTCCGCTCGGTGATATGCCTATTGTCCAGCCATGTCTCGTTGGCTGCAGTGGCCCAGAAGGCAATCTCGTCTGACTTCCTGACCATTGGCTCGCCGATCATCCTGATCCATCTCTTCGGGATATACTTCTCACTCATGACATACCCTAAGACCTTCACTTGGAGCTTCTTCGCAGTGTCAACTGGATCGTAATATGTCTCTTTCCTGTCCTTCTTGAAAACTCCGCTCATGTTTACCTCCTTATGCGGGGCACAGAGGCCCCGCTATTAAGCGCTTACGCGCATTCGGGTCGGCTTACGCCTCCATTGTTCGGAAGCAGAGCGGGGCGAACAGCTCGGAGCTGGCGCCGCCGTTGCCGGAGTTGCCGTGGTTGGAGACGCCCACCGCGAGAGTCGTACCACCTGAATAAGCGGACGCCAGCCACCAGGGAGCGCGACCGCCATCCGGTCCTGCTCCCTTCATTCGATGTTCATAACTATTGGCGAATATCGGATACTGAACAGCCTGTCCATATCCAAATCCCTTCGTCGACCACACAGGGGTGTCGAATACCTCCGATTCAAACGGAACCCATAATTTGTCAAGGGATGACCATGCCCATGAGTTATCATCCGTGAGGGTTGTTCCGCTCTGATAACGAGTCGGAGCAAGCACTCTCTTCGGCTTAATAACGTTCTTGAGTTTCGTCTCAAGCCTTGGATATACAACGGTGTCTAACCAGTTTTTGAGATTAGATGCCAGGAATGGCTGAGCATTGCTTGAATTACCGTTGTTATTATTCTCAGTGTTCCACTTAACGGGAACGGAGTAGCAGTCTCTTGTGATCCAATCAATGTGATAGCCGACCTCATTCACTCCATCGCCTGTCCGGCGATAAGTGTTAATCCCGGCGATTTCAGCCTTGTGAACCTGCACCGGGGCGTCTCCACCGGCCGCAACGACGATCGGGATGTAGTCTCCAACCATCAAGCCGCTCAGGTCATGGTGATCGAGCCTTGCCTGGATCCATGCCCATTCGTCCGAATGGTTTGAAATTTCGTCGGCGAACACCACTGTCAGATCTCTTCCTGGGAGATACATCTTGTTAAGGCTTGAGATCACCTGCTTAATCGTCTGCTCGTATACAGCCTCGAATGCAGCCATCCTCTGCGCCTGTTCATCCACATCTTCTGCAAGCGCATAGGTCGCCTGCGTGAATTGAACTGTCACATTTGCCGAATTGGCCACGCTCACGAAGTAATCCTGAAGTATCTCTGCCGGATTAACTCCGGTGTAAGCAGGCATGTATTCGCCAGGGAATGAAGCCGCCACTGCCACGCTGTACAGGATCTCTGTCTCAGGATGCCCCTGCTCCCTACAGAAGACTCCCATCTCATTGATATTGAAGCCCTCTTTGAATAACGCTTCTCCGCTCTGCGGATCTCTGTTGGCGAGGATCGCTGACAACTTGACTACCTTCGAGCTTTCGAGTTTTTTCGAGTTGATGTTATAGCTATACTTCTGATTCTTCAGAGCTGTTCTCGCCTGGAGCGCTGTATTTGTTTTTTCCTGCGCGGTGTATTCGCCGGATCCAACTGAGATCTTGGTGAATTCTAAAACGCATCCACCGACCTGCTGTCTTGCCAGTAACGCCGCTCCCGCGTTCGTGACGACTGCTGCATCGAAGTTATTCATTGTCTGCCTCCTTTATCACGCATCGGCTTGTGTGAATCTCACTTGCGCCTGCGTATATCTGTGTATTTATCGATTCATGCGTTCTGTACCCCTCCTTGATCGGGGCATTTTTAGCATATCTTGCCACCGTATAAGCTACCGGATATATCTCCGTCCGAACCTCTGATACCTCTTCCACTTTATCCAGGATCGATCTTGCAGCTTTTACTTTTTCGAGTATCTTCCCAAAGTCTTCTCTTGTCTCGAAGCTTTGCGCCTGGATCTTGAAGTGATATGGGTCGCCTCCATAGCGATACCACGGAACATATCTTGCGCCGTCGAACATGGCATCAATGAATTCATTCATTCCCTTAGCCGTTCCGCCGTATCTTAACGATAGAATCGCATTCTTGATTAGATGCAGTTTTCTTTCATCCGAGTAACTCGACTTGTAATATGGAGCATTGATACTAGCCGCTATTGCATCGTAGAATTTCGGATCTACGTGGTCTATATCTCCCCAGACATTCAACTGTCTATACTTGCCGATCAGCTTTTTCATTTGCCTGTCGAAAGCATATCCAAATGCCTCCGCTTTCTCATCTTGCATGTTCGGCGGGAGCGACATATATGTTGCTCCGCACTCTCCAATCTTATACATCTATGCCTCCAGTCCGCCGTATGTGACTTCTCTATTCGTGCATAATGCCACTTCTGTATTCTCGATCTTTGTATAGCTTGGTGATGCAATCACCGCTCTCTTTGCGCCTGCTGCCTTGATGTATGATATTAAGTCATCTGTGCTGATAGCTCCTCCAATATCCGAATCTGTCTCTATAATCCATTCTTCGATGGCTGCTTCTACATTCTCCTTGATTGAATCCTCTGTCTCCTTATTTGATTCGCTTATGTAGTAGGTGATATCTAGCGAATACTCCCTTGGGGTTGGAGGAAGGATGATTACATTGTCTGTATCTGGTGTGACTCCAAGGTTCATCAGATATGTATGCACCTTTGAACAATAGTCTGTAGATGGTGCTGTCGCATTCTCTAACATAATATAGATCTGAACCGTCGAGTCTTCCGTTGTCACGCACACTGCATTTGTGATGGCACTTGAATACAACTTTACAAATTCCGTGTACGCCTGCTCTGGTCCTGCTGATGAGTATGTTGATGGAAAATTAAAAATCAGTTCTCTTCTCTCATCATCCGTGTACTCATCGTGCCCGCCCGTAGCGTCCTCTGTATTCGTCACGGAGTCGACCAGATTTACCGGATCAGTTATGATATTGATCATTCCTGTTACATACTGATTGCCAACGGTCCCCACCGTCGTGCAGGTTGCTTTTGCCACCCCTTCGAGATTGCCTGCCGCTATCACGATATCGTTGTCTGTAGCAAAGTATATATCGTCTCCAGCTGTAACCCTTGTCCCCGCCGGTATTGTCACCGGCACTGGCTGAGCATCCGACAAGGTAAAACGCAGCACTGTAGTCGCATAAGCTGTTCCGTCCTGCGTCATGCCGAAATTCCCGCCCCAGTTTTTGAGGCTGTCTCCGTACATATACTTCAAGAAGTTCTGCTTCATCCGTTCTTCCGCAATAGCATATCCCTGGTAGAACTGCCCTGCTGCAACAAAGCACATGATCGCCCATGGATCTGAATCCGCCAGCGTTAATTCCTCTCCCATCAGCTCTTGGTATCTGTCTTCAAAGTCCTGTATCATGTTTTGCATGATCGTTTCGATGTCCTGCTCTTCCTCGCTTATAAGGGAGATTTCAGGAAGGTTATCCAGACTACTACTCAACTCCCATCACCACCTTCAATTTATGCTCTGCCGTATAATAGACATCTGAGACCTGTGCTCGTTCTTCCCAATCACCGATTTCTTCTGCAACATCTGCTGCGTGCGCTCTAAGATCCGCTGGAGAGTTACTGTCTGGGAGCAATTCATCTACCCCCATATCCCTCATGTAAGGGATTGTGCCACGCTGTGATGCAGCTATATTGAGTACTGCCCGTTCGATAGACTTCTGATCGGTAATTGTCATGCTATCAATCAGCTGGCCTGTTTCCACGTCAACTTCGCCCATTTTCATCTCCTTACTTTGGAATTTTAATTTTCCACCCAATAGACAAGACATTTGGATTCGTCAGTACGTGATATCCTTTTGCCTTTTTTCTGTTTGCGTTATAGATCTTCATGTATGACGATCCTTTCCCATAGAATCTCTTCGCTAACCCGAATAGGGTATCTCCACTTTGAATCACATAAGCTGTATATGATACTTTCTTTGGAGAATGATTTACCTTGCTTTTCGAAATCTTCTTTGTTGTCGGATTCTTTTTTGTTTTCTTCGGCTTCTTTTTCTTCTTTTTCGCCTGGTGCGGATACTCTTTAAGTTGGAGATCGAAGGTTGCTTTGATTGGTGTTCCGTCTTTCCAATGGTCGGTGAAGGTTGATTTGTATGATGTAACCACCCACAAGCAACTTCCTAGCTTTTTCCCACCTAGCGTGAAGTAATACGCTTTTCCTTTGGATCTTATCGACTCTAATTGGCTCAGGACATGCATAGGTCTAACCCCATATCGCACATCTGCATACACTGTTAACGATAGCGTTCTAAGATCTGGGCCGATGAATTCAAGATGGTTTTTCTTCTTAATTCTCTGATGCTCTTCCCACGACGCTCCGCTATCCATAGATAGGTTGTAGAACGACAGAAGGTTTTTTTGCTTTACTATGAATTTGATCCCTCCGTAAGCTCCTATCTTCATCTATCACTCCTTATATACCAGATTGTCCGCTGTTACTTTTTTAGCCGCTACATCTCCAGTGAATGTTGCGCCTGCTGCGCTTATATCACCAGCGACTGATACAGCTTGTGCAGCTATCCCTCCACTGCATGTTACCTCATTGACAATCAATGTCTTAACCTTTGCTGTTACAGCTTCAAGCTCTGTGCAGATAACTTTATCTGCTTTCAGTGTCTTTACCTTTGTCACCGGAGCATCGATGGAGATCGTCTCTCCGTCGTACGATATTGATGTTCCATCTTTGAACTTCATGCTTTCAAACGACAGCTGATCTACTTCTACGTCATTTAGTACTGTGGTTTTTGCCGTTATCTCCAGCAGTTTTTTCGCCTGGTCGTACAGTATGTGGCTGCCATCTTGTAGCTCTTTGCACATGATGTTTTTTCCGCTGTTTTTCGGCTTCGTGATATCCGAATAAGGAGTTCCCAGTACGATTGCAGCTCCGATATTCTCATCCGGGTATATCATAACTACCTGATCTTTGACTTTTGGCATTTCGTACAACAATGATAGATATGGGACGTCTGTGATAATCATTGACTCTCTCGCCTCGATCATCACGTCAACCATACCTGCTTTGTAATTTACCTTCGATACTTTTCCGTATGTTAAGCCCATCACTTCTCTCCTTGTGCGCCGGCGCATTTTTTTAGAATTTGGTAACCACCTTGTGAAGTGCAAGGCTACACGTATATGCTCCTCGCGACTTCTTGTGAGTTACCGAATCTATGAAGTATTTACCGTCCATCTTTCCAAAGCCTTTGAGCTGGACAGTCGATGCCGCTTTATATCTCACGTCTCCTTCTACTTCAAAGTTCATCGTAAAATCTTCTCTGAGAGCTTTCCTTAGCGCCGCCTTCGCTTTATGCTCCGCCTGACTAAGTGAATCCGCTTTGTCACTGACGTACATTTTTCTTGCACCCTTCATCCCCGGCACCTTGAATTCGTATGTTCTTGTGGCTTCCTTCTTCCCGACAGCGTATTGCATCTTAACTCCGTCATAGACTTTCGATACCGCAGCATGTCCGCTGTAATCTCCAAGAATATCCGAGTATTTAATCGTCCTTACTGCTTTCTTCTTCTCGTATCTTGTCTGGTCATATGCTACAAGTTTGTTGTTGAATACTTTGAGGCAGATATCGAAGCTGTCGCATAGCGAAAAGGCAAATTCCAGATCTGTTTGGCCACTCTGGCTTTCTTCACTAATCTTGTGATCTCCAGTGTCGAACACCAGCTTCATCCCCGCTCTTTTAGCAATGTCTCCTAAAATCTGCTTGACCGTGGTCTTCTTCCACGTCCTGTTTCTCTCCGTTTTCGAGAATCCGTTTCTTTTAGGGACGGCTATAGCTGACAGAGTCACCTTCGAGGGTTGACCGGATGGATTGCACTCGTCTATATAGAACTTTCCACAGAACAGGCTTCCGTTCGCTTTTCCAGTCTCCCACGCTTTCGTTTTGATCCAGCACTTCAGGTAGTCTCCGGAGCGCGGGAACCACGCTCCGATCCACTTCCTGCCTGAGTCATCCATGGTAAGGTTAACTACATCCGCCTGGCCTGTGGCGTAATCTTCGTAGGTGTAGTCTTCGCACCCGTCCGTGATAGCCGCCGTATCCTTTGATCTGTTATAGTGAATCGCCACATAGCTTCTCATGGTATCCATGATCATTCCTCCTCACTATCTTCATCATCTAAGTCCGGCTCTTCTTCGCTATCATCATCGTCATCTCTCCATGTTGGTTGTTCTTCTTTATCTTCATCTTCCTCGATTGCCGGGCACCATACTTTAATGCCTGCAGGGAAGATATAGTACTCAAGAATCCCATAGTTTTCGGGAGCCTGCATAAGTTCCTGCACTTTGAGTTCGTCCTGGTAGACGATCCATGCGATGTAATCCCACATGTCTCCTTCTTTTGTGGTGTAGAAATATCCTCCCATAACTTACCTCTTGAATGATCTTCTCTGGCGCTGCCGCATGTAGTCACCGAACATCTTATCGAGGTCTTCATATGTCATCTGAAGTCCTCTGTGAACATCGTCTGCAGATGCTGATCCGGAAATGTTAACCACTGGCGAGAAGCTTAATGATGTCTGCGACTTTGATACATTACTCGTCATGCCAAGCCTTGCTCCAGCTTCCTTCCAGAGCCTCTTGGCTCTTTGTGTTCCATCGAGCGGGATCGCAGCCTCAGGGCCCTTCTCCGCAAATGTGGTCAAGATCGGCGAATTATAGATACCTCCGATTGCATTCGCCTTGACCCTTCCGGGAGTGATATTGACATTCGGGTTATTGCCCTGGATCAGCATGTCTGACAGACTCAGTGTCTTATTAATCTTCTTCCTTAGCTCAGCCTTCGGGTTGATATTGAACGGAACCGTCACGTTGATTCCGCCGGCGAATTTGCTCTTAGCGTAAGACGAAGTCTCGCTCCATACGGAGTTGATACCCGGATGAACCCCATTCTTGCTCGCTGACATAGCGTCAGACAGTTGCTTAGGAATTTTCACACCTTCTTGCTTAAGGTAAGCCATTAGCTCGTCTGCATAAGGTGAGCTTTTCATAGCCTCCGCCAGCGTCTGCCATGATGTCTGTGAGCTGTTCGTCAGCTCCTTAAGAACTCTAATGTCTCTCAGTCCGTCTGTGATCGACTGTGGAATCTCTTCTCCGATCGCCTCATACTTCTTCTTGAGGGACTGGAGCTGCTTCTCCTTTGGCTCCAACTGCTCCAAGAGCTCATTGATCGCTCCGGCTGTCTTGTCTCCAAGAAGCCCCGTCACCGAGTTGTTCTTCATATCGGCGAGGAACTGCACTCCGTCTCCGTATCCATTGCGGACCGACTCGTCTGTCAGGTAATTTTTCATCTGATAGTTGATCGACTTTTTTGCATCCTTCGCAGCCTTGCCAAGTTCCTTCTTGTAATGGTTCTCGATCTGTTTTGTCATAAACTGGGTCGACTGACTCTCTGTCTTCGCCTGCTTATCAAGAAGTGCCTTATATAGTTCCTTGCGCTCCTGATTGAACTGAGACTGGTCAATATTGCCATCCTCAAGCCTTGCGTACAGGGATGTCATTCCTGTCTCATAAGCCTTCTTATATCCGCTTACCGCCTTATCGGTCGCCTTGTTCACCTGTTTTTGCAAATTCTTGAAGCTACTTGCTGAGATGTCCTGTCCCTCGTACTGTGTTCCAGCTGTATCGAGCGCCGCCTTGTACTTGGCCTCGGACAACTTGCTCTGCATGTTGGAGATCTTTTGTTCGAGTGTTGCTAACTTTTTCTCCTCATCAAAGTCAAGAAAACCATCCTCGAAAGCATCATTCACAGCCTTCTGAAGTTGCTTGCCAAGCTTGGCCAACTTCTTCTTCTGGTTTCCATAATAGCTGTTAACCCCTCTGGAGACGTCGTTGTCACCGTCCCCCATCAGGAGGCGAACCTGCATGTCGACCGAATACTGCTTATCTTCGATCCACTTCTGCGTGTTTTTGATCAGCGATGTCACGTTCGTCTTGTAGGACTCAATGTCATCCTTCGTCAGGTCAATTCCAACCTCTGCCTTCCAGTTAGTCTTACCGATGTCATCTCTTATTGACTTGAGCTGCTGTTCCGTTTCTTTCAGTGCATTATTCCGATCATCAATCGCATTCAGTGAATCTCTGATGTCGATTCCGACGATCTGATCAGCTGCTTCCTTTATCTCTTCAAGTGACAAGACGATGTTTCCGAAGTGTTGATTCATGTTCTGGCGAACAAGATCTTCATTATGTGCCTTCACCTGCTCCATGAGTCCCACGATTCCGCCGATTGCTAACCCGGTTAACGCGATAGCCTTGCCAGCTGGAGTAATCCCTGAGAAGAATGACATCAGAGCTCTGCTCTTCTCGATGGCGAAGACCGCTGTCTTAATACTTAATACAGCCGTTAGGGCTCCCTTAAGGATTCCGCGATTCTTCACCATGAGATCTCCGAACGCCGCCGCTCCATTGGCCGCTGCCGTTATTCCGTCGCCTATTCCATTAACAGTCTCGTTAATATCATAGGAGTGTTCCTTGCCCCACTTCTCAATCCCCTCTGTGATCTTGGGGATCTTGGCTGAGATTGCGTCAATGGTGTTAATAGCCGATCCAGAGAACACTTCTGCGGTCCCGATCTTCATATCGTCAACTGCCGACTTGAATCTCTCTGTCGCTGCAGGAAGTGTGCTCGTGGCGGTCTTGTTCATTGAATTTAAGGCTCCATTGGAGTCCTGGATGGAACTTTTGAGTTTTGCCCATGCGGAGACGGAATTCTTACCGGATGTCTCCACGCTATCCAGCAGATACTTCATCTGTGAATAATAATGTGTTCCAGCGAGATCCTTCAGCAGCCCTGCCTGCTGTTCAGTTGACAGGCCATGCATCTTCTTCTGTAACTGCGTCAAGACCTTCTCGAAGCCTACGAACTGCTTGTTGTTGTCATATATCTGGACACCAAGCTCTCCGAGCGCCTTCTTAGCCGCCTTGTTCGTTGCAAGTCGCGCAAGAATTGCATTCATGGCTGTTCCGCCCTCAGCCCCCTTCTTACCGTTATTGGCAAGGATTCCGATGGATGTAGCCAGATCGTCGAAGTTCATATGGAGCGCTCTTGCTGCTCCGCCTGACTTAATGAGTGCTTCCATTGACTGAGTCGCTGATGTATTCGCTTTATTATTAAGCTTGACGACCTTATCAAGGAATGTTCCCAGGTTGTCCACACTCGTGCCGGTTGCAGACATGGAGTCTGTGACAAGATCTGATGTCGTCTTAAGATCTGACTGAGTTGCTTCGGCAAGCTTGAGGACTGGCATTAAGCCTTTGACCGACTTATTGACATCCCATCCAGCCAACGCCATGTATCCAAGCGCATCTGCTGACTCTGTGGCCGTTTTCGTTGTTTGCTTTCCGGCGGATCTGGCTGCATCTTCGAGCTGCTTGTACTGTGACTTCGTTGCGTTCGCGATGGATGCAGTATTCGCCATAGACTGTTGGAACTCACCATATGTCTCGACGACGTCTGTGGCCACCCTCTTCAATCCAAGAGCTGCGAACGCTGCCCCAATGACTCTTGTAGCGCGCTTCGCCGTTCCCTCCATGCCTGTGATGGACTTGGAAGCCCGGTTAACATTTGCATAGTATGACCCGGTCGTCTTCGCTCCGATTAGATATTCGAGTGTATAACTACTGTTCGCCATCTTGCGCCTCCATAACGTCTTCCATAATTTCCTCAAGATCCTTGATCGGCATAGCTCTTAAGGTATCGATCGCGGTATAAGTCTTCATTGCCACCCATACTGTCATCTTGCGGAAGTCTCTCGCAGAGATCCCGCTTACATAAATAAAAAATACAATCCCACCCTGGAGACGATCTCGTTCATATCGATCCATGACAGTTGGTTGAAGAATTCAACTGGCAGGCCTGTGACCATCATGGCTACGTGCTTGCAGAAGAGGGTGTCTTTGTATTTCTGAGCTGGATGGTGGCCCATATTCTCCATAACTTCATCGATGCGCTGCGCGTCAAGTGTTGTTAGTTTATTAAGGCCGGACAAGTCAAGTTTGTCATATTCCTTTCCGTCGAAGCTATACTTCTTTCTGAATTTAGCTGTTAGGCCAATGGCTTTCAGCTGATCCTGAAGATCTTCTGATTTATTTTTTTCGCCACGCTTATCAGCCTGTGCCTCAAGCTCTGCGTTTCTTTCGTTTTCCATTTTGTTTCCTCCGTAAAAAGGACCAGACCGAAGCCCGGTCCCCCCAGCTATTTTCTATGAATCCTAGATCATATCAGAAATGCCTTCGAGCATATCTACTCCATTAACTACATACTTGTAGTTGAACTTGTCGATCTCTGTGATTACGGTTCCATCAACTTCATCCTTGTAATAGGTTACTTCCTTCGTTACCTTAGGATTACCGTAGCCGCCCTTCTTAAGAGATCCATACGCTACCTCCTTGGTCATTCCCTTGACGGTGATGGTTCTGTTCTTGTAATTCTTGGCGGAAGTCTCTGGATCGATGAACTCCTGTGCTGCTCTCATAATGATTGCATCTCCATCATTAGCAACAAGGTCAAGAGCCTGCACGCTAATGTTAGAGAATGGAATCTCAATCTGTGCACTGTTGAGCTGACCGACAGTCGGCGAATCGAACTGACCGGCAAATCCTGCCAGATTCAGTGACTCTGACATATTGGTGAAGGTAGGAAGCTGCACCTCATCTGTAATTCCCATCAGCTTGCTTCCTGCTTCTGCTGTCTTACGGTAGACGTTAAACTGGTTGATTTTATCAGGAATTAAACTCATTACTCGTTACCTCCCAGCATTGTATTGATAGCATTCTCCAAAATCGAAGAATCCCAGGTAAACTTGCAGTCGATGTACTCCGTCGGAATGTAATCCGCGTACTGAACGTGGAATGTCCAGTGACCCTGAAGGATCTCGGACATTGGGTTCTCGTCCTTACTGAACAGGATCTGTGCTCCTGCTAATACATCCGGTACAAGTGCATTAAGTGCTGCATTGAAGTTTGTTACGACCGACTGCATCTCCTTGATTGATCCGCTCTTGCCAATATGAACAAGCTGCTCAGTTTTGAAGCGGTTCTCAAGATAGTTGCCCATTAATACGCACTTGACGAAGCGGTTGTTCGGAACTGTATCTCGTGGGAACGCTGCCGTATTGTTACCCCAGCACTTCCATCCTCCGAAGTAGAGGAAAGATGCGATTCCGTTCGCGTTGAGATAGTTGTTGATCTGCTTCTGTGTGAAGAAGACCTCTGTTCCGTCGCTCAGGCACGCTGCGTCAATGCGAGCATCCTTGTTATCGGAGCTCTCTGATGGAACATTGCCACTCTCAACGCACAAGCTCTGGAGCCTTGCGCCATAGACTGCAGATGCACTGATGACTTTTCCCGCAACCTTGACCATTGGCCATACCGGTAAGAGCCATCTTGTCATAAGTCCCGCCTCGTCCTTTGCTACCGGAACATCCGCGATATTGCGAACACCTTCAGCATTAAGGTCGACCACGGCAAATGAATTGATGATGTTACCGTTGATCATCGCTTTTGCTTCGAGAGCTGCTGCGACTGCTGGGTCCTTCGAGTATCCAGGAGCGAGAAGCAGTGATGGAATAATGCCAAATCTAGGATAGATCTCATCGATCAATTCGATTCCCTTGCGGTTGTTATTCACATCGATACCGCCGATGATATCTGCGGTTGTAACACCGCTCGGATTCAGCTTCTTGAAGCCGATATTAAGCGATGTGGCGCTAGACAGCGCTCCATCTGGTGTCACGGTAACAACGAGATATCCGTTGGTGTCGAATGACAGGATATAATCTGTGTTAAGCACCGCTGCTGTCTCACCATTGGCCACGGTTACATTCGCAAGAAGAATCCCTTCCTGTTCAACGACCGCCCTGCCTTTGTTTACTTCGAACGCTGCGGCGGCAACTGCTGTTACATGTGCTGGGTTGCTTGGATCCAGTACATTGATCATGACGAGCGGAGCAACTGTGAATGCCTGGAACGATGCCAGCACGCTCTGCATCAGCGTGTAATTGGTATAGTCCTTCGTATCACCGAACAGCTCCTTCGCTTCTGCTCTGCTTGATACGACGATCGGTTTATTTACTGCAGATGCTGGGTCTGGCAGTAAGTTGATTGGCGCCGTGCCAACCACAGCCTGGATGCCATAGAGAGCTTTTGCAGCTTCAACTGAAATCGCCGCATCGCGCTCTGTCTCGATGGTGTGCTTGTAATCCATCTTTTATTCCTCCTTAACTTAATGCTTTGGTCTGCTTATATGCTTCATTAATGATTGAGCCTTCTTCTCTGAGGCTCTTCTTCGCCTCGACAATATCCTTCATTGGGATGAAGAGATACTTCGCCAGCGGACTCTTTTTTGTCGCTTCTGCGATGACAGCGACAGGCTTATAGGTGAATACCTGATTCGCCAGGACTACTCCTGGGATATCCGGCCCGATGTAAAACGTTGTAGTGCTCATACCAAATCGTTAACTCCTTCCGTTAATGTCTCTGGAAGCTTCCACTGAGTGATCAAGTCACTCTCATAATAATTCGGGTAGCATTCCTGATTGAATCTCTTATGGGCTCCATTCGTCTGAAGTTCATACTTGCCTTCAAGAATTGTCTTCTTGCGCAGGTCTTGGTATACCTGATTCATGATGTCAGCCAGGACAAGGTTGCCCTGATGTTCCATGTCTTCGAAGTGAATTGAGAACAGACAGTGAATCGTCACGACCCATTCCCCATCGTCATTCTGATCTTCGTCATCAATCATTACGAGAATGTAATTTTCCTGATCCTCTGGATCTTCGTCACTCTTCCAAGGCTTTTCCTGTCGATATACGTTGATTGGAACCCAATTTGTCTCGCCGTCTGCCGGTGGAACCTTAATTGAATTTTTCTTAATCAGTCTTTCGAGCTCGGCGACGATCGCCTTCTGTAAGTCAAGATCTGTCATATTCACCTCTTGTTCAGGATGTACTCAGACTCATGGATCATTCTCTTCGCGAACATCTCCGATGTATCACGCATGAACCTGTCGTAGACCTTCTTATTCTTCATAACCTGCGTTAATGCTGGCGCTGCGACCCCTTCAATCTGTCTTGATCCTTCTGCTGTTCTTCGGAACAATCCGACGAATCCGCTTCTTGTGATCTGCATGAACGGCTTCCTTGATCCGCCCAACTCGATTCCTCCGGAATGAGCCTTCATGACATGCGCTCGATAGACCTCTGGATCCGGATTGTAAGCGCTTGAGCTTCTGACCGGATATCCTGGCGTGACGACGGATCTGCCATGCGTTGACCAGGTGAACAGGTTTTTATGAACGGACTCGAAGTGCAGTACAACCCAAGGCCTTACCGATGATGCTCTTGTGACCTTCAGGTCATGCTCTACGTCTGTCTGTCTCACTTCGTATATCTTGGCCGTCTCTTGCTTAATGGCTTTTTTCCCGGTTGTCACCGACCTGTTTGCCGCTCTCGAGATAACGGTCCCTGACATCGTCAGGAGCTTACCGAATGAAGCTTTCGCCTCGGCGTCGTCCACGGTACACACAACCTGCATCATACCTGTGTCCTCCCTATTCCTAGCTGCCATACGCCCATGGTGTGTTTGACCGTCTGAATGAACATTGTCTGTCCGTCCAGCCTTATCATGGCATTCACTGTGTACTTCTCTCTTGCATCCTTGTCTCGAATGAAAAGTAGATGCTTGTTAAGATTAATGGCTGACTCCTTTGGATTGAGATTTGACCTTGAGGATCCATGTGTTGTTTTTGCATTAGCAAATTGCACATCCGTAACCACAATATCGATGTTTTTTCCGTCTACATTGTGCGTCTCCGCAAATTCTTCCAAATCAAAGAACGTCTCATCTAAGTCTTCCAGTACAGAGTCTTTGAACATTCGCTAATCCTCTTCCTTCTTTTTTGCTGTATATTTCTTCTGTGGCTTCCGGTCTTCCAGCACTTCAATAAGACCTTCTTTCTTCATCCACTTCTTATCAAGTCCAGAGAGACCTGTGACAGTCTCTCCTTTCTTGAAAATCTTGGAACCTACAGCAATCTGACTGATCGCTTTAACCATAATCAATCTCCGTAGATCTTATTCTGGTATGCGATAACTGCATCCTGAAGATCTTCCAATTTCTCGTCTGTAGTCAGTCCTGAGCATCCGATTGATGTTGCGTAACTAATTACACTTGCCTTCGTCTTGAGTGCACGGATCTCTTCCTCTGTCTTGAGCACTGCACCTGGAGTCTGTGGCTCATCAGTGTCAACAGAGTTGTCTGCAACTGCCTGTGACACAACTGGATCGTTGATGTTGGCCGTAAGCCATCCATCCCAGTCTAACGGGTAAGGTACTGGACGTGAGAAGGCCTGGACTTCAAGCACGTTATTCTTCTCGTCCGCGTAAATTCTTGGCACGATAGCATCCGCGTAGCTCTCGAAGTGTTCTCCCTTAAGGAAGGATACCTGTGCATATGCTGTTCTTCCCATTCCCGGATGTAAGAACATCAGCGTTCCTACCGGGAATATCGGCTTTGACTGGCCATCAAGGTCCTCATACGCTTCGTCGTAAGTGAACATGGAGCACACTACTCCGTTGATATTGATGTCGCCGTTGTAGGTAACCCCCTCTGGGATCTCCTTCTGATTGATTGAACCCGTCTCTACCATGCGCTTGTTGTAGAACTCAAGGAAGTCCTTATCTGTCATGAGCAGCATCGATACATCGCTTGTCATAACAAGGTCTGTAGCGTGAACTCCGCGCTTGCGTAAGATGGAAGCCATCTTGTAGAACTCTGTGATCCTCTGAGCGGCTGTCATGGTATTGAAGTCGGCTGTGAACTGATACTTGTTCTTGAATTCTCCATCGTAGAATCTAAGAACGGTTCTTTTGTAGTTCTGATCCTTCGCTGCGTCGTCCGCGGAAGAGAAATGCTTCATAACTGTCTCACCCTTTGTGAGAATCTCAGCGCACATCAGCTCCTGTCTACGCATTACGGAATTGCGGAGATCGTCAAGGTGCTCCGCCTCTACCTCATTCTCTCTGTCAGCTGGTGAGCGATTAGAGTTAGGGTCTTCTCCAAAAGCCTTCTGGGCTAAATCCTGAGCTGTGATTGGCATCTTAGGAGCGATATATGGAGCCTCTACTTCATACGCTCTGTAACCCTCCGACTCAAGTGTGATTCCGTTAACCTGCGGAATAACAAAAGGTGCTACCTTGCGCCCCTGCTTCTTGGTCTCAATCAGAGCCTTCTCGCTAAAGTAGCTCTTGCCATCCGGAAAGTAACGGTTCTTGATGAATCGAACAACCGGATACATCTTCTTGACCGCGTCGATCATGCTGTATGTATTAGTGATCATCTTTGTCCTCCTCTTACTTTAAGTAGATGCCCTTGGATCTGAGGGTCTCCACATCTGCTGCTGTTAACTCTGGATTTGCAGTAACTCTATCTGCGTGGAAATCTCCAGAGATATATGCTGTAACTGTAACGTCTGTGTCATCCGTTGCGAGAATGACCTCTTCGGCAAGGATAGCTGCCGGCACTCCGTCCTTCGCATGTACTGTCCATCCTTTTGTGGCGTCAAAATCAAGTACCTGGCCTGCTGCAAGAACAGTCTCTTCTTCCACCGCTACTGTGAGGGTCACATTCTTCGCATCGATATCATGCTGTGCATCATAGATCAGTCCGCCTTTTCCTAATTCGTAGGCTGGCTTATTTAATACTCCCATTACTTTGCTCCTTTCTTCGCATTGACGAAGCCAGCAAGCTGATCGCCTGCCTTATCTTCTGCATCTTCGCCGGTGTCTACTTCGCCGGCTCCAACCTCTGTCACTCCACTCTCGTTAGAGTCATCAATGGCATTTTCCATGTAAGCAGAAGCAGCCTTCTGTCCGCTGAGAAGTGCCTGATATGCAAGATCTCGTGCATTCATGACATCCTCTCCGTACTTCGCATTAGCCATCATCTCTGCTGGCACTGTTGCTGAAATATCATCAAGTTCCTTCAGACGGTCACGTTCTGCTGATACTCCGTTGGCATAAGCCTCCGATGTCAGCTGATCGATCTCGGTCTGAAGCTCTGGATTCTCAGCTAATACCTCTTTAAGTCCCATCTTCAGTCCTCCTTCTTCATTCTTGATTTCTGGGTCTGTATGTGTCAGGTCGAGATCGACCGGACTTGTGATATCTGTGTGCGCCGGCGCATTTTTTGCCAGCTCTAACGCCGTTAGTACTTCGAGCGCTTTTTCTTCGCTCACGACGATTGAAGAAGCGGAAGCTGCCATCTGTACTAGTTCCTGCTCTGGTGTGGCCTGCGGATCAGTTGCGCCTTCTTCTTTTGGATCTGATCCTCTGTCAATTAGCCCGTCGACGAATTTTAATTCAACCGCGCGTGATGGTCCCATGAACGTTTCGTTGTCCATCAACTCCTGAATCTCATCGCGTGTCTTTCCTGTTTTCGCCTCGTATACATTGATAATTCCTTCATTTATCTGCTGAAGGCGATCGGCCGTCTTCTCATGTTCTCTGTAATCTCCCTCTGAAGGTGCTGAACAGTTATGAATCATGAACACCCCAGCTTCTGATATCATTGACTTGTCGGCTGCGCACGAAAGGATTGTTGCTGCCGAAGCTGCATAGATAATATGCGCTTCAACGTTTCCTTTGTATTCTTTGAGCGCGTTGTACATCTCATACCCTGACACTACAACTCCTCCCGGTGAGTTGATTTCCAGAATGATATCTTCTCCGTTAGCATCAGCTAACTGCCGCTTAAGCCGATTCGGATATGCAGCGCTGATTCCAAGCCATGTATAGAGCAGTCCGACTGTATCCGATACAATCTGGCCTTTAATCTCAATCTTTTTCATTTGTGTCCTCCTTGTTTGCTTCTAAAAGACGCTCATTTTCGCCCTTTAGAGTACGTATATTGTCCTCGAAGTCGCTTCCGTTCATTGCTGCGCATTCATCCTCGTGCGTTGACAATCCGTTCTGGATGCGTGTTACTGCCGCATTTACTTCTGCTACAGGATTAAGATATCCCTGTGCTGTTCCATTCCATGTGGCTTTTGTGTAAGCTTTTGCTATCATCGGGTCCAGAAAGTAACCGGGAGCGCTGATTCTCCCTTTTGCTACCGCTTCCGAAAACCACATATCGTAGATTTGCTGGCAGAAGTCGTTGACGAACCACTTTCTCCGCATTGTGAACGACTTCCACGTCTCGTTGATGGCTCCCTTTGATGCTGAAAAGCTTGCATTAAATTTCTTAAGCAGCACTTCCGGTGCTATCTCTAGTGCCGCTCCTACTTGCATGGCCATTGATTCTATGAAATTTCCATAATTCCCGCCCGGATGCGCCGATTCTACCGCCTGAATCGACTCTCCATCCTTAAGGAAGCTAACTGTTCCTGTTCCTAACTTGATATGGTCGTCGTCATCTCTTGATGCCGGAGTCATATCATCCTCTTCGTCTACTCCGCCGAATCCTCCCATGTCGTTTCCTGTTTCTGTCGTAACGAATAGCGCGAACATTGAATTTACCACGGCCGCCATGACTTCCGCTTCGGTGTATCGCGTCATTTGCTTGATGATATGGATAACTGGTGCTAAGAACGGCACGCCACGATACTGCTCTGCTCTCTCTGCATTGAACACATGAAGAATATTCTGGTTGCCTGTCTTACTTCCTCTTTTCGCAACGCGGGTCCATGTCTGTCTCTTTGTATTGCTATGTTCTCCTGGGAAGGTTGAACTTATCCAATACGCTACGACCTTTCCTTTTTGGTCGAGCTCTAGTCCATTCATGATCACGTTCCCGTCTTTTTTCGTGATGTCGTATCCGAAGTACTCTGCGTTCATACTTCCAGGCGAACATACTCGGTCCGCTTCAATTAGCTTTATTCTCAGCTGATATGGCATGTATTCCTGCTCATCTTCGTATTGAACCAATGCAAATTCTTCTCCATTTTTCAGCCAGTCGGCAAAAGCAATCTGCTGCAATTCGTAAAAACTGTGCTGATCGTTTGCATCACAAAACGTCCCCGATGCCCATAAGTCAAATTCTTTTTTTATCTTTTGCTGAAGAGTCATTGCTTCTTCTTGCGATATTCCCAAGAATTCATAGTCTATCTTCGGCTTTGGAACAAGACCTGCACCAACCACATTCGTTCTTGTAACATTGACAGCCGCTGTTCCGATCGGGGCGTTCATCGCAAGATCGCGTGTGCGCTCCCTCAATGTCTTTCGGTTTTCTTCAATGTCACTTTTCGCCGAATAGCTTGTAGCGTCATACTTTTCGGCCCATGTCTGTCTTCTTGATGCTCCTCCATGGCTGTATCCCGAGTTTGTAAACTGCTCGATAGCCTGTGTCTGCGCTCTCATCGCTGCTACTCTTGCCTTGGACTTCTCCGCCTCCTCTGTGAGGCGCGTAGCCTCAAGTTCCCTCTGCAGAGCTTTTTTCTTTTTGTAATTATCAAAAAATCCCATGCTTCACTCCTTACAGCGGAACTACTCTCGATACTCTTCTCTTTGATGATCCATACTGCTCGTACTGGTCAATCGCGGATTCCAGTTCTACAATTTCATCATTTATCTCTTTCAAGCTTGCTCTATTCAGCTGATTTGCTCCGATTGTATAGCTCTGTGCTTCAAGCACTTTCTTTTTCGCCTTCTTGAGATCCGCTAGGTCAGCCTTTGCTTCTTCATACTGTGATTTCGTTCGAATTATTCTCACTCGTTAAACCTCCAGCCCTTGGATCGGCTTTCTCACTTTTCTTGCTCTCTTTTTTGGAACCATGTAGTTAATTCCTTTTGCTATTTTTTCCTCCAGTAAATCAAACTCAGGTCGAAGTAGGCAGAGTGTTGCGTAGTTGTAATTCATAAGATCGAATGGCTCGTTTCTTAGAATTCCCGTTTTTTTCACCCACACTTTTTTGTATATGCCTCCGACTTTCTTCTCTATTTGCCTTTCTGATGTAAGGCCTTTGAAGTATTCTTCATCGTATCCTCTGCCTTCTTCCGCAGGAAAATGGCAAAAACCTGCACCTGGTTCGGTAATTTTTAATCTGTTTGTTATATCTTCTTTACCTGAATCAACTCCAAGGATATACAGTACTGTTCTTCCGACCACTACTTTCCTTCCTCTTTGCTCTTCTGTGATTTCAACAACTGATCTTTTATACACCAGTGGAATGTCTGGCTTTGTCGCATAGCCTTTGATTGCGAAACATTTTTTTCCTTTTTCTCTTTGCTGTTGCGACCATTTATAGACGTTATTTGTAAAGTGACCGCCTGAATCAATGGCGAATCCCGCTATCCCTAATTCACTTCCATCTTGGAACTTGAACGTCTGAGACAGGTAGTTTTCGAGCTCTCGCCATGGTTTTTCTGTAATCAGATCTCCGTATATTTCTGTCTTGTAGATTCCCCATGACTCGAATTCTCTTGCCCATCCTCGTATTTCTACCTCAAATCGATCATCCTGTACGTCGACCGCGGCCGTCAGTATTAGCACTCCCTCCGGAAGCTCCGCTCCGTATGACTCCGTTCTTTGACTGAGCACTTCGTCATTAACCGTCTGCTCGTCAATAGCTGTCTCTTCCCAGGGCTCTCCTAGCACTGTGTTAATAAACACCTTCAGATCTTGAGGATCGTGGAATCTCTTCAGTCTATCATCTGCATCCTTAAAGTTCTGTATGATATCAGCCCAGTCGACGAATGGAGAAGCCATCTCGTTCAATTTGAAACTTCTTGCTCTGACCCGTTCTGGGTGTTTAGCTATCCACTTATGCTCAGATTCCTTCCATTCTTGTTCTGTTGATAGTGTTCCGCACTCTTTGCAAGCCATTGCAACTTCGTCAAAAGAGACTCTTTTGAATTCATATGGCTGCCATGCTCCGCATACCGGACATCTAACGCACCACTCTTCTTGCGACCCTTTCAGATACGCATCTTCGATCTTTGACTTTCCTTTGATCGTTGGCGTCGATGTCTTGATATGCTTTTTGTTCCAGTATGACGTCGCACGTTTCTCTGCCAGCTTGATCGGGTTTCCTTCCGATCCGGCTGAATCTGGGAAACGATCCGTCTCATCCATCCATATAACTCTTCTTGGATCGGACGCGAGCGACGATGGGCTATTAGCTCCCGCTATCGCTATATTTCCGCCCGGATAACTTTTCAATAATATAGTATTGTCCGAGTTTCTGGCTTTAGGAGAGGCAACCTTCTCCTTAAGCTGTGGTATATCTTCGATCATTTGTGATAACCGTGTTTTAGAAAATCGTTCGCCGTCGTTGATCGTCGGCATAACAATCATCTGCGTGGTCGGCTCGTAGTCGATAAAGTAACCAACTCCGCACATGATTATTGTGGTTTTCCCGACCTGCGACGATGACATGACTGATACATCTACAACTTCCGGATCTGTGATGGCATCCATTATTCCTTTTTGATACGGAATCGTATCGGATGAGTAATGCCCTGACTCGTTTGATCCTTCCGGTAGAACCATATACTTATCCGCCCACTCGCTTATTGACATTGGTGGCTTTGGTCTAAGCACTCGTGCTAATCCCGCCATGAATCTCAAAGTGTGGAAGGATACTTCTTTCTGCGTTTTATCCTCCGTCTTTTTCATCTTCAACTCCCAATGCTGATAAGGCGCTGCTATCAACGCTGATATGCTCATCTGAATAGAAGTCTGACGGATTATATGTTGAAAGCTCCGTGAGAGCATTTCTTACTTCTTGCTTGAGTAGTTTTTGAATTTCCACTCTACTCTTTCCTTCAAGCCTTCGTGCTAGTTTGGTCGGAATAGCCTCCATTTTTGACCTAAATTTTGTGAACATGTCTGTCATCACTGCTTCGACATCTTCAGCCTTATGCACCTGGCCTTGGATTAGTTGTAACTTTATTTCTGTGATCTGGCGCTTCACATGCTCATGTGCTGCTCTCTCTGATTCCAGGTCCAGATCCTCTTTTTCGTCATCCGTTTTGACATTCTTGCCAGCGTTCGCTGCCTTAAGTGTTAGAATGTAACTTTTTGCCGATTCAAATAATAAATATTTGCCGTGCGAATTCCTTTTCACAATCCCTTGGTCTGCCAGATAACGGATCGTACGATCCTTTACTCCGAACAGGTTTTCAAGGACTTTCGAAGTAACAAGAATATCTTGTAGCTCTTCCTGTTTTTTCACCATTCTGTTTTCCTCTAATTCGGCAATCGACCTAATTTTTTGTTATTAGCTAGGCACGCTTTGGGGTCGCCGACCCGCAAGGCCTTTGGAGAACTCCCGGAAGAACCTATGAACTCGCGAGATTCACCGTTTTTGTAATGTTGTTTTACCTTCGTCAGCGACCAATTACCGCGTGCAGGTTGCGATTGCAACAAAAAAGACAAGCGATACAACCCGTATCGCCTGCCTCTTTTTACCAATTACACTGTACCACGGATTCAACCGAACAAAACGAACACTTTCATTTTCTTGGAATATTCTTTGCCCGATCCCCTACCCTATTCCCTATAGTCCCCTCCCTTCCTATACCCACCCTGTGCGCTCCCTGCCCTGTTCCTGCCTTATGCGCCGGCGCATTTGGTGTTCTTTCTATGATGCTTCTTACTATGCGAGTCAGCCACATCTCCTGTCCTCGTAAGTCCCTATGATGTCTCCTATCATTTTATCTATTGTCTTTTTAACTATCCTTCGGGTGCCTGCTGCCAGTGTCGCTTCGCTCCATAGAACAAAAGAGCACGACCACAGGCTGTCCTCGCCCATGACCGTGCACCGTGTTACCTATCTCCATACTTCTTGACGTATCTGTTATGTTCCATTCTTACCGCGTCCGGGCTATTCCCCGGCCCCATATTCTCCGCCACCTCATTCCACGACATTCCGTCGATATACCTCAGAATAAAGATTCTCTTCTTTCTCGCTTCGTTGATTCCTGCAATGAACTCTTCGACTCTTCGCCCTCTCTTTAGCAATTCAGCTTCCAGGCGATTCAAGCTCAGCTTCTTTGCATAAAGTTCCGACTTGATCCTTGTACATTCTTCCGAACCTTCTATGTGGAATCTATGGCCGCCACCAACTCCGCCCATGACGATATCTGCTGTATCTACTCTTCCTTCGAGGTTCTTCAAAGTATCTTCGATCCCTTTTATTCTGTTTTCGGTATGTCTTACCAATTCCATGATGTCAATGTACTCTTGCAGTTCCTCTTTACTCATGTCTGCCCCTTACTTATTTTGCTTTTCCTTCGGGTGCCTGCTGCATATTCCTTTCTGCATCCGCACAATACTTATCAAAGTGTGTATCTAATCTATGAACGTGGCGGTCACAGTAGCACCCCACTTCGGTCATCACACAATACTTACAATCATTACAAGTGACGATCTCCGTCAGAGGGCAATCGCATTTTGGATTAGCAACAATGTCTATTCCGGTGAGCTTGCATATATGTCCATGACACAAATCACAGTCAGAACAAGTCTCCGGCATCTTTTCCATTTCTTTAATTGCTATCATCTTTCGCCTCTTTTATCACAGCTCCTCAAGAAGTTCTGACAACTTTTCTTTTTCTTTTGTAACCCATTCTTTGAAATCTTCTAAAAACACATTGCTACTACCCGAATCATGACATCCATCTGGAGTAACAAATTGAACCCAATGGTTTTTATTTTGTGAATATGTAATAGAATCGAGTAACTCAATATCCTGCACATATTCTTGTGCCTGGCTATACTGTTCTTTTGTCATTCTTCCCCCTTTCGAACTCTTCCCATCTTCTCAGAAATCTCCTCTGCTTCGCTCTGATCTGATCTACATTGACTTCGATGCCTAACTCTATTGCACACTGGATTACATCCGTATATTCTTCTTCAAGGTGTCTTGCCCCTTCTTCGATTGATACCGGAGTCGGATTTTCTTTTCGCGTGATTCTCGCAACCTTGAGAGCTGCCTGCGCTAACTCTGAGGCTTCCTCTGCCATCTGTTCTACCAATGCTGAAAAACCGATTCTCTGTCCCATAACTTTCTCTTCATTTAGCTGATCGGCGCGCACCAGCTTCATAGCTACTTCTAACGCATCGTACATTTCTGCGCCTTCGTCGTAGAGCTTCTGCTGCTGCTCCAGTTTTTCCAGCACTCTCTCGTTTGTCATTCTTAATCTCCTTCCATACTTCTTCAACAGCTTCGTCGACTGTCGTTCCTCTCCCTAACCATCTATATCCTCTTAGCGGATATCCATCCTCTCTGACTACGCAAAAGAAATCATCTCCTGTATTCTCCGAAAAGAGCACGTCTCCAACTTCTTTTAGCTCATTGATCAGATTCAAGGTTTTCAATGATATCTCTTTGCGTTTCATTCTGCCTTCAGGTGGTGTTGCTACGCTCACGATCGGAGTAAACTCGTCTGTCGGTATTGTCTTGCACTTTTTCTTCTTCCCCACGCACTACCTCCGGTAATGTAATCTCATGACCAGCCTTGCACTCATATATCTTCATCCTCACGGGCGCCTGCTGCGAGCCTATCGTGATTAACTTCGTAGTGCATCGGACCACATCGTCCTCTGTTATCTTCTGACCGCATTTGCATCTCAGCATATCTTTATGACGCCCTTCCTCACTTATGCACTCTCTACATCTGCCGCATGGCTCTTCGAAAACTCCGCCAGAACATCCAGCTGATGTTGCTTCTCATTCTTTTCATCTTCTGCTAACTTCAAATCAGCCCGAATGCTTTTCGCCTTCTCTTCTGCTTCGTCAATCTCTGCTCTTAATCTCTGCATTGTTCCTTCTACTGCCTTCACTACCGCTGGATGCACGATCTCGTGCGCCGGCGCATTTGCTGTCTTTGCCATTGTATTCTCCCTTTGTTGCCTTTTCTTCTTTGGCTCTTCTTGTCTTTCTAACTTCTTACGCTCCGCTTCTCTCATGGCCTTATGCTCGTGATCGAATAGAGCCTTATACTCTTTACTCTGCAGATAGGCCTTCGCCTTTAACTGCCCATAGGACTGGTCTGTTTCCCTTGCTGCCTTGGATGCCTTGTCAATGTTGTCTGACTTCGCGCTTGTGAGGAAGTCTGATGCCTTCTTTAACTGGTGCGATGCCACTGTACTCTCCTTCCTGCCGGAGGCGTATAGGAACCTCCGGCTCTGTGACTCACGGCTTTTGGGATCTGTGGTGTGGTATATGATATCCCTTCCGCTTAGAGGCTTTATCTTCTTTCGCTTCGCGGGTGTTTCAACCCCTTATCGTTCAGTCCTGTTTATCCAGGAACGGATAAGCTGCATCTACTGTATTCAAGGCGGCGATCAATGCATCTTCGCCATCCCACCTTGTGTCTCTTAATAGAATCTCCAGCGCCATCACATTGTTGTATGCTATTGCAAATGGACCGGTTAGGTATGGCCCGTTCATCGGCTCTTCTCCCTTGTCTTCATCGATTGCATCTTCATCTATTACGGCTGCGTGTGATGCGAATGTCATGAACTTCTCGTTCTTCTCGTTCTGCCATACAGCTATGTCTCCATCTGTCGTCTCCAAGGTGACGTGCGTCTTCTTAATCAGCCCTCTAGAGTCATCTGCATTGACTGCCTGCTGCATCAGATCTTCGTACACAGTATCGAACATCTCCATCTGCTGGGCTTCTTTTTTCGTGTACTTCCACGCCTCTCCCGGCTTAGGAAGATCTCCGATCAATGATACGAGGAATCCTTTGAACTCCTTTGGTGCCATCTCATAGTCGATCTGCAATCTGATGTAGTTTGTCTTAATGAACAGCCAGCCCTTTTCGCTGATTGCTACGGATATCCCCGTGTCTTTGAATGACGCTTTCAACACCTTCTGTAATGTGCTCTGCTTTGTGAACATCTCATTCCTCCTCTTCTAATCTTCATCTTCCAGTAGTATGAATCCGGATCCGTCATCCTCTTTCTGTTCTTTGGTTGCCTGCTGCCTAATTTCTTCCATCTCCTCATCTGTCATGGTTGACTTGCTGAAAAAGTCTCTGAAATTTAGGTCTGGAAAATTTAGGACAAAAGCCTTCTGCGCTTCCTGTTGAAGCTCTACACAGATCTCATGGTTCCTGTGCACCGCTTCTGGTCCACCATCATGTTCGTGATGTGCCTTGCACAGCTGAACCTTAAGCCCGAAGCGTTCCGACATCTTTCTGTCCTTGGCTCCCATGAACACATGGTGTTCTTCCGTGTACTTCGCAGAATAATCACCATGTAGCTTCATGCAGAGGTAACATTGTCCTGTTTTTTCCTGGATAATGCTTCTCATTCTTCCTCCCAGTTGTTCAACCTGTCTGCCAGCTTCAATACTGTTCCTATGTCGACCGCTGCATTGTTGGCCTTCTGCCTTGCCTTGATCTCATCTCCTGTGAGAAGCTGTCTGATTACGTCACACAGACTGCAGATGATTGAGATCTTGCAACTCATGAAGGAAGATCTAACCCGTGCCTTCTCTTCTGTGTCGTTCTCATTCTTCGTTGTCTTTTGAATGACAAAGGCTGCTTCTTCGATCACATTCGTGCATCGCTCAACCAACACGATCCAGTCTCTTTCTTCACTGTCGCCTGCTGCCTGTTCCAGCAGATTGTTAATCTCTGCAAGTGAGTTCTTAAGCCCTGGAATCTCATCTTCTTCTGATTCCTTGCCAGCAAGAGGAAAATCAACGTTTGTTGGCTTTTTCTCTTCCTGTTTTTCCTCGTTATTACTCGTTTGTGGCTGAAAGTCTGCTCCGTAAGAGGATTTATCGCGTTTGTCGGCATTTTCTGGCGGTGTTTCGACCACTTCACCCTCGACTCGCTCAACATTTTGGTATAACCCCGTATTTTTTGACACCTCTTCAGCCGTCTCGATGTCCTCTGAACGTTGATTTTCCTCTTGCTGAGCGGCATTTTGAGCGTGTATTGATTTTGATTCCTCTTCCGGTGTCTTGATAACACTTTCCTGCGATTTGATCACATCTTCTTGTGATTTAGTCACAGGTTCTGGTATTTGGTTGAATTCGGTAGCTTTTTCAACCTCTTTTACTGGCTGAATTGACTTGCCGTATGCCATCTTGTAGCCATCTTCCCCAAAGGACCTGTATAGATTCCTCATTTGACACTCAACTTCTTCCCATCCGACGTCTTCTGAAGTCTCCTGGCGCATGATTGTGACTGTTAAAGGGTTCTTCATGGACTTTTCTGTGAGCATTACTGCTCCAATGCCCTTAACTCTTACGCTGACTGCTCCTGTACCACTCTCATTAATCGCTTGATTGGTTGTTGATGCCAGATCTTCCGTCTTCAGCACCAGGAATCTCTCTGGATTATCTTCAAAAAATTTGAAGAGCGCCTGCTGCAAGACTGTTTTCTCTTCATCTTGCCCCTCAATCATCAACTCCATCGGAGTGACCTTCTCATCCTCCTTATAAGCTTTCTTAATCTCTCGAATCTCTTCTCTTGTTACCTCCGGCGGTATTGCTTCTGCGACCGCTTCCGGGAGTGTCAGCATCTCTGCCAGTTTGGAATATCCATATTCCTGATACTGGATACGGAGCTGCGGCGAATTGCCGCCTTCTGAGTACCGATCATTGATACTGATATACCTTGATACCGTCGATCTCTCGATTCCATATTCTTTCTTCGCGAATTCGTACACATCCGCGTACCCTGCCTGCTGCACGATCTCGTTATCACGAGCCGCCTTAAGCAGATATCCTACTTTTACGAATCCCTCGGCCTGGGCTTTTAATTCTTTTTCCAGGGACTCTTTGAAGTCCCCGAAATTGCTGATCATCAGTTCCATGCTTCCTCCTTTATGCTCTTATTTTCCTCAACCAACTATCTAAGAACGGCTGAATGATGTCTTCATCTGGCTTCTTGTCATAGGCTTGATACCACTGGGCAATCTTCTTTTCCTTTGAGATTTCAATCGTTGCGTAAGGTGTCTCTGGGTCTTCTACTTTGCGAAGCATGAAGATATAGCTCTTTTCTTCGTTGTGCCTTCTCATATACGTGTCAGAAGCTCCTACGCAATGGTGAAGGGTTGTTCCTTCGTGGATAATGTCTCCTGCGTTCTTTGCTGGTCTGATCAGGAACGCCCCTTTCTTCCAGCCCATTCTTCTATTAAGCTTCTCGTAGGATGTCTCAATCTTCGGGAATTGCTTATTTTTCTCTTGTTCCCTGACTTTTTCCTTTTGCTTATTTGCTTCGTAGACTAATCTATCGTGCTTCGCTGCAAGATCTTTTGGAAACAGAACAATGGAGTCTGTCATGTCGTAGCCTTGATTTTCACACATGCTCAGATAGTCTGCATAAGTTGACATCGTCCTTTCCTTCTCTTTACCCAGGTAGTTCAGCATCTTCTCTGCTGACTCGAATCTGAGAATCGTTTCTAGGTTGTGGTCCAGCCCGTATGCCGGATACTTTTCTAGGATCTGTTTGAATGTATTCGGCCGCAGGTTCCACCCTAGTCTCTTCTCCATCTGATACAGATCAAGGTGTTTTCCTTTGTCCTCCTTGAACATCTTCCACATGTATGGGCTGATCTGCAGGAAGCCTGCTGCATTTTTTGCTGTATAATCCAGCTTCTTGAATATCTTTAGCCCTCCGATCATGTCATATGCAATATTCCTCAATCCTTGTTTGACGATCATTTCTAGCTCAGGATGTTTTGCATAGGTCTTGATATATTCAACCATGTCCCTTCCGTACAATTCGTATCCTGAATGTTCCAGGAACGACCCTTTGACTGCTTCTTCGTATCCGTAGATTGGGTAGTCACCATGCCAGCTACATCTTGCATGTCCGTAATATCCGCCGCTGACCCACACTTCATTGTTTTGGTCTGTAATGGAACCAGA
>Ga0256405_10003185_pt1 | contig 34821 bp, 25 predicted proteins | sample RumenRJG_02DNA_FD_189096 | JGI IMG/M metagenome (GOLD analysis project Ga0256405, IMG submission 189096) | Bovine rumen microbial communities from Lethbridge, Alberta, Canada - RJG_02 | ecosystem: Host-associated > Mammals > Digestive system > Stomach > Rumen | place: Canada: Alberta...
AAAATCATCCATATAAACATATAATATATATGTTTATATTATACCGCAAAAAATTATGGAAGTCTTGTATTTTCTGCAACTTCCATTAAATTATTTTTCGTATATGTTTAAAACAACAAAGTTTCGGGTGCGACACGCCTGCACTGTTACGATGTTTTGTACGAAATCAGTTATTTTTATTGATATATTCCATCATTGTTTACGTCATCGGTGCGATAATCCGCGAAAATCTGGCGCGTAATGCGCAAGGAGTCTTTTCCGCAACATCCGGTATGGTGTGGAAGGTAAGTATCAGTCAGGAACGAATGAACTGGATATATGGCGTGGTTTCGGGCGCGTAATGCAAAAAAAAAGGTTCGAAATTAAAGGTACCTTTAATATTCGAACCCACAAACATTGCATGTGTGTACTTTAAAAATCATTGCCCGTTTTTACGTCCTGTAAAAAATAAGCTCTGAAGAAAGGAACATCCTGTTCCCAGGCCCGATTCGCTTACATCCATGTATGACGACTGAGCCGGAAGGTGTGAGGCACTGAAACATCCTTGTTTCCCTCAACACCTGTAATTGTAAAAATTAAGGTTGTTCAAAATATCGATCTGTATCACATTATATGGGCATGTAAGCCTTTGTGAGACTTGTAAAAAATGCCGGAGGCCTTGAAAATAAAGGCTTCCGACAAATCCTGTTTCTGTATGCGTATAATTATGATTTTTTTAATGCTCACATTTTATTGGGTAATGTCTTACAAATATGTGCGATATTGTGTAAGACGGCGTTATAAATGGGCGTTTTTGCAGTGTCTGGATATGCCCGGAGTGGAGATGAAATCAGTAGTTTCAGTCCTGGGTATACGGTTGACGTCTGTGGCTGCAGTAAGCATGAATAGTGGCGCAGAACCCCGATAAAATGCCTGTAAATGCAGAAGAAAGAATTATCATGGTAACTGCACAGGAAAAACTTTACGGATACCATGCTGGACGAAACAGTTTAGATGCATGCTGACCTTTTGGTTATTTCGGAGATGGATTAAAAGCAAAAATGCGGAAAGCTCTGATGACAGTGAAAAAATAATAAACAGAAAAAAAAGAAGGTTCGAAAAAAAATTCATCATGAACTTTCGAACCTTGTGACTTACATGTGTGTGTTTTAAAATCGTCGCTCTGTCTTTTACATCCGTGTAAAATCAAGCGGTGCATTCGGAACATCCTTGTTCCTCAGTCACGCCATGAATACATCCTGTATCTCATCCGTAACCGAAAGTGTTCGAGGTTGCATCTTGCTTTGAGACATCCTTGTCTCCCTCAACAATTGTTATTCTAGAGATTCATGATTTATAAATAATTGATCTGGATCAATAAAAAGCTTGTATTAAAATTTTGTAAGCCTTGTGAGACATGTGTATAAGCATTGAAAATAAAGGGGTTTTGGAATTTTACATGTTAAAAAAGTCAATGATTACGTTTTTTATTATGCTTACATTCTTATGGCAAATGTCTCACAAATGTGTAGGATGTTGCCGTTTTGACGGCTCCATGAATTCAAAAATATATTATTTTTCATGATGAAAAGAACCATATTAAGGATAATTTTATGAAGGTAAACATTACTGCGCTTTTTGGGTAAGATTTTGATAAAAAAGAATATTGTCATACGCAGTCGCATCAGTGCGGCGGAAGGCTGGCGGTATAATTTATGTGATGCAAAAAAAATGTCGGGACATCCTGTCCCGACATGTCTTTAATCTTTTTTACTCTCAACCTAATATTCAACCGAATCCGTTCGATTAATGATAATTAGACGGAACATCCGTGTTCCTAACCGGCATCTTGCCTGTAAACTTCCTGTTATCAGGCATCCTGCCTTTGAGCCCCGGGGCAGCCTCTTGGCAATCAGTGACATCCTGTCTCCCTTGACTTGTATTTATTGTATATATATGAAAATGAAAATTTAATGATTAATGTCACTTTTTAATATTATGAGAGGAACACTGAATTTTGTTTTTTGACGTAAATCGCGTGTTTGCAGGGGTTGCGGAGTTTCGGTCGGAAAATATGGCGAAATTTAAAAACTGTTTTACTCTTACAAGAGTATGGCAAATGTCTCACAAAATGTAGGAATAAATTCAGTTTGTTTCGCTGTTTTACATGGTTTTGGTGAACCTTTTTGTCTTTTGATTCCATTGAACCTTTTTCAGCAGTGTACATGAGCAGTGTACATGGTCTTAGGCCGAAAAACGGGGCAAAATCCGGCCGGATATACCCCGTTCACAAGGATTATGATGAGTAAGTATTTTACGGAGTAGCGTCTCCTGCGGTACTTTCAAGAATTACGGCATACTGCTTTCCCGTGAGACCGTAGATTGTGGCTATGCGTCTGTCCAGTTCGTTGTATACGGCTTCACGGTCAGTGTTCTCCATACCGTCCACAACCTGTTTTTCCAGATATGTGGTGGAATCCGGTCTGAGATTCTCCGCATCGGTCAGTTTCAGGGCCATCTGTTTGATGACGGCCTGATCCTCGGAGCTGATTTCCGGGAAGGGAAACGCTTCAAGATGGGATCTCAGAACCTTGCATGAGTTAAAGTTCTGACTGAAGTAGAACTGCGCAGGTCTTGAGTTTAAGATCGCCAGCACGCAGAAAATGTCCAGATCGGAAAGTTCAGGTATAAGGATGTTTGCGCTGTTAAGCGTCAGAACCTGTCTGTTGTCGTAAGCGAATATAAGACGTTTGTTAATGAATCTGTATATCAGCTTTTCAGGTGCGCGGTAGCAGGCAGTGTCAGCACACTGCTGAAATTTAGCGGGCGTAAATTCAATAAAGTTAAGTCCGGCAGTATAGCCGTATTTACGGATATCGGTACCGCAGATTATGCACTCGCTGCGTTCGCTGCGCGGGGCGGCGGACAGAAGATCCCGATTGTTTCCCGTAACAATGCCCATGGCAAATGTGGCATTATCCTTAAGAGACAGCTTTCCGTTCCTGTTCATGCGGCTGATGATTTCATATTCCGCGTCCGTGAGATTGAAACTGAAGTTTTCCGCCTGAACCGGACGCTTTTTGGAAATCGTGAATTTTCTTTTTGGGGTTTTGATGACAAGCCCTTTGGTATTAAAGCCTTTAGCTGTTTTTTTCAGTCTGAGAATTATGGCCGGACACTGAACTCCGTCGAACACATCACCGAGATATTCGATCCCCGTGATGTTGGTTTCCCTCATGATAAGCTCTCTTGCGTTTTGATGGGATTTCACGTTGAGCAGTGATTCCGGTACCACAAACGTCAGTGTCCCGTCAGGTTTGAGCTCTCTGACGGACTCTTCTATGAACAGTTCAAAGGATTCAGGATGGCGGCATTTTTTGGCACATATGAAGTTGTCGCGGATAAATTCTTCCTCTTCATCAGTGAAAATGCTGCCCCATGGCGGATTGCCGATAATGCAGTCGAATTCACCTATTTTGAAGATGCTTGTCAGGTAGTTTGAAACCACAAGGTGTGATTCAAGCATTTCTGCGGAAACCTCAGGGTATTTGAGCCCCATGCTTATTCTGGCAAGCATGATTGCCGTGGCATCAATGTCGTTTCCGTAAATGCTGTTGAACGGAATATCGTCAGGCAGCTGCATCAGAAAGTTTCCGGAACCGCAGCAGGGATCGATGAATGTCTTGTTACGGTAATCTTCCGTTTCCGTAATGCTGTTTACGGCCTTCATGACGATGTCCGTCGGTGTGTAGTAAATGCCGTGGGCTTTTCTTTGTCCCATGTTCCTGCAGGAAATGTACAGAAAACCGAGAGTGTCGCTGCTGTTTTCATGCACAAATCTCTGATTGAAAAGTTCCGGGTAATTGTCAGTGTCAATTAAAGCCTGTGCGATGTTATGAGGCAGCAGAGGTTCCAGCAGTTTGGTGAATTTTCCGAGATTAACCTGACGTTCAAGAACAGCCTTAAGAAGCGGTTTTCTGCTGTTTTCCGCAGCTTTTACCGCTTCGGTTATTTCCGGTGAGGTCTGCTGTCGGATCATTGTTACTGCCGCACTTACAAGGATTGTGCGCAGAAGGTCTTCCGTTATTTCTATTTCATCGTTTATTATGCGGTTTGATATGTTTGCCACCGGTTCTATGTTGGCTGAATATTTAGGCAGATAGGCAACGTAAAGCTTCTGTCCGCCTGTAAGTCTTTTGTTTCTTCTTGTTTTCAGTACACTGTCGTTTTCACGCAGACTTTTTTTCAGCTGTTCAACGTAACTGCGGCTGAAGCCGTTTTCCGTCCTTGTAATTTTACCGAGCTTAAGCCAGTTGTGGCCGGTGGCATAGGTAATTGACAGTTCCCTGCAGAGCTGGATGAGATTGAGATATTCCTCTTCTGCATTATCTGTTGAAATCAGTTGCTGCGGATATATGTTTTTCATGTGCAAAAAATAATAAAAATCAGTAATTAAAACAGAATTGACGGCTGACAATACATCGGGGTGAGCATTCGGTCCTGCCGGATGAGTGTTCAGCTGCGGTATTGTGGATATGACAGATTCCTGCGCAGTGATAATATATCATCAGTAGAAATTGTTGTACATTTGTAAATACCGTTCAGAGTGACTGAATATTCCAGAAAGCTCCCGTACAGGAGGTTTTTCACGGTCTGCGTAACCCGAAGTTTGTCCGTGGCGGTTTATGCACGAAACGGAACTGTATGTATGAGAGGGGAGATAAATGAAAGTCCGCATGATTTTAAACAGATCATGCGGACTTTTTACTGTACCGTCGGACTGAGCCGGAACGGCATAAGGTTGTTCAGGATAGGCCGTACGGGCTGACTTGACGATTATTCCCGGTTACACGGGTTGAAGAAGATGTATGAGGTCTTGTGGCGCTGCAGGCGCTCGCTGTAAATGCAGAAGGGAATTTCAGTGTTGTCCTTTTCCAGGACAGCAATGCTTTCGTAGCATTTTCCACCGCTTTTGAGTTTGCTGTCAAAATACTGCTGGCAGTCACTTTCATTACCGATTTTTACCAGATTTTTCAGTTCTTTAACCCTGACGTCACTGCCTTTTTCCTCCAGCATTTCGTTTATGGATTCTTTGGCGTAATAGGCAAGTCCGGAATCAGTATGATTGATATAAAGCAGGTATGCTTTTCTTCCGATTAGAACCATGGCAACTGCTAAAGCCAGGAATTTGATCAGTTTGTATTTCATTTTTATTTTCCTGAATGTCTTTGTAAAAAGCTGATTTGATATTTATTCAATAATTTTAAGTTTGCGTTTCTTATAAATGCATCAGAATATCATTGACGATACATGATGCCTTTTATAAGAGATTTATAATTAGTGTTTTATGTATCAAATGAAGAAATTTTAGTTGTCACTTACGGCTTTGTCAACATTACGCCGTTCCATTGGTAAAGGTTGCCGTTCAGGCTGAAAAACGGATCGTTGACGTGAACAGTAATTCTGCAGTTTACTGCATGATGATTTTATTGTTTAAATCCGATAGAATATCACTCGTGTGTCAGAGGATTGATGAGCTGTTATCATGAAAGTTTTTAAGTTATTTGCATTTCTCGGTATTCTTCTTTTTGCTTCGTCAGTGGCAATGGCATCAGTCGTGGAGAAGATTGATGAAAATGATCCGTCAAAAATCGGTGTTTCCGTAACGGAAATTGAAAACAGAATAAAAGCTTTAAATGTCAAGGAAAAGGACGGAACCATCGGTTCTGAGGAAAAGGAGAGTCTTGAAGATTATCTCAGCATTGTCGAAAGCAATAAGATTATTGTTGAGAGCAGTGAAAAATTCAAGCGGTTTGAAGGTTTTGTCAATCTTGACCTTAACAACAATAAGTTCCTGACCGAGCATAATGAGTTCTTCAAGGAGCTGGAGAAGGACAGGAACAGCCTTAAAAACATAACCGGTCAGGATCTGGTGCTGCTTATAGCAAAATACACCGCAAACAGAGACAAATTCAACGCTTCATACAACAAGTTTAAAACATACCACGATAATTCAAGTTCATATATCAAGGATTCGACGGCAAAGGTCGGTGAACTGTCAAACCTGATCCTTGAAAACAATATAAAGCTCAAAGAGGTTGATGCCTCAATCAATGAATCAAAAGCCCTGAGTCTCAAGGCTCTCAACGCAAGATACACGGCGGAGATTAACTTTATTCAGTTCGTTCTTAACAACAGTGAGATTTCATATAAGAACATAACATTCATCCTCGGCCTGAAGCAGGAAACGGCGGAAGAATGTACCAGATTTCTCGATGGCCTTAACGTCATTCAGAACGAACTCAGAAAAACGGAACTTCAGGAAACCAAGGAAATGGTGGATGAGATCGTTAGGAACTCCGGCGAACATCCTGCACTTACAATTCTTTCCAGGGAAAATAATGAACTTCAGAGTCTCATAGAAGAGGTAAATGAGGAAAACGACGAGTTAACTGAAGACAACAACCGCTTAAATCAGCTTATTGATGAGGCCAAAAAGTTCGATTCGGACATAGACAACCAGATTCATTATTTCAAAGGGTCTTTCTATCTGGCAAAGATTCTGTCGGATCCGTCAAACGTTTATAAAAAATTCAGCATGCCTGAAAATTTCCTGGACAGAACCTCTGAAAGGCAGATGCTTCAGTATACCAACAAAACCAAGATGGATAATATTGAAGCCTTCAACAGGCAGATACACACTGATTTTGCCGAGGATTTTAAAAATAATCCTGAACTGAAGGATCTTGTGGAAAGAAACATAACCATAAGGGAAAAACTCATCAAGGAGCTGAACACTCTGCTGAATAATTACACCAGAAATGCAATCAATCTGCAGATTAATCATGAGAACTATACAAAGATACAGGATTCTCTGAGATTAAAAACAGATAATGCCATGTTCTGGAATCCGTCAAATTCACGCATCTCCAAGAGGTGGTTTAAGGATCTGAGGGAAAAGAGGGCCAACGGTGAGCTTTTTTATGAAAAGATCGTCAGAGCCGTTACAGTCAGATATCCTGCCCTGTCACGTATTGTGCATATCATAATTGCACTGCTGACTTATCTTATGGTGTCATATTTCGGCGGGTTGCTCGGACGCAAAAAGGAAGAACTGCTCAAGGTGGCCAACAAGGTCTCCAAGACAGGCTACATGGACACGTTTACATGTCTTTTTGCTGACCTGATGCGCAGCCTTAAATTCTCCGTTATGACCTTCATTATCGGTTACGTAATAGTAAGCATTACGGGTTTTTCCGATGTGTCCATGGAAAATGCGAACATATACAGCGCCATGGTCTATGTGGTGCTGTCACTTTCCGGACTTGTGGGCATTTCAATATTTTTCAGCCTGGTATACTCAGAAAACGGTATAAATGAGAAGCTGTTCGGCATTCCGTATAACAAGAAGATACACAAGAGCTTTATAAGAATATTTTCGGTAATCTGCTTCATAGGTGTTATCGTCTTATGGAGATCCTTCTATCCCAAGATGTTTTCCGACGATTATCTCGGGCAGTTCATTACCATGGTTTTCTCGGCATATCTTGCGTACGAGTTTCTGTACATGTTTGCGGTTAACTACAATAATCCGGAATTCCTGCTGCGTAAGAGATTTGTGCTTGCCATAGCCGTTGTCACCTGTGTGTCCCTGGTGGTAATTACCTATCTCGGATATTATTATTCCAGCGTGCGCATTTATGAAAAATTCATCTTTTCCCTGTACATCGTCCTGATTTACGATCTGCTCAGAAGTCTTGTAAAGCGTACCATTAAGGTGGCCGGCAACAAGATTAGATTAAGGCAGAAGATGGAGGAGCTTGAACAGAGCCGTAAGAAATCCGAAACTGAAAACGGCGGCAGTGATGAACATGCCGATACCTTTGATAGCATTGATGACTATATTTTTGACAAGTCATCGGTAATGAACACGTTCAAAATCAGTGAACAGGCCGTCAGCATTATCGATAACATATTCATACTCCTTCTGGTTATCATTCTGTACCGCATATGGGGTGATCTGCTGACCGTAACCAGCTATCTGAAGAATTATATTCTTTACAAGGTTGGTTCAGGTGATGCCGGCAGGGCCATAACTCTGTTTGACCTGATGCTGGTGTTCTATAACATTGTGCTGGCAACGGTTCTCGTCAAGAATCTGCCGGGTGCCATTCAGGTGTTTATCCTCAACAGATTTGCATCCCTGCAGCAGTACAGCTATTCGGTTACCACGATTATTTCATATCTGCTGATAGCATTCAGCGTTCTGTTCTGTGCCTCAAGTCTCGGCATAGGGTGGGATAAGGTACAGTGGCTTGTAGCAGCGTTATCCGTAGGTCTGGGTTTCGGTCTGCAGGAAATATTCGCCAACTTTATATCCGGTCTTATCATTCTGTTTGAAAGACCGGTAAGAATTGGTGACATCATAACCATAAATGATCACAGCGGTACCGTTTCAAAGATAAGGATCAGAGCAACCACCATCGTGGATTTTGATCTCAAGGAATACGTAATTCCTAACCGTTCTCTCATAACCAGTGCCTTAACCAACTGGACCCTGAGAGATACCGTGACCAGAGTAGTTATCAAAATAGGTGTGGGCTACGGTTCCGATATTGATAAGGTCAGGACACTTCTTTATGAAATTGCCGAAAGAAATCCGTACGTGGTTAAAGTTCCTAATCCTAAGGTCTACTTCATGGACTTCGGTGAAAGCAACCTGAATATTGATTTCTATCTCTATACCAGTAAGATTTCCGACAGGTATCCGTGCATAGATTCAATAAATTCGGATATCTTTAAGACATTCAAGAAGAATGATATTGAAATTGCGTTCAACCAGCTTGATATCTTCGTTAAAAACATGAAAGACGGTAATGAGGTAAAACTGGAGAGTCGCGATCTGAAAAAGTAATGTCTGAAAGCAATGCTTTTTCTTAAGGCCCCGCTGCAGCGGGGCCGGTGGAAGCCACGGATAAATGCAGTCTTAAAATGGACGTATTTATCTGCGGCTTCATTCTGTTTTAAGTATGAAGATGGGAAAGGGATAACGAAAAGTCCACCACGCAGACGTACTTTTCCAACGATATTTTTCTTACATATAAAATTATAAAATCAGTAAAAAATCCGGGCAGAAGCCCGGATTTTCATTTGAATGTTCTGCTGCCGTAATTGTGGGAAGAGGTGCGTCAGAAGCAGTCGGTATCAGTAATTTGTGATTATTACTTCTCTGCCCGTGCGTTTGGAGGCATCACGGTTGATTGATCTTTTTACGTCAATGCTTTCAATCCTGAATCCCCAGTAGAGTTCGTGAACCATGGGAACGTCATGGTTGCTGAGCATGACCTTCACGCCTTTCTCTGTCAGTTTCTGGGCAAGGCTCGCAAGTCTTACATGGTCGTCACAGGAGAAACCGTCTTTTGTATAATCGGTAAAATTTGCCGTATCGCTTACCGGAACGTAGGGAGAGTCAAAGTAAACAAAATCACCCTTCTGTACGCCTTCACAGGCGGCTTCAAAATCACCGGAACGGATGTCCACGTCTGCATTCTGCAGATACTTACCTATGTTAATAAGATTCTGCTCATCAAAAGAAGCCCCGGTTACCTTATTGTTGTACGGGACATTGAAGAGGCCTTTCGAATTTACACGGTAAAGACCGTTAAAGCAGTGCTTGTTTATCCAGATCATGAGTGCGGCGCATTCGGCATCGTTCTTCTGCATCTTGATTTTTTCATTATAGATGCGGCGTTTTTCAAGATAAATGTCTGCGCTGCATGGTTCCGCATCCAGAATTCTGAGAGCCTCGGTTACGGCACCGGCATCATTCTTCAGCTGACGGTATACGTTTATAAGCTGAGTATTGGTGTCATTAATGACGGCTCTTTCAGGCTGAAATCCGAACAGTACGGCACCGCCGCCGATAAAGGGTTCGTAGTATCTGTTGCAGTTTTCAGGTATTCTTTCACAGAGTCTGTCCAGAAGCTGTTTTTTGCCTCCGGCCCATTTGACAAAAGGGGTTATTTCCAATTTCATCTGCTGAATAACTGTATTCCTGATTAAAGACCGTTCAGGGCAAAAGCCACTGCTCTGGCAAGCTGATCCGCACATGAGGTTGGTTTGTTGCCGCAGGTGTTGCCTGAGCATTTTTCCACAACATCCTCACCCTTCATGCCCTTAACGAATTTTGAAATCATTTTTAAATTTCCCGGGCATCCTCCTAAAAAGACAACGTTGTCCAGAGTATGAGTGGTTTCATCAATGTCAAAGGAAATGATCTTGGCACAGGTGCCTTCGGTACGATAGTCGATATGTTTCATATATAAATCCGGTAAAGTAATAATCCGAGACAGTCTTTTTATCGGTATTTTTCTCCCGAAATCAGAAGACTGCGGCAACTAAAATGTAAAAAAATATCACTTATGAAGTGCTTTGGCTGATTTTATCATTTTTGGTTCCGTGAAGTAATAAATACGATAACATTGCATCATTGTTTTTTTGACGGAACAGGGGTTTATGATATGTCCGCTTATTTTGACTGTTCGCGGTAACGTTTCTTCCGGAGAACCGTGTACTTACGACGTTCGGTTCGGATGTCCATGAAGAAAGGCCGATTTCACTGTCCGAAATCGGCCTTCGTAAATAAACTTAAGTGTCTTCAGCACTTAAGCAGATCCTGAGCTGGTTGTCAGCTTTACTGCTATTTGTAGCTTTCAGCCAGAGCCTTGAATGCAGGCATTGCATTTTTTATGGTTTCGGCTGATACGCAGTAGGCAATACGTACATAGCCGGGACAGCCGAAGTCATCGCTTGGTACAAGTAACAGGTCGTACTTTCTTGCTCGCATGCAGAAGCTGTTTGCATCTTCTTCAAGACACTTTACAAACAGGTAGAAGGCTCCGTCAGGACGAACGCATTCGTATCCGAGTTCAGAAAGTCCGTTATAGATGAGATCTCTGTTTGCCGCATACTTGCTAAGATCTGAAGTCAGCGGAGCACATTTGGTAATAACGTGCTGGAACATGGCAGGAGCGCATATAAAGCCGAGTGAGCGGCCGGCACCGCAGACAGCGGCATACATTTTCTGCCAGTCAGGCATAACATCGGGTACAAGGATGTAGCCTATACGTTCACCGGGGAGTGAAAGTCCTTTACTGTATGAGTAGCAGATGATTGAGTTGCGGTAATAATGAGTGATGAACGGAGGCTTGCAGCCGTAGGTGATTTCACGGTAAGGTTCATCGGAAATGATGTAGATAGGGTGGTTGTATTCCTGACTCTTTTTTTCGAGGATTGCGGCCAGTTCCTTAATCTGTTCCTCACTGTAAACAACACCGGTAGGGTTGTTTGGAGAATTGAGGATAACTGCAACGGTCTTTTCGTTAATCATGCGTTCAAAAGCATCAAGGTTAAGGTCAAGCTTAGGGAAAGAGGCCGGAACCACCTTGATCTGTGCTCCCATTGATTCGATGAATACGCGATATTCGGTAAAGAACGGAGCAAATACCATTACGTTCTGATCGTCGGCATCGATGATTGATCTGAGGGAAATGGTCAGTGAGGCTGCGGCACCGCAGGTAAGGTACACGTTGTTGCCGGAGAAGGAAGTGTTGAATCTTCTGTTCAGGTCATCGGCAATTGCCTGTCTGGCATTTGGATCGCCCTGAGCAGAGGTGTATCCGTGTACGGCTGTTGAAGGATGAACCTCAAGAAGTTCCCTGATTCGTTCAGTTACCGCTTCAGGAGATTCAACGCTTGGATTTCCGATACTGAAGTCGAAGACTTTGTCTTCGCCGATTTCAGCCTTTCTCTTTTTGCCGTATTCGAAAATTTCTCTAATAACACTGCGACGTGAGCCGAGTTCGTACATTTTACTGTTTATCATAATGGACCTCTTTTAAACTTTTGCATATTTTACTCCTGTTGACCGAAAAATACATCCGTTTGCAGGCATTGAGGTTATACGATTTTGGGCTGATGACGTGAACGGAAGGATCGGATGCCTGAGTATTTTTAGGAAAATTTTCAAATTAATGTATAATGGCGGCTGACTAAACAAAGGATGTACAAAATATGACTTCTGCAAACATAAAAATCGGTTTTATTTCTCTGGGATGTCCTAAGAATCTTGTTGATTCACAGAACATCATAACTCTTTTAATGGAATCCGGATATGAGGTCAGCAATACTTATGAGGGGGCTGATGCCGTTGTAATCAATACATGCGGTTTTATCGAGTCATCAGTAACGGAATCCATGGATGTCATCGGTGAGGCTCTGGAAAACTGCAAGAAGATTGTTGTGACCGGCTGCCTAGGTCCGAGAAAGGAATATATTCTGGAACATTATCCTCAGGTTGCCGCCGTGAGCGGTCCGCACAGTCCGAGACAGGTGCTTCACGACATAAATGCACTGTTTCCGGAACACCGTGCATGTTCACGTTTTAAAATTCCGGAAGGCGGAATTCTTCTCACGCCGCCGCACTATGCGTACCTGAAGATTTCCGAGGGATGTTCACACCGCTGCAGTTTCTGTGTTATTCCAAAAATCAGGGGAGACCTGGAGTCGTTTTCTCCTGAATATATACTGAAACAGGCTGAAGCATATGTTAAGAGAGGGGTGAAGGAGCTTCTTGTTGTGGCTCAGGATACCTCCGCATTCGGTGTTGACAAAAAGTATCCCGCCTTCAGAAATTATGAACGCGGAGATCTTTACGCACTTACCAGAGAACTCGGTAAACTCGGAGTGTGGCAGCGCGTTCATTATGCCTATCCTTATCCGCATGTCGAAAAGCTGGTTGAGCAGATGGCTGAAGGGCTGGTTCTTCCGTACATGGATGTTCCGATGCAGCATGTCAACAAGAGAATTCTCGGTCTCATGAAAAGACCAGGGTCACATGAAAGACATCTGGAAACCATCAGAAAGTGGCGCTCCATCTGTCCTGATCTGACCATCCGTTCAACCTTTATAGTCGGTTTCCCGGGTGAAACCGAAGAGGAATTCAGCGAGCTTCTTGATTTTATCAGAGAGGCCAGACTTAACAGAGTCGGCTGCTTTACCTACAGTAATATCCTTAACGCTGATGCCAACGAGCTGCCGGGACAGATTCCGGAAGAGGTTAAGCAGGAACGTTATGACCGATTCATGACACTTCAGCAGCAGATTTCGGCAGAACTTTTGGAAGCCAAAATCGGTTCCGATGTTGATGTCATTATCGATGAGGTGAGTGAACAGGGCATCGTGGGCCGAACCAAGGGGGATGCTCCGGAGATTGACGGTGTTATATTCCTCCATCAGAAGGATAATTTCTCTCCGGTCGGAGTCGGTGACATTGTAAAGGCCAGAGTTACGGCAAGTGATGAGTATGATCTTGAAGGTGACATTCTGTAGACCGGCATGTCGGTGATGATTGAGTTCCCTTATTGCCGCAGGTAAAGCTTCACGGTATTTGGGTAAGATGAAGGAAGGCCGGAGTCTCTTTGCGGGACTCCGGCCTTCTGATTACATGTCATGCATTTCCATGTCCGGGATGTTTCTCTTTCCGTTGACGGATATTTACCTGTTTGATTCCATGATTACGCCGTCGGCCTCATGGGTCATGTTCTTGAAGTTAAGAACCTTGCCCTTTCCGGTTCGCTTAACCTCATACAGGGCAGCATCAGCATTTGTAAGCAGATCCGATTCGGTGAACGGTTTAGGCAGACTGCTGCTGTCCATAACGCCGATGGAGCAGGACAGATAGTAGCGCTCAGGAAGGTTGTCCACCGTGGTGTGCAGGAATTCTTCAATTTCCTTCTTGTAGCCGTTTTTCTTTTTCAGTGTGTTGAGAACCACGGTCATGCGTTTTTCCGCTTCGTCAGCGTTGCAGTCCTTCATGAGGAACAGGAATTCGTCACCGCCCCAGCGGCACACAATGTCATTCTGTCCCTTGAGACTGTTAAGCAGCTCGGCGAACCATACCAGCAGCTTGTCGCCGATTTCGTGACCGAGATTGTCGTTGTAGTACTTGAAGTTATCAAGGTCGATGAAACCGAGCGCAATATTGCTTGTTGCCGGCAGGTTGGCAATAAGCTTGGTAATAATGCGGTTGAACTCCATTCTGTTATACAGGCCCGTGAGCATGTCGGTAGTACTTACCTTGATGAGTTCATTACGCTGGAGAATCATGATGAGCTGGCTTGAAAGCTGCTGCGATATCATGGTAATGGAATCATGTTCCTCCTCATAATTGCTTCTCAAGGCCTTGTCAAAGCTGAACAGAAGCATCTGGCCGAAAACCTCGGTGCGGTCAATGAGAGGGTAAATCATCACCCTGTGTACCTTGTCCGGGCCGATGGTGATATCGGTCATTTCAGTAAATTCCTTGGTTATGTGGGAATTTATGAATTTCTCAATCTTTTTGAATGAGAAATTAGGTTGAATCTTTGATGAGTTGAATTCGTATATCAGTGAAGAGGTGTTCTTTTCCTGAGAAACGAAGTAAATCATGCCGCCGTTTATGTTGAAGTGTGAGGACAGCAGTCGCAGTGTTTCCGCTGCAAGCTGTCTGTATGAGTCAACGCTCAGGCTGAAGTTGTGCAGCATGGAAATCAGACGCATTTCGTGAACCTGCTTCCACAGGGTGTTGACCTTGTGTTCCTGTCTGACGAGCTGAATGATCTGATTCAGTTCGTTCATAGGCACTTCAATGACGGAGTAGCCTTCATAAGGCTTGAAGTTAAGTTTCCAGCAGTTGATTATCAGCTTCTGGCTGTTGAACAGCTGATTCTTGATGGCGTATGAATAACCTTCCTTGAGATATCTGAATCTTGATTCGTAATCATTGTATTCAGTGAAGATTTTCATGGCTGTCATGTAGAACAGAATGTTTTCCTTCGGCGTCAGGGTTCCGAGCTTCTGGAAGCTGCGAATCTGTGCAAAAAGTTCAAGAGCCTGTTTTTTCTGCTTGTTCTTTACGTGAACAATTGTCTGAATCAGGTTGTAGAGGAACAGTTCGCTGCCTACGAGAGGAATGTCATTGCTGATGTTTGCACTTCTTCTCAGCATCTGTTCTGCCAGATTAACCTTGTCAAGGTAGGTATATACCAGAGCCTTTGACAGATAGATGTGGTGAATGTTATGGAACGGCAGTCTGGTTGTCTTGAGGATGGTCAGTATTTCCTGAAGAATGTCCAGAGTTGACAGTGATTCCTTGAACAGACCGCTTAGCATGTACAGCTGTGCAATATTGTATATGGTAATTGTTATTTCCGAGTAGTCGTTCAGATTTATGGAGTTGCGCAGGGCCTTCATGTAGTATTCATGAGCCTTCGGGTAGTCCTCGGTTTCATTGAGAACGAAGCCGATGGAGTTATATACGTGTGTGAGCTCTACCGGAACCTCAATCTGATAGTACTGCTCCTCGGAAAGTCTGTATGCATGCAGTGCGTCCGGGTATCTGCCGAGGCTGAACAGCACCACGCCCTTGCAGTGGTTTGCAGCCGCGATTTCATGCTTTATTCCGGCTCTGCTTGCCAGGGTTATGGCCTTGTTGCACATATCCAGTGCAATGTTCATGTTCAGATTCTGCGGATCAAGACATACCTGGGCAAAGATGTTGCGGAGTACGTAAATCTCTTCCTTAACCAAGTCAAATTTTTCCAGATTGTCAATCAGCGTGCAGATGTTGTGATATCCGTATTTTATGCCTGCACGGTCATAGGCAACGAACAGACAGAAATTGGAAATTACGACTAGGCGCATGTTCATGCTGATTTCACCCAGATGGGCTGCCATCTCGGCAAAATGCAGAACGGATTCGAAGTCCGATCTGAAAATATGGGTGTAGGCAAGCTCTATGTACGAGTTGCAGGCATCATCGGTATTGTTGTTATACTGAGCCTTTTCGTACATGAGGTCAAAGGCTATCAGTGCATCCTCATATTCATGCTTGTAGAGTCTGGCTCTTCCCAGAAGGTGGTATATGAGTTCCTCGTTCTTGAAACGTCTGCCCTTGCTGAATCTTATTTCCTGAATCAGGGAGTTGGCAATCTCAATCACTTCGTCATAGCAGAGGTAGTTAAAGAGGATGCCGCAACGTTCAACGGCGTCTTCAAATGACAGAATCGGCTTGGCCTGATAATTCATTTTCGGCCAGGAGTTGTCTGCCTGAGTTCCCTTGTAGTCTGAATCAGCCGGGCGGATAAGGGCAAAATAGCGCTCTATGTCTCCTTCAATTTCCAGCCATTTGGCAGGAGTTGTGGCATTGAGCAGATTTTCAGGATTGAAGGAAATAAGAAGAATGCAGTTGGGAGAATCCAGAAGCTCCTGTTCCTCTTCCTGATTGTTGTCCGTATATGCGGAGAACATGTTCATTGAACGTCTGCGACGCTGCTCTTCCCGCAGTTTTATCGCCTTCTTCTGCATTTCATTCAGGGACTGTTCCCTGATTGAATAGATATAGGTTGAATCTCCGGTGTTGGTCTTCAGAATGTCAATGAGAAATCTGATGGAGCTCGGTCCGGCATACTGCAGGTTGCAGATGCATACCGGAATCGGATCGTTTCCGCTGAGAAGATGGTGAAGCAGGGTCTGAATGTGCTTTCTGATTCGCAGCTTGATGTACTCGATGTCAGAAGGCATGTAGTATTCTTTGATGTCAAAACGGTTCTGCAGCATGGAATTGAGCATGTTGGACTCAAATTTGCCCAGTTTCAGCAGCTTTGACACCTGAGTAAGTTCTATCTTGTGTCTGGAGAGCAGTTCGTTTATCAGATAAAGAATCGGTGACAGTGGAGCAAAATAATCTTCAGGGGTCAGCTGGATTTTTATCGGATTACTGATTCCCTTTTTTTCGCACAGAATATTGAAGTCATTACGAACCTCGGCCTGATTATCGTGAGAGACCGCTATGGTTTGTATTTCTTTATTCTTTAAGTTCTGCAGATAAGCCTGCTCTAATGCTCTGCGTAAATATAGTGACACTTTTGATTACTTATGTTTTATTAACTAAAAAAACAAAATGGTAAATCCGTTGTCATTGATTTCATCCTGCTGGCAGAAATCAGACAAACTAAAATCCCGTCATCCGCAAACAGTCTGACATGACTATAAAAGTTTATTTTATTATATTAAACTTCCGGCTGGATTATTGCTGTACCAACTGCAAAAACATTTGTACGTTCGTGCATCCTCACTCTTTCCGATCATGTACGAAGTACGAAACCGGCCAACCGGAAAACGTGCCGTGCCCGTGTACGGAAAGGTCTTTTTCCGTCCTGATTCCGGAAAAACGGAAAAAGTGCCGACGCGATGTTTTTCCGTCGGAGGTTTTTAATGTGCATCCGTATTTCACATTTCGTCCAACCTCCTGATTTTTTCGTGCTTTTATCGGAAATAAAAACAATTTATATTATACCTAATTTCGCATTAATGTTTAACGGATTGTGGTGAATTGAGATGTTTGTTCGAAAAAAATACATTACTTTTCGGTTCTGAATGATAAAGAGCGTATGTACGTGCTTTGGATACACTGATTCAGGATGTCCAGACCTGACGCTGTGACGGCATGACGGCGGCCGTGAGACAAGGTTCCGGCGGATTCTGAATTCGTCAGCCGTTTTTGCCGTAATTTGCGGCATGTTTGTTGCTTCTCATGTTCCTGCGTTCAGGCTGAACCGGTTTTTGGTGAATCTGTTCTGCTAAAAGTGTGTAAGATCTTCGCTGATTGTTGTATAATACGCCGATCTTTTATTTTTTATTCCCGAATTCTAATTTTGTTTACCTTTCCGACAGCATAAGGAAGGGGAGAAAGAGGTATTTCTATGTCTATGCGCTCAATTTATTGCGGTGACGTTAGTGAGTCTCAGCTGGAGCAGAAGGTTGTACTATGCGGCTGGGTAAATCGCCGCAGAGATTTAGGTGGCCTTATTTTTATCGATATGCGTGACAGAGCCGGTATCGTTCAGGTTTGTTTCGATCCTGACCAGAAGGAATCTCATGAACTCGCTTCAACACTTCGTAATGAGTGCTGTATCAGGGTTACCGGTATTGTTAAGGCAAGACCTGATAATCAGATTAATGCAAACATGAAGACCGGTAAGGTCGAAGTAATGGCAACCGAACTTGAAATCATCAACCGTTCAGAACCTCTGCCGCTTGACTTTAATCAGGAAAATGCTGAAGAACTCCGTCTGAAGTACAGATACATTGACTTAAGACGTCCTGAGATGCTTGAACGTTTCAAGGTTCGTGCGGCAATTACCAGTTACGTTAGAAACTTCATGGACAGCCACAACTTCCTTGACGTTGAAACCCCAATGCTTACAAAGGCAACTCCGGAAGGAGCACGTGACTATCTCGTTCCAAGCCGTATTCATCACGGTAAGTTCTACGCTCTGCCTCAGTCTCCGCAGCTCTTCAAGCAGCTGCTCATGATGTCAGGATTTGACAGATACTACCAGATTGTTAAGTGTTTCCGCGACGAGGACCTCAGAGCCGACCGTCAGCCTGAATTTACTCAGATCGATGTTGAAACCTCATTCATGACTGCCAAGGACGTTCAGGAAATCATGGAAGAGATGATTACCGGTCTCTGGAAGAAGATTCTTAACGTTGATCTCGGCAAGTTCCCTGTTATGACCTGGGATGAAGCCATGAGAAGATACGGTTCTGATAAGCCGGATCTGCGCATCAAGGCTGAGATGGTTGATATCGCCGATCTGGTTAAGGACTGTGAGTTCTCAGTATTCAGCGGTCCGGCAAATTCACCTAAGGGCCGTGTCGTAGCACTCTGCATGCAGGGCGGTGCCGAAAAGACTACCAGAAAGGTTATTGATGAATACACCAAGCACGTTGCACTTTACGGTGCAAAGGGCCTTGCATGGATGAAGGTAAATGCCGTAAATGAAGGTGTTGCCGGAGTTCAGTCTCCTATCGCCAAGTTCCTTAATGACGACATTGTTAACGGCATTCTTTCCAGAACCGGTGCCGCAGCAGGGGACATCATTTTCTTCGGCGCCGACAGCGACGGTCTTGTAGTATCAACCGCAATCGGAGCTCTCAGACTTAAGGCCGCAAGAGACTTAGGTCTTGTAGGTGAAGGCTTCAGGGCTTTATGGGTTGTTGACTTCCCTATGTTTGAAAAGAATCAGGACGGTTCAATTGCGGCAATGCATCATCCGTTTACCGCACCTAAGACCACCAATCCGGAAGATCTTAAGAAAGATCCGTACTCAGTATATGCCGATGCGTACGACATGGTAATCAACGGCTATGAAGTAGGCGGCGGTTCAGTTCGTATACACAGAAATGAAATGCAGCAGGCCGTATTCTCTGTTCTCGGCATAAATGATAAGGAACAGAAGGAAAAATTCGGCTTCCTGCTTGAAGCTCTTAAGTACGGTACTCCTCCACATGCAGGTCTGGCATTCGGTTTAGACCGTCTGACCATGCTGCTTACCGGTACCGATAATATCCGTGACGTTATTGCATTCCCTAAGACCACTGCTGCTGCATGTCTCATGACGGATGCTCCAAGCTTCGCTGCGGATGAAGCACTTAACGAGCTTTCAATCAGCGTTAAGGAATAATTAAAGATTTTTTTGTTCGGCGGGCCTTTAGGTGTTATCCCCTGATTTTTAAAAGGTCCGCATTAAGAGATATTCAGGAGAAATTAAATGTCAGGTCATAGTAAATGGGCTAATATCCGTTTCCGTAAAGCCGCTCAGGATGCCAAGCGCGGTAAAGTATTTACCAAGCTCATCCGTGAAATCACCACTGCTGCCCGTATCGGCGGCGGTGATCAGAATGCCAACCCTCGTTTACGTGCAGCTGTTGCCAGCGCATTATCACAGAACATGACCCGTGATACCGTAAACAGAGCAATTGAACGCGGTACCGGCGGCGGTGACGGTGTTGAACTCGAAACCATCGTGTATGAAGGTTACGGTCCTTGCGGTAGTGCCTTCATGGTTGAATGCATGACTGATAACCGTAACCGTACCGTTTCCGACGTTCGTCACGGTTTTACCAAGTTCGGCGGTAACCTCGGTACCAGCGGTTCAGTTGCCTACCTCTTCACCAAGAAGGGTATCATCACTTTTGATGAAGGCGATGAAGATCAGATCATGGAAATTGCACTCGAAGCCGGTGCAGACGACGTTATCACCAATGATGACGGTTCAATTGAAATCAATACCACACCTGAAAACTTCGGTGCCGTACTTGATGCCGTTGAAGCAGCAGGTCTCAAGCATTCTAATGCTCAGGTAACCATGGTTGCCTCAACCGATGCTGACGTTGACATGGATCATGCCGAAACCTTTATGAAGCTCGTTGATTACCTCGAAGATCTTGATGATGTTCAGGAAGTTTATCACAACGGCGTAATGAGCGATGAAGTTGCCGCTTCTTTAGGTTAATCGCTGAAATACATACTTACTCTTTAATGAAAAAAGATTCGGCCGAAAGGCCGAATCTTTTTTTTTCTTTTACAGGTTACCGGCAAAGCCGTATGAGCATTCCGAACAGATGCCCTTATTTTAATTTCGGAACGGGAAGATTGCCCGTAATGTCCGCGTCCATCTGCTGAGCATTTATCCCGTCCAGATCTACACTGTCCTGAGGCACCACCCGCATGAGTTTGAACTCGGTAATGTTGAATCTGCTGCCGTTATATTCAAGTTTGCAGATGAATGAAAGGTTGTCGTCAGCGCTTTCCGCAGTTCCAACAATGGTATAGAGGTCATTGCCACTGTCGTTTTTGGCTTCACGACGGTCTGTTGTCTTCTTTTTGTAGGCGTCTCCCAGTCTGAGTCCGAGAAGAGCCATACAGTTTTTTTCCGCCAGTGACATGGCGTTAACCTGCTTGTTGCCGGAGACTGCAGTCTTGCCGGCTGCGGTTTCCGTACCTGCGGCCGCAACCTGACTGCTTTTAGTGGATGATGCTTCTGCTTGAGTCAGAGTCATTGCGGTCATCAGGAGAATGCCTGCAGTTTTCAACAGCTTATTTTTCATAATGAGCATCCATTTCTGTCAGTATGTTTTGTATTTGTTTAATTCTTTCGTCAGGTTCCTGACGGCTTTCAACGATGCGCAGTTTTGACGTACCGTCCAATCGGAATTCATTACTGCGTTCGAGAACCAGAGACCTGAGATAGTCAAAATTAACGTGTATTCTATCACCAAATTCAATTGAACCGTATTTGCTGTTCATTTCTATGGATTTTACTCCCAATTTCTGTGATAAAAGCTTTAATTTCGTCAGTGTAATGATGTTTCTGGCTTCCGGTTTCAGTGGTCCGAAACGGTCTACGACTTCAGCCTGAACGTCATCAATCTCTTCGTTGTTATGGCATGAGGCAAGTTTCTTGTACAGCTGAAGTCTGCTGCTGATGTCATAGATATAGGTTTCAGGGAAGAGGGCCGGTATGTGCAGTTCAATGCTGACCTCATGATGACTCATGTTCTCAAGCGTAGGTTCCTTTCCTTCCCTCAGCTGTTCGACTGCAGCGTCAAGCATGTCCATGTAGAGATTAAATCCGATGCCTTCTATCTGTCCGGACTGCTCGTCACCGAGAATTTCTCCGGCACCGCGTATTTCAAGATCCTGATTGGCAAGAATAAATCCTGAGCCGAGTTCCTCAAGAGAGGCAATGGCTTCGAGTCTTTTCTTTGCATCATTGGAAAGAGAGCCTGCAGGCGGTGTCAGAAGGTAGGCGTATGCCTGGTGGTGTGAGCGTCCTACGCGGCCGCGCAGCTGATGGAGCTGTGCAAGACCGAATCTGTCAGCCCCTTCGATTATTATGGTATTGGCAGTTGGAACATCAAGTCCGGTTTCTATAATGGTTGAGCAGACCAGTACATTGATGCGCTGACGATAGAAGTCATGCATAATTCTGCTGAGCTCGTGCTGATGCATCTGGGCATGTGCTACCGCAATCTTTGCGTCAGGAACAAGTTCGGCAAGTTTTTCGGCCGTAATGTTGATGCTCTTTACGTCGTTATGCAGATAATAGCACTGTCCGCCGCGCTTGAGTTCGCGGGATATGGCTTCCCTGATGATTGAATCACTGTTTTCGTGAACGAAAGTTCTAACGGCGAGTCTTTTTGCCGGAGGTGTGGCTATAATTGACAGATCCCTGATACCGCTTAATGACATGTTAAGCGTTCTCGGAATCGGCGTGGCGGTCATTGTCAGAATGTCCACCTCTGCTCTGAGTTCCTTGATTTTCTCCTTCTGGGATACTCCGAAGCGATGTTCCTCATCAATGATGAGAAGTCCCAGATTTTTATACTTGATGTTCTTTCCGAGAAGCTTGTGCGTGCCGATTATGATGTCCGCGCTTCCGTCGGCAATGCGGTTGAGAATGTCCTTTTCTGTTTTGGAGGAATTAAAGCGGCTGAGGCATTCGATAACCAGCGGAGTTCTGGCAAATCTGTCCCTGAAGCTTTCGTAATGTTGATCGGCAAGCAGCGTTGTTGGAACCAGAATAACCACCTGTCTTCCTGAAGATGCGGCGATGAAAGCTGCACGCATGGCCACTTCCGTTTTTCCGAAGCCCACGTCACCGCAGACAAGTCTGTCCATCGGTTTGTCACTGCACATGTCACTGATGACGGAATCAATCGCCTTCTGCTGATCTTCTGTCGGCTGAAACTTAAATCCGGAGGCAAAATCGGCATATTCACTCTTATCAATGGTGTACTTAATGCCGTGTTTCATCTTTCTCTTGGCGTAGATATCAAGAAGGGAGGCGGCCACGTCCCTGATTTTTGAGGCGGCACGGTCACGAGCCTTCTTCCAAGCGTCTGTTCCGAGCTTTGTAAGCTTTACTTCCTCCGGTCCGCTGTATCTTGAAAGCAGATAGAGTGAGGTGATTGGAATAAACATTTTTGCATCGTCGGCATAGTTAAGAGACACAAATTCTGTTTTTATGCCGTCGATTGTCAGAACCTTCAGTCCTTCGTAGGCCCCGATACCGAACTGTTCATGTACGATTCTGTCACCTATTTTCAGCTCCGCCAGATTCTTGATTATCGCATCCTGATTGAAGTTACGGTTGCGTCTGCTGCGACTGCGACGGGTGACGGAGGCGGTACCCAGCAGTTCATTTTCGGTAATTACGGCAATTTTGCCGTTGAATATTGCTCCTGAACTGACGGGGGCTACAGTTACGGCAAACTTTTGCGTGCCTTCCAGAAATTCGGCAAAAGATTCAGCTTCAGCATACTTAATTCTGTTATGCAGTAAATCATAAAGGATGGATTTACGTCCTTCAGTCTCAACGGTCAGCAGTGTTCTGCCATTAAAACCGTTAAGAAATTCAATAAAAGGCTCAAACGGCTCATCGAGCGACTGATTTAAGGCGAGCGGCGGAAGCTTCTGTGTCCCCGCATTGACCGCATTGCGCGGAGCTTCATCACTGTCGGTGAACAGACGGTAGGTGTCGTATCCTGCTGCCTGTGCCCTGAGTTTTTCCAGGGTAAGGAAAAGCATGTCCGGTTTCAGGCTCGGATGCTCAGGATTACCCAGAAATCTTCCGGCACGATCCGTAACGTCACGGTAGAAACCTTCTGCTGACGGGGTAAGATCCTCCATAAGTACCAGAACCGCATTTTCCTGCAGGTAACTGAAGAGGCTTACGGGTTCTTCCTTAAAGAACAGAGGCATGTAGTATTCAATGCCTGAAGGAACGCTGTGCTTTGATACGCTCTGGTAGATCAGGTGATTAGGCAGGGTTGACGTGGAAAACTGTTCCCTGTAGTTTGCACGGAACAGGGATATGGAACTGTCATCAAATGGAAATTCATGTGCGGGCAGCAGTTTGATTTCCGGAACAGTCTTTATGGATCTCTGAGTTTCAACGTCAAAAATGCTGATGGTGTCGATTTCATCATCAAAGAAATCTATGCGGTACGGGTGATTGCTACCCATCGGAAACAGGTCGATGATTGAGCCTCTGGTGGTGAATTCTCCATGTTCAAAAACCTGCTGTACAGAGTAGTATCCGGCGTCAGTGAGTCGTTTTTTGAGTGCCGGAATATCTACCTTGTCTCCGGTTTTCATCAGAAAGGATTCACGCAGAATGAATTCGACAGGAGGCAGTTTGCCCATCAGGGTGGTTATGTTGACTATGACAACCAGCCCCTTGCGGCAGGTCAGCTGATACATGATTTCCAGTCGTCTGGATATTATGTCCTTATGCGGGGAAAAACTGTCGTACGGAAGAGTTTCCGGATCCGGAAAATACCATACCCTTTCTTTTCCGATGAAATATATCAGTTCCTGTTCGAGAACCGTTGCCTCCTGAATGTTTCGTGTTACTACCAAAACGTTTCTGTCTTCATTTTTTGCCAGCTCGGCAATGATTAATGAGGAGGCACAGCCGTTGATATCCTTAATGTTTTTCTTATGGCCGGTACCGGTCATCTGGAGGTTGATATCGATAATGTTCTGCATAAACTGTTCTTTGGACGGATTGTTTTCAGATTAGGGATGCTGATAATGTATTCCTGCTGCATCCGGGCCTGAAATGAATTGCGTGAATTTGAGGATCCGGATTTGTTCTGGCAGGTTACGCGTAAAATGGTAAAATGCCGGAAAACACCGAATTATTTTATCATGAAAACGGAAATACAACCATGAATAACAGTACGTGCGGAATGATGACGGAAGAGGGAAAGGAACAGACGGAAAATATGAAAACAGGACTTCCTGTTCTTGATGTTACCACCGGGCTTCTTCTGCGGGACGGAAAGTTTTTCTGCGGCAGACGCAGAAAGGGTATGTCCATGGCGGGAAAATGGGAATTTCCCGGCGGAAAAATTGAACCCGGGGAAACAGCCGTGAGATGTGTGGTAAGGGAACTGGCTGAGGAACTTCATGTTTCTGCAGCCGTGCTGGCATCTCTCGGAATAATCGAGCACGATTATGATGATTTCAGAATAAGACTTCATGTTTTTATCTGTGAGATAACCGACGGCTCTGAGCCAGTGAGTGAAGAACATACCGAGGCATCATGGCGCACCGTAGGTGAACTTGAGAATCTCGGATGGGACGAATGCGACATACGGATATTTCCGAGACTTAAGCGTTGGCTGGCCGAGCGCGGAGAGTGAGTCCCGCAGGCTGAGACAGTCCCCGTCGGCAGTGTCCTGTCTTATGACTGATTTTGCTGTGGCAGATAAAAACCGGAGCCCGCCATTACAATATGTGCGCGACTCCGGTTTGATTTTTCATTTACGTCCGGTTAAAAACCCGCAGTACATTACTTCTTCATTGATTCAAAGAACTCTTCATTGGTCTTGGTCATTGAGAGATGCTGAATCAGGAATTCGGTACCCTTTGATTCATCCTCGTCTGATGAATTCATGGCATTGATGAACTTGCGGATAATCCACATCTTTGCCAGTTCGTCAGAGGTTGTGAGAAGTTCGTCATGACGGGTACTTGAACGATTGACACTGATGGCTGGGAAAATACGTTTTTCCGCAAGCTTGCGGACAAGGTGAAGTTCCATGTTACCTGTACCCTTGAATTCTTCGTAGATAACATCATCCATCTTAGATCCGGTTTCAATCAGTGCGGTACCTATAATGGTAAGTGAACCGCCTTCCTCAATGTTACGGGCTGCACCGAACAGAGCCTTAGGTCCCTGTAAGGCACCTGCGTCAACACCGCCGGTAAGTACTCGGCCGGAAGATTCCTTGGTGATGTTGTACGCTCTGGCAAGACGGGTAATGGAGTCAAGCAGAATGACAACGTCATGCTTATGTTCAACCAGTCGTTTTGCCTTTTCAATAACCATTTCGGCAACCTGAACGTGTCTCTTAGGATCTTCGTCGAAGGTTGATGCGAATACTTCGCCCTGAACCATGCGCTGCATTTCGGTAACTTCTTCAGGACGTTCGTCAATAAGCAGAACTATGAGGTCGCATTCAGGATTGTTTGCGTGAATGCTCTGGGCTATGTTTTGGAGAATCATGGTCTTACCGGCCTTTGGAGGAGCCACGATAAGTCCGCGCTGACCTTTGCCGATAGGTGACAGAAGGTCTATGATTCTGGCCGTGATGTCTTCAGTTGAACCGTTGCCTCTTTCCAGTCTGAGTCTTTCGTTAGGGTGAATAGGTGTGAGGTTTTCAAAGAGAATCTTGTGCTTGTTTACTGCAGGATCCTCGTGGTTGATGGTATCGGCACGGAGGAGTGCGAAGTATTTTTCGTTATCGGCCTTAGGAGGCTTGATTTTGCCGAATACGGTATCGCCGTTACGCAGATTTGACTTTCTGATCTGGCTCTGGGATACGTATATGTCTATCGGACTTGGCTGATAAGAACAGTCGGCATCTCTCAGGAAGCCGTAGCCGCCTTTTTCGCCTTCTATAATCTGAAGAACACCTTCGCCGAAAATGTCTTCACCGCTTTTGGCTTTGGCTCTCAGAATGTTGTAGATAATATCTTTTCTTGACTGGCGACCGAGGTTTTCCAACCCCATCTCTTCACCCATGCTGATTAAATCAGCGGTCTGTATTTTTTTTAGATCGGATAAATTCATAGAATTTTGACTAGTAGAAGTTATTAAAATGTGTCTTTACAGTTATATATTTGACCAACGTTAAAACTGAAGTAAAAACGACAATCCTGTTCTTGCATGTCCGGTTCACGGAATAAAGACACGGATAACGTGCCGTCTCCGCCGAAGAACCATGCATGCAGTTAATCCTGAAAGGGACTGTAACAATAAAAAAAACAGACATATTACATGACGGCCAAAGAGATGTCTTAATAAAGAAAGCTTATAAAAGAGATTGTTTGGGAAAATTCAGTAAAAATCTGCTGTTTTATTGAAACTAAAAAAATCCTGTTCAAGGATGATGCAAATTTATCACTATAAAACGTTTTTGTCTAATACTTTTTATGCAAAGGAAGGGAATGGGATTATTTTGAGTTTTTTCTTTTTAACGGGATGCCTTTTCCTGACGGATCGTTATGCAAACTCCGCTAACTTATAATCCCGGCACCTGTGAAAGTCTTTTACGGTAAATGCCTGGAAGGTTTGAAGAATGTGATAATATAAAAAATAATTTAATCGGTTTAATAAATATCTGTACTCTGAAACGGAGATATATTATCATGAGCGGCAGGTGCGGTTCACGGCTTTACGGCGTCAAACTTGACACCAACACCTAAAAAGGCAAAAATTAGCAGAATTCTGCACGATGCATGTCGCATGAGCGCATATGCCCTGTAGTCATCGTGCACGATAAGGAATTCATACAGAGTCGGATCCAGATTTAGGGATCCTCCGAGGAGTTTCAGACATGATTGGTTCTTTACGCGGAAAGCTGATAGAAAAGAATGCCCCAGATGTATTGATTGAAGTTAACGGTGTCGGCTACGAACTGTCCATGCCGATGAGCAGCTTTTATAATCTGCCTGAAATTGGCGGAGAGGTCTTTGTTTATACCTGTTTTGTGGTGAGGGAGGATGCCCAGCTTCTTTTCGGTTTCACCAGCAGAGAGGCAAAGGTTCTTTTCAGAGAGCTTATAAAGGTAAGCGGAATCGGACCTAAGACTGCGCTGGCCATACTTTCATCATTCAATCCCGGCCAGTTTGTGAATGCCGTTCAGAATGACAGCGTCAATGCCATTGTCAAGGTGCCGGGAATAGGCAAGAAGACTGCAGAACGTCTTATTATAGAAATCAAGGACAGGGTCAGCGGCTGGAAGCTCAGCGAGTCTGCCGGTGTTGCTGATGCGGCCGATGAAAGATCGGGAACAGCTGAGGATACCGGACTTGTAATTGATGATTCGGATGTTGAAAGTCAGGCCGTTCAGGCTCTGGTTGCCTTAGGATACAAGCCTGCTCAGGCGGCAACATCCGTGCACAGACTATATCGTGACGGCATGAGCGTACAGGATGTCATCAGAGTGGCACTTAAGAATATATAGAAGACATTAGTTCTGCCGCCGTTAGGGAAAAGGGCAGGGCTCGTGTGTGATTCATGGAGATTTTTCATTCAATGAGTATCGAACCGGACAGAGTTTTAAGTTCTTCTTCTCACGGAAAGGAAGAGGAAAGCGTGGATAGGGCGCTGCGCCCGAAGCTGCTCAAGGATTACGTCGGACAGCAGGACATGCGTGCACAGCTTGAGATATCCATTGCGGCGGCCAAAAAGCGTCGTGAACCGCTGGATCATGTTCTGATTTTCGGACCACCGGGACTTGGTAAAACCACAATAGCCAAAATTATTGCCAATGAAATGGGTGTTAACATTATAGAGACCTCAGGTCCCGTGCTTGAAAAAAAGGCAGATTTGGCAGCACTTCTTACCAAGCTTGAGCCTAACGATGTGCTTTTTATAGACGAAATCCATCGTCTTAATCCAATTATTGAAGAGTTTCTTTATCCCGTAATGGAGGATTATCAGGCTGACATCATTATCGGTGAGGGGCCTTCTGCGGCATCAATCAAGCTGGATATAGCTCCGTTCACCCTTATAGGGGCCACTACCAAGGCAGGCTCTCTTACCTCTCCTCTTCACGACAGGTTCGGTATTGTCCATCGTCTGCAGTATTACAATGTTAAGGATTTGACCTCGATTGTGGAAAGATCCGCAGCCGTTCTCGGACTGACACTGGAAACCGAGGGCGCCAGGGAAATTGCCTGCCGCAGTCGCGGTACTCCGCGAATTGCCAATCGTCTGCTTCGTCGCGTGCGTGATTATGCCGATGTCAAAAATAACGGTGTGATCAACCGTGATGTCGCTGCATACTCACTGGAAATGCTTAAGATTGATGACAGCGGTTTTGATGATCTTGACAGACGTTATCTGAGAACGATTATCGAAAGATTCGGAGGAGGACCGGTGGGTGTTGACACTCTCGCCGCAATTCTCGGGGAGGATCGTGATACCATTGAGGACGTGCTGGAGCCTTACATGATGCAGGAGGGATACATACAGAGAACTCCGAGAGGCAGAACGGCAACCAAGGAGAGCTACGATTATTTTGGACTGGAGATGCCCGATAATGAATAAGAATTTCTTTTTTAGTGTCAGAGTCTATTATGAGGATACAGATGCCGGCGGAGTGGTGTATAATGCCAACTACGTGAAGTTTCTGGAAAGAGCCCGTACCGAGTGGCTCAGAGCTCACGGAGTTGAACAACACGGGTTGTTGGAAAAAGGTTTCGGCTTTGTGGTTGTAAGCATGCAGGTTGATTTTAAACGTTCGGCAAGACTGGATGATCAGCTTCTTGTGAGCTGCAGCATAAGTGACGTCAGAGCATCGTCAGCGATATTTCATCAGGATATTACTGACAGTGACGGCAACGTTTATGTCAGGGCAACCACCAAGATTGCCAGTGTGGATCTTAATAGAAAGCGTCCTACAGGTATTCCTCCAGAAATTAAAGAGGTTTTTTTAAGTGAATGCGATTGAACAAGTAGTTACGGAAACTCCGGTTCCACCTGCTCCAACAGGTGATTTGTCAATTACCCAGCTTATTCTTGACGCCAGTCCTCTGGTGCAGGGGGTTATGCTGTTTCTCCTCATTCTGAGTGTGGTAAGCTGGACGGTGATTATTCAGCGCGGCAGATATCTCAAGTACTGCAGCAGAATGGCTGCCCAGTTTGAAAATGAGTTCTGGGGAAACATTGATCTTAACCAGCTTTATCAGAACTGCAAGAGCAGAGCCTCTCTGTCAGCAATGGAAAAGATTTTTACCGCAGGCTTTACCGAATTTGCCCGCATGCACAGACAGGGCGTAAAGAACAAGGACACACTGATGGATGGTACATACAGAGCCATGAAGGTATCATGTTCGAGAGAGATTGAGGCACTTGAGAATCATCTGCCTACCCTTGCAACCATCGGATCAATCAGTCCGTACATCGGTCTGTTTGGTACCGTGTGGGGTATCATGAGTGCATTTATTGCTCTTTCCGCAGTAAAGAATGCCACTCTTGCCATGGTGGCACCTCCTATTGCAGAAGCCTTGATTGCTACGGCAATGGGTCTTTTTGCCGCCATTCCTGCAGTACTGTTTTACAACAGGTATGCTACCAAGGTTGAAAAACTTGAAAATCAGTATCTGAACTTCATCGATGAGTTTTCAACCATCCTGAACAGAAATACCGCATCAAATGCCAATAATCAGCAGTAAGGGGTATCGGTTGTGAGAAGAAGCAGAGCCAAAAACAGACCGGTGGCGGAGATTAATGTGGTGCCGTACATAGACGTAATGATGGTGCTTCTTGTCATATTCATCGCCACTGCTCCGGTTGTAATGCAGGGGGTAACGGTTGATTTACCTCAGGCTGAATCAGAACAGATGAGCGAGGAACTGAAAACTCCTATTGTTTGTACGGCAGACGCTAACGGGCGTTACTTCGTGGATCTCGGTGATTCACACATTGAGGTGCGTGAGCTTAATGAGCTTACCGCCATCGTCTCTGATCATCTTATGACCAGACCGGGAAGTCCTGTTGTGGTACAGGGCGATGCCCGTGCTTCATATGACAGTGTGGTTCAGCTTATGAATGCACTTAAGAAAGCCGGTGTTGAAAGTGTCGGTCTGGTTACTCAGCCTATCAGTAATTAATTTAAGGTTATGAACGTGAAAGTAAATTTTACTTCGGCAGCTGCAATTTCAGTGTTACTGCATGTGGCACTGTTTATTGTGCTTTTTGCGGGATTCAGCCTTTCATGTGAGGATAAAAACAAAAAGCCGACGGCTATTTTAATGCATGCCACCGTCATAGATCCGAGTCAGTTGCCAAAGAGAAAGAGAGGCCGACAGGCGTCAGCTGCAGAGGAAGCCAGAAAACAGGAAGCTGCCAGACGCCAGCAGGAAGAGGAAAGCAGAAAGGCGGCTGAACAAAAGAGAATTGCTGATATAAAGAAGGCCGAAGAGCAGAAGAAGGCCGAAGAGCAGAAGAAGGCCGAAGAGCAGAAGAAGGCCGAAGAGCAGAAGAAGGCCGAAGAGCAGAAGAAAGCCGAAGAACAGAAGAAGGCTGAAGAACAAAAGAAGGCTGAAGAACAGAAGAAGGCTGAAGAACAAAAGAAGGCTGAAGAACAAAAGAAGGTCGAAGAACAGAAGCGCATAGAGGCAGAAAAGAAGCTGGCTCTTGAAAAGAAGAAAAAAGAGGAAGAGGCTAAGAAGAAGGCTGAAGAGGAAAAGAAGAAGAAAGAGGCCGAAGCCAAGAAGAAGGCCGAAGAGGAAAAGAAGAAGAAAGAGGCCGAAGCCAAGAAGAAGGCTGAAGAGGAAAAGAAGAAGAAAGAGGCCGAAGCCAAGAAGAAGGCTGAAGAAGAAAAGAAGAAGAAAGAAGCCGAAGCCAAGAAGAAGGCCGAAGAGGAAAAGAAGAAGAAAGAGGCTGAGGAAAAGAAAAAGGCTGAAGAAGCAAAAAAGAAGGCTGAGGAAGAAGCCAGAAAGAAAGCTGAAGCCGAGGCTAAACGTAAGGCTGACGAAGAAAGAATGCGCAAACAGGCTCAGCAGGCAGAGGATGAGCTGTTTAAGGAGCTTGGTGACGGCGGTAATGACGACGTAACGGCCGGAGGTTCTGCAGAAACTTCAAGGGAACAGCAGTACGGTCTGGCAGTCAGTGATACCATTAAGAGATACTGGAATGTTGACAGATCGATGAACGGTAAGACCGGTATTCTGTCACTGAAGATTAATGATCAGGGACAGATTACGTCTCAGAGCTGTAGCGGAGACAAGAGGGTTTGTGAAGCTGCGCTCAGAGCCGTAACCATTATCGGTAATCTGCCGAAGCCTCCTTCTGCTGAGTGTCATGACATAAATATTAAGCTTATACCGAGAGTTTAATTTTTTGCCAGATCCCTCATAATTAGGTATAGTAAACTAATTGCTGGCACGGGCGATACCCCGGATGGACAGATACAGTGCCTGTGCTGAGCTGTGTTAAATGATAAAAGTCGGGTGACAAAGGACTTACAATGAAATTTTTGGGTAAAGTAATCGGAGCAGCATGCCTCTGCATGGGAATTAATGCTCACGCTGAATTGAATCTTGAACTTACGGGCGGTATTGATTCCGGAAGAAAAATTACCGTTGTTCCGTTCGGCGGTCAGAATATGGTCAGCGTTAATATGGCCAAGGTGGTAAATGACGATTTATCAAGAACCGGTATATTTGCACCTACTTCCAATACAAACCTGAGATCAAATCCACACAGACCTCAGGATGTGAGAACGTCTGATTTTGAACTGGGAACCGAAGTTGTTGTCATTGGTGACATTACCACCGGAACCAGAGGCTTTAGCGTAACCTATCACGTAGTTGCCCTGAACGGTACCAATGCAAAGCATCTTTTCGGAAATCATGCTGAAGTTCCTGCTTCTCAGATGCGTACATACGCTCACAGAATCAGTGATACCATTTTTGAAAAACTGACGGAAATAAAAGGCGCTTTTTCAACCAAAATCGCCTACATCAGAACAGTGTTCGGTTCTAAGTATCCGTATGAACTGTGCATTTCCGACTATGACGGGGCAAATGAAAACCGTCTCGTTGTTTCAACCCAGCCGCTTATGAGTCCAAACTGGTCTCCTGACGGTAAGAAGCTTGCATATGTTTCCTTTGAAAACAGAAAATCCGAAATTTATGTAATTGATATTGCCACCAAGGCCAGAACCAAGATTACTTCATTTGCCGGACTTAACAGTAATCCGAAGTGGTCTCCTGACGGAAGAAAGCTTGCCATGGTTCTGTCAAAGGACGGTAACCCTGAAATTTACGTTGTTGACGTAAATACCAGAAAGCTTTCAAGAGTAACGAATAATGCGGCAATAGATACCGAACCTTCGTGGAGTCCTTCCGGAGATGCTCTTTATTTTGTGTCTGAAAGAGCAGGCAAGGCTCAGGTATATAAGTTCAGCATGCTGAACGGCGGGGTGCAGAAGGTTACTCATCAGCCTGCCAAAAATCTTTCTCCGGTTGCAATGCCGGATGGATCCGGTTTGGTAGTTGTTAACCAGAATTCCGGTTTTACAGTCAGCAAGCAGGATAACAGCGGAGCTTTCTATGCTCTCAGCAGAACCGGTCTTGACGAGTCTCCTACAGTTGCTCCGAACAGTAACATGATTATGTACAGTACTGTTTCAGGCGGAAGAAAGGGGCTTGTAATTGTTTCTTCAGACGGAAGAAGCAGATGGTCCATGGACCGAGGCCGTGGGGAGATGTCTCAGCCTGCCTGGTCTCCGTATCAGAAAAAATAAGTATGTGTCAGTTTTTTTGTAATTTTATGTGAAGGTGAAAAATGTTTAAAAAATTAGCTCAATATTTAGTTCTTGGTGTGTTTGCCGCCGCGCTTAACGGTTGTGCCACTACAGATGATGCCGGTTCACTGGTTGAAGATCCGTTAAACGGCGGTTCAGGTACCGGTAACGACGGTATTCTTGAAGACGGTGCCGTAATAGTAGGTGAGAACTACGACTCTTACAATGACGGTCTGCATCTTACAGACGTACAGAGAGCAAAGCTTCAGGCACTCAAGCAGGACGGAACAATATATTTCGGCTATGACAGAGATGATATTCCTGAACGTTACGTATCTCTTCTTCAGGCTCATGCAGACTTCTTAATGAGTGCTCCGGAAGTAAAGATTATCATTGAAGGTCATACCGACGAGCGCGGTACTCCGGAATACAATATTGCTCTCGGTGAGCGTCGTGCCCGTTCAGTTGCACGTTATCTTCTCAACCTCGGTGTTACACCTGATCAGATTTCCATCGTAAGTTACGGTGAGGAAAAGCCTCAGAATTTCGGTCATGGTGAAAGTGCCTGGTCAAAGAACCGCAGAGCCGTGATTTCATATTAATCAGAGAATTTGTTTTAGGTTTGCCGTCAGGCTGTTGTAACGGGTGTACAGATGTTAAAGAAATTATTCCTGCTGACCGCAGTACTGTCATCAGGTTCAGTGTATGCTGACAGTTATGAAATGCTTCAGCAGCAGTTGAGAAGCCGTGATGCGGCTATTCTTGACATGCAGAACAGAATAGACAGTAATGAGCAGGTCATACGTAATCTTCAGGGTGAAATAGATGATTTAAAATATCATCTTAATCAGTTTGAAATAAGGTTTAATTCCCTGCAAAAGCAGGTATCGGACATGTCCTCAAAGTCAGGTATTTCTGCCGAGGTCGGTCAGGTTTCTTCTGATGCCTCTCAGGCCGGAAGATCCGGGACGGACAAAGTTGCTCCGACATCTTCTGCTGCCGATAAGAAGCAGGTTTCATCAGTTGCTCCGACCGGCAGTGATGAACAGAAGGCCTATGATCTGGCTTTTGCCAAGGTAAGCAGCAATGACTTTTCCGGAGCAAAGACCGCATTTGCCGGATTTATTGACAGCTACCCTAATTCAAAACTTCTGCCTAACTGCTATTACTGGCTTGGACAGATGGCTTATAAGCAGCAGAAGTATGATGAGGCAAAACAGAATTTTCTGAAAGTGACGCAGTATTCTGATTCCCAGAAGCGTGCCGATTCCATATTTAAACTTGGGCAGGTATCGCAGGCTACCCGTGATGATGCCAAGGCCAGAAAGTTTTACCAGCTGGTAATTAAGAGTTATCCGAATACCACTGAAGCGGTAATGGCGCAGAGAGCTCTGGAGTCAATCAGGTAAAAAACAATAATGTGTGTGTTTGGGGAAGATTCAGGAATCTTCCCTTTTTTTTATCCAAACGGTGTGATTTTTCATTTCGGTATTCTGTATCCCTAACTCCGCAGATCATAGTTTCTAATTTTTGATGTGCTTCTTAGGGTAAGGTATGCCAAATAAGTCGAAGAGATCTCTGGTTTTTTTAGGGATTTCTTTTGTTATGTAAGAACCTATTCCC
>Ga0256405_10003189_pt1 | contig 34762 bp, 31 predicted proteins | sample RumenRJG_02DNA_FD_189096 | JGI IMG/M metagenome (GOLD analysis project Ga0256405, IMG submission 189096) | Bovine rumen microbial communities from Lethbridge, Alberta, Canada - RJG_02 | ecosystem: Host-associated > Mammals > Digestive system > Stomach > Rumen | place: Canada: Alberta...
GCACTTCAGGATTTTCGCGATTTGCTTTTTCGCGGTCTTGATATGCTCTTCCGCATCTACACCTTTTGTATGCAGGCTGGATGGATTACCATAATCCTCCAGCATAACTTTTTTCATCAGTTCTGCCACTTCCGGATACACCCTTGTAGTGGCTGAGTTATCTAAGTAGATTTCTTTCATTTCCATCTTTAGGTTCTTTCAAGTCTAGGTTTATATTCTTTTCTATTGTCTACAGGCATAAAAATAACCGCTATCTAATCTGAGCCCCAGCGTAATCAATCTGCCCCCAAATCGTGCGGTTAGACAGAGTTGATGATAGCATGTAAATAAGCAATAGTCAAATCCGACCAGTTCATCCCCATCCTACGCGATCTATGTCACCTTTCAGGAAAAGATTCTCTCTGGTGCCCTCTTTTATTGGCTTCAAGGCTTCGGTTTTTGAAAGGTACGAAAGGTTTTGTCTGGTAAACCCCAGACTCTCACATGCCTCTGCTGTACTGAGTACGTTGTTTCTCGCATAACTGTAGAATGATGACGCTTTAATGGGCAAAACATCCGCTTTTTCAAGCAGATGCTTTTTCGAAACACCTATAGAACCATTAAAAATAATCCCGTATCCGCCCACATCTACTTTTACCGTGTTTAGAATCCGTTGGTTCTTTTGAAAAGTCTCCACCTTAGGATTGCACACAATCAAGTCTCGGGTAGTTATCTGTCTTACCGCATCATCCTCGCACAGCAAAAGAAGCGTATCTTCCGCTGACCAAAAACAATCCTTGATATTATCCTTCTGTCGATTCTTCACCCAATCAGGTAGCTCCGATGCTTTCATTTCCTTCACATAATCCGAGTCCTGCGAGCATTTACCCTTGCTTGCCTTTAGCAGTTTTGCTTCGTTGTATTCCTTCATTCCGGCATTCTTCAAAATAAGGCCAATATTCTGACGCCCGCTAGGAATCACTCTTCCTTCAACCCACAGTTTGCTCAAATCCTTCGGAACCGTATATATTCCTTTTTTTACAAGTCCCATAAAAAGTAATGGCGCAGACCATTCATCTAAAGCATCGTCTAACTCAATGATATAATCATTCACCTTCTCGTAGTGAAACAGATATCCTATTGTTTGTTTTGTTTCCTCGTTATTGATTGCAAAGACTTTCATAATGTAGCCACCTCTGGTACAACATCTCCCAAATCTTATCCCTATGAATCGGTGGAATAATCTCCTCTAAATCCTCAAATATCTTCTCTTTATCTTTTGGCTTTAATGTGCCTATGAACACACTCTTTTTGTTTTGAACTAGCGCAAGATTCTCAAGCGTAGAACGACTGCCAATGAAGTTCTGACAGATTCTATCCTTCGCTACGTCAAATTCCTTTATCTCTTCCTCTGAGTAACAAGAGCACAAGAAAGAAAGACCATGATCGAAAAGCGGTGCAATTCTCATATTTTTACCATTGCGCAGCACTTCTATGTTTGCTCCATGGCGATCTCTATTTTGAATCAAATAGTCCACAACCAGCATGATATCTATATACTTTTGCCATCCTTGCTTCTTACAAAATTCGTATGGACTTTCTCCATTCTCTACCTGGCTTTGATAAAAGGCATCTAAAGCTAGCTTTGTATCGCCCTTCTCTTTGAAATCATCTGAAGCGCATAACCAGGTCTCAAATGTTTTTCCACCCACTTCAACTTCTGCATGAATCAGCTGGTATTCCAAATGCTCCACGCCTAATATCGTCAACAGTCGATCTACGATAATCTCGTTCACGCACTCGTGTCCAATAATTCCCCTTACTGGATCATAATTGGAAAGCTTATAATATCTCTTCTTTCCATCAATCATTTCTTCAGACTTTAAGAATGTACCTGCTGTGCCGCTGGATGATCTCGTGTGGGACCATTCCAAATATCTCATATCTTGTTTTTCTAGAATAATCTTTTTTTCCATATGACCATCCTCCTAACTACAATTTATCATTTTATTTGACGTACGTCAAACAAATGTAATGTTTGTATAAAAAACCACCGCCGAAGCGGTGGTCATAATACTCTTCTCATGAATAATATAGGATGGAACTGTGTGTGTTTCGCCCCATTATTCCTGAGTATATTTATCTAATACTGCTGCAGTGTCTGCCACGTCGGCCAGGACTGCCTTGGTGTTGTTGGACAACTCGGAGTTGTCGCTGGAAGCGCCGGCTGCCTGAGTAGCAGCTGCGGTAACTTCTTCTGTGGTTGCAGAAAGATGAGAGATACTTTCTACGATTTCATTATTAGTTGATGCTAAGTTCTCTACCATTCTCTCCAGACCGTCGATGTTGCTGGTCAGGTTATTTACATTTTCATTCATCTGAACGAAGCTTGCTGCGGTCTTGTCGATGAGTTCTGCCTGGGAGCCGGATGCTTCGCATGCTTTCTGAACAGCATCCTCTGCATCTCGAGCATTAACGCCCAGATCACCGATCATTTTAGTGATGTTCTCAGTAGCTTCCTTTGTTTTCTCAGCCAGGTCGCGGATTTCGTCTGCAACTACTGCAAAGCCTTTACCAGCTTCACCAGCACGAGCTGCTTCGATAGAAGCGTTCAGTGCTAAAAGGTTTGTCTGATTACTGATGGTAAGGATCACGTCTGTGATACTCTTCATCTCATCGCCCTTCTGTACCAAGCTGTTCATAGCCTCGCCCACGTGAGTGTTGATTTCGGCGATGGTGTCTGCTTTCTCTTTCAGTTCCATCATCATTTCATGGTTTGTCTCGTTGATGCTGCTTGCTTCAGACGCAGTCGCTACCATCTCTTCAGACTTCGCCACAGTTTCCTCGATGAGATTCTGAATGGTCTGCGTCATGACGGTCTGATGCTGTACATCTTCCGCAGTGGTCAACGTACTTCTGGAAATATCATCCATTGCGCTGCTGACTGCAGTGGTGGACTCATCCAGGCGATTCATGTTTTCCATGGCATCGCCTACACCGCTGCGTACTTTGGAAGCCACTTCGATGACTTCATTCAGCATCTCAGCTTGCTCTGCTGCTCTAGACTCAATGAGGCCGATGGTGTCTTTCTGGAATTTCTCCAGGATGATTTCCAAATACCAGCACAAAGCGATCACTGCGAAAACGCAACCGATACCTGCTGCACAGTCAATCTTCGCATCTGTCGTGTAAAAGTCCGGTGTATAAAGTCTCGCAATATAAGAAATCAGCTGTACCAGCGCCACGCCTACTGTAGCTACTCTAGAAAACTTCTTATCATAATACAGTACAAAAGGCACTACCGGGCCTACCATAGCAAATCGCAGGTAGTAGCTGACAAAGCCAAAGCTTCCCATAAAGCCGATTACCAAAAGCCATCCAAGGGCTACCCAACGAAGTAACTCTGAATCAGGCTTCTTTACAAAGATTGCCGCAAGACTTACTATGGTGCCCACTTCCATGGCAAGCATGGCTACCAAGTAGGCGGAAGAGCGGAAGCCCCGCAGGAAAGCGGTAACTACAACTACGGTTAATAAGGTATAGTAAATACCAAAAGTGAAAATCAGCACACGGTTGATCTTTTTTACTTGCTCCGTGCGATCGGAGTACTTAAAACTATTTTCCATTTGTACCTCACATAAAAACATAAAAAATAAAACTGCAAATCAGAATACTAGCATATCTTTTTGGCATTGTAAAATAATCATTGCATAAAATATTTTTCTATTTTTCCAGCAAATACACCAACCAGGACAACACTGTGAAACCGGCAGTTTCCGTTCTTAGGATGCGTTTACCTAGGGTGATGGGTTCGATGCCTTCCGTCAGTGCAGCCTGAATTTCCTCTTCTTCGAAGCCCCCCTCCGGTCCAATAAAAATTGCTACGTGGTCCTCCGGCTTGATACCCCCAAGCACTTCCCTGGTATGACTCATATCTTCAGCCATTTCGTAGGGAATGAGCTTACATTCCATATCCTTTGCGTAAGCGATGGCTTCCTTATAGCTCATGACTTCCCGTACCTGTGGAATGAATCCTCGCTTGCTCTGCTTTGCGGCAGCCTCTGCGATGCCTTGCCATCTAGCCAGTTTGCTCTTTTCTTTTTTAGCATCCAGCTTCACGATGCATCGCTTGCAAGCTACCGGCACCACTTCTGCCACGCCCAATTCCACGGCTTTCTGGATGATGAGTTCCATCTTGTCTGCTTTGGGCAAGCCCTGGAATAGTGTGACTTTCACAGGAAGTTCTACCCCGTCTTCCTTGATGAAACGTAAGGTACAGAGGATTTGATCGTCCCCCAGTTCCTCCACACTGCAACGGTATTCTTTTCCATCGATGCCGTTACTTACGTTGAATTCTTCGCCGATTTTCATACGAAGCACGTTTTTGATATGGTTTACGTCATCACCAGTGATGATGACTTTCTTTTGATCCAACAGTATCTGCGATGGATCCACAAAGAATTGATACATAGTTCTATCCTTTTCTTCTCGCTAAATTGACGTAGGTCTTGCGATACTTTTATTTGCGGCCTGTGACGCTGGCCCACTCGCCTTGGGTGGTGGTCTCTACTACTGTAAGTCCAGCTTCTCTCATGGCTGCTTCCACCATGCCGGCCTTCTCTTTTAGAATACCGGAAGTGATCACGACTCCGCCGGCCTTCACTGCAGCAGCTGCTGCCGGCATCAAAGGTACCAGCACTTCCGCCAGGATATTTGCCATGACGATGTCGTAGTCGTGTCCAACTGTGTCCTGAATCTCTTTGTCAGAAATCAGATTGCCCAGATAAAAATCGAACTTGTCTGCAGTCAGGCCGTTCATCTCCAGATTCTCAGCCACTGCCGGCTCTGCGCATGGATCCAGGTCTGTACCCACGATGTGGTCTGCTCCATATAAAAGGGCTACGATGCCCAGGATACCACTACCGGTACCTACATCCAGAAGTTTTGTTTCCGGGGTCACATATTTCCACAGCTGCTTGATACACAACTGGGTGGTCTCATGCATACCGGTACCAAAGGCTGTTCCGGGATCGATATGTAGCACCTTTTTATCCTTGTCTTCCGGTTTGATTTCCTCCCAGGATGGGGTGATCAGCAAGTTGCCAATGGTGAACTGGTGAAAATACTTTTTCCAGTTATTGATCCAGTCGATGTCCTCGGTTTCGTCCACTTCTACTGTACCGGCACCGATGTCCATCCACTCTTTCAGCTCATCCAGTGCTTCCTGAATGGCATCTAAGAGTTCCCCTCTCTCCCAGATGATTTTTTTCTGACCATCATCTGTGTATAGGGAATAGGAAAGGTCCTCGCCCACGTTTTTCTTGGATTCTTTGCTGCGATCATCCAGCAGCAGCTTGCCATCTTCGCTTTCTTCCACAAAGAAATTTAAGAATGCTCTGCCATCATCCGCTTCCGTCTCCGGCAGGATGTCCACAAACATCTGCTCTTTCTCTAGCGCTGTCAGGGGCACATGGTCTTCAATCTGTGCGCCTTCCAAACCTAGGTCATACAATGCACTGATGACTACGTCCTCTGCTTCTGTTGTTGTACTTACTCTATACTTTGTCCATTTCATGTTTCGTTACCTTTTTCTATACTTCATTCTATTTCTTTCGTATCCATGGAATCTTCCTTGACCGCCGCTTCCTCGGGTATCTGCAACCTATTCAAACTGCTTTCCTTCGTTTTCTCTCGCTCCGGCAGGATGCAAATCACCACCAGCATAGGCATGGCCAGGTAGAAAGGATACAGATATCTGTAGTTGCTGACAGGCCCCAAGAAGTATGTCAGCATCAGCCCCGCGTACACACTCCAAATCAGCAGTTTGCGTTTCTCTCCCAGGTGCGTCCAGAAAAGGCACAACACCATAATCCAGAAGGGGAAGGATAGTCTGAAGTAGGACGCCATGACGCCGCTGTTCATGAACTTGCCATCTCCCAGGAAAAAGCCCTCATAGAAAGGAAGCAGCTCCGGCAGGAGGCTTTCGCTATGGTCATTGGTAATCGGATACTCCTCCAGGGATATGGTATAGGTCTCCACATAGTACTTGGTGCCGTAAGGGTCCATGATACTTTCAAAGGGATACCAGAAATTAATGTTCAAATCCAAAAACTTGGATAAGAAAGTGGTAGGCATCTTTGTAAAATACTTGCCATACAACTGCCAGAATTCTGTCTTATGTTTCAAATAATAAGCATTGTCGAAGACATTTTTCATAGGGTCAGCGAATCTTGGGTTATAGCTGGGTTCGTACATAAAATACGCCCGGAAGGCTTCCCTGTCCGCCTCTTCCATGCCGGAATCTGCGTTTTCGTAGATGCTCATCATCTGCACGATAGGCACAGAAAGCTTCTCTCGCTCGGATGTCGGCATGACCCCCGCCAGCGGATACACTACTTTCAGTACCAGCTCCAGGAGCAGAATTACCGTAGAAAGTAAAATGGCATGTTTCTTTTTTCGCACCACCAGTGCCACAAGAAGCATCACCCCAAAGGCATAGACCATGTTGTTACGCAAAAGGCCTACCACAGCGCCCATGAGAATCAGCACCACCCAGCCGGCTTTTCGATTGCCATTCCATCGCCAGAACAGGAATGTCCACAGCATCAGGAGACTGCCGAACAACACGTCCTTTGCAAATACAATGGAGAATAGCGCAAACGTAGGTATCAGCAGATAATATAAGCCAATGCCCGGGCGCCCCGGAAGGGATGCGGCGATATAAGCTTCCACAGCTGCCACAATCAGGCTTTGTATCATTACATACAGAATCAGCCCCAGGGGATGGATTCCCACCAGGCCTTCTACCTTTATACAGAATTCAAAAAACAGGGTGTGGACCAGAGGCTGGTAATTGCTGTACCAGCTGCCAAAAATCTGGTGCACCTGGTCCGGTGCATCGTAGGAAAAGATGCCGGGGTAATACGCCAGGTAGCAGATTACGGATAGTCCAAAGTACAAAAGAAACAGAACTACGAAGTATAGCCTCTTTTTCTTCTTTTCCTTTTCCGGGTCTGATTCCTGCGTCTTCTTCGCCGCTTGTCTACGAAGATAGTACTTAGTCAAAAATAGCTGCGCCAAGGTGGCCAGCGCCAAAAGCAGCACACCTGCCACCAGCATTCTAATGGCAAAGAGCCCAAAGGTTCCAGGCTGCTTCCATAGGTTCGACAGGTTTCCCGTCTCATAAATCACCTTTCCCACTGTGGATGTCAGCGTCCAGAAAAGTGCGTAAATCAAAATCTTATATTTGTTGTTCCAAAGTGTTTCTTTCATTTACATTCTCCGCCGTGCCAAAACCTGCGGTAATCAGCAAGGGCATAGCCAGGAAAAAGGGATATACATAACGGAAGTTGGACAGCGGTCCAAGCAAATACGTAAGGTATAGTCCCAGGTAAGGAGCCAAAATCAGAACTCCTTCTTTTCTTTTTCTCCGAATTACATCATATACTATCAAAAACAGTACCACGAATGGTGTGGATATGGCAAACAGGAGATGAATTACCGGTCGCACCATATTTTCTGTATTGAAGTCTGCGATATTTTTATAAAAGCTGAAAAGGTTCGGCAGTAAAAGCGCCTTCTCCACAGGGTACTCCGGCATGTAGATTCCGTCGGTCTCGATGTAGACGCGCTTGGATATGGGGTCCACAGGCTCTGCCAGAATATACCAATAGTTCACATGCAGGGTCAGAAAAGCGTCCACATACTCCAGGGGATGGCTTAGTCCAATCTCCAGGTACAGCTTCCAGAATTCGCCCTTATTTTGCTGATATCTTTCATCATTAAAGAAGGTCTTCAGCTTATCCGCATTTCGAGGATTATACAGTTCTATATCCGGAATATACTCCCGCACCAATGCTTCCTGCTCCGGTGTCAGCGGATTCCGTTCTCCTGTCGCCCATTTGGTTTGTTTTGCATCTCTTGCCGCCATGTCTGCGTCATTCACGTAGAAAGCACGGCCAATCTGCTGAATTGGCACCGACAGGGCTTCATGGGTCTCAGAAGGTGCGATACCAAGGGCTGGGTATACCAGATTCATGGTGGTCATAGCAAGGACTACTGCTACCGACAGGCTTGCGATGAGGCGTTTGCTTTGCTTTGTCAGCAAGTACAAAACTATGGCAAAAACTAAGGCGTAGACCATGTTGTTACGTAGCATGCAGGCTAGATATGCCAGCACAATAATGCCACCCGAAGCTATCTTTCTAGCTTCTTCGGCTTTGATTTCCTCGTACGGAAAACGAAATATAGTTATCATCAACCAGGTCAGCACGCAAGCAAAGTACACGTCCTTTGTGGTAATCATGGAAAAGATGGCTAGTGTAGGCATGCAGATATAATAAAGGCTAGCCAGTACTGTAAGCACCGGGTGGTTTTGCTTCTGCACAAAACGAAGTACGCCCCATGTGGTGAATAGGACCACTGCCATCTGCACCACGCTGTAACTTACCAGGGCGATATAGCGAACGCCGGTAGCTTTCTCTAAATCATAGAAGGCTTTCCATATCAGGGTATGCAGTACCGGATGGTGATTATTCCAGGGTACGCTTCCGGTAATTTGCCAGGTCTGCTGGTCGATGTCATAGCCGAAGATGCCCGGGAAATAAGTAAGGTAGCAGACAGCGTAGAGTACAACTAAGGTTAACATCACAATTGAGGCAAACCACTTATCATATACCAAATCTCTTAAAAGGCACTTTTTCTCAACCGAGACATTCTCTTCCGCCCTCTCGACCTCATCTTCAGGCCGTCCCTCAGAAAGCATCTGGCTCTCTGCATCTGAGCCACCCTCACGGTCCAGCACCAATTCCACCACAAGCAGCACCAAATAAAAAAGGATTCCGGTGCACGCAAAAATCAGCAGAAACTCTCCCGGTTTCTGCCACATGCCTGCTATGGAGTTATCCGCATACACAACCCGTCCTACCCCAAAAATAAAAGAGGCCAGGATTGCGAATATGCTGCGTAACACGATGCCAGACTTAGTTTCCATTAGATAATGAAGTTCTCCCCTATAGATATTTCTATTTTACCATATCCTACTACTTCGATTCACTTCTCATCTCATCCCACAAAAAAATCCTCCCGAGACTTTCATCTCGGAAGGAATTCAGTTTAGAACAATTTCTTTTTCTTCTTGCCAGTCTTCTTTTCACCATTAGAAGATGCATTCTCTGCTGCATGAAGGCTGTCCCCTGTCAGTTCATCGAACTTACGAAGGAGCTCCTGTGCTTCTGCAGAAAGCTTCTCAGGTGTCTGAATGACTAATGTGACGTAGTGATCACCACGTACCTGCTTATTACGCAAGGTAGGTACACCTTTACCACGAAGTCTGACTCTGGTGTCTGTCTGGGTACCGGGTTTCACTTCATATGCTACCTTACCATCTACCGTATCGATGAGGACTTCACCACCTAAAGCTGCTACTGCATAGCTAACCGGTACTGTAGAGAAGATATCATAATCCTGTCTCTGGAAGATAGGGTGACGACCTACTACCACTTCTACTAAAGCATCGCCTCTAGGGCCGCCGTTTAAGCCGGGATCTCCAAGGCCTGTCTTACGGATGCACTGGCCGTTGTCGATACCTGCAGGGATATCTACAGCGAATTTCTTCTTCATCTGTACATAGCCTGTACCACGGCAGTCAGGGCATTTCTCACGGATAACTTTACCGGAACCACCACAATCAGGGCAGGTCTGGATATTACGCACAGTTCCAAAGAAGGACTGGGTGGTCATGACTACCTGTCCTTTACCACCACACTTCGGGCAAGTCTCCGGGGAAGTTCCCGGCTTTGCACCTGTACCGTGACAAGTCTTACAGTCTTCTTTTACGTTCAGTTCCAGCTCTTTGGTAACGCCGGTGATGGACTCTTCAAAAGTGATACGTACTGCGGTACGGATATTTGCACCCTGCATAGGCTGATTGGTAGCGCGGGCTCTACTACGGCCGCCGCCAAATAAGTCGCCAAAGATATCACCGAACATATCGGAGAAATCAGCGCCGGAGAAGTCGAATCCACCAAAGCCGCCTGCTCCACCTGCACCGCCATCAAAGGCTGCATGGCCGAACTGGTCATATTGTCTTCTTTTATCCGGATCGGATAATACTGCGTAAGCCTCGGAAGCTTCTTTGAACTTCTTCTCCGCTTCCTTGTCTCCAGGATTTACATCCGGATGATATTTTTTGGCAAGCTGTCTGTATGCTTTTTTCAGTGCTGCATCGTCGGCATTTTTGTCAACGCCCAGCACCTCATAGTAATCTCTTTTTTGCTCTGCCATATGTACTCCTTAATCCCTCAAAAGATGACAGCATACGCTGTCATCTTCTGAATGGTCTAACTATTAAACTTCACGGAAGTCGCCATCTACTACGTCGTCGTTTGCATTAGAAGCGCTGCCCTGTGCATTTGCTTCAGGACCTGCTGCTCCGGAGAATCCTCCCATGTCTGGACCTGCCTGAGCACCTGCTGCACCCTGCATGTTTTCATACATCTTAGTAAACAATGCCTGTGCATCATTTGTTAATTTCTCTTTAGCAGCTTTCAGTTCATCGATATCTGCATCGCTCATTTCTACGTCTTTGGTTCTATCCAGAACTGCCTTTACAGCTTTGATGTCATCTTCTACAGTAGCTTTCTGAGCTGCGTCGATCTTGTCGCCTACTTCGCCAAGAGCTTTCTCTGTCTGGAATACGAATGCATCTGCATCGTTTCTAGCATCGATTGCTTCTTTTCTCTTCTTATCCTGAGCTTCGTACTCAGCAGCTTCTTTGACTGCTTTGTCGATATCAGCATCAGACATGTTAGAACCGGCGGTGATGGTGATGTGCTGTTCTTTACCTGTACCAAGGTCCTTAGCGGATACATTTACGATACCGTTGGCATCGATATCGAATGTAACTTCGATCTGAGGTACACCTCTCATTGCTGGTGGGATACCATCCAGACGGAACTGGCCAAGAGATTTGTTATCTTTGGCGAACTGTCTTTCACCCTGTAATACGTTGATATCTACAGCGGTCTGATTATCAGCAGCTGTGGAGAATACCTGGCTCTTCTTTGTAGGAATAGTAGTATTTCTCTCGATCAATCTGGTAGCTACACCACCCATGGTCTCGATGGACAGGGAAAGTGGAGTTACATCCAGCAGAAGGATATCGCCGGCACCGGCATCACCTGCAAGTTTACCACCCTGTACGGAAGCACCGATTGCTACGCACTCATCAGGGTTCAGGGACTTGTTAGGCTCTTTGCCTGTTAACTGTTTTACTTTATCCTGTACTGCAGGGATACGTGTAGAACCACCTACCAGGAGAACTTTTGAGATGTCGTTGTAAGTAAGGCCGGCATCTTTCATAGCGTTCTGTACAGGGATTGCTGTTCTTTCTACTAAGTCGTGTGTCAGTTCATCGAATTTTGCTCTGGTCAGGTTCATGTCGAAGTGTTTTGGACCTTCAGCAGTAGCTGTGATGAATGGCAGGTTGATATTTGTAGTAGTAGAGGAAGAAAGTTCTTTCTTTGCTTTCTCTGCTGCTTCTTTTAATCTCTGCATAGCCATAGGATCGTTAGAAAGATCCACGCCTTCTGCATTCTTGAATTCGCTCAGCATGTAGTTTGTGATTGCGTTATCGAAATCATCACCACCAAGGTGTGTATCACCGTTGGTAGACAATACTTCGATGACACCGTCACCGATTTCGATAATGGAAACATCGAATGTACCACCACCTAAATCGTATACCATGATTTTCTGTTCTTTTTCATTATCAAGGCCGTAAGCAAGAGCTGCTGCTGTAGGCTCGTTGATGATACGTTTTACATCGAGACCAGCGATCTTACCGGCATCTTTTGTAGCCTGACGCTGAGCATCGTTGAAGTATGCAGGTACTGTGATAACTGCTTCAGATACAGTCTCACCTAAGTAGCTTTCTGCATCTGCTTTCAGTTTCTGCAGAATCATTGCGGAGATTTCCTGTGGAGAGTATTTCTTATCTCCGATGGTTCTCTTTTTGTCTGTACCCATATCTCTCTTAATGGAAGAGATTGTGTTGTCCGCGTTTGTTACAGCCTGACGTTTTGCAGGTTCACCTACAAGACGCTCACCTGTCTTTGTAAATGCTACTACGGATGGTGTAGTTCTAGCACCTTCTGTGTTAGCGATAACGTTTGGTTTACCACCTTCCATTACGGCTACACAACTATTTGTTGTACCTAAGTCGATACCAATAATCTTACTCATGATTTTTTCCTCCTATATTCTTAATCTACTTGTAAGCTTGGTTAATATTCTGAAAGCTCACATCTGTGAGCGGATACTAGCAATGCTATGAAACAACGGATACCATGCTGTGTCTTACGACGCTGTCACGGTACATATAACCCTTCTGGAGTTCTTCGGCTACGGTGCCGCTCTCTAATTCTTCATTTGCCACCTGCATGACTGCATTGTGCAAGTTAGGGTCGAACTCTTTGCCTTTTGCATCGATAGGCTTCACGCCTAAGTTCTCAAGTTCTGTCAGAAGCTGCTTATAAATCATCTGCATACCTTCTGCGAAAGGATCTCCTTCCGGTGCTGTGGCAAGGCCTCTTTCAAAATTATCTACTACCGGGAGAATCTTCTCGATGACAGATTTCGCACCGGTTTCAAACATGGCTTCTTTTTCTTTTTCCGTACGATTACGGAAGTTCTCGAACTCTGCCAACTGTCTGACGGTCTTGTCTGTCAGCTCGTCGATTTTCTCCTGCAGGGCTTTTACTTTCTTATCGTCTTTGGATTTCTTTTCCTTTTTATCTTTTTTACCGGATGCCTTTTCAGCGTCATCTGCAGTCTCGCTGTTCTGCTCAGCTGCGCTTTCCATAGGCTCGTCAGTGGCTACTGTCTGCTCAGCTGCCTGAGAATCAGTAGCCTGATCCACCTCAGCATCTTTGATTACTTCTTCATTTTCTAGGGACACTACTACTCTTCCTTTCTATTCTCTAAGTAGATGCGATCCATCTGGGCTTTCAGGGCCTTCAGGGAATCTACTACTTTCTCATAATCCATACGCTTCGGTCCAATGACACCGATGGTGCCTTTCATACCGTCGCCCAGTTCGTAGGTGGCTGTCACCACGCTACAATCTTTCATATTTGCAATCGGTGATTCATTACCGATGTAAACCTGGATTCCTGTGTTATTCTCTGACTGGAGAGTTTCTTGCACCAGTTCGGTAAGCTCTTGCTTTTCTTCGAAGGCGGAGATAATCTCGCTGGCTTTGGAACCATCCGATAATTCCGGATATTTGAAGATGTTATTCGTACCGCTGGTGTAAATCTCTAAGTCTTCGTCTGCCTTGATGGCTTCGCCAATGGCATCCATCACATCTGAGATAATCTGGCTGTGAATGCCTGCCTTTTCTTTCAGTGCGGCGATGAGGCCTAAGTTAATCTCTTCTATAGATAAACCACACATGTTGGTATTGAGGAGGATGTTAAGCTTTAACATGGTCTCTTCATCCAGGCGGGTATCTACGTCGATGAGCTTATTACGAATCATGTTGCCTTCCGCTACGATGACGGCCAGGATTTGCTGGTCGCTGACGCGGGAAAGCTGCAAAAATTTCAATTTATTGCGATGGACTGTAGGTGCAGATACCATGGAAGCATAATTGGTATGGTTCGCCAGGACTTTTGCTGCCTGTTTCAAAAGCTGATCCATACGGTCCTTCTTGCCTTCCAGCTCTACCTTCAGGTCTTCTACTTCCTTCGACCGCTCCACCATCATATTATCTACATAGAAGCGATATCCCTTATCACTGGGGATACGACCTGCGGAGGTATGTGGCTGGATGATGTAGCCCATCTCCTCCAAGTCTGCCATCTCATTTCGAATGGTGGCACTACTGAGGTTCAAGTCCGGATACTTCGATATGGTACGACTACCTACCGGCTCCCCGGTCTCTAAGTAGTTCTGAATGATGGTCTTTAAAATCTTGACCTTTCGATCATCTAACTCCATGTACTGCCCCCTTTCTACTGCTTCTTCTGTAACAAGTCTTTTCTTTGTTAGCACTCATATCGATGGAGTGCTAATATCTTCTGTAATTAAACTACCACTCTCATTTCAGGATGTCAACACTTCCTCCGTGAAATCTTTTTCACAAATAAAGAGCTACGGATTTCTCCATAGCTCTTACTCTTACAGATTCTTTAATTTCTCTGCCATGGCATCTAAGCCCGGCTCCACGATTTCTTCCATGCGACCTTCGTCCACCATAGCGGCCACTTCCGGTCTGATTGGTAAGCGACAGACAGTATCGATACCTAGCTTGGAAGCAATTTCATCGATGTGACTATCTCCGTAGATGTGATGCTGTTTGCCGCAGTCTGGACACTGGAAATAGCTCATGTTTTCCACGATACCAAGTACCGGAATGTTCATTGCTTCTGCCATATGCACGGCCTTCTCTACAATCATGCCTACCAGCGCCTGAGGTGCTGTAGCAAATACGATTCCTTCTACCGGCAGGGACTGGAATACGGTCAGCGGTACATCACCGGTTCCCGGAGGCATATCTACGAATAAGTAGTCCAGGTCTTCCCATAGTACGTCTTTCCAAAACTGCTTTACTACATCCATGATGACAGGACCTCTCCAGATAACGGGGTCAGTCTCGTTTTCTAGTAATAAGTTCAAACTCATTACTTTGATGCCCGTCTTGGTCTCTGTAGGAAGTAAGCCTTCCTCAGTACCCATGGCATTCTCATGCAGACAGAAACCCTGTGGAATAGAGGGGCCTGTGATGTCCGCATCCAAGATACCTACCTTATATCCCATTCTTCGCATCTGTACTGCCAGTAGGGATGTAATCAGGCTCTTACCTACGCCGCCCTTTCCGCTGGCTACTGCAATCACATGCTTAATGTGTGTGGTCTCATGTGGCGCGATATGCAGGTCTAGTGGCGCCTTTCTTTCTCCGCAGTTGCTGCTGCAGCTGCTACAATCGTGTGTACAATTTTCACTCATATCTCTTATCTCCTAACGTACCTTCTATTGTATCAAATCCCTGCGAAAAAGCAAAAAAACAGCCCCCCTCGCACCTAGCGAGAGAGACCGCCGTCTTGCTTATTCAGTTCCTCTTTATCTTAAATAAAGAAGCTTCCCTGGAATTCGCCATTCATCACATAGTATGCCTGGTTCTCTTCCGGTTTCACATAAAGCTCTACTGTCTTTAAGTCAGCAGGCTTCTGATTTAAATCGTATTTCCATACATCTTTAGCGATGCTGTTCAGTTCTTCTGTGGTGTAGCTTCTGCCTTCCAGCTGAAGAGTGATGTTTGTTTTTACTTTAGCTTCTACTACTTTTTCTACTTTCTTAGCTGCAGTCTTGGTAGCTGCTTTTGCTGTCTTCGTAGCGGTAGCGCTTGCCTTCTTTGCAGTAGCGGTAGCTTTCTTTGCGGTTGTTGTAGCTTTTTTCGCTGTAGTAGCTGCTGCTTTCTTAGCTGTTTCAGTAGCCTTCTTAGCAGTTGTAGTTGCTTTCTTTGCAGTTGTTGTAGCAGCCTTTTTGGCTGTAGTTGTGGCTTTCTTTGCAGTTGCAGTTGCTTTCTTTGCGGTAGTCTTAGCTGTTGCCTCTACCTTTTTTTCTGCTTCTGCTACAGTTTCTACTGCTTTTGCTACAGTCTTAGGTGCTTCTGTTTTCCAGATGCTTTTCTTTAAATCTTCCATATCATTCTCCTCCCGGTGCCGAAGCACCAATCCATTACACAATTCAGTTGTCATTTATTTTAATCACATATTCTGAATTTGTCAAACAAAAGCCACAATTTGTCTGACTTTGTAAGATATAGTAGAGGAGTTCTCTGTTATTCTCAGAATGTAACGTCGGGTTCTACGAAGCCAAACATCAGGATGACCAATAGCAGATACACTGCATAAATGCCCAATCTAAGCTTCTTGGGAAGCTTCTGTAGCAGATGTAATCCCAGCACCAGCAGGATAACCGAACCTACAAAGGCTGTTCGATAGCCACTGGCATATACCGTAGGGGAAAAGCCCAGCATGGCTTTGCTTCCCATCGCCAGCACCGTCAGAACGATCATGCATACTGCTTCTTTTGCGGAATCTGCCACGGCCCATAATAGGCCCAAGATTGCCAGAAAAGCCAGCCCATATAAGCCAAGTTCCAACGCAATCTGCCAGTTCTGATATAAGCACTGGTCATGCTGTGGCAGATAGCGGTTCGCCATTAAATCATAGTAGAAGGATGGGTGGTACAGACGCCCCTCCTCTATCATGTGACGCACTGGGAATCCCAGGAGAACCAGCGCAAGTAGGACAGCCTCTCCGAAGATTGCCGAGAACCCCCAACGCATAAGGGCTTTGAGTGGCTCTATGTCTCTGACTTTACTCCACTTTAAATACTTATAGTCCAGCACCAGAATCAGAATGCCTACAAATACAATGAGAATAATCTGCTTCGCCCTGCCGGCGCCAAAGTATGCCACTGTATCCAGCATACCCATGAGGAGTCTCTCTCCCATGCTATAGTTCGGATACTCAGGGAACCAGCTGCTCATCTCCTGTATATTTCGGGAAGTGTTTCCAGGGCAAAGCACGATAAATACCAACGAAGCCAGTAATATCACAAGTTCAGGTAAAAACGGATAAACCCGAGGCTTCTTTTCATACTCTATAGCGTTCATCTGCTGCGCCATTTCTCTGCGCTTTACCACGTACCAGCCAATCAAATGACACAAATAAATGCCAAATAGCACCGCCGCAATCTGCTCCTGGTTCGCTGCTACTACTAGCATTAACAAGCTGGCAATCTTCTTTAGAATCCTTAGCTGTTTATTCGATGTATCAACTTGCGCTGTGTCCCCCCGCAAACTTCGTACTAACGGTACCAGGCTTACCATCCCAGCCGTCAAAGGCCACAGATAATTGGTGCTGGTGGCGATCCACCCAGCCGGGTAAAGGATACCCACAGGAAGAAGGCAAAAACTTAAGGTTATCCACAAAGGGGCATGCCAGTCCTGCATACTCAGGATTTGACTGATGGCCCACACCAGCAAAAGACACACAAGGGTGTCCAGTATACGCCATACTATGAAGTCACTGTGAGCCAGCACCACCAGGATACCTTCCAAAATCACTCTGGAAGACCAGGTATGGAAGCGCCAGTTCAGGAATCCCAGGATGCTATACTGGTCCAGCATGGTGGAAAACCAGGCGTCATCCGAATAGTTTGCCTCCGTAAAGCTGTGAGCCCATATAAAGAAGGCTGCTACCAGGAGATAGCAACCTACTTTTTTCCGCTTGGACTCAGAGTCAGAAGTACTCTTATTCATCTGTATATCATGAGGATTCATCGATATCTTTTCTTCTCCTCTTTCATCAGGATTTTTAGCAAAACTTTTCTTTTGCCATCATCTCTCGGAAAGCCTGCATGGCTCTTGCCACCTTTTCCTCTCCTACGCAGTAAGCCAGTCGCACATAGCCTGGTCTGCCAAAGCTATCACTAGGTACCAAAACCAAGTTATACTTCAAGGCTGTCATGGCGAATTCCGTAGCGTCCGCAATAGGCGCCTTCGGGAAAATATAGAAGGTACCATCCGGCTTTTGGCAAGTGAGGCCTACATCACGCATGGTTTCATAGATGAGGTTTGCATTTCTCTCATAAACCGACAAATCGCTGGTAAGATCGATCACCTTAGCCACCGCCATCTGCATGATGGAGGATGGGCAGTTATGACCGATGCCTCGGGAAATCTGTCCGCACATCTGCACCAATGTCTTCGCTTTCTCACAGGTAGGCGCTACCGCTAAGTAGCCGATACGCTCTCCCGGCAGAGATAAAGACTTGGAGAAAGAATAGCATGTCAGTGTATTGGCATAATACTTTGCCACGAAGTGAATAGGCTGGCCGCCGTATACGATTTCACGATAGGGCTCATCCGAAATCAGGAAAATGCTATGTCCATACTTGTTCTGCTTATCCTTCAGGAATTTTGCCAGAGTTTGCAAAGTCTCTTCACTGTATACTACGCCGGTTGGATTGTTCGGGGTATTCACTAAAAGCGCCATAGTCTTTTCCGTGAAAGCCTCTTCCAACGCATCGAAATCGATCTGGAAGTCTTCTCTGCTCTGTACTACTTTCAGCTGCGCACCGGTGAGATTGACATAAGGGATATACTCCGGAAAGAAAGGCGCAAAAGTAATGACCTCGTCTCCCGGTTCTGTCACAAGACGAAGGGCGTGAGATATGGCTCCCGCCGCACCTGACGTAGGGAAGATATGCTCCGCCTCGTAGTTCATGCCGAATCTGCGATTCAAGGAATCCGCAATGGCTTTCTTTACCCAAGGGATGCCCAAGGTCGGGCTGTATCCATGTAATGCCACCGGGTCCTCATTTGTCAGCAGGTCCTGCATAGCTTTCGTGAACTCTGCCGGCGCAGGCACCGATGGATTGCCTAAACTAAAATCAAATACATTATCATAGCCGATTTCCTCACCAATCTTGGTAGCCTTCTCTGAAAGGGTACGGATTACCGACTTTCCTTGTAACATTTCCTCGTATTTCTGTACAATCATTCTGTCTCTCCTCTACTTGCGCGCTGCCACCGGTCTCTCCTCAAAGTCCCATGGCTACGAAATCTAATCTTCTACGTGTTTTGCTCCCACCGTCAGCAGGATTGCAGATACCGCCACCATCACTGCGGAAAAGTCGTAGTGTCTGGCATAAGCGGGCAAAAAGATGGTGATGGTCTCACCCATCAGGGGTAAAAGCGCCGCCAACGCCAGTAAGATGGAATGCTGCGTCTTTAACGCCCAGTAACTGGCTATGACAAGTTCTGCAGCTGCCACTAGCAGAAAAGCATATAAAGGCCAGCGCAAAGTCTGATCTATATAATAGAAGTACTGATTCTGCATGATCTGGGGTTTACCGAACAGCATGTCCTTTAATCTGGTGCTGGTGACAAAAAGTCCCGCAGCCACGCACATGATGAGCACGGTAGATTTCCAAGCCTGCTGCAGTTTCTGCATTTTGCCATAGGCCAGAAATACAAATGGCGGAAACAGCACTTTGCCCACCATGAAAATCTGCTGGGACATTTTAAGCCCCTCTAATGTGGTAGCCTGCAGATACATGGTGTATCCAATCTCGATAATCATACACGCCAATAATGACGGTAAGATTCTGTAATTCATTCGATATTCTCTTTGTAAGTACGCTACAGATAAAGCGGCGATGCTGGCGCCCAGGCAGATAATCTGCAGTACCATGATGACCCCGTATATCACTTATATCACTCTCCTAAAGCCTTTCTTTTCGATGTCTTTTCGCACATAAATCCAGGCGATGCCTGTAAAAATACCGGCGGCAATCCAAGCTAAAGGATCACAGCCTACTGCCAAATTAAAGAATTCCAGTCTGATAGCCAAAACAGCTGCCACCAATCTGGCAAAAAACTCTACCACGCCGCCCATCATAGGAAGCATGGAGTACCCACAGCCCTGCATCGCATTACGGAATACGAAGATAAGGCTAAGAGGGAAATAACAAGCTGCGCACTGGTATAGGTGTATTCTGGAGTATGGCAGCATTGGTGCAATATCCGTGCCTGCTTTAAAGAAGATAGGCAGGAAGTATGGCAGGAACGCTACGATAATCACTGTGCACAAAATGGAATATACGATATCCACTAGTATAGCATCTCTGACGCCAATTTTAACGCGTTCTAAGTCATTCTTCCCATAATTTTGTCCACAGTATGCTGCCATTGTTTGTCCCATAGAAAGCATTCCCTGGGTGATAAGGTTTTGAATCTTTCCACCTGCGGTGACTGCAGCTACAGCTGTGGGGCCAAAGGTGTTAATTGAAGTCTGCATAATGACGGTACCAGAGGCGGTGATACCAAATTGCAGTGCCATCGGTAATCCTACATTAATCTGATGTCTTGCAAACTGTCTGTTGAACTTCCAATCTTCCCCTTTAGGCGCTAATATTGGTGCAGCCTTATAGATGTAGATGATGCAAAGCACTACGCTAACAAACTGGGATACATTGGTAGCCCAAGCTGCGCCGGAAGTTCCCATGTGAAATTTCACAATAAAAAGCAAATCCAAGGCAATATTCAGTAGGGCGCTGAGTACCAGAAATACCAGCGGTGCTCTACTGTTACCCACTGCCCTTAGACAAGCAGAGAAATAATTATAGAAAACAGATATCACGATGCCCATGCAGATAACGGAAATATATGCATAAGCATCTTCAAAGTAGTGTTCTGGTGTACGCATCCCCCGAAGCAGTGTTCTGAGATTAGTAAGACTCAGAGTGGTCATGATGATAATCAATGCGATAGCCAGAACTATACCGTTTGCCACTGAGTCTCGCACAGCCTTCAGGTCCTTTGCCCCATATTTTTGGCTAATGAGTACGGTAAATCCACTACTCATACCGGAGGAGAAACCGATGACCAGGAACATAATAGTACCAGTAGAACCCACCGCTGCCAAAGCGTCTGAGCCCACAAAACGTCCCACAATAATGGTGTCCACCATATTATAGAACTGCTGAAAGAGATTACCAATCAGCAACGGTAATGTGAATTTTAGAATAATAAGCAACGGTCTGCCTTTTGTCATATCAGTTTGCATTTATTACCTCAACATTTCCGCGGGTTATATCCTCTTTATAAGTCTAGGCTATATTTCAATCTTTGTCTACGAATGTAAGCTCCCTTTTGACAACAAGTCTAAAAATACATATAATTAAAATGCTTATTTAGAGGATGTTCGTATCCTCAACAAAAAATCCCCTTGTGTGTTGGTAGCACCAAGGGGATTCTTTTAATCTTCAAATAAAAACTCTCCTATCAAATCCTGAAAAGACTTTCCATCAGCAAATGGCATTTTTAGCAGTTCCAGAAAATTCTTATTACGAACAATCTCTTCAAATGAAGGTTGCTTAACTATAACATACTCATTATTCAATTTAGTAACCATGTATTCCGTTTCCCGATACCAAAAAGTAGTTTCAACTGTCAACGGTGGGTTGTCCACTCGATCCGGCCATTCATCCCATCCTTGCCAATTAGCATACTCTTCCATCGTCATTTTACTTACGTGCTTTCCATCTGGACCATGCATCTCTTTTCTTCTCCTTCCATACATCATTCACCAGAGATACAAGCGCGTTCTCTTTTGTAGTTAAGCGAGTTGCACCTTTTGCAGAATCACTCTCGTTGTGCTCATAACCATGATGCACATGCGGCTGCATCCCTGCATGTAAATGCTGCAAATCAATTTGTTTTTTCTTTTTATTATCTTTGTCATAATAAGAAATATATTTCGGCTCGCCCGTAGCAACATCTAAGGTAACATATACCCTATTATTAGTCATTGTTTCTTTAGGTGCTCTCGTATTTCCTTCATTTGGTACTACGTATTTGATATTCCCATATGTTACCAACGAACTATACTCCGAGCCATATTCTTTGCCATTAACGCTGATGCCAGAACTACTTCCTCTGCCACCCATTATCTCACCACCCTTCTAGATGCGAGATAGTCAACGGTTATTATATTTCCTTCCATTTCTTTAAACGGAGACCCAAAACATATTACGGCTGTAGGTTCTATTCTACGAAGCATTTCCGTATAACCATCTAAGAATTCTTCTTTTGCATGCTTGCAGCCAATCATACCCACAGCCACAATGCATCCTTTTTCTATTGCATCATAGCAGAACTCATAAGATTCCGGTGTACTCCAACTCACTGTCGGAACAACTAACACTCCTTGGCTTTGCCAAAAAGCACCACACCATCTGCTATGAGCTATACTTTCTATTTGTCTCCATATATTCATATTGGCATAAGTCGAATAATCTGGAGTACATGCAAACGAATACTGCGATACTTTTTCCAAATACTTCTCTGGATTCGAATATGCTCCTTCGAATCTACAGTCATCTACAAAGAAATGTAGTCCTTTTGCACGATTCTCTTTCCTGTCATTGTACTTTGCGTCTGCTGCTGATATTAATTGAACATCAGACAAATTGATGTTTTGCCTTTTTATCCGCGGAAATTGATACTTACCCTCTGTTTCAAATTCATTCCTTAAAAACAAAGGATTGTTTCGAAATACAGTCGATTTCATAAATAAAAACCTCATTTTCTTTCTGAGGATACGAAACCTGAATGCTTATTTAGAGAATGTTCGTATCCTCAAACTTGATTATAGAAATCATGATATTGGTAGTAACATGATTTCCAGGCTACCGTTATTCAATTGTAAAATCTACTGCCCCCTTTCTAATCTAATTTTCATTCATATAAAACATTTCCATCTTGTTTAATGAAGAGCTAGTTTCTAATAATTCCTAGCAAATCATAATAGTAAAATGTTCTATTTCTCTGCTTTCCATTTGTATATAAAATCTTATTTTCAACAAGAATATTTAAAAACCTATTAAGCGTTGCGGTAGGCATTTTTAACGTTGCTGATAATTGTTTTACTGTTGTGACAGGAGTTTTGTACAAAGCTGTCACAACTTGAACAATATTTGGTGAATTGGACTTTTCTACAGCAAGGTCTAAATGTGCTTCATACAGATTATTGATTTCCGATATTATTCTTATGTATTTATCACACTGTTTTGCAACCGTTTCCAAAAAGAATTTAATCCATTCGTTCCAATCATTCTTTAGCCTTATATTATTTAGTAGTGTATAGTACTTGTGCTTATCATGTTCCAATGCCTCACTTATAAAAAAGCACGGTAAATCTATTTGCTTTTTATAAAACAAATACATTGGAATCAACATTCGCCCTACTCGCCCATTACCGTCCATAAATGGATGAATCGTCTCAAATTGTGCGTGAATAATAGCTGTACGAACCAATGGTCTATATGCATCATTTGGATTGTTCATGTACTCAATTAGATTTGACATCAGTTCTCGAACATCCTCTGGAGCAGGGGGAACAAAGGTGATAGTATGAGATGGATCATTTTTACCAATATAATTCTGTTGGGTTCGATATTCCCCAATAAGATTTGGTTTACGGACATTTCCATTCATCAATGCGGTATGCATCTCAAAGAAGAAATTATCATTTATTTCCTCACGTGCAAGTATCTTATATCCTAGCAAAGTTGCTGTCGTATAGTTTAGAACTTCATTTATACTCTGATCATCTGTCTTCGCTTCCGTTTGATAAGTGAGCACGCCGTCTAAGGTTGCCTGCGTACCCTCTAATGCAGATGAGGCTAATGCCTCCTTTTGCTGCAAAGTCGGCATAAACCATTCACTAGCCAGCTTGCTATCATGAATCTTTTCCTTGTAAACCTCCAGTTTAGCAGTTGCATCAATTAGCTCTTCAAAGAAATACGGATACTCAACCACGCCACTTGCTAACGGCAGTTTATGCGCTTTGTAAGACTCATTCATTGTTATTATCCCTCCATTAATTAGAATAATAACACATTTAGACTCAAATTTCAATAAATTTGATTCTTATCTTTGTATTAATGCCATACAGCTCTTAATTTGATTTTTATTAGTTAGGGGGGATTTCCAAAAAAGCCTTAGAATACATGTAACTACGTTACTTGATTACATTTAAGAATAATAGCTGAGTTTTAAAAAGGAGCCCTAGATTACTCCAAGGCTCCTTTGTTTCTTATTCTTCTTCCGCCCAGATCAGCGCGCACTTTACGGCTTTCTTCCAGCCTTTTAAGAGCTTTGTTCGCTCTTCTGCTTCCATAGCCGGTTCAAAGGTGCGGCCCAGGGCCCAGTTCTCGCGGATTTCGTCTTTGTCTTTCCAGTATCCTACTGCAAGGCCTGCCAGGTAAGCTGCACCAAGCGCAGTGGTCTCGATACATTTTGGTCTGCGGACTTTGGTACCTACCAGGCCTGCCTGGAATTTCATCAGGAAGTTATTGGCACTGGCACCACCGTCTACCTTCAGTTCTGTAAGCTGCGTGCCTGCATCTTCTTCCATGGCTTTGATGACATCCGTAGTCTGGTAAGCGATGGACTCCAAGGTGGCACGGATAAAGTGCTCTTTCTTACAGCCTCTGGTGATACCTACTACAGTACCTCTGGCATTTTGACTCCAGTAGGGTGCGCCGAGGCCTGTAAATGCCGGTACGATATAGACGCCTGCTGTATCGAAGACTTCGTCAGCATATTCCTCGGACTGAGATGCGGACTTGATCATACGCATACTGTCACGAAGCCACTGAATAGAAGCGCCTGCTACGAATACAGAGCCTTCCAGGGCGTATTCCACTTTGTCTGCACAGCAGCTGGCTGCAATGGTAGTAAGCAGGCCATGTTTGGAAGTGATGGCTTCGCATCCTGTATTCATTAGGATGAAGCTACCGGTTCCATAGGTATTCTTTACATCCCCTTTGTCAAAGCAGCACTGGCCGAAAAGAGCGGCCTGCTGGTCACCGGCTGCACCGGCGATGGCGATTTTCCCGCCAAGTACTGCCGGGTCTGTATAGCCATACAGATAGCTGGATGGCTTCACGTCCGGAAGCATGGACCTTGGAATCTTAAAGTAGTCCAGGATTTCCTGATCCCACTCTAATTTATGGATATCAAACAGCATGGTTCTGCTGGCATTGGTATAGTCAGTCACATGGACTGCACCTTTTGTCAGGTTCCAGATAAGCCAGGTATCTACGGTGCCAAAGGCCAGTTCCCCACGTTCTGCTCTTTCCCTGGCACCTTCTACGTTATCCAGAATCCATGCAATCTTGCTGGCGGAGAAGTAAGCGTCAGGTACCAGACCTGTACGCTCTTTGATTTTGTCACTCCAGCCATCTTTTACTAGCTGATCGATGCGGTCAGCGGTACGACGGCACTGCCAAACGATAGCATTATACACCGGCTCTCCGGTCTTTTTGTCCCACACGATGGTGGTCTCACGCTGATTGGTGATGCCGATTGCTTTGATATTTTCTGCATTGGCTCCCAGCACAGCCATAGCCTCCATGGCTACTGCCAACTGAGAAGACCAGATTTCTCTTGGATTATGCTCTACCCAACCCGGCTGTGGATAATACTGCTCAAATTCCTTTTGTGCCATGCTACAGATTTTGCCTGTATGGTCAAAAAGAATACATCTTGAGCTGGTAGTCCCCTGATCCAAAGCCAGTACATAAGAATTTTGCTCCATGTTAGCCCCTCCGATTGTTTTCTGCAGTCGCTACGATGTCTACACCGGTGCCTGCTACATCTGATAATACCACATCTCCGATATGGACAGGAGCCTGTACTTCTACTTCTTTCAGGGCACGGATGACATCCATCATGGCGCCTTTTGGTACATCAGTAGCAGTCTTGACTGCCACCACGTCACGCTCGCCCCCTATGGTTCTCACGGTGCTGGTGACGATGCGGCTAGGTGCTGTCAGCTCTTTTCTGGCGTATTCCGCTCCTCTTGGGCAATTATTTCCGGTGACGTTTACCACTTCGTCCCCATTCATTTCTACTTGTAAACTGCATCCGATTGGGCATCTAATGCAGGTAAGTTCTTTTATCATGGTCGTTCCTCCTATCCGGCTATTCGATGGTGATGCGCAGGCTGTGCTTGCTGCCCTTTGTGACGCCTGCTTCTTCTAACTTTTTCTTGACTAAGATGACCTGTTCCATTTCGCCCGGTGCCATAACACGTTTCGGCATCTTGGAAAGCTGTGTATCATCTACATATACCACCAGGTTCTTGTCACGATAGACATCCCCTACACGGAAGCGAACAGTCAGGGTATCCGGCATGTCTTCCATATGAATGGTGCTAGGTACGCTGTATCTGACACCGCCCTCGGTCTTAATCTCCACTTCAGGCGCTTCACTGCTGTTTTTGCATCCACCGGCAATGTAAGCAGCCGCATTTTTACCTGCCATAGCAGCTTCCCCGCTTACGTAGTCTACCAGGTCATGTACATGGAGCACGTTACCGCAGGCAAATACACCCGGCACATTGGTCTGGAGTCTTTCATCTACGGATGGACCGGAGGTCACCGGATTCATCTGTACCCCCAGCTGGCGAGATAACTCGTTTTCCGGAATCAGACCGCAAGACAAAAGCAAGGTATCGCAAGAGTAGAATTCTTCTGTGCCCGGAATTGGCTTTCTGTCAGGGCCTACCTCAGCGATGGTGACACCTTCTACACGTTCTTTTCCTTTGATATCTACTACGGTATGGCTCAGTTTCAGCGGGATGCCGAAATCATCCAGGCACTGCACGATGTTTCTCTTTAAACCACCTGAGTATGGCATCAATTCTGCCACTACTTTGACTTTGGCGCCTTCTAGCGTCATACGTCTTGCCATGATCAGGCCGATATCACCGGAGCCCAAGATGACTACTTCTTTACCCGGCATTCTGCCTTCGATATTGACATAGTGCTGCGCTGTACCTGCAGAGTAGATGCCTGCCGGACGATAGCCCGGGATATTTAAGGCGCCTCTGGATCTCTCACGGCAGCCCATGGCTAAGACTACAGCTTTTGCTCTCACTGTAAAAAGCCCGTCTTCTTTGTTCATGGCCATCACCAGCTTGTCATCGCTATTCGGGTCTTTGGAAATATCTACCACCATAGTATTCAGAGCGTAAGGGATGTCCTGCTCTAGCACTTTCTCGATATAGCGGTGCGCATACTCCGGACCGGTCAATTCTTCCTTGAAGGTATGGAGACCAAAGCCATTATGAATGCACTGGTTCAGGATACCGCCAAGCTTATTATCTCTTTCTAAAATCAGGATGTTCTGAAGGCCTGCTTCTCTCGCTGCACTGGCTGCTGCCAGGCCTGCCGGACCACCACCGATGATTACCAAATCTATATTTTTCTCAGACATTTTCTTTATCCTTTCCTACTAAGAAGATAGAGTCTCCGCCGCATTTTGTGATTTCTGCTTCATCTTTTCCAAGCTCTCTGGCCAAGATAGCCACGGTCTTTGGTGAGCAGAAACCTGCCTGGCATCTACCCATGCCGGCTCTGGTACGTCTCTTCACACCATCTAATGTGGTGGCTCCTAAGGTTCTGCGGATGCTGTTGACGATTTCACCTTCTGTCACCAGTTCGCATCTGCATACTACTTGTGCGTAGGCAGGGTCTTCTTTGATGAGGGCTGCTCGCTCTTCGGCTGTGGCATCCGCCATGTGAGGGATACCTTTTCTCTTACCGTTGAAAGTAGGATTTGCCTCAGCAGGTGCGATACCCTGAATCAGTTCTGCTACATATACGCCGATGGCAGGTGCGCTGGTAAGTCCCGGGGACTCGATACCTGCTACGTCGATGAAGCCCTTTGCATCTTCTGCTTCGCCGATGATGAAGTCACCTCCTACTTCATGGGCACGAAGGCCGGAGAAAGAAGTGATGACCTGTCTGCTTGGTACTTGTTTGACGGATAAGCCAGCCTTTGATAAAACTTCTCCCAAGCCATCTTGGGTGGTATTCACAGCTTCTTTGTCTTCCACGTCTGTAGCGGTAGGGCCTGTCAGCAAATTGCCGTGTACGGTAGGTGTTACCAGGATACCTTTGCCCATCTTGGTCGGAAGCTGGAAGAGGGTTCTACTTACCATGCCGCCTACTTCTTTGTCCATCAGCATGTACTCGCCTTTGCGGGCGATGATTTCCATCTTTTTATTGGAAACCATGTTGTGAAGCTTGTCTGCATAGACACCGGCTGCATTTACCACGATACGCGCTTCCTCTAGCCCTTTACTTGTTTCTACTTTATAGTAAGTGCCCTGTGCATCTTCTGCTTTTTCAATCTTTGTCACTTCTGTATTGAACTGGAACTGCACGCCGTTATCTGCTGCGTTCTCAGCTAGTGCGATGGTAAGGCCAAAAGGACATACAATACCACCTGTTGGCGCATACAGCGCTGCAACCACCTGATCAGAAAGTGCAGGCTCCATCTGAATGAGCTCTTCTCTTTCTACGATGCGAAGTCCTTCTACCCCGTTTTTCTCTCCTCGCTCTAGAAGTTCCTGCAGCGCAGGTCTATCTTCTTCTGCAAAGCAAAGGATTAGGGATCCATTCTTCTTATAAGGGAAATCCAGGTCCTTGGAGAGCTGCTCCATCATACGATTTCCTTCCAGGTTCATCTTCGCTTTCATGGTGCCAGGCTTAGCATCATAGCCGCTGTGCACGATTCCACTGTTGGCTTTGCTGGTGCCTTCGCATACATCGCTGGCCCGCTCTACCACTTTGACGGTTCTTTTGGTTTTGGCTAGTTCTCTTGCCACCGCACATCCGGTCACACCGGCACCCACAATCAATACATCTAACATAGTCATCTTCCTTTCTTCTGCGTGAAATCCCCATGATACAAAAAAGAGCCACACAAAGGAAATCACCTCTTGGTGATTCTTTTGCGTGACTCCAAATCTCATGCATTCCATATAACGCTTTTCAGCTTATCTTCATTATAGACCCACTTTTCTTTTTATGCAAACCACAATTCTTGTCTCGTGGTAGAAATGGATACCGCACCTGCTTTCAGTGCTGTCATTATGTCTTCTTTATCTGCAATGAGTCCACCTGCAATCAAAGGTGTTCTCTCTTTTTCTTTGATACGTTTGATGACTTTTGGCATAACACCGGGAAGGATTTCGATGCAGTCCGGCTTTGCCAGCGCACACTGCTTACTGAGGTTTTCCACTGCCATAGAATCGATTAGGAACAGTCGTAGCACGGTATACATACCAAGACTTCCGGCATGTTTAATAAGCGCCGGCTTCGTGGAGATGATGCCATCTGCTCCGGCTTCTTCTTTCAGGTAATCGATACTGATTTCTTTGGAGCTCAGTCCCGCTATCAAATCCGCATGCACCACTGCCACCTTACCGGCTGTCTTTACCTGCTCTACGATTTCTTTGATGTCACGGATATCTCCAAATAATATAAAAATAATGGAGCAGTCTGAAGACAAGCTTGCCTTCAGTCCCTCCATATCTTTTACTGCCGCGATAACCGGACAGTCCTCTATTAAGCTACGAAACTCTGCTCTCTTCGTCATGCCTCTACCTGTCTATTTCAGTCTGTTATTGAGTTCTTTCAAAAGCTCTGCTCTAGCGTCTGCGGTAGCACGTGGCTTATACTTCGCATAGGTAGCCACTCGGATGATATCGTAGTGGTGCACGATTCCGTTGAAGGCGCGCTCTCTGTCGTGATGACGCAAGCCCTCAAGAATCTCGTGGTGACAGTAATTCGTCGCACTACGCTCTTCATCAGAAAGGTCGTGATACATGGTCTCCCATGCAGCCTCTCCTACAGCGTCCGCTACGCAGGAGAAAAGCCCATTATTCATAGGTGCACAAATGCTGGCGTGAAATTCTCGATCAGCTTCTTCGCTTTCCGGTCCACCTGCATCAATCTTTTCTACCAGGCGCTCCAGTTCATCGATGTCCCAATCCTGACCGGTCTGCATAATCTCAGACATGGACTCTATCTCGATACCACGCATTACCTGTATGATTTCTCTCGTGCTGACTGCTGCCATAAGGATATGCATAGAAAGCGCATCCGTAAATCCATGTCCCAATGTACCACGAAGGTAGTTACCGGATCCTTGTCTACACTCCAACACACCCATATTATCCAAAGTACGGAGTGCTTCACGAATGGAGTTACGGCTGATATTCAGCTGTGCTGACATATCTCGCTCGGTAGGAAGCTTCGCTCCTGCCTCCAGCGTACCGTCCCTTAGGCCCTCCTTGATGTAATTCATTACTTCCAGGTATACTCTATTCTCTTCTGCCATGCCCTAAACCCCTATTTCTTCTAGTCTCACTAAGCTGTCAATTCTACCCTTTCAGTAGTCATAAATGGGCGAAGTGCTTCCATGACTTCATCCATTTCATTGTGTGCATCGATGATGCGTAAGTCGATATCATCTCTATAGTTTAAAGAAAAGATACCTAAGATGGATTTTGCATCCACCATGTAATTACCGCTGATTAAATCAAAGTTTCCTCTAAACTTAGAAACAGTCTTTACAAATTCCTGCACTTTTGCAATAGTGCCAAGATTCACTTTCACGATAGGATTTAGATTATTCATAGTACCTCCAAAATAAAAACAAACCCCAATTCCTGAATGAATCTCCCCTTATTCTTTTACATAAAAAATGCTGCTAGCACACCAACTCATTGGTAGTACCATCCAGCTTATATAAGATTACCTAATAAAAAGTTTCCTGTCAACGGTTAGTTTTCTCTTTTAATAATAAGTTCACAGATTATTCGTAATTTCTTCAGGCTCTCCCCATTGACAAGGACTAAGTCCTCATGTAACAATTAAATTGTTCGTTTTTGAACAATTCATTTTTGAACTAATTGTGCAAAATCAATATAGTTCCGTTTATACAGAAAGGAGTCGCTATGAATCAAGCTCCATCGTTGATGTTAGCCATCCGCGGATTGGATCGGCAATTCCAGCGAGAAGTGCAATCCACGCTTCGTGCAAAAGGTTTTGATGATTGCAAGAAAAACTACGGTTTTGTCATGCATTACATGCACATCCACCAAGGCCAGGATGTCTATCAGCGAGATTTGGAAAAGCATTTCCATATGAATCGCTCTTCTATCACCACTATCGTACAGGGTATGGAGAAGGAAGGGCTCATTACTCGTACCGCGGTAGCAAGTGATGCCCGCTTAAAAAGAATCGTTCTGACCAAAAAGGGCCAGAAATTCAACCAGGATATCGCAGACACCATCTCTACTTTGGATAAACAGTTAAGTGGAGTTCTGGATTCGGAAGAAAAGGAGCAGTTCCTGGCCTTTTGTTCCAAAATAAGTAGAAAGTTAGATTCCTATGAATCAAAGGAGGATCGCCTATGCTAAAGAAACTCACACAGCAGGTGAAAGAATATACCAAGGCCTCCCTTCTTACCCCTTTATTTACAGCCTTAGAAGCCGTTGTGGATACGATGGTACCTTTGGCCATGGGTAGAATGGTGGATATGGGTATTAATCAAAAAAACATGAACGCCGTATTTTTGTATGGCTTTACTATGGTACTTTTGGCAGGTCTTGGTTTGCTTTTTGGTATCCTAGCCGGCAAATACGCCGCCTACGCTTCATCCGGCTTCGCAGCCAACGTCCGTGATGCTATGTACACCAACATCCAGACCTTTTCCTTTGCCAACATCGATAAGTTTAGCACCGCAGGCCTCGTAACCCGTCTGACTACCGATGTGACAAACTTGCAGAATGCATATCAGATGATTATCCGTATTGCAGTCCGAGCTCCTATGATGCTACTGTTCTCTCTCATCATGGCTATTTTAATCAGCTTTGATTTAAGTAGAGTATTCCTGGTAGCGATCTTGTTCCTGCTCATTGCGCTGTCCTTTATCATCAGCCATGCTACGCCTTTATTCCGGTCCGTATTTAAAAAATACGATGACCTGAATGCCAGCGTGCAAGAAAACGTATCCGCAATTCGCGTGGTAAAGGCCTTTGTTCGTGAAGATTACGAGAAGAAGAAGTTCGGCAAAGCAGCTGAGAATCTGTATCACATGTTTGTAAAGGCAGAGACTCTGGTGGTAAATAACCAGCCCATCATGATGTTGGCTATCTTTGGTTCCATGCTGGGATTATCCTGGCTGGGCGCCCACTATATCGTACTTGGCACTCTGACAGAAGGTGAACTGACCATGATGTTCTCCTATGTAATGGGTATCCTCATGAGCCTTATGATGCTTTCCATGATTTTCGTTATGGTGACCATGTCTTCTGCCAGCGCACAGCGTATCGTAGAAGTTTTGGAGGAAGAATCTTCCATTACCAGCCCGGCAGGCGGCATTACCGAAGTAAAAGACGGTAGCATTTCCTTTAAAAATGTAGACTTTGCTTATTCCACAGGTACCGGCGAACCGGTGCTTTCCGGTATCAATTTGGATATCAAATCCGGTGAAACCATCGGTATCATTGGCGGTACAGGCTCTTCCAAGACCAGCTTAGTAAACCTGATCAGCCGTCTCTATGATGTCACCGGTGGTAGTGTATTAGTAGGCGGGCAGGATGTCCGCAGTTATGATTTGGAAGCCCTTCGTGACCAGGTTTCCGTGGTACTGCAGAAAAACGAGCTTTTCTCCGGCAGTATCCTGGATAACCTTCGCTGGGGTAAGCCGGATGCTACAAAAGAAGAATGCATCGAGGCTTGCAAGCTAGCTTGTGCCGACGAGTTCATACAGACTTTCCCGGACGGATACGAAACTCACATCGAGCAGGGTGCCACCAATGTGTCCGGTGGCCAGAAGCAGCGTCTCTGTATCGCCAGAGCACTATTAAAGCATCCTAAGATTTTGATTTTGGATGATTCTACTTCCGCAGTAGATACCGCTACTGATGCACGTATCCAGGAAGCTTTCCGAAGCTACATCCCGGATACTACTAAGCTGATTATTGCGCAGCGTATTTCCAGTGTGCAGAATGCTGACCGCATCCTCGTGTTAGACAACGGTCATGTCAGCGGTTTCGACACCCACGAGGCGCTTTTATCCAATAACGAGATTTATCGTGAAGTATACGAAAGCCAGACCCAAGGCGGCGGCGACTTCGATCAGAAAGGAGGCATGTAATATGGCAGAGCAGAAAACCATGCGCGGTCCAGGCGGACGCCGTAATATGGGTCCTAGACCGAAGCTTGAAAACCCGGGCCAGATCATGAAGAGACTCATGGGCATCGTGCTGTCCAAGTACAAATTCCACCTGGTGATCGTAGTCATCGGTATCATCGTTTCTTCCGTTGTTCAGGTAGTCAGCATGACCTTCCTGAAAACCTTGTTTGATACTTATATTGCTCCACTGCTTACCCAGCAGAATCCGGACTTTATGCCTTTGGCCAAAGGTCTGATGGAGATTTCCGGCCTCTTTGCCATCGGTATACTGGCATCCTTTCTCTATGCCCAGATTATGGTTCGTGTAGGTCAGGGTACTATGTATGACATCCGTGTGCAGCTCTTTAATCACATGGAGTCCCTACCGATTAAGTACTTTGACACCCATGCCCACGGCGATATCATGAGTATCTATACCAACGACGTAGATACGCTGCGTCAGATGATTGGCGTGAGTCTTCCGCAGATTCTCTCCAGTATCATCCAGATTGTCAGCGTACTCATCAGTATGATTGTGCTGAATGTGCCTTTGACTATCATGTCCCTCTTTGTGGTAGGCATCATGATGGTGGCCACCAAACATATCGCCGGTATGTCCGGTAAGTACTTCGTGGTACAGCAGACCAGCCTTGGTAAAGTCAACGGCTACATCGAAGAGATGATTGGCGGTCAGAAAGTAGTAAAAGTCTTCAATCACGAAGAAGAAAGTATCGCTGAGTTCCGTAAGCTCAATGAAGAGCTTCGCGACGCAGCCAATAAGGCCAACGGTTTCGCTAATATCCTGATGCCTGTGAATGCACAGCTTGGTAACTTAGGTTATGTACTCATCGCCACTGTAGGTGCGCTCCTGGCCATCAACGGCTTTGGCGGTCTCACCCTTGGTGGACTGATTGCATTCCTGACTTTGAATAAGAGCTTTACCATGCCTATCGCCCAGGTGTCTCAGCAGCTGAACTCTATCGTTATGGCCCTTGCCGGCGCAGATCGTATCTTCAAGCTTTTAGACTCTGAGCCGGAAGTAGACGAAGGCTATGTTACCTTAGTCAATGCGAAGAAGGACGCAGATGGAAATCTTGTAGAGACTACAGAGCGTACCGGTCTTTGGGCTTGGAAGCATCCTCACAAGGCAGAAGGTACCGTTACCTATACAGAGCTTACCGGCGATGTGGTATTTGATGATGTGGACTTTGGTTATAACGATGAAAAGATTGTCCTGCACAATATCAAGCTTTTCGCTACCCCGGGCCAGAAGATTGCCTTTGTAGGTAGCACGGGTGCAGGTAAGACTACGATCACAAACCTGATCAATCGTTTCTACACCATCCAGGATGGTAAGATTCGCTACGATGGCATCAATGTAAATAAGATTAAGCTGAATGACTTAAGACGTTCCCTGGGTATCGTTTTACAGGACACTCACCTTTTCACAGGTACAGTTATGGAAAACATCCGCTACGGTCGTCTGGACGCTACCGATGAAGAGTGTATCGCCGCTGCCAAGCTGGCCAACGCGCACGGTCTCATCACCAGACTTCCTCAGGGATACGACACCATGCTGACAGGAGACGGTGCAAACCTCTCCCAGGGTCAGAGACAGCTTCTCGCCATCGCCAGAGCTGCCGTAGCAGATCCGCCTGTACTGATTCTGGATGAGGCTACATCCAGCATCGATACACGTACCGAGATGCTGGTGCAGAAAGGTATGGACTCCCTGATGAAAGGACGTACCACCTTCGTCATCGCCCACAGATTAAGTACTGTTAAAAACAGCGACTGCATCATGGTACTGGAAAACGGCTCTATCATCGAGCGTGGTACTCATGACGAGCTGATCGCAGAAAAAGGCAAATATTACCAGCTCTACACCGGTAACTTAGCCGAAAACGCATAATCCCTATAGAACAATAGATCCCGCAGATTATAAGGATTTCCCTTTCGTCTGCGGGATTTTTATCGTTTCCCGAAATTTATTTATCGTTTTTCGATAATTTCTTGTTGACATTCGATTGTCTATGTTTTATTTTGGCTGAATAGCAAGGCGAGATGCGATTTTGTACTTGGAAATGCAACTTTGTAAATTGAAAACTTCATATTTGTAAGCGAGATGCCATTTTTGTCGGCGAAATTCCACTTTTGTAATCG
>Ga0256405_10003191_pt1 | contig 34746 bp, 35 predicted proteins | sample RumenRJG_02DNA_FD_189096 | JGI IMG/M metagenome (GOLD analysis project Ga0256405, IMG submission 189096) | Bovine rumen microbial communities from Lethbridge, Alberta, Canada - RJG_02 | ecosystem: Host-associated > Mammals > Digestive system > Stomach > Rumen | place: Canada: Alberta...
AAACTTGTTGGATTCCATGTAGGAGATCGAACTTCTAAGAGTTTTGAGAATCTTTGTAAGAACATTTCTCACATTGATGCCAAGTTTTACGCTACAGACCAATATTCAGTTTATGGTATCATTCCAAGGCGCAAGCGTCTTGTCGGTAAAGCACATACTTACACTGTGGAACGAATGAACCGTCTTCTTCGTCATTATCTAGCTCGTTTTGATCGCAAAACTTATTGTTGGTCTAAAAGTTTTAACATGATTATCAATTCTGTTTTTTTGTTCCTATATTGTGATTCCTTTTCTTCTATCCACTTTTAGCAATGCCGTATTTCTGTTTTCATCTAAACCTTCCGTTACACAATTCGGAAATAACTCTTTTATTTTTAAAGTATTTTCGGAAACAATATTAGATGTAGTCATTTTCATTTTTTTCAACTTCAATCACCTTTTTTTGTATGTATCACATATTCTATTTTACAACTTTTGTGAAATAAATACAAGTATGGTATGGTGAATTAAATAAAGACTAAAAGGATACCAACTTATCTTTTAGTCAAAATAAAAGAGCACTTGTTGATTAATATTTAATAAATGTAATTTACTGAATATAAAAGCATAATAAAATATGAAAATAAATATTCTTATTTCAAATTTATTGGTTATTATATGTTTAAATATGTCCGTTAAAATACAATATTTAATTTTTATTTATCGTTATAATGACCTTTTAATTGTTAGAAGTAAAACTCGCTACAAATTTTATAGATATCATGCGTATTACTAGCCGATTATTTTTCCAAAAACGCCTATTTTTCATTATTTTATATTAAGATAGATAATCTTCTTTAAAAAAAAATAAGATTATGTTTGATAAGCTATAAAATTAGGCATGGAATATTATTTTGTCCATGCCTATATTATTTTACATGATGAAAATATATTTTTGTATAAATGTAGGAAAATACATATTGAAATTTGTCATTCTGGGATTGATCAGTATAATAATGCTTGCTATATTCTATTGTTTCATAAATGTGAGGGGATAATATGAAAGTAAAGATCGAAGTTTCAGCAAGACATGTTCATTTGTGTGAAAAAGATATCGATTTTCTTTTCGGAAAAGAATTAACATTTAAAAGAGATCTTTCACAGCCTGGTCAGTTTTTATCAAATGAAAAGGTGACTATCAAAAACGGAGACAGATTCATAGAAAATGTATCTGTTTTAGGTCCTGCAAGAAAAGAATCACAGGTAGAAATTTCTGCTACAGATTCAAGAAATTTAAGAATAAACACTCCTATAAGAGAATCAGGAAATTTAACAGATACTCCCGGATGCATTTTATATGGACCAAAAGGAGAAATTCATCTTGATCATGGAGTAATAATTGCGAAACGGCATATTCATGTGAATACATCAGATGACGCTGCAAAAATATTCAAAAATGGAGAAGAATGCAACGTAAAAATAGAAACAGATACCAGATCATTGATATTTTGTAGGACAGTCATAAGAATATCCGATGAATTCAAATTTGCATGTCATATAGATACCGATGAATCTAATGCTGCAGGAATTTCAGAAGAAATATTCGGTGAAATTCTGAAATTATAGTGAAAATTAACAAAATAGCTTGACTTTTTCGGATGTATATTGTATACTATAGATATACTTTGAAAGAGGTGATGTATATGGCAGAGGCAAAAGAAAAAAAAGATCAGATATTTTATGCTGGAGTTAGTGTTAGATTTTCTAAGTTATTAGCAAACGCATGCTTTAAAGCTGGATTAGGATTTTATGCGCGCCCAAACTCAAAGGGAGATCGCGTTCTACTGTGTTTAATGAACAAAAGTGATGTGAATAAAACATTGAAAAATCCTGATGAAGACCCCGATTGGAGTACCAAAAATCAATTAAACGTAAATACTTCCCGAAAGATAAAAAACAAGGGGGAAGCTATAATGCTTGGTGATAAAATAAAATTCCTTATAGCTCATAATGCAAATCTGTCCATCAACCAAAATGGAAATCTTAAAGATGAAAAAATCGCCGTTAAGAGACTAAGTCAGGTTGGATATCTTATGTGCTTTGAATCGGAATTAGATGAGTATGAAGGGCACCCGGAGAAAATTCCTCTTACTACTAACGCGCCGGACAAACTCTTTACTGTTGAGGAAATGGTTGAAAATGCTATGAAAAAACTGGAGCCGAAAAAAGCATAATACTATTACAAGTTTTCTATTGTGTATTGAATAGAATTACGAATAATATGGCTTCTGTATGCATAAACTTGTCCATGGACATTAAATATAAGCCACAATTTGTTGATTGGCTAAAGGAAAAAAAAATAAATATATTTCTATGGATAATGTTTTATTGCGGAATATCACTAGGATGTTTCTTTCTTTCATCGTATGGATCGAGTGTTAGCATCTTGAGTGATAAGTTTGAGATAGGATATGGTAAATTATCTTTTTTTGGAGCAATGATTTCTCATGAAGTAGGAATCATGGCTCTTCTTTTTTTAATTTCTCTAACATTAGTTGGAGTAATAGGAACATTTTTATTCGTTTTTCTAAAAGGATTAGGAATAGGAATCATATTGAACTCTTTGTACTCTATTTTCTCGTTCAAAGGAATATTTTTTGGAATCTTCATATTTCTTCCCGGAGTATTCATATCGTCAGCATCATTGATATTTTTTTCATCTGAGTCGTTTAAAATGAGCATAATAACTATAAAAAAGATGTTTTTTAGTTTAGAATCAAACGATTATAAAAATAATATAAAATCTTATTCAAAAACATTTGTTAAATCTTTGTGCTTATCATTTTTAGGATCATCAATAACATTCGCACTTCATTGTCTTTTTGCTAATTTTTTCAACATTAGAATGTTTTAGATAAAAACAACATCACATTGGTGATATAAAACCATATAGATTTAGAATATTGCTTCACCCAAATAACGATTGTTCAATTAATCTCTTCAATGTCAACATAGAATATATCTATTCACTTTTATGAAATTCATACATATTCCATTAAAATATCAATTATAAAATATCTTTTAAAAAAAATGATTTTCTTTGTTTTCTTATTCAACAACAACTTTCAACAATTCAACTGTTGAAAATGTTGAAAACTATATAAAACTCCCTATTTCGATAAAATCAGTCTTTCACCCTCATAGGCATAATAATAAATGTAAACGCATCTCCTTCAACAGGAACAATTTTAATAGGACGCAATGAAGATGTTGTTTCTATTATGACTTCATCAGAATCGCAACTTTTCAAAGCATCTATAAAGTATTTATCATTAAATGCAATCTCAAGAATCTCTCCCTCAATATAAGCATCAAGCTCATCTTTTGCTCTCCCCAATGATGTAGAACACGATAATTTGATAGACCCAGGAGGCTCAATAATCGCTCTGATAGGGCTCTGCATTCGATCATCTATGACAGTTGCAACTCGTTCTAGAGCAGATATGGCATCATTGACATTGACGCGAATTTTTGTCACACAAGAATCAGGAATAGACGCTTCATAATCTGTAAAACTTCCATCCAATAATCTCGATAAAAACATGTAATTTTCTAATTTGAAAAATGCATATCTTTCACTTAAATAAACATAAATAGGATTATCATCTGATGGTAATAATCTTAAAATTTCAGATAATGCCTTTCCAGGAATCACTATTTTAAATGAATTTTCGATATTAACTGGTTCTCTACGAACAGACATACGATATCCATCAAGGGCCACCATGACCAAATTGCGTTTCTTGACCTCCCAAAGTTCTCCCGAATGAATATTATTATCTCCACTATCGTCAACAGAAAACACAGTTTGCTGAATCATATGCTTCATAGTCTCAGAAGAAATCAAAATAGGAGACTCATTTTCCACACTCGGCAAACTGGGAAAATCATCGGCAGAAAATCCAGATATCATGAAATCACAATCGAGACAGTTAATTAACACATTAAGATTTTCAGTATAAATTGCGATTAATGAATCAGGTAATTTCTTTATGATGTCTGTGAAAATTTTTGCTGGAATTACAATTTCCCCATCTTCAGCTTCATTGACCTCAAGAGATGTCTTAATTCCAAACTCCATGTTGAACCCTTCAAAATTGGCCAACGATCCCTTAACAGACACGTGAACTCCCTCAAGAGCAGGAATGTTTGACTTCGAAGACACACTTCTCGAGACATTCTGAAGCACTTTCAAAAGAGCGGACTTTTCACAAACAAATTTCACAAATATCTCCCAAAAAATTTTATTTTCACCCACATGCGCATAAAAACGCTGTGGAGTATCTTGCAACAAGTGAAAAAAAAATGCAATAGCTTTCGAAAAAATTACCAGAAACATGGGATTTTTGGCATTAAATTTCAATTAATCATTCACCAAGTTATTTGTTTTAATTGCATTAAATTTTAAAAATTAGGCCAAATAACAGAAATTTAACATTCGTTCCTCGCGCGCGCATATTGAGTATGAATTAATATTATTTTAGTAGTAGTAGTAGGGGCTGTTGAAAGTGTTGAAAACTATCTCAATCCTTTGGGACACAGTCGATTCCGGACGCGGTTTACCTGTTGAAAACTTGTTGAAAACTTGTTGAAAGTGTTGAAAACTTATAAATCTTAACAAAATCATAATGTTGAAAACTTCAAAAAGCTGTTGAAAGTGTTGAAAACTTCGTAGATTATTAAAATAATGTTATTAACAATTCTTTAAAAAATCAACGATCCCGGAGACAGTGCAAAGAGCTACTTTTTTTTGATAAATTTCATCAACAAGATTTTTAGATTCTTTTAAATTAGATAAGAACCCACATTCAAGGGTTACAGAGGGAATTTTTGAGTTATTTAGCAAGAAAATTTTCGATGTAGCTTCCTTGATTTCTCTAGTGTTTTCAGGCTGTAGAGAGGATGTTATACTATTTTTGATGCATAATGCAAGATTTTCACTTAAGGGATTATTTTTCGAAAAAAATACCTGAGAACCCGAATATTTTTCATCTGGAAATTTATTTTGATGAATGCTCAAAAAAATGCTGTCATTTGATGAATTTTTATGAATAATAGACAATCGATTTCTTAGATCAGATCTCTTTTTTTGCCTCAAATTTATAGCAGATTCGTCGTAAATAGATTTGTCATTTTCTCTTGTCATAATTGTCTCGAATCCTAAGAGAGTCAATAGGTCTCTGATAGATAGAGAGATCTTCAAATTAATGTTTTTTTCCACTATTCCATCACACCCAACTGCACCTCCATCCTCTCCTCCATGACCAGGGTCAATAATTACCAGGTGATTTATATTTCGATTATGTGCACTAGGAGTTACGAAAGTGATAAGTGCAATTGTGAATATAGAACAAAAAAATGACGCTATAAGAAATATTATTGTATTCTTTTTCATTAAGAAAATGTTCATTTGGACTCCGTATTTTAATTTTCATAATTTATTTAGAAAGGTTTTACTTATAAACCCAATATTAAATTGTGCTCGATGCGTTTGACGAAAATGTCAATTAATTTTATTGAAATGCCTTGTTATTTGTGCATGTATCCAAAAATTCTAAAAAATTGAGTGAAAATCGATTATGAATTGATAGTTGATTGGTTAAAATCCGTGGGGTTGCACAAGATTGTTGAAAACTTTTGGGCCTCAATTAGATGATCTGCACTAAAAAAATTAAGAAAAAAATTTTAGATTTAATAAATTGTAGTAAAATTTTTTTACATATAAAGAAATATTAAATTGTAATATAAGTCAATTTTTGAAAAATAATTTGTTGAAAATTCCGAATTTACATTTTTTTCGATCGATGTGTTGACAAAAATTTACAAGTATGGTATCGTTACCAATCACATCCACATTTTCCCATTTAACGATGGTGTCTTTGCATCTGCCGAGGAGGCCGAAGAATTTCAATTTTCCATATATGATGATGGAAACTATACGAGCGTTCGAGAGATCGATTTCTACATCACCCACGAATCCGATTCTTGCACCGCTTTTGATGTTGATAACTTCTTTTTTTCGGAGATCTGAGATTCCGCATATCAAGAAAAACGCCTTCCTTTCAAGTGTGCCTTGAGGCAGCTTGTGACAGGATTTTGCTTTTTCAATTGAAGAAGCTTGTAACTTGTTGTATTTTATACATCTGTTTGATAATATGTTTGATGTTTTAAATTATTCTCTAAAGTAGATTCTCAAAATAGGATTTGTTATAATGTTATGACTCTTGCTTCTAGCGGATGTGGCGGAGTTGGTAGACGCGCATGGTTCAGGTCCATGTGAACGCAAGTTCTTGCAGGTTCGAATCCTGTCATCCGCACCATTAAAATTTATGATAATATTGGATTATGTTTTTAATTTTTTTCTTAGAGCGTTGTAGATGTCTCCAAACTGTAGAAGGATATACTCCAAGAAGATGTCCTATTTCTATTGTGTTCATGTTTTTTCGATAGTACATGTCAAGACATTGTTGTTGTTTTGATGTTAGCTCGTTCTTTATTATATGTTTTAACATTTTTAAAATTTTTTTGTATTCTTGCGAGTTCGTTCCGTTTTGAGAGTATTTAAATTTGTTAAAACTAAATAAAACGTCTGAGAATGTGTCAAATTTTGTGAATTTCGCCATAATTCACCTCATGCCTTTTACTAAGAACAAGTCCTGTACATATTAGATCTTGTTGCATATCACTTAAAATGGTTATTCTGCGACATATTTCTGGATCGCGAAATAATATTTCTTTTCTATAAAGTTTTTTTAACCACGATATGTAAGTGGTTAAGCTTCTTGCCTCTTTTTTGTATTCATTTGCTAGATCTTTTTTCACTATTATAGAATTATTATAAGACATTTTTTCTCTCCTCTTTCATTTCTTTTTTTCAAAAACTTTTCAGTTTAACCTATAGATTTCAACTCATATAATAATATAGTATCATATTTTAGGCAAATTGTCAAGTTTTAGAGTTTTTAGATACAAAAAAATGTATAATCTAACTATATAAGTGGTAAAAGACAACAAATTTTGCTCAAATATATGCAAAATTACATATGTTTTTTTTCCGAAATTTTTTGCATAAAAATCGCAGATGCTACTGATGCATTAAGAGAGTTTATCTTCCCGAACATCGGAATAGATGCTATAAAATCACATTTTTTTTTGACATTTTCACTTATGCCGAATCCCTCAGATCCAATTACTAATGCTAATGGTTGCTTATATAAATCTGAAAAATTATTAAAGTCTTCTCCGTTCATATCAGCGCCACAGATCCAGACTCCTGATTTTTTCAGAAGATCGCATGTTTTTGACAAACTATCCGCTCGTGCAATCATTAGATGTTCGAGAGCTCCGCATGAACATTTTTCTACTGTTGGAGATATAGAAACGCAATTGCGTTTTCCTATGATTATTCCGTGAACTCCCATGCATTCCGCGGTCCGAGATATGGCTCCAAAATTATGAGGATCTTGTATTTTATCTAATATCACTATAAATGGACTTTCATTTTTCTTTTTTGCTAAGTTTAAAATATCATCTATTTCTACATAATTTCTTGATGAAATTTGTGCAGCTATTCCTTGATGATTTATATTTTTAAACATTCTATTTAGTTTTTTATTATCACAATATTTTAATGGAATCTTCTTTTTAGCAGACAATCTCTGAATCTCTTTTGGCACATTTGACGAATAAATTATAAAATTTATTTCAGATTTATTTCTCAAACATTCCAAAACAGAATTATAACCTACTATAAAATTTTTATTCGATTCAATATTTTTCATATATCCTCAATGAAATATTAATTCATAATTTTTAATATCCATATAAATGCATTGCTTTTTTAACTTCATAAAGAGTCTCAGAAGCGATCGAACGGGCTGCCTCGCTGCCGGATTTTAATATGTCGTGGATATACGCCATATTCTTTTCTAAATAAAGACGTTTTCTGCGAATAGGATTTAAAACAGATTGCAATATATCGTTTAAAAAAAGCTTGACGGTAACATCTTTTAATCCGCCGCGACAGTAATGATCTTTTAATTCATCAAGATTGGAATAATCGGGAAGAAATTCAGCAAAATGATGATCCTCGCAAAAAGCATCAAGATAAATAAACACCGTATTTCCCTCAAGATGCCCAGGATCGTCAGCATGAATGTGAAGAGGATCAGTGAACATGCTCATAATCTTTTTCTTAATATCATCCTCTGAATCGGACAGATAAATGCAGTTGCCGAGAGATTTACTCATCTTTGCATTTCCATCAGTTCCCGGAAGTCTTTTGCATATTTCTGAATCGGGGAGAATTGCCTTCGGTTCTATCAGGACATCACCGTATGTATCATTGAATTTTTTGACTATTTCCCTACATTGTTCTAACACCGGAAGCTGATCTTCTCCCACAGGAACCAGATTTGCCTTAAACGCGGTTATATCAGCTGTTTGACTAACAGGATAACATAAAAAACCTGCAGGAATACTAGAGTCGAAATTTCTCATTTGAATTTCTGCTTTTACAGTCGGATTTCTATTCAATCTCGAAACAGTCACTAGGTTCATGTAATAAAAAGTTAATTCTGTCAATTCTGGAATCATCGACTGAACAAATATAGTCACTTTTGATGGGTCAAGTCCTACAGACAAATAATCTAAAGCAACTTGCTCTATATTTTGTCTCACTTTGTCAGGATTATCAAAGTTGTCAGTTAACGCCTGAGTATCAGCTATCATAACGAACATTCTGTCAAATGATCCCGAATCTTGCAGTTCTACTCTTTTTCTCAAAGATCCAACATAATGGCCAATATGAAGTCTTCCGGTAGGTCTGTCTCCCGTCAATATCACATTATTCATGTTATTCATGTCATCCCTCCTTTTGAGTCAAAATAGATTACTAAAAGCGAATAGAAATAGTTAATTTATAAGAAATTATTTCCAATTTGAACGAATAGAATAAAAGAGCCAATATACTCTCTCCAACGCCGCCGGAGAAGACATCTATCCACATTTTGCAATGCCGCAAATAGATATAAAAAAAGTTGGCATCTTCCTATTTTTCCGGCCCGTCACCAGGCAAGTATCTTCGGCACCACTGGGCTTAACTTCCGTGTTCGAAATGGGAACGGGTGAATCACCAGCGTCATCAACACCAACGATCTTTATATTAGCATCAATCATATTTTTTGTCAACTGTTTTTCTGAAATTTCTCTGTTTTTTTCTCATTTTTTCGATCTTATTCTTTCAAACCATTGGTATTACTGGATTTCATTTTTCGAAATTTATTTTTGAATCTCATGGATTACGATTTATTTTTTCATCAACAGAGGAATTTTACTACTTTTATCTTTATTTTTTTATTAAAATTTTATATACTTATTTGATTTTATAGCATTACCAAAAATTATAGAAAAGATGAATATAAAACATATATCTCTACGCAACATAAACAAATATCAACTACTTACTCAAAAACTTATATATAAAGTGAGAGACCAACAATATCGAGAAAAATATGAAAAAATATCTAATTTCCCATGTTGTGGGGGCAATTAAAGAAAAAAATGATCCAAATCTTATGAAGGAAACTATGAATCCCATGGAAAGAATAAGGAATACTGATGATCTAAAAGTATTAAGAGGTTGACATATCTTCCATAGAAGTTCGAATCCTATGAATCCTGTTGCAACAACTGACATAGTAGAATACATATTTATTGGAATATTAAAAAATGATTTTGCGAAAAAACATAATAAAATACTTATACATACAGTTATAGCAGTGGGAACTGATACTCTTATCATATTTGAGAACAATGACTTTTTTATTGGACTAGAGTTAGGTTCTAATGCTAATAAAAACGAAGGAATTCCTACTGTAAATAAATTTAATAACATCATTTGTGCGGGTTCAAAAGGATAAGGAATAGAAAACAACAATAAAATAATCGCTAATATCATTGAATAAATTGTTTTAACTAAAAACAAACTAGATGTAGTTTGAATATTGTTAATAGCTCGTCTTCCCTCGAAAACAGCGTCTTTAACAGATGAAAAATTTGAGTTGACAAGAATAAGATGAGATATTTCCCTTGCAGCAGAACTTCCATTTGCCATAGCGACAGAGCAATCTGCTTCTTTTAATGCTAAAATATCATTAACTCCATCTCCTATCATAGCAACTCGATGTCCCTTTGATTTTAATGCCATTATCAATTCTCGTTTTCTCTCAGGAGTGACTCTTGCAAAAATAGAATATTTACTGACCGATTTTAAAATTTCAGAATGTTTTTCTACTTTGCTAACATCCAGTGATTTATCATAGTCTTTTAATCCAATAGACTTTGCAATTTTTGAAATAGTATCAGGATTATCTCCAGAAATTATTTTTACATTTACTCCGTTTTTCTGAAAATAATCTATAGTTTCCGCTGCATCCTTTCTAATTTTATCTTTCAACAGAACTATTCCCACTAACCTAATGTCTTCAGGAATATAATCTTTTGTTATTTCAACATCAGAATGAGCTACCGAAAGAACCCTATATTCAGAATACCTTGATAACAAATTTTCTATTTTTTTATCTTTAAATATAAATTCAGCAGACCCCATAGCAAAGCTTCCCAAATTCTCTACAAAGACACTTGAAAACTTTCTATCTGACGTAAATGGAACTATAGATACTATCTTATAATCTACAGAATTTGACCCGAATTTTGATTTTATAGAGTTGAAAGTTTCGTTTCCCGATTCAAATGCAGATGATATAATTTCCAATGATCTAAATAAGTAACTGTCTCCGAAATTTCCCACTTTCAATGAATCTAACAACAAATTTTTATATGATACAGTTCCTACAACTTCGAATGATCCTTCAGTAATAGTTCCGGTTTTATCTAGGCAAAGAGTATTTATTCGAGCAAGAGATTCAACAGAATAAATATCTTTTGCTAGAATTTTCTTTTTTGAAAGACGAGTAGCTCCTAATGCTAGAACAGAACTAGTCAAAAGAGCTAATCCTGAAGGAATCATACCTATTAAAGCAGCACTTGTTTTTAATGTAGCAAAAGAATAATCATAATTACTTATCTTTAGTTGAGTTAGAAAAAGAAAGAATCCCGCAGGAACTATGATAAATGAGACTATTTTTATAATTTTTTGAACTGCCAGCATTATTTCTGATTTCGCAACACTTATATTTTTTAATCCTCTTGAAATTTTTGCAGAATAAGTATTTTTTCCTACTTTACTTGCTACAACTGTAACTTTTCCGCTTACAACAAAACTCCCTGCATATAAATTATCTCCAGGATTCTTCGATATTAAGTCTGACTCTCCTGTCAAAAGAGATTCATTAACTTCGCATGATCCTTCTCCTATTATACAATCTACTATTATCTGATCTCCTGCTTTCAAAACCAACACATCATCTTTGACAATTTCATTAGATCTTATATTAACTTGTTTATGGTCTCTTATAGCTAATGAATTAGTGCTTGAAATTAACTTAAGATTCTCAGTAGCATTTCTTGATCTTAATTCTTGAAATAAACTTATTAATGAATTAGATACAACTATAAACATAAATGTTAGATTTTTGAATGATCCTGTAAAAGAAATCATTATAGCAAGAATAAAGTTTATGAAATTAAAAAGAGTGAAAAAGTTCTTCTTGAAAATTTCAGAAATAGATTTAGGTTTCACAGAACTATCTACGTTAGATAATCCTTTTTTAAATCTTTCAGATACTTCTCTAGAAGACAATCCAGACCTTAAGATGCGTATATTCAATCCGTCATTTTCCTTTTGATATTCTTTGACCATTTTATATGTTTTTACCTGATCATTCAACTGCTTGATTAGCAGGGGTTATGTTATAAAGTAGTTTAAAAACACAAAAAGAAATTTTTGAATTTTGAAATTATAAAGTGTAAGAGATAAATTCTCTCCTGAAAAGACGGAGAAGACTTGTCTCTTTTCGTAATACCGTTTGTTACTACTGTAGATTTCAATGTAAACTATCATAGAACACGACCTATTTTTCGCCTATTATTTGCATTTATATTTGAATATTTTTATATTTTGTTATTAAATTTATTATATTGGTTATATAATATAAATATAATAAATTATTATATTTACTATATTAAATTTCATAGTAAGATATTGTTATATATGTCTAATAATTTAATAGTCTTCCGTAATCATTCCATTGACCAATATATTTTCTTTGTTTAGTTTTTTCTATTGTAATCTCTATCATTTTTGAATAAGAAGAAGAATTTTTGTGAAATGATAAATTTGATAACCGAACCCTTTGATATAGTGGATGAAAAGAAGAAAATATCTCCCAAACTGATGAAAGATCTTTTTTAACATCAGGATCAACAACAAACTCATTCATGTTTGGAAGAACTGATCTTCCATAATCTGTCATCAATCCAAGCTTTTCTAATCTTCTAACTCGTTCCTTGTTAAGTTCAGTCCAATGACTATTTTTGCGTCTAGGAGAAAATCTCTGCATAGATTTTCCATCTATAATACGAACAGTGCTGTCAATCCATCCGAAACACAACGCTTCTTCAACAGCATCTATATAATAAAAATAATTATCATTTACAGGATTTCCCCTTTTGAGATTTAAAAAACATTCTTTTGCACATTGAGAATTAGAATATAACCACATTCTAAATTCATTTCTATTTGTTATTTGATTCATAGATTCTTTCTTGACTTTGATAAATATAATTAATTTTGCTTATATTTTTTAAGTTAAAATTTCAAATACATTTTGAATAGAATTATCATTATCATCTTTATTACCTAAAATATTTATTATATCAGTCGAATCATTGTCAGATACTGTTGTGTTCAGATTAGAATCTGTATTGTTTGTAATGTCATTTATATTAGCAAAACCATTGGTGTCTATAGTGTTCAGATCATATATATTGTTGTTGATATCTTGACTATAACTTTCAGGATGATTTTGTTTCCAGTAACTGTAAGCTTCAATGCCAATTCCAGCCGATGTTATTGCACCAAGCACAGCGCGCCCAGGAGTCATTATCGGTTTAATTTCGTTCCAACGTTTTTTTCGAGCATCATACAACATTTTTCGTGTATAAATTTCCATATTAACTGGATGTAGACCAAGCGTATCTCTCATATATTTTGATGTTTTGTCTATAAGTTTATTAATTTCATTTTCACATTTATCGGAGATGTCACTTAATTCACTCTCGCTATTTGCATGAGAGATTTTTTCTAAACCATCGTCCAATATTTTCTTATAATTTTTCTCATAATATTCTCTGTCATATTTGGTCATACCATCTTCACCTGTAGGAGCATTAATTTTGTTAAGCCAATCTTGGTATTTTTCTCGTCTTTTTCTTCGTCTTTCTATCAATTCATCCATCTCTCGACGAATTTGAGCATTTCTTTCGTCAATAGCACGCATATCACGCCAAAATTGTTCTTCATCACGTAGCCGCTGTTCTTCATCACGTTGCCACTGTTCTTCATCACGTAGCCACTGATTGAAATCATTATTATTATCATTATTATCTTCTTTTATTTCTGCTCGGCATAAAGGACATGTAGGTTTCCATTTTGTGTCTTTCCATTCTTTGATACAATCAGTGCAGAATTGGTGTCCACATTTTAATGTTGTAAGTTTATCTTTATATTGTATTTTATCTCGTTCTTCTAAACATATAGAGCATTCAATTTTATTATCATCATCAGCTGCTTCAACTGTTGATGAAAATTGAAATAAATTAGTAAAAATTAAATAAGTTGATAAAAATTTAGTTATATATTTTTTTGATTCCATATATAATTTCCTCCAAATATTCACATAGACCTACCAATTCATTATATCACAAATATATGGATTGGTCAAATATTTTTAAGTATTGGTTATATTCTGAGGTAGTTTATGAAAAGGATTATGACATAAGATAATTAATATTTATTATAATAAATAACAAATGCTTTACATCGGTGAAACAAACAAGAATTCTTCTGAAGATATTGTAAAAATGAAATGATCCTCCTTTTCTATGGTGTCACCTGAGAGAGGTTATGGGTTATGTTCTTATGATAGTTTACATTGAAATTTATAATAATGATGTTGAAAAGGAAGAAAAAATTCCCTCCGGTATTGCCGGAGAGGATTTATCGGTTACATTTTATAATTTCAAAATTACTTTTTGTGTTTTTTGACCATCTTAGAATATGATTATAATAATTTATAAACTTGCAAAAATATAAATAATAGTGTATAATATGAAGTGGGAGGATAAAACTCCCTACGCAGAATAAGTTACATATTGTTCAATAGCATTGCAAAAATGAATAGACATTTTATCTCCGGCAACTCCGGAGATGGGAGATAGGTAGTTACTCTTTTGAAAAATTGATATCATAATCTCATACTATTTTGCAATACCTAAATAGGATAATAATGATATATAGTTTAAGTGGAAAATTAATAAATTTAGAAAGTGATTATTTTGTTGTAGAATGTTCAGGAATAGGATTCAAATGTAAGTCTGATGTAAAAAGTATATTTGAATTGAAAGATAAAATTAATTCTCAAGTAACTGTATTTACAGTTTTGAACATTAGAGAAAATTCTTGGGATTTATTTGGATTTAATAGTTCTTCTAAAGTAGATTTTTTTAAGATGCTGACTAGCGTTACAGGAGTGGGGCCAAAGGCTGCTTTATCTATTCTTTCTGAATTTTATCCTGAAGATTTATTATCTATGATAATTTCTGGAGATCATAAAGGATTTACTATAGCCAATGGAGTAGGAGATAAAATGGCTAAACGTATAGTTCTTGAGCTGAAAGAAAAAATGAAGAAAATCTCTATTGATGTTCCTAAATTAAATAATAAATTAGATGCTATAAAAGCTCTTGAAGTTCTTGGATATTCCGCAAGAGAGGTTTCTTCTGTTTTAGAATCATTAGATTCCTCTTTATCAGTAGAAGAATTAATAAAACAATCATTAAAATTAATGGGGAAGTAAAATGGATAAACTATCTAGAATAATTACTCCGAATCAAAGCTCCGAGGATTCTGATATCGAAAATCCTCTACGTCCTAGAAATCTTTCTGATTATATAGGGCAGGAAAAAGTAAAAAAAAATCTTAAAGTTTTTATTGAAGCAGCCAAAATTCGTGGAGATGTTTTAGACCATGTCTTATTATATGGTCCTCCTGGATTAGGAAAAACTACTTTAGCAATGATAATAGCAAATGAAATGCATGTAGATATCAAAATAACTTCTGGTCCTGCTATAGAACGACCAGGGGATTTGGCATCTATGTTAACGAATTTGCATCCTGAAAGTCTTTTCTTTATAGATGAAATTCATCGTATCTCAAGACAAGTAGAAGAGGTTCTTTATCCTGCTATGGAGGATTTTTCTATAGATATAGTAACTGGTAAAGGACAAATGGCCTCTTCATATCATCTTCCATTATCAAAATTTACTCTTGTTGGGGCAACAACAAGAGCAGGGCAACTTGGATCTCCATTAAGAGATAGATTCGGAGTTATTCTTCATTTAGATTTATATTCTTCAGACGATTTACAAAAAATTATATTAAGAAGCGCTAATATTTTGAATATAGATATATCAGATGAAGGAGCATTAGAAATTGCCAAAAGATCTCGAGGCACTCCAAGAATAGCAAATAGATTGTTGCGTCGTGTAAGAGATTTTGCTCAAGTCAGATCAAATGGAAAAATTTCTATTGATATCGCAAAACATGCTCTTGATTGTCTCGAAATAGATAGTTTAGGACTAGATTCAAGAGACAAAAAGCTTCTTTCTTCTATTATAAAATATTATAATGGTGGTCCAGTTGGAATAGATACCCTTGCTGCTATCATTGGAGAAGAAAGTGTGACTATAGAAGACGTTTATGAACCATTTTTAATGCAAATCGGATTCCTAAATAGAACTCCTAGAGGCAGAGTAGTTTCTAAACTTGCATATGATCATTTGAATATAAAATATAATGAATGATTTTTAATATTTGACTGTTTATGAAAGTAAGGTTTTCAGAAACTGGATAGAGGTCTATATGAAAAGTTGTAAAAAATATTTAGTATGATTCAACTATTTTATTGTGTAATTCACCAATCATATGAGTATTGCTAAAAATGAATAGAAATAATTAATTTATGAAAAATTATTTCCATCGTTAGTGACTGGAATAAAGAGTTTAATATACCTTCTCCGGCGTCGCCGGAGAAAGTATATGTCTATATTTTGCAGTGCTAATCGATCGTGTTCTAAAGTAGTTAAAAAAACAAAAAGAAATTTTGTAAAATATAAAGTAAAGAGATAAATCCCCTTCGGCATTGTTAGAGGAGACTTATTTTCCTTTTCAATACCATTTGTTACTATAAATTTAAATATAAACTATAATAGAACACGCCAAATCATATTTTTTTCATTGAAATATATAAATTTCAGATTTATAATTAAAAATGGAGGCACAATGAAAGGAAAAATAATAGTTTTTGAAGGATTAGATGGTAGTGGGAAATGTACTCAGTCAAAAATTTTGTTTGATGATTTAAAAAATAAAGGAATAAATGTTCACTGGGAATCCATTCCAAATTATAATAGCTTGTCATCTGGTCCTATTAAAATGTATTTAAATAAAGAAATAACCGATAACTTATATGATATTAATGAGTATTCTACTTCATCTTTTTTCGCAGTAGACAGGGTAATAAATTATTTCCAGAATTGGAAAAAAATTTATGAAAATGGATCAATTGTAATTTGTGACAGATACTGCACTTCTAATATGATTTATCAACTTGCTAAAACCAATAGGAGTGAATGGGATTCATTTCTAGAATGGGAATGCGATTATGAATATAATAAATTAACTCTTCCTCGTCCTGATATGGTTATATATTTAAAAGTTCCTATTAAAATTTCGCAAAATCTTATAAAAAAAAGATCATCTCCTGATCTCTATGAATCAAATAAAGATTTTCTGGAAAAGTGCTCTAATGCAGCGGACTATTCTTCTAAAAAATTTAATTGGAATGTTATAAATTGTTCTCAAGATGGAGAAAACATAGATTCAATCGAAGAAATATCTAAGAAAATTATCGATATTGTGAAAAAATTATTAACAGATAAAAGCGGCTAATTTGTTTAACTTATTTTTAATATTATTTGTGATTTTTAGTAAATCATATAATTCTAAATTGTGGTATTGCTAAAAATTCACAGAAATAGTTAATTTAAAGAATATTATTTCTATTGTGAACAATCAACATAAGAGAGTCAGTGAATTTTCTCCGGCGACGATGGAGAAAGTGCACCAGCTCTTTTATGCCACATGTTTGAAACATAAGTAATCTCTCATAAATTGCTGTTTCTACACATTTTTAGCAATACCTTTTTGATGATTTGTATATTGTTCATGTTCTAGGATAATTTATATTGAACTTTATAGTAATAAACGATATTGTGAATGAAGACAATCACTTCAGTATTGTCGGAGAGGATGTATTAGCGTTACACTTTATACTTTTCAAATTCCAAAATTACTTTTTGTATCTTTCAACTACTTTATAACATGTTCTTATAATGACATAGAATTGACAAGTAAATCCTAATATGTTAGCATAATAATATTATATTAATAATATTTAATTAGGAGATTTTCTTGATAGATATTGCTGAAATAGAAATAAAATCTGGAAACGGAGGAAATGGAGCTACATCTTTTTTGCGAACTGTTTTCACTGCGTTTGGGGGACCTGATGGTGGAAACGGAGGCAAAGGAGGAGATATTATATTTAAAACTGATACTAATATTTCCACTTTAGCTGATTTCAGACACAAAACTCGATATTTTGCTCAAAATGGAGAAGATGGATCATCTAAGAATCGAGCGGGCAAGGGAGGAAAAGATCTTATTATTTTCGTTCCATGTGGAACTATTATTAAAAATAAAGAAACCAATGAGATAATGTGTGATATGGATACTCCCAATTCTGAGTATGTTGCCGCTGTTGGAGGAAAAGGAGGTCTTGGAAATTCTTGTTTTAAATCATCTGTTAATAGAACTCCTAGAAAATCTCAAGAAGGGTCTCCTGGAGAGTATTTTTCCATTTGTTTAGAACTAAAATTGCTAGCAGATGTTGGCCTAATAGGAATGCCTAACGCTGGAAAATCCACTATTCTTTCAATCATAAGCAATGCAAAACCAAAAATAGCAAATTATCCATTTACTACTTTAGATCCAAATTTAGGAGTAGTGAAACATTTTGATAAATCATTTGTTGTCGCTGATATTCCAGGATTAATAGAAGGGGCATCTAACGGAATTGGTCTCGGACATCAGTTTTTGAAGCATATTCAAAGATGTAAAATTCTTGTTCATGTCCTTGATGTTTCTCTTGATAACTCTATAGAAAATTTTAATATTGTAAATGAAGAACTTAAAAAATATGATAAGAATCTTATAAATTTACCAATGATAGTAATAGCAAACAAGGTAGATATAGCTTCTGATAAGCAGATATCTATTTTTGAAGAATATATAAGCCGTAGAAATTTGAATCTGTTCAAAATTTCAGCAAAAAAAGGAATGGGAGATTTAGAATCAGTTTTGAATAAATTATCCAAAATGCTTGACTTTTAATTGTTGAAAATATATAATATATGCATCTGGAAAGCTTCTAGGTGTATATTTTTTTACAGAGGTGATTTGTATGGACGTAAATACTAATGAAAGTAATGATACTAAGCAAAAAGGACAAGAACAAAAAAACAAAGAAAAAAAAATATTATCGTCGGGAAGTTATGAAATCCCTGTGGCTATCATAACGAAAAAAGGCAAAAAAGTGTTTAAAACTAAAAGTAACGATATGCTAAGGGCTTTAAAAAAATTGGGATTCAGTATTTCTGCCGCTCTGAAAGAAGGAGAAGTTACAAAAGATATGCTAGAAAATTGTACTGATGATCTTTTTACACAATTAGATAGATATGTAGAATATGTTGAACATAATAAATGGACTTCTCTTAATGATGAATTAGGAAAAAGTGTCGCTGCCTATAATAAAAAAAATCCAATAGCTGCATTAGACGTTTTATCTCATTTAAATGCGGATAAAAAGGGACATCTTACAATCGACGGTAAAAAAAGCCGTGGAATATGGGCTCCGGAGCTATCTACTTGTGTTACTCGTTTACTAAGTATTTACAAAGTAAATAAGGAAACTAACAACGGCTTTTTTTCAAGTTCAATTAAAACATAAATAAATTAAACTTCAGGGATTCTAAGTTTTTGTCCTTCAGTAACTTGGTCTGATGGGAGATTATTGAGACTTACTATATCATAGAATCTGTTTCCATCTCCTAGAAGTTTAAGAGCTATATTCCATAGATTGTCTCCTGGCTGAACTTCATAGATATTATTCTGATTTTTAATGGGAATTTTTAATATTTGCCCAGGAAATATTTTGTCGTTCTGCAAATTGTTTAAGCTCATGATAATATTATATTTAGTCCATGATCCTAGAAAAGATTTAGCAAGATTCCATAAAGTATCTCCACTTTCTACATTGTAAAGAAACCATCCTGATGCGGGATTCTGCGGAATGAGTAGATTCTGTCCAGGATGGATTACGTCGTCTTTCAATCGATTTAACGATTGTATTTCATAGAATTTCCGCCCTGATCCAAGATATTGTTGAGAAATGCCCCATAAAGTATCTCCAGGTTTGACCATATATACTACTGCTGAAAGATCTTTTCCATTTACAACTGGAACAATCTGCATTTCATCTGCATTATTCCAAATTTCAAGACTTTCCGATTTGTCCATAGATTTCCTCCTTTCGTTTTTTCGATTCAAACTATCTATGTTTAATAATACGTTATTTTTTCACTTTTGGTTAATCATGAGGATATAGATATAATATCTTCGGTATTGCTAAAAATTTATAGAAACAGCTGGTTTGCTTCTAAATTTAATAATATCTGCTGTAAATCTAAAAATATAATTTTGAACCGCCATGAACCGGAAAACTAAGAAAAATATTGACATTTATTTTTATATATTATATACTAAATATATATGTAAATTTATACAATAAGGATGTGATTTACATGAGTGAGAAAAAAATTGATGATAAAGACCTTAGTAATGAAGATCTTGATGAACTTCACGAATTGTTATCTAAAATAAATAGTGAAGTTAAACAGGACATGTGGTTTTCTAAGCAAAAAAAATATAAAACAAAACAATGGAGAGAATTCATGACTGACTGGAAAATGAATTTTGACCAAAATCTTTTAAATGACCAACTCACTTTGAATAATTGGATGACAAAAAAAAAACGCAAACATTGACGTTCTTAATCGAACCACTAAAAATAATCATTAACCAACCGGATACCCATGCCCATAATATTTTAAAACAAGCAATATATTTCTGGAATAAACTATACCAAATAACCACCAAGATAAGAAAACAATCGATAGACAAAGATGCCGAGCGACAAAAAATCGACATCATCAAAAACTGTGCCGAAAAGCTCGCGAAAGAAGGATACGACTATTACCAACATTACGGCCCTTGGCTAATTGCTTTATATAATCATATAACAGAATCAAATGAATCAAAAAAACAAAAATTAATGATCGAACAATTCAAAAAAGATTATCATTCAAAATTAGGTCGTATCATACTCCGACGTCCAAAAGAACTACAAACCAGATTGGGATCTGCATTGGTTAAATTATATAATCATAATAAACCAATGATAGAAATGGTTACACCAACATATATAAAAAGAGAAACAAATCAAGACGATCCCAACTTAATACCGACCTTAGTTATGTCCGTTGTTTTGCCGGCGCTCTATCGTCAATGCGACATATGGAAAGAAAAGAAGTTTACAGTTTCAAAATATAATTATTTTCGTCGTGTATTCGAAGGGGGAAATTTTGAGAATTTACTTAACATTGTTGTGGGTTATTTGAAAGATAATATACCTAAAATAGAAGAATCAAATAAAAATAAACCAAAATCCTAAACTACCATTTTGAGGAGATTTCTTAATATCTACAGGATAAAATTTTTTAGCTCCCATGTTGGCCATAGGAATAACTTGACATTCATTATATTTGTCAGGAATTCCCAAGATATAGATGTTTTTGCCTCCTCTTGAACATCTACCTAAAATTATAAAATCATAAAATTTAAAATTATTCAATATATATTCTTTCAAAACTTTTTTTATACATAAATTCAAAGATTCGAAAGTATTTTGATTTATTTTAACTATTTTCATTCCATCTATGCGTTCAGAAAATGGCCAATATTCAGAATTATTGTTTATAATTTTGTCAAATTCTTCGTTCGATCCGTATTCTCCTTGATTTTTATTTTCAAGAATATCCTTATATTCAAATTTTTCTCCGTTGAATCCTAAAATTTCATGAGAGTTGTTTTCAGGAATAAGCAACACTAGAGAAACTTCATTAAAATATTTAATATCGCAACATAATTTATTTTTAGGAATAGTAATCACATTGTTGAAAAATCCATTGCTATCTGATTGAATATATCCTTTTTGAATTCCATATTTTCCATTTTTTCCAACGAAAACAAACAAATTATATCTGCAATTTTTTTCAATTTTAGATAAATAAATATAAATAGATAAATTATTAGTATTTATTTCCGAAGTGCCTTTTTTTTCTTTATTTTGAAATAGACCAATAGAATATTTCATATCATCACCATTAAATGATATGCATTTTATTTCATTTTATGATTGATGTAATGCACGTAATTATAGGGTTTTTTATTACTTACCGACGATTATATCTATTTTAGTCAAATATACTGCTTTTATCAAAATAGAATCTGTTTTATATTTGTAAAGTAATTATTTAATCCAAATTTATGTAAATATTGGTAATTTTTTTTTAAAATCCAAAATAATTCTTTTTCCTCCTTAAACTTTGTTTGGGGTATTACTAAAAATGAATAGATGAAAAGAAGTATTGATAATCATACTTTCTCACATCTTTTAGGAATATTCTTAAATTTAGAAGCAAACTGCTTAACCCAATTAATAACAGATACATGACTAACACCCATCAGTCTCTCGATTCTTCTGAATCCATTGCCCTCCAAATAATATTTAATGGCTTTTAGTTTAATATGATCAGGATAACCATTCTTACTGCCAATGTAATTGCATCTGCAACATTTACATTTGTATCTTTGTTTATCTCTGTGAAATCCATTTTTTTTTTTTCCACATTGCGGGCATTTCTTTTCCTCTATCATATTTTTATTTTATCTTGTCTATTTTGTTTTTGCAATGCCTCTTAATCAATGTTCTTGAATTTTCTTTTAAACTACTTTAGGACATGACCCTCAACATATATTGACTTTGAGGCAATTCTTATATATATTAATATTTTAATCCATATTATCTGATGAGAGGTGTTAGTATGTGTGGAATTGTAGGATATTTAGGAAAACAAAATCCTGTTAATTTCTTGCTTAATGCTCTAGAAAGGCTCGAGTATCGTGGATATGATTCTGCAGGAATAGCAGTTTGTGGAAAAGATAAAATTAATTTATTAAAGAAAAAAGGAAGAATATCTGTTCTTAGAAATGAAGTTAGTAAAGTTGAAAATTTTTTCGTCCGAAATGGAGACGTTAACTTTGGAATAGCTCACACTAGATGGGCAACTCATGGAGAACCTTCTGATGTTAATGCCCATCCTCATGTTAGCCAATCAGGAAAAATAGCAATACTTCATAATGGTATTATTGAAAATTATTTGGAACTAAAAAAATCTCTTAAAAGACGAAATGTTAGATTTTTATCTCAAACTGATACTGAAGTTGTAGCTGCTCTTATTGATTCATTATATGATGGAGACTTCTTTAAAGCAGTTAAAGATGCAGTAAATTTACTCGAAGGTTCATTTGCCTTTGTTATTGTTTGTTCTGATTTTCCAGATACTATGATTGCAGTGAAAAAAGATAGTCCTCTTATAGTTGGATTCGGTCAAGATGAAAATTATGTGGCTTCTGATGTTTCTGCTTTTATTGATAAAACTAAAAGAATTTGCAGATTTGGAGAATGCGAAATAGGAGTATTCAAAAATAATGATGTTAAATTCTACGATTTTAATGGAAATGAAATAAAAAAAGATATCACAACTATAGATTGGAATATTGGAACGAGTTCAAAGGGAAGTTTTGATCATTTTATGATGAAAGAGATCATGGAACAACCTTCCGCTATCAGAGAAACCATTATTCCTCGTATAGTTAATGGAAATATATCTATTGACAATTTGGATGATATTATAAAGTCTATAAATAAAATATATATCGTTGCATGTGGATCATCTTATCATGTTGGATCAGCTACTAGATATTCGTTTGAAAAAATTGCAGGAATCACTACTATTGTAGATTTAGCATCTGAATTTAGATACAGACTTCCAGTTATTGATGAAAATACTTTGGTTATTATTATTAGTCAATCAGGAGAAACCGCGGATAGTTTGGCTGCTTTAAGAGAATCAAAGCGTCGTGGAGCTAAAGTTCTATCAGTTGTTAATGTAGTAGGAAGTTCTATAGCATCTGAATCTGATTTTGTTATTTATACAGGAGCAGGATTAGAAATAGCTGTTGCCACTACTAAGGCGTATAGTTCTCAATTAGTTGTTATGTATATGTTGATTATATATATTGCATCTAGAAATGGAAATCTCTCAGAAGAAATGACAAAGAAATATATTCAAAGTCTCATTTCTTTGCCCGAATTAGTTAATCAAATGTTGGAATACAAAGATAAAATATATGAAATAGCTAAAAAATATAAGGATTGTGATAATATATTCTTTATTGGTAGAGGAGTAGATTATGCGACTTGTAGAGAAGGGTCATTGAAATTTAAAGAGATCTCTTATTTGCATTCAGAAGCTTATGCAGCAGGAGAATTAAAACACGGAACTATTTCATTAGTCGAACCAGGAACTTTAGTTATTGCAGTATTAACTGATAAAAAATTATTTGAAAAAACACTAAGCAATATTCGTGAAGTTCAAGCAAGAGGAGCATCTGTCATCGCTCTCGCTAGTGAACAAAAATTAATGGATTTCGATATAGAAGTAGATGACGTTATATCTATTCCCCCTACTGTTCAAATGATGCTTCCTTCTTTAACTGTTATTCCTTTGCAACTCTTCGCTTACTATTTCGCTCTTTTAAAAGGCAGAGATATAGACAAACCTCGTAATTTAGCTAAATCTGTCACTGTTGAATAAATTTCTTATCTACCGTTTTTCAGCGGTAGATTTTTCTTGATAATTCTATTTGTATATATTATACTATAATTGATTGATGAATTTAGGAGCCGCGCTAAATGAGAGGTGAATTATATGGGATTTTTTGACTTTCTTAGAAAATTTAGAGTGAAAAAGAGAGATGTCTTCGAAAGAAAGATAGCAGAAATTAGAGATGTGTATCTAAATAAGATAGAAGGGGAAATTACAGATAACGGATGGAAAAATGTGGATATCCTAAAACAACTGTTTGACTGGTACACGGAACCAATTGCGGGGGAAATTCAAGATACAAGATTCAGAGCCCTCTACGTGAGTGTGAATAAGGACCCTGCACAACTACGCCGACAAATTTGCTTCATGCAACCAACCGTAAAAAAAAAACAAAAAAAAGAAAACCCTAATTCCGATAAAGAAACTACCCTAATTCCGATATTGATACGTTCAAATTATGAGTACGAGAGAAAAATCCTCAAAAAAAACATAATAGTAAAGAATAACGAAAAGATAAGTAAAAACTTCAATTTCGATTGGGCGAAAAAGTATGCGCAGGATGAGGCTAATTGGATAACAAATAAACCTAGAAGTGAGGAACAAACATACACCGTGAATCAAATAAGACTGGACATACACAGAAATGGCGACTATCCCCCATTAATCTTTGCCCTAAAACAACTTGCGACATACCCCCCCGAGAACTACAAATTTAGGCAAGACGACTCGCTGTATCTGGAGTGGAATCTCAGAAAAGGTTTAATAAATCTAAAAGACAACACCTGGATTGACCCAGTAATAAGCAAAATAAAGAAGCTAAGCAAAAAAGTTGAAGAAATGTATCTTCTGAACACAAGTTATCAAAATCTGGAGAAATTAATAAATTCAGAAACAATAAAACCTTTAAAAGAAAATCTAACACTTATCAGCACTTTCCACATACGGACAGACAAGATTAAATTAACGATAAATAAATACGTGGACACTCCGTATTTGTTGAATGACGATGCAGCTCAAACGTTGCAGGACACGCTCGTAGCTAATTTTTTCCTAATAAAAGAATGCGCAGACAAAATAGGTTATCATTTTTTCGTGAAAGGCCAGACCATGAGTGCAGAAGAATTATTTAACCATATTATTAATACCATAAAAAAGGCCTGCACAGCAAAAAAAGCCAAAACTAAGAAAAATAAAAAATAACATACATTTAAATGGGCATTGCAAAAATGAATAGGTGCCCTATTTCCGGCAACGCCGGAGATAGTGGTTAAACAAGTGTTCCTTTGAAAAACCAATATCCTAACATCTATACTGTTTTGCAATACCTTTAAATGGATTATTAATATAAAATTTTTATCAATATCAAATTCGTTGAGCTTGTGAACAACTAACAAACTTAATAGGTTTAAATTTAAAATTTTCTGATAATATAAAATTTGAGAATTCATTAACTTGATTAAGAAAATCGGGATTTCTTAAAGAATTTGCTAAATTAACTGTAAGTTTACCATGTTGTTGAATTCCTAAGAAATCTCCAGGGCCTCTGCTTTCGAGATCTTTTTGAGCTAGATAAAACCCATCAGATGATTCTTCCATTGTGCGCAATCTTTGCAATGAAGAATCATTGTTTTTATTGCAGACAAGAATGCAATACGATTCTTTTGATCCTCTACCTACTCTGCCTCTCATCTGGTGCAATGAAGCTAATCCAAATTTTTCAGCATTTTCTATCATAATTATGGTGGCATTAGGAACATTAATTCCTACTTCTATAACGGTTGTAGAGATTAAAATATCTATTTTTTGCGACGCAAATTGTTGAATAATAGATTCTTTTTCTTCAGGAGTCATTTTTCCATGCAATACTCCTATATTGAATCCATCAAAAAAATTATTCATTATGTTTTCTTTGTATCCTTCAACATTAACATTATAATCGTCACAAATTTCATCATCTAATCCTATTTTAGCACATACTATGTACGCTTGATCTCCCATTAGAAGATGTTTTTTTATGAACTTAAATGCCTTTAAACGCTTTGAACTATTAATAGCGAGAGTTTTTATTTTTTTTCTTCCTTTAGGCATTTCATTGATAACACATAAGTCCATATCTCCATATATGATCATAGCTAAACTTCTAGGAATAGGAGTAGCAGACATAACTAGATTATGAGGATTATCTCCTTTTTTAACTAATTTTTCCCTTTGATCTACTCCAAATTTATGTTGTTCATCGGTAACAGTTAATGCTAAATTTTTAAATTTTACGCTATCTGAAGTTAACGCATGAGTACCTATTAAAATTCCAGGATTTCCATTTTCAAACTTTGAAATTATATATTCTCTTTCTCTTTTTTTAGTAGATCCACATAACAAATGAACTTTATCTGATCCAATAATTTTTGAAAAATTTTCATAATGTTGAATAGCAAGAACTTCAGTAGGAGCCATAATAGCAGATTGATATCCTGACCTTAGCACATTATATGCTAATGCCATAGATACAACTGTTTTTCCTGATCCAACATCTCCTTGAATCATTCTTGTCATAGTTTTTCCATTTGACATATCATTAGCACATATCTTGATACTTTTTTTTTGAGCGTTAGTAAGTTCAAAATCTAATAATTTAACAAATTCTTCTGAAAAATCTTTAATTTTAAACTTAGAATTATTTATTTTTTTAAGTTTTTTAACTGATAGAATCCAAACTAATAATTCTTCAAAATTAATTCTTTTTCTAGATTCATATATATCTTTTTCGGATTTAGGAAAATGAATGTTTCTTATTGCAAAATCTAATGAAGGCAATTTAAATTTATCTAAAAAAATTTCGGGAATAGTTTCATTTATTTTATCTGGCAAGAGATTAAAAGCCTCTATCATCATTTTTTGAATTTTTGCAGAAGATAATCCTTTAACTTGAGGATATACAGGGTCAAGAAATGAAATATCGTCTAACTTTTTAATTTTAGGACATAATATGTCAAAATCTCCATGAAATCCCTTTTTCACTTCTCCCATGACAAAAAATTGATTTCCTTTTTTCATATATGAAGGAGTAAATGAATTATTGAAAAACACTATATTTACTATGTCTTTTGGATTACTAACATCAAAACATTTAACTTTATAAACTTTTTTTCCACTATTAGATTCGAAATATGAATATTCTTCTGCAACTTCTATTTTTATAACAGATATAACTCCTATAGAATCTCTGACTCTTTTTACATCTTTCCAATTTTCATATCTATTCGGAAACAATGTTATCAAAGATCCCACACTAGTAACTTTTAACTTCTGTAAAAGAGATTCTGTATTCTTCCCCACTCCCTTTAAACTTGACACAGGAGTATTAAATAGTTTGATGATATCCCTCCTATTCTCAAAAAAGCATTTGTTTAACTACTACGACGCCGCTGGAGATATGGCGTCTATTCATTTTTGCAATGCCCTAATTGACTATCTATTAAATAAATGGTAGCATAACCTATGGTATTATTTTTACATTAATTGTTTAAATTAACAAGGAGGACACCAGTGATTGATCTCAATTACGTAAAAGAACATCCGGAAGAAGCAAAGGAATTATTCAAAAGGAGAGGATGTTCCATTGATGTAGACGAATTCCTTAGAGTTAATTCTGAATTTAATGAAAAAAAGGCAAAAATGGATTCCTTAAGATGCGAACAAAAGAATTCTACTATTGAACGTGCAAAAGAACTGAAAACTGAGATATCAGCTCTTAAGGATCAAGTATCGTTTCTAGAAGAACAGAGAAATTCTATGTGGCTCCTTATGCCTAATATTCTGGCACCTGATACTCCTGAGGGAAAAAGTGACGAAGACAATGTAGAAATAAAGAAATGTGGAAATATTCCTGTTTTTAATTTTAACACTAAACCTCACGATGAATTGGGAAGGAATTTAAAGATTTTAGATCTTGAAAGAGGATCAAAGGTCTCTGGAAGTGGATTTTATTATCTTGTTGGAGATGGAGCAGAATTATCTTATGCTATTTTTTACTTAGCCAAAAAAATTCTCAGTGAAAGTGGATTCAAATTTTTAATTCCTCCTGTTTTAGCATCTAAAAGAACGTTTATGGGGACGGGATATTTTCCATTCGAACCAGAACAGAATTATAAAGTAGAAAATCAAAATTTGTATGCTATAGGGACTTCAGAACAAACATTGTTAGCATATCATGATAATGAAATTCTTGATTATGAATCTCTTCCTTTAAAATATTCTGCTGTCACTCCTTGTTTCAGAACTGAAGCGGGATCATATGGAAGAAATTCTAAAGGAGCATTCAGAGTTCATCAGTTCCACAAAATGGAACAAATAATTTTCTGTGATCCTGAAGAATCTGAAAAATATCATGAGGAAACTTTAACTAATGTAGAAAAATTAATCAATCTTTTAGAAATTCCTTATCATATTGTTAGAGTATGTGATGGAGATATGGGAGCTCCAGGGTACAAAAAATATGATGTAGAAAGTTGGTTTCCTTCGTTTAATGCGTATCGTGAAACTCATTCGTTAACTAATTTGTTAGATTTCCAAACGAGAAGATTAAATATACGATGTGTCAAAAATGGGAAAAAAATATTTCCTCACACTATTTCATCTACAATGGCTACAGATAGACTATTGTTCTCATTAATAGAAAACTTCCAACAACAAGATGGATCAGTTGTTCTTCCTTCTGCTCTTGCATCTATTATGGGAAAGAAAACAATATCATTGCAGAAAAAGTAGTTGAAAAACACAAAAAGAAATTTTGTAAAGTATAAAGTGTAAGAGATAAATCTTCTCCGGCAACTCCGGAGAAGACTTGTTATAGTTTGCTACTATAAATTTTAATATAAACTATCATAGAACACGACCCGATATTGTTTTGTTAGATTTGATTTTTAAGAATTATCATTGGTCTAAAAATTTTAACATTATTAATAACTATGTAACTTAATAAGAATATTACTAAAAATGAATATAAATAGTTAATTTATGAAAAATTATTTCCGTTGTTAGAGAATAAAGTAAAGGGGTTGATGTACCTTCTCCAAGGTCATTATAGAAAGTATCTATCTATATATATTTTGAAATTCCTCAATGGGTACAGGTGTTCCAAAATTTGAGAAACAATGTAAAATTATAAGTAACCATATAGTTAGAGGTATTTATGAAATTTTATTCAATGACCCTTGATGTACATAAGATTAGTAGTAATGTCATTCGATTAGCATGTACCATCCAGTTGAGAGTTTTAATAATAATGATGAGAAATCCTAAAAATAAATTTACATCTGAGCAAATAGCATCTGAATTAAAAAAAAATATAAATGAAATAGAAGAAGCTCTTGAATTTTGGATAAATTTAAAAGTAATAGGATTAGATAATGAAATTGTTAAATCAAATAACGAAAAAAAAACTATAAAATCTATAAAAAAAGAATATCTTTCTGAAAGAATAGAACAGAGCAAAGAAATAAAAATGCTTCTCGGAGAAATGGAGTCTATTTTAGGAAGACCTTTATGTGGAAGTGATATGCAAGTTATAGCCGCTTTAAAAGATGTCGAAGGATTACCTTGCAATGTGATATTAATGCTTATTCAATATTGCGTAAAGATAAAAAAAGGATCAACTAGATATATAGAAAAAGTTGGGAAAGATTGGGCAGATCTTGGAATAGATTCCGTTCCTAAAGCGGAAGAAAGAATAAAATTTCTAGATTTATCAAAAAAATCGTGGAGAAAATTTGAAAAAATTGTTGGGAATTTTTTCAGACCTCCTACTCCTAAAGAAGAAGAAACAGTAACCAGATGGTTTTCTGAGTGGAAACTAGATGAATCTCTTATAAGAGAAGCGTATGAAAGGTGTGTTAATTCTAAGGAAGATATATTTTGAGTTATATGGATGGAATAATCAAAAAATGGCATAAAGATAATATTAAAACTGTTCAAGATGTCGAAAAATTAAGCAAACCTAGATATAAGTTCAAATCTAATCCATCATATGATGTAGACAAATATGTATCATTTAATGTTTTCGAATAAAAAACCTCATTTCAAAAATAAAATGAGGCAATTTAAGACAAGATTAATTATCGGCGTTTTGTGATAATATATGTTCATCTATAAAACTATAAACTTTTTTACTAATCTTTTTAAGATATTCTTCTTCGTTTTTAATAAATTCCTCTCTAGATTTCTTCATATTTTCAAAAAATTCTTTGGCTTCCTCATCTTCATTTAATCCGTCTATAGTCTTAATTTGTTCAAGTATCAATGATTCATTATCAATAATTCCTCCATTTTTATACTTAATCATATTATATAGGGCGCAACATGCAAGTTGGTGCTCAAATTTGAATGTGATATCTAGATTACGAAGTAAAGAGTCACGATCCACAGCTGAGAAACCGTCAACATCAAATTTAAATGCATCCCTAAATATTCTTTTAACATTACAATACTTGCTATAACGTTTATGAATTGCTGATTTTGATTTTGAATATTTATATAATTCTAATCTTTTACTAATATGCAACAAAAAATCCATAATATCATTAAAATAAAGCTCTTTTTTGTTGTCTGAATATGAAAATATCTCATTTATGTTTTCAGGAACTCTCTTATCATAGACATTATATACCTCAATTTTTAGTGCTTTCATAAATTCTGGAAATGTTACTTTCTGATATTTCGATTTTCTACGATCATACGAACCTCTTTTTTTATTTCGGTTGCTAACTTTTACGCCCTGCGGACTTCTGTTTCTCTTTTTTCCACCAAATTCTAAATCCCGATTCTTCAATTCTCTGGAATGATACTGACTTCCTTGTTCATTTTCTTCTCTAATTTTATCACCTTCTTTTATCTCACCATTTTCCATCGCTGAAGCAAAACAAGATGTACACGTTATAAAAATAGATGATAATACACAAAATCTTTTCTTACCATTGATCATAAATATACACTCCTAAAAAATTAAAATTACATCTGTAAATTGTAATCCTGCAATTTTCAATTGTCAAGAAAAATCTTTTAATTTATCAAAAATTATATATTTTATCTTTATTTTTACTATTTCGGCATTGCAAAATTTGTATAGATATCTTCTCCGTCGTTGCCGGAGAAGATGCATCAACTCTTTTATCCTACTCGTTCGCAGTGGAAATAATCTTCCATAAATTAACTATTTCTATTCGCTTTTAGCAATGCCAGAACACGGTCCTTCGTTTCGGTTGTGTCCTAAAATAGTTGAAAAATACAAAAAGAAATTTTGGAATTTTGAAAATATAAGAAGAGATAAATCCTCTCCGGCAACGCCGGAGAGGATTTATCTTCTTTCATAATACCTTTTGTTACCACTGTAGATTTCAATATAAATTATCATAGAACACGACCGTTAGTAGAGGTATTGCTAAAAATGCATAGAGATAGTTAATTTATGAAAAATTATTTCCGTCGTTAGCAACTGAAATAAAGAGATTAATTTACTTTCTCCAGCGTCGTCGGAGAAAGTATTTGTCTATATTTTGCAATACCTATTCTATTATGAGAGTAGATAAATTTTTGGAATATTGATATAGTTTACAGTATGAAAACGAATAAGGAAGTGGTTAATATGTGCGATAAGTGTGCATCTTATTTTGAAGGATTCTTGAAAGGATTGAATATGGATCCTAATTCTGACTGTACTAAAGCTTTTATGGAGGCTAGCAAGTGTATTTCAGCAATGGCAAGTGAAATTAATGATCTAAGAGGGTGTTTAGATCAATCTCTTGATAGAATTGATGATTTGCAGGATCAAGTTGATGATCTTAATTCTAGATTTGAATGTTGTTGCGATTGTTGTGATCCAAAGTGTTCCAATGATTCTGATTCATGTTCGTGTGATGAATGTGGTCCAAGTTGTTCTTGCGATGGAGATTGTTCTGACTCCTGTGATTGTGGATGTAATGATTAATGTTATTTGACCTGTTGTTCAAGGGAGACATTACGTGATGTACAGTTGATGTTGCAGATAATTATTTTAATATTGCTGATATTTTTGAATGCTTTTTTTGCATTATCAGAAATAGCAGTGGTGACTGTTAATGATAAAAAAATAAAAAAATTAGCATCTTCAGGAAACAAAGAAGCCGCACAAGTACTCAAATTGTTGCAGAATTCAAATGATTTTTTAGCTACTATTCAAGTAGGAATTACTTTGTCAGGATTCTTAACTTCTGCATCTGCATCTCGTAGCTTTGCAGATCCTTTAGCTAATTTTTTGGCTTCTTTGCCTGTTCCTGTTCCTAAAGGAATGCTATCTAATATTGCAACTTTGATTATAACTATCATACTTTCTTATTTTTCTCTTGTTTTTGGAGAATTAGTCCCTAAAAAAGTTGCTATGCAGAATCCTGAAAAAGTTTCTTTTAAAATAGCAGGTATTCTTCTTGTATTTTCTAAAATATTTAGGCCATTCATAAGATTTTTATCTTTGTCATCAGATTTAGTGGTTAGATGCTTCGGAATAGATCCTAATAAAAATGAAGAAATGGTTACTGAAGAAGAAATTCTCATGATGGTGGATGCAGGACAAGAGAGAGGTCTTATAGAAGACAAGGCTAAATCAATGATAACTCGAGTTTTTGATTTTGATAATACTCCCGTGAGTGAAGTAATGACTCATAGAGTAGATATAGTTGCAGTGCGACACGATGCTCCTCTTAATCAAGTTATAGATTTAGCAATGAAAGAGGGAAGATCTCGTGTTCCTGTTTACATTGATGACTTAGATCACATAATAGGAATGCTTTATGTTAAGGATCTTTTGAAATTTATAAATGATGATGTTCCTAAAGATTTTAAGATGACTGATTTAACAAGACAACCCGTGTTTGTTCCTAACACCAAACGATGTGATGAACTTTTTGCAGAGTTTACATCTAGCAAAAGGCATATAGCTGTCGTCATTGATGAATATGGAGGAACTGAAGGATTAGTAACTGTAGAAGATCTTGTAGAATCTATTTTAGGAAATATTCAAGATGAATATGATAACGAGAAAGAAGAAATTCATAAGATCAGCGAGGGCAGCTTTGTTGTTGATGGATCTACTCCTATTGACGAAATTTCAGAAACCATCGGAACAAAAATTCCTGAAGGAGACTATGATACTATCGCAGGATTTATTAGTGATCGTTTAGGGAAGGTTCCTAGTAAAGGAGAATTTGTAATCTTTAAATCATATAAATTTACAGTTGAATCAGTATCGAACAACAGACGAGTTACTGAAGTTGTTGTTAGCAAAGAAGATTAATAAATTTTACAGGAAATAAATTTGATTTAGAAATCATAAACTATTTAATAGTATTTCGCAAAGAATTGACAAAAATAGAATACTAGTTAAGCAATGAGAGTTTGTAATATCTTCATTTAACAGTAGATAATCCTTGGGAAAATGTAGCTGAAAATGAACAACAGAATGCGTTTGAAACTGCTTTAAAATCTTTAACCGGAATTGAAAGTAATAAATAAAGTATTATGTTTGCCGGATATAAATTAATCGATAATTTTAATATTCTCTCTGATACTGTCAGGGAGATATTTATTCTATTTTTACAATATCTGTTTTGAAATATAGTTGAATTTCATTCAAAAATATTATATAATTTGTACATAAACCATATAGAATGAGGTGATTTTATGTTCAAATTTATAATTTTATTTATTTTATGCCTGTTCCTTTGCTTTAATATTTCTTATTCAGATGACAAATTGAATTCTGCTGTATGTGCTCTTGAATCTGATAAGATATCAATAGAAATATGCGATGATAACATTGATTCCAGAATTTTATATAAAAATCTTAGATCATTTCTCTTAAACAATGTTCTTAAAAATAAATTTTATGAATCACATATAGCAATTATCAAAGTTATAAACAGTGATGATACTCCTATATTTTTATTATCTTTCGTTGAACTGCCCAAATCTTCTGTTTGTTACATATAATGATTTTAAAAATAAAAAGAAATGCCCTCTCCGACTATGCCAGAGAGGGCAATTAAATGTTTTATATTTATTAATATACAACATTCACATAATTATTATACAATATCTATTTCAAAATACAATTAAGTTTTTAGCGTTTTTGATTGATCAGCTAAATCGGTTTTAGGTTTTGAATGATTGTGTACATTAGTTAATTTTCCATCAGATCCAGTTTGAGACGTAGGTCCAACATCAGCGGATCCAGAACTCACTGAACCATTCTGAGCAGAAGGAGCAGCTCCAGCATTATTCGATCCTTGAGTTACATTATTATTTGCA
>Ga0256405_10003193_pt1 | contig 34718 bp, 26 predicted proteins | sample RumenRJG_02DNA_FD_189096 | JGI IMG/M metagenome (GOLD analysis project Ga0256405, IMG submission 189096) | Bovine rumen microbial communities from Lethbridge, Alberta, Canada - RJG_02 | ecosystem: Host-associated > Mammals > Digestive system > Stomach > Rumen | place: Canada: Alberta...
TCTGCTGATAACAGTTTTGTCAAGAAGCATCAAGAGACATTGTGCATTCTCGCAAGTTGTTACCATGGTACGACTCATGCTCATGTACTACGTTGACTTTATCGCATTCATGGAAAATCCCGAAAAACTTGGACTGATTTCCTTGCAAAGAAGATACAAAAAGCGCCACCAGAACCAAGTCTTTTCGATTAGGAGGGCTTACTTTTGAAAAAACAACCCCCAAAGTCCTATTTTACGGGGCTTCGGGGAGGATTTTTATGCTCTTTGGAGTTTTACCGGACAGCAATATTTTTAAAAATAAAACGAAAAAGAGGATGAACCAGAATTTTGATACATCCCTTTTTTACTCTGCCAATCGGTTCAAAGAATCTTCATGGCAATATAGGCGCAGGCCTCCGCGTCGGCGAGAGCATGATGATGGCGGGAGAGGTCGTAGCCGCACAGGGCGGCAATGGTCTGCAGCTGATGGTTGGGCGCATGGGGGAAAACCCGGCGGGCGACTCTCAACGTATCGTAAAACACGTAGCCGGGATCGTCCATCCCGTAGCACCGCATCACGGCCTTCAGGCATCCCGAATCGAAAGGGGCATTGTGGGCCACAAGCGGCAATCCCTCGACGAGCGGCGCAATGCGGGTCCATACATCAGGAAAAAGCGGAGCTCCGTCGGTGTCACTATGGTCAAGGCCGTGCACGCGCTGGCAGAACCAGCTGTAATAGTTGGGCTCAGGCTGAATAAGGGAATAAAAACGCTCGGTGATCTCACCCCGGCGCACTACGACCACCCCCACACTGCACACGCTGGAGCGAGCGCCATTGGCGGTCTCAAAGTCTATGGCTGCAAAGTCTTCCATTGATCTTTCGTCTTTTGGGTGCAAACTTACTAAAAAAATAGGAGAATCCAAATAAAAACACCCTCTGCATGATGATCAAGCAGCGCGATGATCGTGTATTTGACAGTGATGCGAATCCGACTTTTCAGTTTAGTCAATGAAAAAAGCTCAAAGTTGAAGCCTCATGCATGTTTTCTCCCTTGCGTTGTCTCTCTTCCGGTTGAAATCATTAATTTTGCAGAGCAACACGAAAACTTAAGATGATGAAGCAGGTAGAATTTGTTCCCGATGACACGCAATGGGAGGTCATCAAGGCTGAAGGGGGTTACCATTTGGTATTGGCGTCGCCTGGCTGTGGAAAAACGCAGATCCTCAGCGAGCGAATCAAACGCGCACATCGCCAGGGGGTTCCCTTCAGCGAGATGCTGTGCCTGACTTTCACCAACCGGGCGGCGCGAGGTATGTTTGAACGCATTCATGCCATCATCGATGATGAGGACGTAGACGCCGTGTTTGTGGGCAACGTCCACCGGTTTTGTTCCCGTTTTCTGTTTTCCAACGGTCTCGTAGCTAACGACAGCTCCATCATCGACGATGAAGAGTCGGTCTCCATCATTGCCCGATTCTTGCAGGAGGACGAGGACCGGGTCTGCCACGATTTCCATCGGAAGAAGTACTACTCACAAGTGATGCAGCTCTCCCACCTCATTCATCAGGTCGTCTGCCGGCATGCCCGTGAGATACGCATGCATGAGGAGGTGTTGACGAGGGAGGACATCCTGTCGTTGCGCACGATCTGCCAGGCGCAGGGCATGGAGTTCTCGCCGTTGTCGCTCGACGACATCTATCGTCACGCCGACTTCTATAAAGACCTTCTCGACGGTGAGGCTTTCAGGCAGACCGACAGCCGGCAACTCCGACTGACACTGAGAAAAATGCAATTAGCCTTCGAATACGAGAAATACAAGAACGACCATCATCTGCTCGACTTCGAGGACTTGCTGATCATCACCTTCGACATACTGAGCCACGACCGGCTGCACCCCTACCCGCGCTACAAATGGATTCAGGTCGACGAGGTGCAAGATCTCAACTCGCTGCAGATGAGCATCGTCGATCTGCTCACCGATGAGGATGCCACAGTGGTCTATCTTGGAGATGACCAGCAGGCCATTTTCTCTTTCATGGGAGCCAAAATGGAAAATATCGAGAAGCTGAAAGACCGTTGCCGTGGCCATATTCATCATTTGGGCGTCAATCATCGGTCGCCCTACTACCTCCTGCGCGTCTTCAACGAATACGCTGAGAAGGTTTTGGACATTTCTCCGGAGCTGCTGCCCCTGCCTGCCGATCCCGACAACGGACGGGGCGATGAGCTGCGCATCGCCCACAGCAAATGTCTGGAACAAGAGTTTGACGACGTCGGGCAAATGGTCGCCGGCTGCCTGCGCCACACCGACAAGGAGACCATGGCGGTGATCGTCAATTCCAACAGCGACGCGCAACAAATGAGCGAGACCTTGCGGAGAATGGGCATCCGTCACTTCAGGATTTCGGGTGATGACCTTTTCTCTTCCATCGAAATGAAATGCCTCATGGCTCATTTCGACTTACTGACCAACGATCTCAACTTTATGGCATGGACGCGGGTGCTAAGAGGATTGCGCATCTTGGAGTCGTCGGCTTCGTGCAGGGCCTTCGTTCAGGAATTCAAGTCGCACGCCATGATGCCAAGTGATGTGCTGCTTTATTCCGACAGCACTTATCTTGCCGAATTCGTTAAGACCTGCGACACCCAAGACATCGTAGTATTTGACACAGAGACCACAGGACTCGACATCTTCCACGATGATATTCTGCAGATTGCCGCTCGTAAGATACATGGAGGCAAGGTGGTCGAAGGCAGCGATTTCTGTGTGTACTTGCAGTCCGACCGGGAGATTCCCGCCATGTTGGGCGACGTGGTCAACCCCATCATCGAAGAGCGCAAACACCACCCACTGCTTCCACCTGCCGAGGGCATCGGCCGTTTTCTTGATTATGCCAAGGGATGCGTATTGCTTGGACACAACGCCGACTATGATTACAACATCCTGCGCGAAAACATGGCCCGATACCTGAGCGGCAAACAGGTAGAAACGCTCTTCCCGGTGTATTTCGACTCTTTGAAGCTGATACGACTGCTGCGTCCCGACCTGAAACAATTCAAACTGAAAAACCTGCTTGCCGAGCTCCATCTGCAAGGCCAGAACTCCCACTTGGCCGATGACGATGTATTCGCCACTTGCTCGCTTACGCTCTACTGCCTGCAGAAGTCACGTGAAGTGATCCCCCACCAGAGGACGTTCTTAGACCATCCTACGGTGAAACGCCATGTCGGCAACTTGCGCCGTCTGTATCAACGACAGTTTCTTCACGACCGCGCCATCCTCTACAACCAGGGCCTCAACGGATCCCTACCCATCTTGGTGGCCGAAATGGAATCGATGTATAAGGCCATGAGACTGGAGGGGGTGTTCCGATCCATTGAAAATCTGCCCCACATCCTCCGGTTTCTGTCGTTCGATCTGATTGACAAGAAGGAAACTCCTTCATTGAAGGAACAACTCGACGCCCACCTGATAGAGCTCAACACATTGAAAGAAGCCGACCTCTGTGGCAGCAAAACCATGGACGAGCGGGTATTTGTGGCCACTGTGCACAAGGCCAAGGGATTGGAATACGACAACGTATTCATTTTTGACGCCATCGACGGCCGCTATCCCAATTACTACAACAGTGAGATTCCGGAGTTGCTGAAGGAAGACGCACGCAAGTTTTATGTGGCCCTCACCCGGGCCCGCAAGCGAATTAGCGTCTGCGTGGGCGACGAAAGCTACGACTACACAGGCAGGCCCCATCCCCGGGCCATCACAAGATTCATGAAGCCCATAGCGAAATTCTTTGGCAGCTGTTGCTGATTGCCGCGTTTCTCCCGGCAATGAGCAACAGCCTCAACCCTTAAAAGTCCGCCAGCCATACCACGCTACGACAAGGAAGCACACTACGGGAACAAAGAAACTCAAATTGATGAAAGACCATCCGCAAAATCCGCCTTTCACATCCATGATGGCAGCCTGAACAGGAGGGATGACGCTTCCACCGAGAATACTCATCACCAATCCTGCTCCACCGAATTTCACATTGTCTTTCAGTCCTTTCAAGGCGATTCCATAAATCGTGGGGAACATCAGGCTCATGCATCCACTGACCAGCACGAGACACCAAAGTCCTATGCGACCTCCTACGAATATCGTAGACATCAACAAGGCGATGGCGGCGACGGCGAGGCAGCAGAGCAGGCGGCCGGGACTGACATATTTCAAAAAATAAGTACAAACAAACCGGCCAATGGCAAACAGCGCAAGAGCTCCCAAATAGAAATTTGTCGTCATTTGGTGAGCCACTTTCTCGTCGATGCCTTCCGCGTCGTGGAAGACGTGCAGGCCATAATACATGATGTAGGCCCAGCAGACGGTTTGAGCGCCAATATAGAAAAATTGAGCGATGACACCATTGCGGTAGTTGCGTTCGCCTGCCAACTGACGGATGGCGGTCCACAAGCTCTTCTTCTCACCCTGCTCGCCTGCCTTGGGCATCCGTGTCAAGACAATGACCAAAAGCAACACAAGAATCACGATACCGATATAAAGATAGGGCTGAACAAGAATGTCTAAATCGTGGGCCTTGATGGCTTCAAACTGTGCGGGTGACGACTGCTTGAGCGTGGCGCGCTGCTCTGAGGAGGCTGGATCGAGCCCTACGGCAACATAGGTCAGAGCAATGTAAGCGCCGGTGATGGCACCCAAAGGATTAAACGACTGGGCGAAATTGAGTCGGCGCGTAGCTGTCTCCTCACTTCCCATGCAGTAGACAAAAGGATTGCAGCTGGTCTCCAAAAACGACAGCCCACAGGTCATAATGAAATAAGCGGGCAGGAAAGCGTAGAACATGCCCGTCGATTTAGCCGGGATGAAAGCCAAGGCGCCGACCGCATACAGTGAGAGACCCATCACCACTCCTGCCTTGAACGAATAGCGCTGGATAAAGAGGGCCGCGGGAAAGGCCATCACAAAATATCCCAAATAGAAAGCCACCTGAACAAAGCTGCTCTCAAACCTGGAAATCTGAAAGATCTTGCTGAACGACTGCACCAAGGGATTCGTTACGTCATTGGCAAATCCCCAAAGGGCGAAGCACGTCGTGATCATGATAAACGGCAAAAGGTAATTGACTCCATTGACGGTGAACAGACCGTCCTTGGGTTTTTCTGATAAGGGTGATTGCATGTTGTTTCGATTTGTGAGCGCAAAATTAATGAAAAGTATTGTATAAACCGCCATTCACCACTTTTTTTTGAGAGAATGGCAAACTTAGAACGGAGAACTGAGCGGTTTTTCTTATTTTTCACTACCTTTGCCCATGCTTTCGTTATCCCCCTGCCGGGGAGAAGAAAGGATGATAAGAAACAAAAAACCGAAAACAGATGAAAAAACTGCTCTCCCTTCCTCCCAATTTGGTGGAAAGTTTTCATGATATTACAGGATTGAGCCGCGATGACTGGTTTTGCACCCACGACCCTGTCGGCCACAAATTAGGCTCGGGTGGAGGCACCACCTGGCTCCTTCTCGAAGCCTATCGCCAGGCCACAGGCTGCGAGGGCTCCCCCGATCCGGAAAAATTCGGCCAATGGCTGAAGTCCGACCGCCGTCTGCTGCTCCATGCCGGCGGTCAGAGCCGTCGGCTCCCCGCCTACGCCCCATCCGGCAAGATCCTCACGCCCATCCCCGTATTCCGTTGGGAGCGGGGGCAACGGCTCTCACAAGACCTGCTCTCACTGCAAATTCCTCTCTACGAGCACATCATGGACAAGGCTCCCACCGGCCTCCACACCATGGTCGTGAGTGGCGATGTGCTCATCAGGGCCACACAGCCGCTCCCGGCGATCCCCGATGCCGACGTGGTTTGCTTCGGACTCTGGCTGGGGCCGGAGATAGCCAAGGACCACGGCGTGTTTGTGTCGCGCCGGGCCACACCCGGCCTGATGGAATGTATGCTCCAAAAGCCTTCTGTTCAGCAATTGGGCCAACTGACCAAAGACCACTATTACCTTACCGATATCGGCCTGTGGCTGCTCAGCGACAAAGCCGTGGAGACGCTGATCGAGCGGTCCATGAGCGACGGGAGAGTGAACGAGTATGATCTCTACGGCACGTTTGGCTGCTGCTTAGGCCAGCGTCCGTCACAGCGGGACCCGCTCGTGGCGGGACTGAAAGTGGCTGTGCTGCCTCTGCCCGGTGGTGAATTCTACCACTTCGGCACTTCCCACGAACTGCTCTCCTCCACGGTAGCCATCCAGAGTCTGGTCAACGACCAGCGCCTCATCATGCACCATTCCCAGAAGCCCTGCCCCAGCATCTTCGTGCAAAACGCCCACACGGCCATCAGGTTCACCGACGAGAACGAGAACGTCTGGGTGGAGAACAGCTGTGTGGGACCGAGATGGAAACTGACGAGAAACAATATCGTCACAGGAGCCCCCGACAACGATTGGGCCGTCGCGCTCGGCCCCGACGACTGCATCGATTTCATCCCCGTTGGACAGGAAGGCTGGGTGGTGCGCCGATACGGCTATTGGGATAAGTTCGCCGGTGAGGCACAGACCACTCCTTGCTTCCCGCTTTTCGACACATGGGCCAGTCTCGACGATTACATGAGCGGCCGGAGCGACAGCCACAGTGACCTGCTCAGTGCCGAACAGATCTCCACGCGGGCCAACCTCCGCCGGCTGGAAGCGCAGCGGCGGAATTTTCGCCGTGCCAACTGGCAGGCCCTGCAGGTCAATCACGCCCACAGCGTCTTCTATCAGCTCGACTTGGAGGATGCCTCGAAAGCTTTCAACACCGGCGGCCTTCCCCTTCCCGCCGAGCTCCCGGCCTCGGCTCCCCTGATGCAGCGCATCAGCGACGCCATGATGCGCAGTCTGCTCAGTGCCAACCCTCATGCCGACGCAGACGAGCGCCGGGCCTTCCGCCTCTTAGCCGAGGGCATTACGGGCCAGGCCTTGCAGCATAAAGTGAGACCCACGAAGAGGGTGTGCGACGACCAGATCGTATGGGGACGCTCTCCCGTGCGCATCGACATCGCCGGCGGATGGACCGACACGCCGCCCCACTGCATCCTTGAGGGAGGCAACGTGGTAAACCTCGCCATAGAACTCAACGGCCAGCCTCCCATACAGACCTACGTGAAGCCGTGCCGCGAACATCATATCGTCATCCGAAGTATCGACTTGGGGGCCAGCGAGACGGTGACGAGCTATGAGCAGCTCGCCGACTTCAACCATGTGGGCAGTGCCTTCTCCATTCCCAAGGCGGCACTGGCACTCTGCGGTTTCCATCCCGACTTCTGCGAAGAGCGGTTTGCCTCGCTCGGCGACCAGCTGAGCGACTTTGGCTGCGGCATCGAGATCACGCTGCTCTCGGCCATTCCGGCGGGATCCGGACTGGGCACGAGCAGCGTCTTGGCCGCCAACGTGTTGGGCACGCTCAGCGACTTCTTGGGCTGTGGCTGGGACAAAACCGAGATCGGCCACCGCACGCTCATCTTAGAACAGCTGCTCACCACGGGCGGCGGCTGGCAGGATCAGTTCGGCGGACTGCTGCCGGGCGTGAAGCTCATTCATACCGATCCGGGATGGGACCAGCGGCCGCAGGCAAGATGGCTCCCCGACGATCTCTTCACCCGACCCGAATACCGTGACTGCCACCTGCTCTACTACACCGGCATCACGCGCACGGCCAAGAAAATCTTGGCCGACATCGTGCGCCGCATGTTCCTCAACGAGCACGACGAGCTTCAGCTCCTGCGCCAGATGAAGGCCCACGCGCTGGAAATGTACGACGCCATCCAGTGCAACGACTTTCAACGCATGGGACGCCTCGTGCGCGAGACATGGCGTCAGAATCAGCTCCTCGACAGCGGCACCAACCCCGATGCCGTGGCCATGCTGACCCGCCAGATCGACGACCTCTGCCTGGGCTATAAACTCCCCGGAGCCGGCGGTGGCGGCTACCTCTATATGGTGGCCAAAGACCCACAGGCGGCCGTGAGCATACGCCGCATCCTCAGTCAGCATCCGCTCAACCCGAGGGCTCGCTTTGTCGACATGGCCCTCAGCCACGAAGGATTACAGGTGAGCAGAAGCTAAATAGCCGGGAGAGGAATGACTCATCAACTATGATGACTCATCAACTTAAACGACTCATCAACTAAATGACTCATCAACTAAAAATGTCATATACTTATAAATATCCTCATCCTGCCGTAGCGGCCGACTGTCTTGTTTTCGGTCACTGCCTGGATGGCACGACCCGCTTGCTGCTCATCGAGCGCGGCAACGAGCCCTGCCGAGGCCAATGGGCCTTTCCGGGCGGGTTTATGAATATCGACGAGACGGCCGACGACGCGGCGCGGAGGGAACTCAAGGAGGAGACAGGGCTCACCGCTGCCACCCTGCACCCCATCGGCGCTTTCACCGCCGTCGACCGCGATCCGCGCGAGCGCGTGCTCTCCATCGCCTTCTGGGCCGACGTCGAAGGCACCCCCGAGGCAGTGGGGGCCGACGATGCCCGCCGGGCGCGGTGGTTTCCCCTCACCCGCCTGCCCCGGCTGGCCTTCGACCATGCCGAAATCCTCCGGCGGGCCTTGTACCTCAAAGCGAAGGGGGTGGAATGATGCAGTGGCAAACTCCCGTCGACGTGCCGTCACCCTCCTGGCGCATACTGCCCACCGACCGAATCCTCTGCGTGGGCAGCTGCTTCGCCGGCCACATCGGCCGACGCTTCCAGGCCGACCACTTTCGGGCCGTGGTCAATCCCTTCGGCGTGATGTACAATCCCGTCAGCGTGCTCCACACGCTCCGGGGCCAACCCTACCCTCGCCGCGACGGCCCTGCAGCACCGGCCACCCCCTGCGACGTGGCCATCGTCACATTGGGCACCAACCACGTCTACGAGGAACTCGCTACCGGCCGCGTCGTCGACAACTGCCAAAAACGGCCGCAGAGCGAATTCCGCGAGAGGCTGTTGGACGTGGAAGCCTGCGCCGAAACCTTGAAAGCCATCGTCGCCGCCCTGCGCCGCCAGAACAGCAGCGCGAGAGCCGTGTTCACCGTCAGCCCCATCCGCTATCGCAAATACGGGTACCACGCCAGCCAGCTGAGCAAGTCCACTCTGCTGCTCGCCATCGACCGCCTGCTCTCCGAGGAGGATTCCGGCCGGATGGTCTATTTTCCTGCCTACGAGATCGTCAACGACGAGCTGCGCGACTATCGTTTCTATGCGCCCGACATGCTTCATCCCTCAGAGCCCACCGCCGACTACCTCTACGCGCGGTTCAAGCAGGCCTATTTCTCGCCCTCGGCCCTCCGCATGGCAGAGGAATGGGCACCCATCCGCGAGGCCCTCGGTCATCGCCCCCTTCATCCCGACAGCGACGCCTACCGGCAGTTTGCCGAAGCCACACAGCAGCGAAAGCAGGCCTTCGAATCCAGATACTTCCCCCTGTCGACACCGCAACCGGACAGTCTCCCTCCGGGAAGCTGACGTATAACGCCCCCAACCATCTTCAGACCCGTCGGTCTCTTTGCCCATCAAGAGGGTGTATCAAAATTCTGGTGCATCCTCTTTTTCGTATTATTTAGGTTCAATGGATATTTTCCGTGGATTGGATATGTTGTTTCATTTCGTATAGTCCTGACTTCGCCAATGAATAAATGGTAATAGAAAATCATGGATGAAAATTGCCTGGGCATAAAATTGCGCCAAAGGCGCATAAAATCAGCGCATCCTTGCATCTGCCCAAAAGCGGTTTGGAATGCCTTGACTTGAAGCTTTCTGCCGTAGAATTTTATGCGCGTAAGCGCAATTTTACGCGATAGCGATTTTCGTCATGGACAGGCTTGCCACCAAAGGTGTGGTTCTGAAGTGACGGGGTGGCCGTCGAGCTTGCTCGTAAGGCTACTCCGTCACTTCAGAACCATAGCTCCGATAGGAGCGTAAGCCTGGACATGACCATTTTCCTTCCCCTTTACATATAAACTTACCATGAATCCACGGAAAAAATCCGCTGTGCCGCATTTACAAAGGTAACTAAAAGGGCTGACAACTCGTGAGAAGTGTCTGTCCTAATTTTGTACAATCAAAAAAGCTTTAGCAGACAGCAATAAATTATGATATACCCTCTTCCTTACGAATATGACTGATTTCAATTCTTCTGCCCAAAAGCACCAAAGTAATTGCTCGGTGCGGGGCAACAGAAATAATAGTTCTGATCATTGCTGCTGTCGAGGAATGTCACCTTCTTCATTCCCAACATGGCCAGCCCGTTCTCAAAGATGCATTTGAAATTGATAAATCCGCCATTGAGCGCAGGAGAACCGGCTTGCAGATGGAAATCCCAAATCGCATTCCAGGCCAAGGGTGCCCCCTGCTCTACATCATCCACTTCACAGTTGATGCTCATCTTACTGTTTTGCTCAAACTGGGTCAATAACGGATTGCTTCCTCCGGCTGTCGCGCTGTGGATATCCGAATCATAGTATAGGATAAGGCTGTAGTCTTTGGCCATCTGCTTCACGCCATCTTCGGTCGAAGCAAAGTAATAGTTTGGGGTGAGGGTGCTCTTCTCCAAATTGGCACCATCTTTCTTGGGTTGACGGATGCCATAACGGCAATCATAGATCAAGTTGTTTACGAAAATGCCATATATGCCTTTCTCCAACCAGATACTACCGCCTTTCTTGTTCTTCGAGCGGCGCCATCCACAGTCTGCAACGGTATTATTGTAGATGCGCAACTGTGATTCTTTGATTGTTTCCGACGTGCCGGCGTCAGAAAGCTTGAAGGCATTGGTGCAGGCATTATAGATGAGATTGTAGGCAATGTCAAGGTTGCAGCCGGCCTTGACGTTAATAGCCTCACCACCATCAGCAGCATTGCCATTGTCGGCAAAGATGTTGTGACAGATAACACCATTACCACCCGTAAAATAGGTTTGGTCGTTATAGTTGCTGTGGAAGAAACTGTTGGCAATCACAAATTTCCCATTGGTGTTGCAGAAGTGGAAAGCCGGCACACCACCGTCGATAGTAGTCTTGAAGAGTTTGTTTTGGAAAGAAAGCGAAGCCTCAGTGGGAGTAGCTCCACCGTCGGAGATATCAACATGATTGAGCACGACCTCCTCCGAATTGAATCCACAGATAATTCCTCCCCAGTCGGCCGGCCTGCCGTTGTCGCTTTTGAAGGTGACGGGCTTTTCTGCTGTACCCATACAGTAGAGGTTGCCCAACACAACCAATTCTACAGGCACTTTGGCAGAAGCAGCACAGGTAACCGTGACTCCGGGTTCAATATAGAGCGAACGACCTACCGGCACCTCCATCGACTCGGTGAGGGTGGTGTCGTGAGCCCAAACCATGGAGCCCACGGGATATTCAGCCACGGCGGTCCGGAATGTGGAATTGCCGGGATTCACATAGATGGTATCGGTCTGTGTCCCACCGGCATAGTCATAGGGATTGATATTGTCGTTCTCGCAGGACGTCATGACGGCTGCCATGCCCAAGACGCAGGCAAAGGAAGCTTTGCCCCAAAAAGCCTTAGCTAAGATCGAATGAAATGTTATTGTTCTCATTGTTCTATGTTCTTTTCTAATTTCTTTTTTCGATGATGATGAATTACAGAGAGAAGCGCACGCCAAAGAGGAATGAGCGTCCATACTTATAGGTAGCAGTCACTGTGCGGTCATTCTTCTGTCCGGGGAAGTCGAGGTTGTACTCGTTGACCGTCTTGAGGTAACGCTCGCGCTTGGCATCGGTGAGATTATTGGCTTTGACGAAGATACTCAGGCCATTCTTGAATTTTTTCTCACCGCTCAGGTCGAGCGAAAAAATGCCACGCTCCCATTCGTCGGCATCCTTATAGGGCGACACGAGGGCTATCTTCTTGCCAGTATAGGCGGCGGCTAACTGAGCGTTCCATCCATGTTCTGTGTCCTTATACAATAAGGAGAGGTTGAACGTATGCGGGCTCTGATTGACCAACGGACGTTTTTGCCTTACCGTCATCACATTAGCACTACCCTCGATATATTGGCGCTTGTCGGTGGTGATGCGTGAAAACGTATAAGTGTAGTTGGCTTTCACACCAAAATGGCGGATATATTTAATGACATCAACCTCGAAACCAAGGTTACGCGCATTACCCAAGTTTTGTGGCATATAAGCATAGTTGTTGGTCTGCCGCATATCACGGTCAAAAGTCTGTTCGATAGGATCTTTCAGGTATTTATAGAACATGCCTACCAATATCTGCTCGTTGGCCGAGGGGAACCATTCCCAACGCAGATCAAGATTCTGAATTTTGGCGCGTTTCAGATTGGGATTTCCGCTTTCGTTGTATTCCTCACCCATGATAGAATAAGGCACAATCTCGTAGAAACCGGGACGATTGATACTCTTATAATAATTCAGTCGGACGTTCATCTTCGGATTGACCTTCCATCGCAAAGCCACAGAGGGCAGCCAATCCCAATAACTCTGTTCGCCGGCACGTCCCATGCCTTTAAATGTTTGCTGCATGGTGTAAAGCTGATTGGTATGCTCGGCACGGATACCGCCTACGACTTCTCCCCAAGAGTTGCTCAGCGTCACCATGGCATAAACAGCTCCGATACGCTCCTTCGAGTCGTAGTTAAGCTGAGAAGCCTGCGACCAAGACGGACATACCCAACTGATGCCGTAGTATTGGTCAAAGCCTGCACCGTCAAGTGTAGCCGAGATATTTTCGGACACGAAGTTGTAGTCGTAATAGCGGTTTTGGCGTTTCTTGTTGCGGTACATCGCTCCGGCTTTCCATCTGGCATCCCAGCCTTTTAGCGGAGTGTCATAAGTCAGATTGATGTATCCTGCCCAGTCTTTATCGTCGTTATGCTGGAATCGGCGCTCCATGCTGTTGGGCACGGTCTTGACGATGGTATTGTTCTCTAAAGTGTTCTTAATCGTAGTGTAGGCCCTGTCGGGGTCTTTCTCGCGTGCGTCGGAGAAAATGCCCGACCAGTCTACGGTGAAAGCATCGCCAAAATGATGGGTACCCTTCAGGTGAGTGGCAAAGATGTCCTGGGTCTGCGTATTGCTGCGCATCTCATCGTCGCGCGTATAGTCACCCTTGTCGGGCTCGTATCCATACTCTGTGGTAACAGATTGAGTGTATCTCATAGCATTCTCACGTTTGTGAATATACATATTGTACCACTCAAATTTGTGGTTACCGAGGTTGAGATCCACCTTACCGTGCAATCCCGTAGTGAGGTCGTGAATGGAATATTGGCGGTTTTCCATCTTGTCGATCATCATAGCCCGCTCACCAGCCGCCATGTGAGTGGAATTGAATGTACGTTCAGTGCCTCTGAAAATATTCTGCACAGAACCGACGAGAAGCCATCCAAGACGGTTGCCCCAAAAGCGGTCGCCAACGCCCAGGCCACCAATAAAGTTAGGGGCTGGCATCGCATGGCTTTTGATTCTTGTGGGACCATTTTTAAAGTCTGCTGCAGTGCCTATATAGTCAGCCCCATAGTGCTCATAGGGTGCCTTATGGGTATAGTTGCCCCGGTCTGACGTCAAATAATCGTGATTGCCACTCCAGAAGTAATCGGTCGCACCGACAGCGGCATTGGCCTGAAGCTGAAATTTGCCAGGGGCGTCTTTCATATCCATGTCCACAACTCCACCTGTAGCATCACCCTCCATATCAGGTGTAAGCGATTTGGAGACAATCAGGCGATCCATTAAATCAGAGGGAAACATGTTGAGAGGCAAATAACGGTTCTTGTCGTCAGGACTGGGGATCTTCACCCCATTGACCAGCGTATAATTGTAGCGCTTGTCCATACCACGGAGAATGGCATAAGAAGCTTCTCCAGAAGCGTCCTTCTCCATCGTCACCCCCGATACGCGCTGAAGCACATTGGCCACATTCACATCGGGAGAAAGCTGAATGGCCTGCTGGCTCATTATGTTAAGCACCTGACTGGAGTTTTTGATCAACTCCACGGCACTGCGATCGGTATCTCGTTTCCTAAACCCAGTCACGACAACCTCACCCAACTCCTTGCTGTCTTCATCCAAGTCTATAGTGATCGTCTGTGTCTGATCCAGATCGAGATTGATCTCCTTGGTCTTGTAGCCAACGTATTCCACAACAAGCGTCACAACACCTTTTTCTGGAAGTCCGTTTAGCTGGAAAGAACCATCCAGGCCAGTGGTCGTACTCACAGCTGTATTACCTTTCAACAGTACCACCGTACCGATCAATGGTTCCCCTGACTTGCTGTCTTTCACCCATCCATCAACGGGCGCGGCCATGATCGCCGGAGAAATAGCAAGCCCCAATAATAATGCGTAAATTTTCTTATTCATAACAGGAATTTGAAATTCGCTGCAAAATTAGACAGGGCATATTGCGAAATGATTACATTGGAGATAAAAAGCCGTATCAAGAACAATAGAAGGAAAAATGGTATTAGCGATGATAAAAAACGAGGATCCGTAGGCGAACGAAGATCAATTCTCCAAGCCCGCCCCAAAACTCGCCCCCGCCCGACACAAACACCGATAGAGATCTAACGGTTTGTGCCGAGCGAGGGCGTCGAACTTTCTAAAAAAACGAGCGATCGATGGTGTACGTTGCCTTATGCTTGGCTCTTCGCTATAGCGCGAATCTGTAGCCCATCGTTAAGACCAGACCATGGGTACGGGCGTCGGAGACTTTACGCTGAAAGACGCTGGTCAATCCGAACTCATAACGAGCGTCGAGAATGACGTGCTCGTATTCGTAGCTCAGTCCCAAGGCAGCGGAGAGCATCATCTTATGGTAGGGGGCGCTGCTGTCGTCGGAATACTTGAGATCAGCCTCCTCCCTCCAACTTTTGCGCTCCGCATCGAAAGTGTAGGTCTGCATCTGATATTGCGCTTTCTGCTTGATGAGCCATGCCACTTCCAGTCCACCATTGACCGCGAGCCCCTTGGCCAAATAGATGTGGGCCATGAGGGGCAGAGCCAAATAGTTGAGCCTGACGTAGCCATCATGAAAAGCGCGCCCCGTGCCCTCTGTCTCGTCCATGAGGATCGTCTGATCCTTATAGCGTGCCCCTCCCTCACGATACCACAGACCGGCGGAGAAGGCACAGGCCTCCGAATATTGATATTCAACATCCACGCCGCCGGCTACATTGGAACGGAATTTGGTCTGAGTAGTCCAATCTACGGCGGTCGAGGGGAAATCATCTTTCGACAAGGTGGCCAAGGATACGCCGATATGTGGAACCAGTGACCACTTCCCTACGGTGTTCTGCGCCACAGAAGCACTCGAACCCCATAGGAACAAAAGACCATACATAAAAATATTCTTCATCAACGATATAAGAGTGAGGAGTCAGATACGTTTTATGGATCAATAGGATGCCGTGCATTCAATGCCGAGGGCTTTCACCCTTTCACGGATGGCGTCGAGCTGTTGGCGGGTAGCTTTGAGCAAGTGGCGGTCGGGCGTCTCACGGTCGATGGTGTAGATCATCACCTCGGCCGGAGCGATGTCGGCCACGGCCTGCAGCCAAGGAGCGACGAAAGCCTCGGAGGTATTGTCAACGTCGATGCCCTCATCTGTGGTGCCGCGCATAAACATCGTCTGGATGATCAGATGGCCATGAAAGCGCTTCATGTCTTCGATGATCTTAGCCACGTCGTACGACGGCTGGAGCGGACGGTCTACCCGATGGATGTATGGTGCGTCGACGGTGTCAAGCTTGAGGATGTTGTTGTCTACCCTCATCAGCGCCTCGCGCACCGCCAGTCGGTGGATGAAGGTAGAGTTGCTGAGCACGCTCACTTTGGCCCCGGGGGAGAGCTCATCGCGCAGCCGGAGCGTATCGTCGATGATGCCAGGGAAGTCGGGATGGCTGGTGGGTTCGCCGTTGCCCGCAAAGGTGAGCACGTCGGGATGTACTCCCTCCTCATGCATCTTGCGCAACTGGGCCTCCAAGACCGAAGCCACCACAGAACGGGAGGGATGAGGACTGCGCGTGAGGCGGTCGCGCTGGTAGCCGCACTCGCAATAGATGCAGTCGAAAGTACAGATCTTGCCGTCGGCAGGCATGAGGTTGATGCCCAAGCTGATGCCTAACCGGCGGGAATGGACGGGCCCATAGATGGGCGACGGATAGAGAAGGGTTGACATAATCTAAAGTTGGTTAAGACAGGGAGCTAAAAAGAACACGATCGGCTCCAGGCCCCCGCGACGTTGTTGTTATCGCTGACAAAGTTAAGCAAAAATATTCGACGATGGTTGTTAATACACGTTAAACACTCTTTATTCCAACATTTTTTTTGTTACTTTGCATCGAATTTTTATCAATGCGCATCAGAAAAATGGGAAAGAAAAGAAATAAAGCCGGCAAACGCTCAAGCTTGCAGGCTGTGACGCTATGCATCAGCATTGCCCTGGTGCTGATTCTTTTGGGCATCGTCGTCTTCTTCGGGCTGACCGGGCGCAACCTTTCGGCATCGGTGAAGGAGAACTTTGTGGTGACGGTGATGCTCGACCAGGACATGACCACACCGGAGGCCCAGGGTGTATGCCAAAAGCTGCGCTCACGCCCCTACATTAAGCACATCGAATATGTGAGCAAGCAACAGGCCCTCAAGGAGGCCACCCGCGAGATGGGCATCAACCCCACGGAGTTTACCGATGGCGAAAACCCCTACCAGTCGTTTGTAGAACTCACGATGCTCTCCGACTATGCCAACAACGACTCGCTGGCCTGGATCTCGGCCGAGCTGAAGAAGATGCCGAAGGTGACAGAGGTGAACTATCAGAAGGGGCTCATCGAAGTGGTGAACCGCAACTTAGCCAAAATCGGCATCGGACTGCTGTTCTTGGCCGTACTGCTGACGCTCGTCTCCTTCTCGCTGATCAACAACACTGTGCGCTTAGGCATCTATGCCCGCCGCTTCTCGATCCACACGATGAAACTCGTGGGGGCATCGTGGAGCTTCATCCGCAGGCCCTTTGTGGCGCGGGCCGTGGCAACGGGCTTCCTCGGAGCCGTTATCGCCAACGTCGTCTTGGCAGGATGCTTCTATGCGCTCTACAACTTCGAACCCGAGATCGTGAACGTGGCCACCTGGCAAGTGTTGGCCATCACCGCCGGTGTGGTGTTTGTCTTCGGCATCACCATCACGGCTATTTGCGCAAACATCTCCGTCAGCAGCTTCCTGAAGATGAAGGCTGGCGAACTTTATAAAATTTAATCAACACAATGGACAAGAGAAATTATGCTTTCGGCCGCACCAACTTCATCATGTTGGCCATCGGCATGTGCGTCGTCATCTTAGGCTTCATCCTCATGGCCTGTGCCCCATCCACCCCCGACCATTTCAATCCCGGGGTGTTCGCCGCCCAACATATCAAAGTGGCTCCGGTGGTATGCTTTGTGGGCTACATCTTCATGATTGCCGGTGTGATCTACCACAAAAAAGACGCGACAGCCCACTTAGGGACTACCACGGAAGAGGCCCATCACCACGATAACGAAGAAAAATAAATACCGCCCGACATGGATTTGATTCAAACCATCATCATTGCCATCGTGGAGGGCCTGACAGAATTTTTGCCCGTCTCCTCCACGGGTCACATGCTTATTGCCGAGAACCTGTTGGGAGTGGAAGACTCTGCCTTCGTGAGGGCCTTCACGGTCATCATCCAGTTTGGCGCCATCCTCTCGGTGGTCGTGCTCTACTGGAACCGTTTCTTCCGACTCGACCATACCCCCGCGCCTGCCGGCAGTACGCCCTGGCAAAAGACGAAGCACAAATGGCGTTTCTACTGGCTGCTCATCGTAGCCTTCCTCCCCACGGGCGTGATTGGCTTTGCCGTGAAGAAAAGCGGCATGATCGACTTCATGCTCAATCCCGGGAACGCCATTTGGATCGTACCCGTGATGCTCATCGTGGGTGGTGTGTTCATGCTCTTCTGCGACAGAATATTCAACAAGGGCAGCGAAGCCAACGCACTCACTGAGCGACGGGCCTTTTGGATTGGTGTGATACAGTGCTTCTCGATGATTCCCGGCACGAGCCGCAGCATGGCCACCATCGTCGGTGGCATGTCGCAGAAGCTCACCCGTCGCCGGGCCGCCGAGTTCTCCTTCTTCCTCGCTGTGCCCACCATGGCAGCAGCCACTGGACTCGACCTCCTGGAACTCTTTATCGGCGATCACGCCGTCGGCACATCGTGGGCCACGACCGACAACATCGTGATGCTCATCGTGGGAAGCGTGGTGGCCTTCATCGTGGCCCTGCTCGCCATGAAATGGTTTGTCGACTTTCTGTCAAAGTATGGCTTCAAGTGGTTTGGCGTTTACCGCATCCTCGTGGGAGGCTTTATCCTGATTTGGATGCTGACCGGCCACAGCATGGTAATGTTTGACTGATCTGCGCCTTATGGACTTCATAAAAGGCGAGATCATCGCTATCGACAAACCATACAGAATGTCGAGTTTCGGCGCGCTGGCCCATTGCCGGTGGGTACTCACACAGCACATGGGGCAGAAAGTGAAAGTGGGCCACGCCGGAACTCTCGATCCCCTGGCCACAGGAGTGCTCATCTTGTGTACCGGCAGGTGCACCAAACAGATAGAGGAACTGCAGAACCACACGAAAGAATATGTGGCAGGGCTGCAGCTCGGAGCAACAACGGATTCCTACGACAAGGAGCACGAGGTGAACGCCACCTATCCTACCACACACATTACGCGACAGCTGATCGACGACGTGCTGCCGCGTTTTGTCGGTGATATAGACCAGGTGCCACCCTCCTACAGCGCATGCAAGATAGAAGGCGAACGTGCCTACAAAATGCGACGCAACGGGGAGGAGGTGAACCTCAAGCCCAAACACATCCATATCGACGAGATCGAGGTCGTAGACTTCGATGCCGAGAAGATGCTGCTGACCCTACGCGTGGTCTGCGGCAAGGGCACTTACATCAGGGCTTTGGCCCGTGATCTGGGCCGGGCTCTGCAAAGCGGAGCCTACCTCACCTCTCTGCGCCGCACAAGGGTGGGAGAATACAAAGTGGAGAATTGTGTAGACTTCGACCATTTTGACGAATGGGTTACGGAGACGCTGGACAAGAAAAACAACAAGGAGAAAGAATAAAAATATGAAATTATCACAGTTCGGTTTCGATCTTCCGGAAGAGAGCATTGCCCTCTATCCTCACAGTTTTAAGCGAGAGTTCACAGATGAGAACGGGAAAAAGTGCAGCTTTAACGTGATTCGCCGCGACGAATCACGTCTGATGGTGCTCCACCGTATCTCAGGCGAAATTGAAATGTATAAGAAAAACGCCAAGGGAAAACCCGAAAAAGGCCAATTTCTTGACTTCCGCAACATCCTTGACTACTTCGACGAAGGCGACACCTTCGTCTTCAACGACACAAAGGTCTTCCCCGCCCGCCTCTATGGCATGAAGGAGAAGACCGATGCCAAGATCGAAGTGTTTCTCCTGCGCGAGCTCAACGCCGAACAACGCCTATGGGACGTATTAGTGGAGCCGGCTCGCAAAATACGTATCGGCAACAAACTCTTCTTCGACGACAGTGGTTCGATGGTGGCCGAGGTGATCGACAACACGACAAGCCGCGGACGCACACTGCGCTTTCTCTACGATTGTCCCCACGACGAGTTCAAGCGCGAGCTGTTTGCCTTGGGCGAGGCGCCGCTGCCCCGATATGTGGTGGACGCCCGCACGGAAATTCTGCACGAGGACATGAAGAAGAACCCCAAGAAGTATCAGAACATGAAGGATGAGAACGGCAACCCCATCCCCTCACCCTCGCCCGATGACTTCGCCCATGCCACAGCTGAGGACATGGAATACTTCCAGTGTATCTACGCCAAGAACGAAGGGGCCGTCACGGCTCCCGCCACAGGACTGCACTTCAGCCGCGAGCTAATGAAACGCATGGAAATCAAAGGCATCAATTGCGCATACATCACCCTCCACTGCGGACTCGGAAACTTTAACGACATTGAAGTGGAGGATCTGACAAAGCATAAAATGGACTCTGAGCAGATGTTTGTCAACAAGCAAGCATGCGACATCGTCAACAAGACCAAACAGGAAGGCCACCACGTGTGTGCCATCGGCACCAGTGTTGTAAAGGCTACAGAGACGGCTGTGGGCACCGACGGACTGCTGAAAGAATACGAGGGATGGACCAACAAATTTATCTTCCCGCCCTACGACTTCGGACTGGCCGACACCATGGTGGCCAACTTCTACCATCCCAAGTCGACACTGCTCATGGAAACGGCCGCTTTTGGCGGATATGACAATGTCATGAAATGCTATCAGTTAGCCGTGGAGAATGGTTATAAGTTCGGCTGTTTCGGCGACAGTCTGCTGATCGTCAACGACTAACAAGAAATGAACAATTGCCATAGAGTATATCTGAGCCTGGGCACCAACCTCGGCAACCGGGAAGAGAATATGCATCGCGCGCTCCAACTGCTCAACCTTCGGGTGGGGAAGTTGGAGCGTGTGTCGAGAATGATAGAGACCGAACCATGGGGATTCCAGTCGGAAAACAAATTTCTGAATGCCTGCTGCAGGATCTGCACCGCACTCTCGCCGATTCAACTTTTGAAGGCTACTCAAAAAATTGAACGCAGTTTAGGAAGAACAGAAAAATCAAAGAATGGGATCTATCACGACCGACTGATCGATATAGATATTCTCTACTATGACGATCTGACCATGAATACGCCCCAGCTGACAATTCCACACCCCCACATCGGGGAAAGGGAATTCGTTACCGTGCCCCTCCGCGAAATTATGGAGGATGTCTCACACCCTTCTGACAAGAAGGAATAGAAAGACAAGACCATCCGAAAAAAAATAAGCCTGCTTTGCAAGGATGCAAGCAGGCTTTAATCGTCTAAAAAGTAGAAGAAGGGATTACTTACGCAAACCGAGCTTCTTCACGATGGCACGGTAGCGCTCGATGTCACGGTCGTAAAGATAGTTGAGCAGGGCACGACGCTTACCTACAAGCTGGGTCAGAGAACGAGTGGTGACGAAATCCTTGTGATTTCTTTTCACGTGCTCAGTGAGGTGCTGGATGCGATAAGTGAACAATGCGATCTGGCTCTCTGCAGAACCCGTATCTACCTTGCTCTTACCGTTCTGCTCAAAAATCTCTTCCTTCTTTGCTTTGTCTAAGTACATTTTAATAAATGATTAATGGTTGGCGCATCATTACATCCTTCGGGCGCCCGGAGCCTTAATCACAACCCCTACACGCTGTCGAATGCATCGGATTTTCCGAAAATGCGGTGCAAAGTTACAACTTTTCCGATGCACGCACAAATATTAGCCGTTTTTTTTGTAATTTTGCACCATAAAAATAGCTATTTTAAGGTAAACAAGATGCAAGACATTCGTAACATCGCAGTTATTGCGCACGTAGACCATGGTAAGACAACCTTGGTCGATAAGATGATGCTCGCTGGTAAACTGTTCCGTGACGGCCAGGACAACAGCGGCGAAGTGCTCGACTCCAACGACTTGGAGCGCGAGCGAGGGATAACGATTCTATCAAAGAACGTTTCTATCAAATGGAAAGGCACTAAGATCAATATTCTCGATACTCCTGGACACTCCGATTTTGGCGGTGAGGTTGAGCGTGTGCTCAACATGGCCGACGGCTGTCTGCTTTTGGTCGACGCATTCGAAGGCCCCATGCCACAGACACGCTTCGTGCTCCAAAAAGCACTACAAATAGGCTTGAAGCCCATCGTGGTGGTCAATAAGGTGGACAAGCCCAACTGCCGCCCGGAGCAGGTCTACGAGATGGTATTCGACTTGATGTGCGATCTCAACGCCACAGAAGACCAGCTTGACTTCCCCGTCGTTTACGGCTCGGCCAAGAACGGATGGATGGGTGAAGACTGGAAAACCCCTACGGGCAATATCGACTATCTGCTCGACAAGATCATCGAAGTGATTCCAGCTCCCAAGCAACTGGAAGGTACCCCCCAAATGCTCATCACATCGCTCGACTACAGCAACTATACAGGTCGTATCGCCGTGGGGCGTGTACACCGGGGCACGCTGCGCGACGGAATGAACATCACCATCTGTCACCGTGACGGCACCCAAGAGAAAACAAAGATCAAGGAGCTCCACACCTTTGAGGGCATTGGCCATAAGCGCACCGACGCTGTGGAGAGCGGTGACATTTGCGCCGTAGTGGGCTTAGAGAAATTCGAGATTGGCGATACCATCGCTGATTTTGAAAATCCAGAGCCGCTGCCACCGATTGCTGTCGACGAGCCCACAATGAGTATGCTGTTCACCATCAACGACTCGCCCTTCTTTGGCCGCGAAGGCAAATACTGTACTTCCCGCCACATCAATGATCGTTTGCAGAAAGAACTGGAGAAGAATCTCGCCTTGAGAGTGAAGCCTTTTGAAGACACGACCGACAAGTGGATTGTCAGTGGACGTGGAGTGCTCCATCTCTCGGTGCTTATCGAGACCATGCGCCGTGAAGGATTCGAATTGCAAGTGGGCCAGCCGCAGGTGATCTATAAGGAAATCGATGGACAAAAGTGCGAGCCCATTGAGGAACTCGACATTAACGTGCCGACCGACTATTCGAGCAAAATGGTGGATATGGTGACGCGCAGAAAGGGAGAACTCACCGGAATGGAGCCTGAGGGCGACCGCGTGAATATCACTTTCGATATCCCCTCTCGTGGTATTATCGGTCTGCGTACCAATGTGCTCACCGCAAGCCAGGGCGAGGCCATCATGGCCCACCGCTTCAAAGAGTATCAGCCCTACAAAGGCGATATCGTGCGCCGCACCAACGGATCCATGATTGCCATGGAGACGGGCACAGCCTACGCCTACTCCATCGATAAGCTCCAGGATCGCGGCAAGTTCTTCATCGATCCAGGTGAAGAGGTCTACGCCGGACAAGTTGTGGGAGAGCACGTCCACGACAACGACCTTGTTATTAATGTCACCAAGGCTAAGCAGCTCACCAACGTGCGCGCCAGTGGTAGCGACGAGAAGGCTCATGTGATCCCCAAGACTGTAATGAGTCTGGAGGAATGTTTGGAGTACATCAAAGAAGACGAATATGTAGAAGTGACTCCAAAGAGTATGCGTATGCGCAAGATCATTCTCGATCATTTGGAGCGCAAGAGGGCAAACAAGGAATAGACATTGATTCAAGCTTTCGATAAAAATACATAAAAACTGGAGCCTCAAGATGGGGTTCCAGTTTTTTTGTAAGTGTAGACAACATCATTAGGGCGAGGGCGTCACAGAGATGGAGAATGTAGATGAATGTGGGCCACAAGATTCTTTACAAGCTGTGGATGGGCATAACAGTTGAACTCCGCTTCATCTATCCAGACATAATCAGCAGGCAAGGATATGCGACTGTCGGTCTCAAATAGATAAAAGTCGGCAAAGATCAGCCGATGCGTCAGCTGATGTTTGACCTCTTTACAAACCAACGTCCACTGGCCTTGCCATTGCGGAAGAGCAGTTCCCTCAACAAGAACCGGCTCCCAAAGTCCCTGCCAGATGTCACCAGCTTTTCGACGGTGAATAGCAGTCTGTCCCTTGCAACGTATAAAGATATAGGTAAAGTGCCGCTCTATTATCGTTGTGGTCTTCAGCTTAACAGGCAGTTCCTCCACTCTTCCATCATGCGCAGCCACGCACCTGTCTAAGAGAGGACATGTTTCACAACGCGCTTTGCGTGGCGTGCACTGGAGTGCGCCGAAATCCATAATCGCCTGGTTGAACTCATCTGCATGCCCCTTAGGCACCAGATCTTGAGCCAAGGCAGCAATAAGATGCCGACCGTTGGATGTGTCAATGGGAGTATCAATACCGAAAACGCGGGCCAACACCCGATAAACGTTACCATCAACGGCAGCAGCATCAACTCCAAAAGCGAAGGATGCAATGGCAGCCGCTGTATAGTCACCGATTCCACTAAGGCTTTTAATCTCCCTAAGCGTGGTAGGAAAGCCACCCTTTGCAACGATTTGGCGCGCTGCCTCGTGAAGATGGCGCGCACGGCTATAGTAGCCTAAACCCTGCCAGAGGAGCAAGACCTCATCTTCTGTAGCAGAAGCCAGACGCTCAACGGTAGGAAAATGGTGCATGAATCGCTGCCAATAACTCAGCCCCTGAGCTATGCGGGTCTGCTGTAGGATTACCTCTGACAGCCAAATGGCGTAAGGGTCACGCGTGTGCCGCCAAGGCAAATCACGTCCATGACTGCGATACCATTGAATAAGGATTGTGGAGACTGTTTGATTCATAATGCAAAGATACGGAAGAGATAGGAGAAATCATCTTTCTGAGCTGTTGTTTTTGCAATTCTTTTTTTTGATCACATGCAAGTTCCGCAAGTTGTTGGATGGTGAAACTTGACTTGCCAATTCTTTGTTTAAGCCTCTTTCGTGCCCACTGACACGTTGTTGTGTGGCAACTGCCGTATTGTTGGATGGCTACCGCCACACGGTTGGATGGCGACCGCCACACTTTGTGGTTAACCTGTCGCACAGTGTTTCGCCAGCCAACCCAAGATTCCAATACGCAAGAGAATTTCCCAACACACTAAAAAGGTGGATTTACCTCACGGCAAACCCACCCATCACAGAGTAAAAATGTATAGGTATGAACTACATTTTACCAATAATTCCTAATTTAGAAGCCTTCAAGAAACTGATGATATTTTGAATCTCTGGGCTGTCGGGCACCTGCTGCTGAATCTGAAGTACAGCATCAAATAAACTCGTTTGTCCGTGGAACACCAGACGGTAAGCATTTGCGATATGGTCTTGAATTTTTTTCTCCTTGTGGAGGTATTCAAGTAGTACGGTGTTTACGCCGTCGTATTTCACGGGGGTGCCTCCGGCGAGGATGTAAGGCGGCACATCCTTGGAGAAGGTAGTACCGGCAAGGATCATCGCATTGTCGCCTACACGCACATCGGGGTTGGCAATAACATTGCTGGAGAACACGGCACCACGGCCTATCTCGCAATCACCTGCTATCTTTGTGCCGTAGCCAAACACACAGTGGGGACCCACTTTGGTGTCGTGGGAAATATGCGTGCCCTCCATGAGGAAGCATTTGTCACCTATCACAGTCTGGCCACCGGCAAAGGTTGCACGGTTCACGACCACGTTCTCACGGAAGGTCACTTTATTGCCAATGACCAACTCCGTCTCGTCGCCCTTGAAATGAAAATCCTGGGGCATGGCTCCAAGCACGGTATTCTGAAACACCCTGCAGCCGTTGCCCATGCGTGTGCCATTGAGCACATTGACGTTGGGAGCGATGACGCAGTTGTCGCCAATGACCACATCGCCCTCAATATACGCGAAAGGATAAATAGTGACGTTGTCACCAATCTGCGCTTTGGGATCGACAACAGCTCTGTCACTGATATGATTTGCCATAATCTTTCTGAATTAGATGTTAAACGAAAACCTTACTTGGCACCACCTCCGAGAGCATAATAGAGGTTGACCACAGCCTGCATCTTATAGAAGTCGTCCTGCACTTTGGAGAGTTCCACATTGAGCAGATTCGACTGGGCTGTGATGACTTCAAGATAGGTAGAGCTGCTCTCACCCATCAAGGCTCGAGTATCTTCCACATTCTTCTTCAACACCTCGATCTGATGGGCCTCAAGTTTGCTCTTCTGAGCTGAAGAGTTGTAGAGCACCAAAGCGTTGCTCACCTCATTGCCGGCTTTCAGGATAGAGTTCTGCCATGTGTTGTATGCCTGCTGATATTGATCTTTGGCCACACGCAGTCCGGCCACGAGCTTTCCGTTCTGGAAGATGGGCTGCACGAGCGAGCCCACAGCCGAGAGCAGCCACTTGCCGGGATTGACGATTCCCATGCCTCCGGAGTTGGTGAAGATGCCGTTGCCGGAAATGGTGAGATTGGGATAGAAGCGCGAGCGGGCCGTCTCCACATTGTAGAAGCACTGGGCCAAGGCCATCTCGTTGGCATGTACGTCGGGACGGTTGCTGAGCAGCTGCAGGGGCACGCCGGTGGAGAAATTGGTGGGTAGACTCTGATCCTCAAGTTTGCCACGGGCAATGGATCCCCCAGGTTCGCCAAGCAGCAGCGAGAGAGTGTTCTCTGTGTCGCGGATCTGGCGCAAGAGTTCCGTCTTCTGGGTGAGCGTTGAGTAATAGTTGTTCTCTGCGCTTTGAACGCCGGTGGATCTTACTCGGCCCAACTCCATCTGGGTCTTCATGATATCCCAGGTTTCCTTGGTCAGCTTGGTCATATCGTCGAGGATTTCCACTTCCTTGTCCATCATGAGCAAGGAGTAGTAGCAGTTGGCGATGTTGGAGATGAGTGAGGTCTGCACGCTCACCTGGTAGTCCTTCGACTGGAGCAACGCCACCTGTGCGGCCCGCTTCTGTGAACGCAAGTTGCCGAAGAGGTCCACATTCCAACTGGCATTGATGGGCAGACTATAGGTCTTGGTGGCTTTTCCACCGTCCCAGGAGGAGATGGTGCCTTGCGGCGAGAAAGTGAACGAAGGCAGAAAGGCCAGTTTGGAAGCCTTGAGTTGTGCTTCGGCCATATCTACATTGAGAGCAGCATTGAGCAGGTCGTAGTTGTTTTTCAGTCCCCGTTCGATAAGTGTCTGCAACTTCGGGTCGGTGAAGACACTTCTCCAGGGCAGATTGCCAAAACTTGCCGTGTCGGTCTCCGCGAGGGCGTGGTTGGTGGCTGTATCGCGGACAATGCCGGAAGTCTTCACTTCGGGACGCTCATAGTTGCCATAGAGGCTCTTGCAGCCGCTCAAGGAGAGCACTGCAAGGGCTAATATGATAATGGATGGTTTATTCATAATGCATCAGTCTTTTTCAAATTCTTCAATAGACACATTCGGCTTATACTGGCGGAGCTCGCTGAGCACCTCGGTGTTCATCTCATCATCGAACTTCAATGGGCTCACCTTCTCTTGCAGCCACTGGAAGACGGCGAAGAGTGCCGGCACCACAAAGATCTGGCAGATGGTACCAATGAGCATACCGCCCACGGCAGCAGCTCCCAAGGTTTGGTTACCATTCTTGCCCACACCGGAGGCAAACATCAAAGGCAACAGACCGATAATCATGGCCAATGAAGTCATCAAGATAGGACGCAGACGGGCTGCGGCACCGAGGATGGCCGAATACTTGATGGCCATACCCGTCTGGCGGCGCTCAAGGGCGAACTGCACAATCAAGATGGCGTTCTTCGACAGCAGACCAATCAACATGATGAGCGAAATCTGCATGTAGATGTCGTTGCTGTGGCCGAAGAGATTGGTGAAGGCGAAAGCCCCGGCCAGACCGAACGGCACGGACAGCAACACGGACAGGGGCAAGATGTAACTCTCGTACTGGGCACTGAGAATCAGATAGACGAACACCAAGCAAAGCACAAAGATCAGCGCCGTGGAGTTGCTCGACTCAGCCTCGGAGCGGCTCAATCCAGAGTATTCATATCCATAGCCGTCGGGCAGGTTGTCCTTGGCCACCTCCTCGATGGCCTTCATCACCTGACCGGAGGAATAGCCGGAGTTGGCATTAACACTGACGTTGATGGCCGTGAAAAGGTTGAAACGGCCAATATTTGAAGGTCCGTAGACTTTATGCAGAGTGACGAACTCGCTCACGGGTGACATTTCTCCCGAGGCGGTGCGTACATAGATGCGCGAGAGTCCTTCGGGCGACATACGGCTGGGCACATCTCCTTGGATCATCACACGGAAGAGCTTACCGTAGGCATTGAAGTTGGAGGCATAAAGACCACCATAATAGCCCTGCATCACGGAGAGCACCACCTTGGGCGAGATGCCGGCCTGCTTGGTCTTGGCCACATCCACGTCCACCATATACTGTGGATAGTTGGGGTTGTAAGAGGTCATGGCCTGCTGCACCTCGGGGCGCTTGTTAAGCTCGGCAAGGAAGTCCTTGGTCACGCTGAAGAATTTGTTCAGGTCGCCGCCGGTCTTGTCCTGCATGGTCATCGTCACACCGTTCTGCACAGAGAAGCCCGGAATCATAGGCGGGCCAAAGGCCAAGATCTGAGCGTCCTTGATAGAGGCAGTCTGCTTATAGATCATACCCAACACGGAGTTCTGCTCGTAGGGATTGACCACGAGGGCCATGGGATCCTTGTCCTTGATGGCGCGCTTGATGCGGTCGGTGATACCACCGGCACGGTCTTCAAAGGACTTCAGCTTGATGATGAACGTGGCCTGGTCGGAACCCTGGCCGGCAATGAAGTTATAACCAAGAATGGCGTTGCGGTGCAGGATGGCTGGATTGTTGGCCAGCATCTTGTCCACCTCATCCACAATCTTCTTGGTGCGTTCCTGCGAGGTTCCCGGATTAGCAGAGACGGTCACGAATATCGTTCCAGTATCCTCGTCTGGCACCAGACCGGTCTTGGTGGTATTCATCAGAACAGCCAACGCTACGATACCGACAACAACGAGTGAGGCGGTGATGATGCGATGGTTGATGACATACTCCACACCTTTCTTATATTTATTTGTGGTTTTCTCAAACACGCGGTTGAAGCCGGCGTGGAAACGGGCCACGAAAGTCTTGTTCTTTTCTGTCTCTTCAGCCTTGTGAGGTTTTAGGAATATGGCGCAGAGGGCTGGCGAGAGCGTCAAAGCGTTGACGGCCGAGATCACAATACTCACAGCCATGGTTACACCGAACTCGCGATAGAAGGTACCACTCGTGCCTCCCATAAAAGATACCGGTACGAACACGGCTGCCATAACGAGCGTGATGGAGATGATGGCACTGGAGATCTCGTTCATGGCGTCGATAGCGGCGGTTAGCGAACTGTCATAGCCTTGGTCGAGCTTGGCATGGACAGCCTCCACCACCACAATGGCATCATCCACCACAATGGCGATAGCCAAGAGTAGGGCTGATAGCGTCAGAAGGTTGATAGAGAAGCCAAACACCCACAGGAAGAGGAAAGTACCAATCAAGGCCACCGGCACGGCGATCATAGGAATGAGCGTGGAGCGGAAGTCCTGCAGGAAGACATACACCACGAGGAACACCAACAAGAGGGTAATGACGAGCGTCATGATCACTTCGTGGATGGAAGCGAAGAGGAAGTCGGTCACGTCATACAGGATGACGGTTTTCATGCCCGGCGGCATGGACTTCTGTGCATTGTCGAGCGCGGCCTTCACGTCGGTGGCAATTTGGGTGGCGTTGGAGCCGGCAATCTGCTGCACCATACCCATACAAGCGGGGATGCCATCGTTGCGAAGGCTCACACTATACATCAGCGATCCCAGCTCTATCTTGGCAACATCCTTGAGTTTCAGCGTCTGACCGGTGGTCTTACTGGTCAGAATAATGTTGTCATATTCGATAGGCGTTGACAAGCGACCCTTGTAGCGCAGGGTGTACTCGTAGGCCACGTTGGAGTTCTCGCCAAACTTACCGGGGGCAGCCTCGATGTTCTGCTCGGACAGTACGCCTATGATGTCGGAGGGCATGAGCCCGTACTCCTTCATCTTGTCGGGCTGGAGCCAGATACGCATGGAGTAGTTGGCCGAAGAGGGACTATTCACGTCGCCCACACCATTGATACGCTTGATGAGCGGCACGATGTTGATGTTGTTGTAGTTGGTCACGAACTGGTCGTCGTAGCGTCCGTCGGAGGTGACGGCATACATGATGACGTTGGAGGTCTGACGCTTCGTCACCGTCACACCCACCTGAGTAACCTCAGCCGGCAGCAGGGCCTGGGCCTGCGACACACGGTTCTGCACGTTAACGGCAGCCATATCAGGGTTGGCTCCCTGCTTGAAATAAACGGTGATCATACACATACCGTCGTTGGTGGTCTGAGAGGTCATGTAGGTCATATTCTCCACGCCATTGATGCTTTCTTCCAAAGGCACGGCAACAGACTTCATCACCGTCTCGGCATCAGCTCCTTGATAGGATGCCTGTACCATGATGGTAGGTGGTGCAATGTCGGGATACTGCTCTATAGGCAGCGACACCAAACCGATGGTACCCAGCAGCACGAAGAAGATGGATATCACGGTGGAGAGCACCGGTCGTTTTATGAAATTGGTAAATGTCATTGTTTTCTTACTTATGTTAAGTTATCAGACAGTGTTTCGTTTTAGGGCAGGCGACGTTGGCCGCAGTCTGTCCCCGCCTCGCGGATTATTTGCCTTTCATGGCGTTCACGAAGCCTGAGGCCGTCCCCTGTTGTTTGGAGATTTCGGTTGCCTTGTCTATATTCTTCTGATACTGTTCTTCGGTGATGGGCTGAATCTGCATGCCATCGGTGAGTTTGGTGATGCCCTTCGAGACGTAGCGGTCGCCAACCCTAAGGCCCGAGGTAACGATATAGTTGTTGCCGTCATCTTGGGGATTCACCTTGATCTCGGTATATTTCACCTTGTTGTCCTTGCCCACGACATAAACGAAGATTTTATCCTGCACCTCAGAGCAGGCTTCCTTCGGTACGAGGATGGCATGACTGTCATCAGTCGGGATGATGATGCTGCCGGAGCCGCCACTCTTGAGAAGTTTTTTGGGATTGTTGAAATGGGCAATAACGCTCAAGGCTCCCGTAGAGGGATCCACCACTCCACTCATCTTCACCACGCGGCCGGGATGATTATAGATGGTGCCATCGTTCATCTGCAATTTCACTGCGGGGAAGGAAGCTATGGCTGCCTTCTCGCTTCCGGAGCCCTTGATCATGCTGAGCACGGTCTTTTCGGGGACGGAGAAGAACACTTCAACCACACTGATGTCACTCACGGTGGTCAGCGGCGTGGTGATGGAAGGACTTACCAAGGCACCCACCTTGTAGGGAAGCGAACCGATATAGCCCGTGGCGGGGCTCTTCACGTAGCAGTAGCTCAACATCTCCTTGGCAGAAGCCACTGCTGCCTCAGCCTGACGCACTTGGGCCACAGCACTCTCATAGCTGTTCTGCGAGGTGGACAGCTCATATTGTCCAATGATATGCTTGTCAAACAGTTTCTTGTTGTTCTGCCAAGTCAAGCGCGTGGTGTTGGCCTGTGAGCGGGCTGTGTTGAGTGCAGCCTGTGCCTGTCGCAACTGAGCCTGATAAGTTTCACTATTGATAGTGAAGAGGAGTTGGCCTCTCTGCACGGCCTGCCCCTCCTGCACGCAAACCTTAGTGATGAAACCGGAAACCATGGGGCGTACCTCCACATCGTGGATACCCTTGATCGTTGCGGGATAAGTAGTCTGCAACGACGCGCTACCAGATTCAACTGTCCGCACGGCAAACTGGTTATCGCCAAAGTTCGGCATACCTCCACTCTTGCCTCCACAGGAAACCAGCAAGGGTGCTGCAATGGCAGCGAGCAAAATTGTTTTAATTCTCATACCTATTTATATTATAAAGTGTTATTGATCAAAGCTGAAGTTTACGCAACTTAGAAAGAAAACTAAAAACTCCTTTTCGGTTTTCAGCTGCAAAATTAACGATAATAATTGGAAACTCAACCAATGTATCTGAGTTTTAACAAACATTAGTTGTAATTGGAAGAAGTAAACAGACAGCCGCCGTCAAGCAGCTTGACGGCGGCCATATTGTCCTTTAGCGAAGGAAGACAGGGTGATGGCAGGGCCTAACACAAGCCCATTCCGTGGGCTTTGTCCATCAACAATTTCATCAGCGGTTCCCGCTCGTTGGCTACCTTGTTGTCGAGCACTGCATCCTTGAGGGCCTGCTTGAGCTGCCCCACCTCACGGCTGGGCTTGAGGTGGAACATTTCCATGATCTCATTGCCGTCGATGCAAGGCTGTAGCAGCCGCTTGTAGTCGCGCTGCTTCAGGTCGGCAAGCTTTTCCCTCACGATACGGAAGTTGTCGAGAAACCTCTGCTTGCGCACTTGGTTCTTGCTGGTGATGTCGGCCTCGCAGAGTGTCATCAGGTCGTCGATGTCCTCCCCAGCGTCGTTGAGCAGTCGGCGCACTGCACTATCGGTCACTTCGTCGTCGGCAATGGCGATGGGACGAAGATGAAGCTCTACAAGTTTCTGCACATATTTCATCTTGGCGTCCATGGGCATCTTCATACGGCGAAAGATCTGTGGTATCATCTTGGCGCCTATGAAGTCGTGGTTGTGAAACGTCCATCCCACCACAGGGTCGAAACGCTTGGAACGGGGCTTGCCAATGTCGTGGAAAAGGGCCGCCCAGCGAAGCCACAGCCTGCGCTCGGGGTCGAAGTCGGCGCCCGCCGTGGCGCGGCTCACGTTGTCCACCACCTCCAACGTGTGGTAGAAGTTGTTCTTGTGGGAGCGGCCATTGCGCGTCTCCACCTCATCCATCACGGACAGTTCGGGTAGGATGAGCCGCAGCAGACCACAGCGCTGCAGGTCGACAAACCCTCGGCTGGGAGTCTTGCAGAGCATGATTTTGTTGAGTTCCACCACAATGCGCTCGCCGCTGACAATCTTGATCCTATCGGCATTGCGCGTAAGGGCGTCGAAAGTCTCATCCTCGATATAGAAGTTGAGCTGGGTGGCGAACCTCACACAGCGCATCATGCGCAATGGGTCGTCGGAGAAGGTCACATCGGGATCGAGTGGTGTACGGATGATGCCGTCTTCCAAATCGTAAACGCCATCGAAGGGATCGACGAGTTCCCCAAAAGTTGCTTTGTTCAGGCTCACCGCCAAAGCATTGATGGTGAAGTCGCGGCGGTTTTGGTCGTCCTCCAACGTGCCGTCCTCCACGTGGGGTTTGCGGCTGTCGTGTCTGTAGCTCTCCTTTCTTGCACCGACAAACTCCACTTCCAACCCCTTGTATTTCACCTGTGCTGTTCCGAAATTACGAAACACCGAGAAATGCGCCCGCCTTCCCAGCCGGTCTCTCAAGGCCTCAGCCACACGGATGCCGCTGCCGACAACGACCACGTCGATATCGTTGCTGGGTCGCTCAAGAAACAAGTCTCTTACATAGCCGCCAACAACATAGCATTCACATCCTAACTCGTCCGCCACGTCGCCTATGAGGTGAAAGATATCTTTATCGAGAAGTTGTGCCAATTCGGCATCCGAAAGCATTCGCATGATCTGTATTTTTTCCTTTTGATTTGCAAAGGTAGTGGAAATCGTGAGGAATACAAAATAAAACCGTTTATATTTTTCTTCTCTTTTCCTGTTCGGCCCATGACGAAATCAATTAAAAATCTCCAACATCACCCATCCTTTCCAATATTTTCATTACCTTTGCAGCCATGAGAAAAATTGCAGTTATCATCCTCGCCGCGCTTATGGCCGCCTGCACAACTCCCGCAGGACAAGGCGCCGATACCCTCTTAAGGCAGATCGACTCGCTCTATGCTGCCAAGGCCTATCAGCAGACGCTCGACTCCATCGAGTCGTTCCGGCTCCGCTTCCCCAAGAATGTGGAAGGCCGCAGCCATGCTTTAGAGGTGTGGCAGAAAGCCTCGCTCGACATGACACGCCAACAGGTAGGGCTCACCGACTCTGCTCTGCAAGCCACCGGCCGACAGCTCGAAATGGCCCGTTCACACTATGACCGCAACATGCTCTCGGTGAAGCGCGACTCGCTGCAGGCGCGATACGATGTGCTCTGCGCGCAAGTGAGATATATCCTCATGAAACAGAAAGAATACGCAACCAAACAACACAAGAATGAGAAAGTTACTCCTCGTCATTGACGCCCAGCGCGACTTCCTCGAAGGAAGCCTCAGCGTGGAGGGCGCACCACAGATGATGGACCGGCTGGCCGACTATATTCGTCAGCACGACGGCGACTACCTGCTGAAAGTGTTCACCCAAGACTGGCATCCCTACAATCACTCTTCTTTCCAGACTAACGGTGGCATCTGGCCCGTCCACTGCCTACAGCACAGCGATGGAGCCGGCATCCGATCTTCTCTCGTAGAAGCCGCAGAAGCTACAGCGGGCAAATGCGTCTACCTCACCAAGGGCATCCGCCCGGAAGTAGAGGAATACTCCATATTCGACAACCAGGAGTCGGCCGACCGCCTTCGTCGGCTTGTGGCCGACGAAAACATAGAGCAAATCGACATCTGTGGTGTTGCCCGGGAATATTGTGTCAAGGAAAGTCTCTTAGGTGCCATCAAGCTATTCGGTGCGGGCAGTGTCCACCTTCTCGACCGGTTCGTCGCCGCCATCAGCGACGAGCATGCTTTGGACCAGATTGTCCGAGAATACACGATTACTGTGGAATGAGCTGCCATTGAACCAAGGAATAGCCAAAATTTCACGATAAACAAACAAGGCCGGCCTTCTCGCGAAGAACCGACCTTGAGCTTTTGTCGGAACCGTCTGACAAAAGAGAAGATATAAAAGGAAGTTTCTTTGAGAAATATATGACAGGCCTGTCCTAAGTGGTTCCGATTCCTAAATAACAGGCCCAATTCTCGTTATACTCATTTAGTCAGAATTGGCGACATTTTTCGCCCTGGCTACGCTACCTTTTTTCTAAGGAGCTTTGGATTTTCATCCGAATGCAAAGTTAAATCATTTTGACAAAACTACCAAATTTTTCTTCAACTTTTTGTCAACTAATTACATAAAAACTTATTTACAAGGATTTGTGTCCAGCCAGATGGCGTTTACGAAGTTGCCGCTTACAA
>Ga0256405_10003194_pt1 | contig 34712 bp, 35 predicted proteins | sample RumenRJG_02DNA_FD_189096 | JGI IMG/M metagenome (GOLD analysis project Ga0256405, IMG submission 189096) | Bovine rumen microbial communities from Lethbridge, Alberta, Canada - RJG_02 | ecosystem: Host-associated > Mammals > Digestive system > Stomach > Rumen | place: Canada: Alberta...
CGATCACAATGGTAGCCTGCGGTTCCGCATGGCACGTCGGAATGGCTTGCCAGTATGTCATAGAAGACCTTACAAGGATTCCCGTGCGCGTAGAGCTTGCAAGCGAATTCAGATACCGCAGACCTATCCTCGATTCGAAGCAGCTTGTAATAGTTATCTCGCAGTCCGGTGAAACAGCAGACACCCTTGAAGCCCTTCGTCTTGCAAAGCGCAGTAACATCAAGACATTGGCAATCGTCAATGTCGTTGGTTCGTCTATCGCACGAGAAGCCGATAATGTGTTCTATACTCTCGCGGGACCGGAGATCGCAGTTGCGACCACAAAGGCATACAGCGCCCAGCTTGCAGCGGGTTATTCACTGGCAGTGCAGTTCGGTAAGGTTCGCGGAACAATAACCGAAGAAGAATACAGCAAGTACATAGAGGAATTGCAGTCAATTCCTACAAAGATCGCAAAGATTCTCGAAGACAAAGAACGTCTGCAGTGGTTCGCATCAAAATTTGCACATATACATGACGCTTTCTTCATCGGACGCGGCATTGACTACGCAGTCGGACTTGAAGGCAGTCTCAAGATGAAGGAGATCAGCTATATCCACTCCGAGGCATACGCTGCCGGCGAACTTAAGCACGGCACGATCAGCCTTATCGAAAACAACACACTTGTAATCGGCATCCTCACCCAGAACGAGCTGTATGAGAAGACAGTGAGCAACATGGTTGAGTGCAAAGCCCGAGGCGCCTACCTTATGGGACTTGCATCTTACGGCAAGTATGAAGTCGAAGACCAGTGCAACTTCGTGACCTACGTTCCTACGATCGACCCGCACTTCGCAGCAAGCCTTGCTGTCGTTCCTCTCCAGCTGCTCGGATATTACATCTCCGTTGCAAGAGGACTTGACGTTGACAAGCCGAGGAACCTTGCAAAGAGTGTTACAGTAGAATAACCAAAAAAACACCCCGTCCGGCATTGCATTAAGCATACCGGACGGGGCATTGTTATTATACTGGATTTATCATTCTCAGATACATCTCAGCCATAGCTTCGGCGATGACAGCTTTGCTTTTCTCTTCATTGTCCGTGTAAAGGATCACCTTTTTCGGCATTCCTTTTCTTGGTTCAGATGCATCTTCCCTTTGCTGCGGAACGATTTTCCCGCAGCAGGGTTCCTCTATATGTATATTCATCGCATTGTCCTCCAACAAATGATATTGTCGTTGAAAGACTTTTATGCAGATACTTATCGTCTTTATTGATATTTTATGTTTATTTTCCCCGCTTGAATGATGAAACGCGGAGATCAATAATTAATTTGATACTTAAATTATGATATAGCTTTGGATAGTTTTAATCTGAGATTCGGGAGATGACATAAATTCCCGATTTCTCCTTGTTTGTTACTCTATAATCAAGACCGTTCTCTGCGAAAATTTCGTTCAGCTTGCCTTCTTGGTACATCACAGCCCCACGATGCCATTTCTTTCCGGTGAGTCTCGTCAGCAGATCATCAAACTTTTTGCAGAACTCGATGTACTCTTCTTTACCGAGTTCTTTGCCCTCGAGCGACTCGAGATAGTTTATGAGCTCATTTCGCTTGGCCTGCTTCGTCTCTTTGAGAATGTCCTGACACTCTCCGAGAGTATGACCAAACAGCTCAGCCTGATGCGCCAACAGCGATTGTTCGCCGTATTTGCTCACTTCGTACAGGACATGACGAAGGTACTGCTGCATATTCAAGAGCTTTCTGCGCGCTAAACTGTTGTAGAAAAGCTTGCCGTTCCTGCTGTAAATGCGCCCCGCTTTGATCTCCTCAGCGAGTTCATCGTTTCGGCTGTTCACTTCCGCGTCACTGGCTTCAACGAGCTCCTTCATTCTTCGAAGAGGTTCATCGACGCGCTTGACGATAAGTTCTTTGACCTTGTCGATACCGAGGTTGTGGAAAAAGATATTGAATCTGTCATTTCCCCTCTTACGGCCGACAAACTGGACTGCCTGCACAGGATCCCAGACATCGACAACAACATTCTTGAGCTCTCTGTCGTTTACGTTTGTGCCGACATCGAGAATGGGAGTCGTTATGAGGACACGGCAGTTGAACCTTTCGTCAAGCGATATGTTTTGCTTCTCCTCAAGGGCGCTGTCCGTCATCTTGTAACCCGCGGTTTCGCGATAGACGATTTCCGCGCCTTGGATTTCAGCTTTGAGCTTTTCGGCAAGCTCTTTGCTGGCGACGAGGATCAGCCACTTTGATTCCGAAGAATTGATTTTCTGAACCAGGTCTTCGTATTCATCAAAGTAAACTAAATCCGCGTTGAGCTTCAGAGGTGCGCTGATGAAGACCTTGTCATAGCGGACATCCGGGTATTCCTTGGTGTAACATTCGTAGCCGTCGAGAACTTTCGGCTTGCCTGTATAAGGAATTTCCTCTGTGATCGGCTCGAAACAATCCCAGTCAGTCGCCGTCATTAAAATGACAATGGAATTGAGGAACTGCTTGAAAAAGCCTTTCAGGAAGTAATCCGGCTGTGATGAGAACAGCGCGTCCGATGTCAGCCAGTGGCATTCATCGAGATAAACAACTACCTTGTTTTTACCGTTGAAAACGTCCGGTCTATAATCGCCACCATTGCTGTACGTTAGCGACAATGACTGATACGACTCGAAGTACACGAACCCACTGATATCTTTAATCGGATCAAGATACTCCGGCGGGTAGTCATCATACTCGCTGCCGAGCTTCTTTGCTACGCTTAACTTCGTCTGCCTCATCAGCTGTTCGCGGGACGCGACGTACAGTACTTTGATCTGTTCACGCTTGTAATAATCAAGCGCGTCAAGGAAAGACTTCGTCTTACCGCAGCCGCAGCGGACATTCTCGAAGATTACATCGCCGGGAACCCATCTTTGGTATTCCGTTCCGATGACATCTGCGAAGTGCTTATCGTTCGGCACGACTGTTGTTTGTGTAGCAAACAAGTCATGTCGTTCGAACTGCACTTTCGGATCGACATCGTACGGATTTGCGATCGGTGCCAGAACCATCTTGGACCTGTTCGGCTTCGGGAGGTCGACTTGAAGTTCAACGCCGCAGCCTTCTTTTCGCAGAAACGCGTGCGTACTCTCGATGAGCTCCTTGGGTGGGGACTTACTGTTCTTTTTAGGCATGATAAATGCCTCCTTTCATTTGATGTCCGAATCCGGGCAATTTCTCACCCATCATCGGATTTATATAATCACCGCGGTGCGGTAATTAGCTGAAATCCGGCATACCGAGCCTGAACGACGGTCTTTCATCATCGTCCAGCTCATCATCGGAATCTCCGAAAATGTCGAATGCCGTATATTCCTCCGACATCATTGCTGTTATGGATATGATGTCATTCATCGACGCAAATGGGCTTATCCGGTTGGCTGGATTTGAATCCGGTTCCAGAATATCGACCCACGAGTCGCAGATGATGCTGTCATTTTCGCCGGTTTTTTTGAGGTACATGGTTTCCTGCAGCGCATATCCTCCGCTGTCTTCCAAAATCAGAGTTAACGCGCTGCCGACCTCGCATTCCGACAAGTCGAGACTTCCGAGTTTGTAAGTCTTACGCAGCTGGCGCTCGAAGAAACTAGCCGCACTGTACTGAATTTTCGCAGTCCTGAACAGTACGCGCCCGGTGTACGAAAGCTTTTGCATAGGGAGATAGTCGCTCTTGTCCACGCGATTGATTCTAACGGTGAACAGCTGATATCCTTCCGGAGAATGGTTTTTCTCGTAATCGTCCACTATCATCTCCAGCTCGTCGCCAATATTGAGTCCTTCTTCTGCCGCGAGTGCCTTGAGCCGGTCAAATGTGCTGGCTTTCATTCGGATCGCACAGGGCTTCATTGCTTCTGCTTCTGATTTGATGTTTTCCATACGTTCCTCCTGTCGCTGTCTGCATATCGATGAAACTTCATAACCTGTAAACATTATAACACGTAATTCGAGCAATGTCAACACTTTTTTCGAAAAAAATTAAAAAAATTTGTTTTTTATACCATTATAATATATAAAAGAGCGCTTCCTGTTTTCGCAGGAAGCGCTGTCTTTTATGGGGTCAGATCATCGTTCTTCTCCGCCCACTTCGCCGAATACTCCTTGAACTCCCTTTCCCACAGCTCCATAGAAGGGTATCTGCTCTCCATATTCACCCATGTAATGCCGAGCTGTTTTGAGACTCCGACACTGGGACCAAGCTCGGATTTGGTGATGCCTTTATCGGCAAGGTAGTCTTCAAGTATCCGCCGGTGAAGCAATTTGAAAAAGTGCCAGCCACAGTAACAGGACGTCCGGTTCTCATTAACGGAAGCCAAATATCGCCGGAGTTGACTGACATCTATCGTCTCGAAATCGAATTTTCCTCTCTCTATGCGGGATACAGAGGATTTGTGGATACCGGACTTTCTTGCAACCTCTGCTGCGGTCATGTTATGAGAAAGGCGCAAAGCGGTCAAAGCCTGTCCGAGTTCCTCGGAGGTGGTAATACATCTGAAATCCCACTTTCTGCTCAAAAGCGCAGTTTTATCGGCTTCGACTCTGCAAGTTGGTACAGCACAGGATTCCGTAGTACAATGACTGTAGTATCGGTAATGCTCGCCGCGAGTTTCGCAAGGGTATTTCCCGTGCAGTTTGCAACCAGCATCACATCGGTCATATTCTTCGGACCTATGGGCTCCGCGCCGGCGATCGTGTGTATAATGTCCCGTCCGCAAAGCTCCGCGAGCCTCTTGCGGTGGTCTTCCGCATTCCCGAATCTTGTATCTGTATCATAAGCGTTGAACGACATTATCGGCACGACTTCGCAGCCGAGTTCCAGAAGCCGTTCAAGCGCACGGAAGCATTCAGCGAATGTGCAGAAAGAACCGCACATGGCAAAACCGACTCTGACTCCTTTAAGCTCCTCCATTTTCAATGCTCCTTTCCGTAAGAATAGTCTCGATCGTTTTGGCGATGATGTTTCCGGCAGTCCGGGGTGCAGTCTTTCCGGGAAGTCCGCCCGCGGGTATCACGCGGAACTGCGGTTCCCCGCCGGTACACGGTACAGATGCAAGCTCGATGAGGGCTGCGTCCGGGCGCACCGCGGCTGCGGCGGGACCGGAGAGTATCGGCGCGGGAACGGTATTGAGAATGACATCTGCGGTTCCGAGCGCTGCGGAAAATGCAGACGCGTCCGTGATATCCACCGGCTTGTAAGAGCAGGCTTCTGCCCATGCAAGATCGGCTTTTTTCCGGGCGGCAACAGTCACATCTGCACCGAGGGCGGCGAAACAGCGGGCAGTAAGCTTTGCTATCCTTCCGAAGCCGAGGACGAGCGCGGAAGACCCGCGGACAGTTCCCGGAAGCTCGTTTACGGCAATGCCGACTGCGCCCTCCGCGGTTGCCTGCGCATTGAGCACTGCGAGTTCTTCCCGTTCCAGATAATCATAAAGTGAGAAGCGGTGTTCCGCGCAGACACTTTTGAGCATTTCGGGCGCACGGCCTGCAAAAACGGCTGCGCCGGTACCGAGCATTTCCGCGATGATGCCGCAGTCCGCGCTGTTCCCGCTGGACATTAGCTTTATCTCTCCGTTTCCGGCAACAACAGGCAGGACAGCGATATCGTACTTTGCGCCGGGGGCGTGGGAGGGAAGTCCGCACCCGCTCTCACCGAATCCGTACAGAAAGCACCCATACCGCTCCGACAAAGCTTTTGCGGCATATATCATACGCGCATCTCCACCTATAAAAACGATGTTTATGTTCATTTGTATTTCCTCCGTTCAGCGGGAAGAGATCCCCGCTGAGATATAATATGATTTCCGGCGGGATTTGGTGAGACGGCGCGGAAAAAAGGCGACGCCGGTATGCCTGTGTCTTTGGCGGTTGACACCGGCGCAGAAAAATGATATAATGAGGTAAAATGTGATTGTTGATTTGTGCTTCCGATGCCGATAAGATCACGGGAAGCAGAATATTGAAGAAAAGAGGTTATTGCTATGAGCAGTACAGGTGATCTGTTTGAAATGATAGACCGCAGCGGCGCGGGATTTCTGGAAAAGATAGATGATCTGAAACTTGGCAATGCAAACAGCCTTCTGTCAAGCTACATTTACGAGAAAATGGACAAGTACGACATTACTCCGCGCGATATCGTGACGAAAACCAATATCAGCCAGTCCCATGTTTATCAGATAATCTCGGGAAAGAGAGGCGCGGGACGCGATAAGCTCATAGAACTTGCACTCGCGCTCGGGCTCGATCTCGATGAGACACAGCTGCTCCTTACTCTCGGTCAGAGCGGCACACTTTATCCGAAAGTAAGACGCGATGCGGCAATTATCTGCTGCATAAAAGAGCACATGGATCTGTATGAAACCAATGAGTGCCTGAAAAAAATAAACGAAAATGAACTTTGATGAGGAATTCCGGAAAACATACCGGAATGAATTCAGTCTCCCGGAAAAGCTTGCGGGAACATACAGCATCGTTTCCTGTCTGAAATACTCAGATGAACGGCAGATCTACGTTCTCAGTGATCGGGACGGGAAAAAGTTCGTCCTTAAAACCGGGAACGGCGATAATTCGCCGCGCCTTGAAAACGAGTACCGCATCGCCTCGCTCATCGGCAGGTCGCAGGATCACGAAGGTGTTCCGAAGCCTGTTCTTCTGTTGCACGACGATTCCTGCACCTAACCGTGAAAGTGAGCAATATCGTATTTTCGGAAAAGCCGATTGTTGATTAGGGTCTGTTCTATACCTTCTGCCTTTGGCGGTTGGGGCTCTGCTTCGGCTGCTCTATATGCGCGCATCGTGCGCGCTTTTGGCAGCCTACTCACGGCGTCCTGCCGTGACCCCCACCCCGCAATCCCCCTTTAAAAAAGTGGTCTTGACCCCCTAAACTGATGCAGTATTTCAGAGCGCACAGCTATGGGCGGCTGCCGACTGAAACGCAGTGGGGTTGGCAAAGACTTCGTGCGGAAATGGCAGAGTAAAGCTAACCGAGGAGCCGCACCCGCCGATAGAAGAGTGTAGCTGCGCATTTCGCAGCGGTGCGTCCGCCGCCTCGGTTAGTTATTCTCTGCTATTTCGCACAAAGTCTCTGCAAAAATCAAGAATAGAGCCGTTGCAAAATTCAAAAAAATCTCTTGACAAACAGGAAAGAATGTGTTAAAATGAATAAGCCGCATGCGAAATGGGCTTTTTTAAGTCTGTCACAGAGGTGACGGCGCCCGATGCAGCGAGATCGTGAAACGAGGTAATAAAATGTACGCAATCATTGAAACAGGCGGAAAACAGTATCAGGTAAAAGAGGGCGATGAGATCTTCGTAGAGAAGCTCGGCATCGACGAGGGCGAAGTTACATTCGATAAAGTCCTCCTTATCGGCAGCGATGCAGGTATCACAGCAGGTGCTCCCTATGTGTCCGGCGCAGCTGTAAAGGCTACCCTCATCAAGAACGGCAAGGGCAAGAAGATAAGCGTCTTCACCTATAAGCCCAAGAAGGGCGAGAAAGTGGCTAAGGGTCACAGACAGCCGTACAGCAAGGTAAAGATCGATTCTATCAACGCATAACCGATATGATCGAAGCAGAGTTTTTGAGCTACGGCGGTTCTCTTGTGGGATTTTCGGTTTCCGGTCATGCCGATGCGGGCGTCTTCGGGCGCGATATAGTGTGCGCAGCCGTTTCTTCGGCTGTGATGCTCACCGCAAACACCATAACCGATTACCTCTTCTGCAAGGCGGACGTAAAGGACCAGGGCAACAGGATAATGCTCGTCCTTAAAGACCCCGATTCCGCTATGGCTATCGCGGCGAAGCAGATGATAGCTTCGTTCCATAACCATCTGCACATATTGGCTAAAGACAGTAAGGGAAAGATAAATGTAAGCGTGCGGGAAATGCGTTCCCGCAGGTGACAGCTCGGAAAGGAAGATCATTATGTTAATAATCAGTATGCAGTACTTCGCTCATAAAAAAGGTATGGGCTCCACAAAGAACGGCCGTGATTCCAACGCTCAGCGTCTCGGCGCAAAGAGAGCTGACGGTCAGTACGTTCTCGCCGGCAATATCCTCTACAGACAGAGAGGAACACATATCCACCCCGGCAAGAATGTCGGCAGAGGTTCCGATGATACACTCTTCGCCAAGATCGACGGTCAGGTTAAGTATGAGCGTCTCGGCAAGGACCGCAAGCAGGTAAGTGTTTACCCCGCTGAATAATCAGAACAGTTCAGAAAAGGACGGGAGAAATTCCGTCCTTCTTTTGTATAAGTTAATGTATCCTCAATAACTGCCTTTTCGCGGTTGATGAGCAGACATTAAGTCACTTTGTGAAAGGAACGGGTATGTACACATCTTTCGGGAAGGCAAATGACCGGTTCGGGTTCAGTACCGGCGGCACTTTCAGCTGTGCGTTCAGAAACGACAGGCTTGCCGTTATCGCAGGTGTGCTGGTGATCGCGCTTATTGTGATCGCTGCCGTATCCGATATCGTGTGGCTCGTTCAGAATACGGCGAATGCAGGCGCACAGGCTTCAAACGGTATGTATGATATGATCTACAATATGAATACCGACGGAGCCAAAGACCCGAAACTTACTGTATGGGGCGGAGCGATAAATACCGGGTTCGCGATAGTTATACTTTTGGTCATTGGCATTACCGGCTTTTTCGTGCTTATAGCCTTCGTTGTTGTGCTTATATTCCTGCACAGGGGGAAGCTGTACAAGTTCACCGCGAACGACGAGACTTTCATTGTCACCTATCCCGCAAAGGAGCGCACGACCGTTGAGTTCAGATATGATGATATAATCGGTCTTACATGGGAAAAGCGGAAGTTCCCGCTTGCTCCGGAATGTCTCGATATAACCGTAAAGACGAAGATAGGCGACTTCGACTACCGCGTGATACTGACGAAGATCGGGCGCGTGAACGGCATTACCGAGACCCCGTTCAACTACATTCGAGAGAAGATCGGGCTTGCGCCGAAGGACGAGACCGAACTCATAAGCAGGGGAGTGAGATAACAGATGTTTGTAGATATAGTTAAAATTTCGATCAAGGCGGGAGACGGCGGAAACGGCGCTGTCTCCTTCCACCGCGAGAAGTATGTCGCAGCGGGAGGACCAGACGGCGGAAACGGCGGAAAGGGCGGAGATATCGTATTCCAGGCGGACGACAGTCTCTCCACTCTCATAGATTTCAGATACAAGAAAAAGTACACCGCGCAGAACGGCGCGCCCGGCGGTTCAAGGCGCAGCTCCGGAAAATCCGCGCCGGATACCGTCATAAAAGTCCCCCGCGGCACGATAATCAAGGACAGCGAAACGGGACGCATACTCGCGGACATTTCCGATGACGAGCCTGTGGTAGTCGCAAAAGGCGGCAAGGGCGGCAAGGGCAATATGAATTTCGCGACGCCTACCCGCCAGATACCGCGTTTTGCAAAGCCAGGATATCCCGGCGAGCAGTTTGATGTCACGCTGGAGCTGAAGCTTCTGGCGGACGTAGGGCTTGTGGGATTCCCGAATGTGGGCAAGTCCAGTCTTATCAGCGTTGTGAGCGCGGCAAAGCCGGAGATCGCAAACTACCACTTCACCACCATAACTCCGGTTCTCGGCGTGGTAAAGTACGATGAGAAGTCGTTCGTAATGGCGGATATACCCGGTCTTATCGAGGGGGCAAGCGAGGGCGTGGGGCTTGGTCACGCGTTCCTGCGTCATGTCGAGCGATGCCGGCTGATCGTGCATGTTGTCGATGTTTCCGGCAGTGAGGGACGCGACCCGAAGGACGATTTCGAGAAGATAAACCTTGAACTTGCGAACTTCTCCTCCGAGCTTTCGGAGCGTCCGCAGATAGTTGCCGCGAACAAGTCCGATATTGCCACAGAGGAACAGATAGAGGATCTCCGCGCATTCATAGCGGAGAAAGGCTTGCCTTTCTTCGTTATCTCTGCGGCTTCCGCACAGGGAACGAAAGAACTTGTCTCGGCGATCGCAGGCGAGCTTGAAAAGCTTCCGCCGATAGTGCGGTATGAAGCCAAACCGCTCACTCTTGAAGAGCTTGAAAAGCAGGCTGCCGAGAAGCGCTCCTTCACCGTAAAGAAAGAGGACGCGCATTTCTACTCGGTTGACGCGGAATGGCTCGCGCCCATACTCTCCACCGTGAATATGGACGACTACGAAAGTCTGCAATACTTCCAGCGCGTTCTGCGTTACAGCGGTATAATCGACGCTCTGAAAGAAGCGGGTGTTGAGGAAGAGGACACAGTCTCTATCTTCGACTTTGAATTCAGCTTTGTCAACTGACCCGGGCGCTCAAGACCCGGGCGCTGCCCGGACCCGCCAGCCCCCTTTAAAAAAGGGGGCTGGACCCCCTAAACCGATCCCGTAAAACGGAACTTTGGCAGATTCTTCTTAATTCAATACGCGAAGCGCAGCCGTGGGCGGCGGCTCGAATAAATAAGGTTATGGGTCCAGCGTCACGCTGGCGCGATCCAGCTGCGTAAGCTGGCGCCGTCCGCGTAGGACAAGCGCGTCAGCGCAGACTGCTGGCGCCGTCCGCGTAGGACAAGCGCGTCAGCGCTGACGCGCAGACGGAGATATCACAAATGGAAATAATGACAAAAACAGAAGCAAAGCGATTGAGCCCCGGACTTCTCGCTTTCTACGGCGACAGCGTTTATGAGATACTCGTAAGGAGAAAAGTCGTCTCCGAGGGAGACAGACCCTCGGCGGAGCTGCATAATGCGTCAATAAAAATGGCGCGTGCGTCTTATCAGGCGGCGGCATTTGAGAAGCTGCTGCCGATGCTCACAGAGGAAGAAGCCGATATACTGCGAAGAGGACGGAACTCCACCGGTCTGTCCGCCCCAAAGTCCAGCAATTCCGCGGAATACCACAAGGCTACCGCCGTAGAGGCGCTGTTCGGCTACCTCTCCCTTATCGGGGAAAATGAGCGGCTCGAAGAGCTTTTCCGGGCAATTACAGACGATCCGAAAGGAAAGACAGAATGAAGATGATCCGCAGGATAACGGCAGCGGCAATAGTCATGTTTATCACCGTGCAGTGCGTGTTCGCGCTCCCCGCAGAGGCGATAAACGTCACCGACTATATGTACAACCGCAAGTACACCCTTGTCACCAACCTGCTCCGCGATGACAGCGAGACACTTGCGGCTATAAAAGAACTCGGGCGCACTGTCGCGTTTATGTCCGTGTCCGACGGGAAATGCAGGGCAAAAGTGTTCGCGGCGCAGTCCGAAACTTTAAGCACCGCCCTGTACTCCGCATTCACGCGGGCTAAGGCTTCCGGCATCACGCCGAAATGGTTCAAGCTCGATGTCGTCGTCTCCGAGGAAGATGTCACCTACGCAAAGTTCCGCGCCGATAACTCCGGCAAGTACATAGGCTCAATGAGAAGCGGGATAGCTTTCGACAAGAAGTACGTCGCCGCACTCCTCGAAGCCCAGATAAACAGCGCGGGTATGATAGATTACGAAAAAACCGGAAAGATCGACTTCACCAAGGTGAATGAAGCGCTCAAAGAGTCCGGTATGACCGCGCTCAGAACCGTTCCGGAGAAGTTCACCCTGTTCAGAACACAGGGCTATTTCGCTGAAAATACCGCCTACGCAATGAAGCTCGAAAACGGTACTTTCGCCACCACCGGAAGACGTATTCTCCCCGCCGACAGAAGCACAGCCGAACTGCTCGCGCAGAAAAGCTCCGGCTATCTGAGTTCGGTCTGCAGAGATGACGGGAAATTCGTTTACGGCTATTATCCTATTGACAACGAGGTCATTGCGGGGTATAATATGTTAAGGCACGCCGGTACAGTCTGGAATCTCATAATGCAGTACGAGATGTGCGGCGATGAGAGCCTCGTTCCCGTTATCGAGCGTTCGCTGGACTTCCTCGGGAAGCATATCTCTTACAAGGACACCAAGACCGCGTTCCTCGATGACGGAACTGCCCTCAATATCGGCGGGAACGGACTTGCGATACTCGCATATTCCACATATTCCGAGGTGTTCTGCACAAACAAGTACAATGCGCTTATAAGAGCCCTCGCCTGCGGTATCGTCTATATGCAGAAGAGTGACGGAAGCTTCATTCACACGCTGAACCGAAACACATTCGGGACCGCAGAGGATTACGTCATCATCTACTATGACGGTGAAGCGGCATACGGACTTGCAAAAGCATACGGTGTGCTGGGAGATGCGCGGTTCCTTAAAAGCGCGAAGAAGGCTGCCGATTACTTCATAAAGAACCACTATGAAGCGGAGCACAGCCACTGGATCTCCTACACGTTCAATGAGCTTACCAAGTACGCGCCGGAGGAGAAGTATTTCGAGTTCGGTCTGCGCAACGTCAACGAGGACGATTTCAGCAGTACCGTGCATAATACCCGCGCCGGCATCAATTCCGCGTCGGAAACGGTGAACGCGGCATTCGAGATGTACGACAGGCTGATATCGGGCAGGAAGAAATGCGCGTATCTCGATGAGTTCAACGCAAAACAGCTCCTGCGTGCAGTCATAAGGCGCGCGGAATACGGGCTGAACTACTTTATGTTCCCGGAGTACGCGATGTATATGAAAGCGCCGGAGACTGTGGTTTACGGGTTCGCGGTGCGCGAGGACGACTTCCGCACAAGGATAGATGATACCCAGCATTTCATGGACGGGTATTATATGTTCTGGAAGAATTACGATATTATAGAGCAATATAAAGAGATACTGCTCTGAAATAAAGGCTGAAAGCTAAAACCAAAATGCAAAAAGGAAAACAGAAAACGGAGGATATTTTTTATGTCAGGACATTCCAAATGGAGCACGATCAAGAGAAAGAAAGGCGAGAAGGACGGCGCAAGAGCCAAGGTATTCACGAAGATAAGCCGTGAGATCATCGTTGCGGTACGTGAGGGAGGCGGTGACCCGTCAAGCAACTCGAAGCTTGCACAGCTCGTTCAGAAAGCAAAGTCCAACAATATTCCGAATGACAACATAGACCGTCTTATCAAGAAGGCGAGCGGTGACGGCGAAAAGACGAACTACGAAGAGTGCGTTTATGAGGGATACGGTCCCAACGGCGTAGCGGTAATTGTGGAATGCCTTACCGACAACAGGAACCGCACCGCGGGTGAAGTGCGCCATTACTTTGACAAGTTCGGCGGCAATCTCGGCACTTCCGGCTGTGTATCGTTCATGTTCTCGACAAAGGGCATCGTTGTGCTCGACAACGAGGACGAGGATATTGATGAGGATAAGGCAATGGAGGATATACTTGAAGCCGGCGGTGATGATTTCACTTTCGAGGACGGCTGTGTCGAGATAACCACTGACCCGAATACCGTGACCGAAGTGGGCAAGGCTCTCGAAGACAAGGGCTATAAGGTGCTTTCCGCCGAGCCCGCAAAGATACCGTCCACTTACACGACACTTACTGACGAAGATCATATCAAGAAAATGGGTCTGCTCCTCGATGCTCTTGATGATAACGACGACGTCCAGAACGTTTGGCATAACTGGGAAGAAGCAGATAATTGAGAGATTTGAGAGAGAATTGAGAGACTTTTGAGATTTGGGAGAGGGGGCGCCGCTCCCCGCTCCAATCCCATTAAGAAGTTTTCCTAAACCGTATCAACAGACAAGTTGCGGCTAATCGGTTTGTACTATTATAGTGTAATAGCGAATAACATGAAAACCCTGTATCACCAGGCACAGCCGGGGGTTTTCCGATTACAACAAGGCTCTGAACCGCTTTCAACGCGATTCAGAGCTTTTACATTTTCCGTGAATAAAATTCATTACCCTTTTTTGCATACCAGTGTTACGCGCATATCGCCGCCGCTTATTTCTGCGTACACATCACCGTTCATCTTTGCCATAAGACTGCGGCAGACAGACAGACCGAGACCGCTGCCTTTCTGCGCACCAACGTTGGAACCGCGCCAGAAGCTGTCGAATATATGGGCAAGCTCATTCTCCGGCAGTGTACAGCCGCTGTTCGTCACACTTATAAGACGGCAGTCCTCCTCGTCCGAAAAGCCGATACGGATATAATGACCGTCACCGTATTTTATCGCATTTTCAATGATGTTCTGCAATACTTCCGCAAGCCTGTCGGGATCGCCGCTTAAAATGCAGTCGGAGCAGTTATCCACAGTAAATTCCGTTCCCGAAAGCTTCTCCGCATAATATGTCTTTATCCTGTCTATGACCGAGGAAACATAAAACTCGCCGTTCTTCACGTCGAACCGGATAATATCCTCTCGGTTCGCGTGCATTATTTCGTTCACCAGCTTCTCCACATCGTCGGCATTTTTCGCGATCAGACCGGCTGTTTCGCGCTGCTTTTCGGTTTCCGGATACAGCCCGCGTTCGAGAGCCTTCGCGGAAAGCTTTATTGCGGAAAGAGGCGTCTTTATGTCGTGCGACAGAGACATGAGCATCGTCTTTTTTTCTTTTTGCAGCTCCAGCTCCGACTGCTTCGACTGTTCAAGCTTCTCGCGGAGCATATCGAGTCCCCATATAAACCTGCCGAAATACCGGCTCCTGCTTTCTTTCAGCGGTACGGCAAGTCCGCCTTTCGCCAGCTCAAAGGGCAGTTCGCTTATTCTGCTGAACGGCTTTATCACCGTCTGTCGCAGCCATAGCAGCAGACCGAGAACGAACACTGCAAAAAACGCAGCAGTCACGTTCAGAGAGAGCCTGCTGTCGGAGCTCGGATCTTCGGAGTATTCTATCCTGTACAGTTTTCCGTTTATCTCGCGGATAACATACTCGTTGGGTGAATCGTAGAAGCCGTTATCGCCGGTCTGCGGATATATCCCGGTTATAGTTCTGTACAAAGCTGTATCGGGAATTTCCCCGGTATCGGTCATGACCCGCACAATACGGTTGATCTCGATATTGTGCAGCCGGACATCGCTTTCCTTGTTTTCGGGAATGGCGTTGATGATGACAAATACCGCTGTTATCATCACCGCCGCAAGAACGATGAGCCTGTCAAATCTTTTCATATCAGCCCTCCCAGCGGTAGCCCTTTCCCCATACTGTGATTATATGGACAGGATTTTTCGGATCGTTCTCTGTCTTTTCGCGCAGCCACTTTATATGTACGGTAAGCGTCTGCTGTTCGGACTCACTGTCCATTCCCCACACCGCATTGAACAGGCGGTCTTTGGTGAGCGTCTGTCCCTTGTTCTCGATAAGAAGTTTCAGCAGCTCAAATTCCTTCGCCGTGATATCAATACTCCTCCCGTTTTTCGTAACCGTCCCCGCGGCAAGGTCAAGGGTTATATCCCCGTCAGTCAGCTTGTCCTCCGCGAACCTGCGTTTAAAGATGCCCTTTATCTTTGCAAGCAGAATGTCAATGTCATAAGGCTTTTCGATATAATCGTCAGCACCGAGGATAAGCCCGTTCAGCTTGTCCTCCTTGCTTACTCTTGCAGTGAGAATTATTATCGGGGTATTGCCGCTTCTGCGGATAGCCTCACAAACTGCAAAACCGTCCATTCCCGGCAGGTTTATGTCAAGCAGAACAAGCCTTGCCCCGTACTTTTCATACAGAGACAAGGCTTTCTCACCGTTTTCCGCAGTGCTGACGGTGTACCCGTCGGCACGCAGAAAATCGGTAAGGAGCTGCAGCAATTCTTTGTTGTCTTCGACTATAAGTATATCCACGTCACCAACCCATTTCCATAAGCCAGTTATTAAGTCCGCGTTCGCGGTCACGAAGCGTATCTTCTTTCTTTAAATTATACTCTCCTTTTATGTTCCCGTCAACTATAAACAAAACCCGTGTGCATTTTGCGGCAACTTTCGAGTCGTGGGTGACAAGCATGATCGTGGTGCCGTCCTCATTGAGCTTTGCAAGCTCCTCCATTACTTCCTCCGAGGAACTGCGGTTGAGCGCTCCGGTAGGCTCATCGGCAAATATCATCTTCGGTGAGTTTATCATGCTCCTGCAAATGCAGGCGCGCTGTAACTGTCCGCCGGATACTTCGTTTATGTCGTTATCCGCGATATCCTGTATGCCAAGCTTCCGCAGAAGATCACGCCCGCGCTGTGCGGTCTCGGAGCGCTTCTCTTTTCGCTTGTCGCTCTTGCAGGCAGGAAGTATCACGTTATCGAGTACTGTCAGATTTTTCAGCATATACATCTGCTGGAATATGAACCCCATGTCATCAAGGCGCAGCTTCGCAAGCTCGTCATCTTTCAGCGCGGATATATCGCTGCCGCAGAATTTCACTGTTCCCGCAGTCATTCTGTCCATTCCCGATACGGTATAGAGCAGCGTTGATTTTCCGGAGCCGGACGGTCCCATTACCGCCACCATTTCTCCCTCCTCGACAGTGAAATCCACATTCCGGAGAACGTTGTTCTGGCGCTTGTTCACTATGTAGGTCTTGCAGAGGTCTTTAACTTCAAGTATCTTTTCCATTTCTTTCTCCTTATTCTATATCAGCCGTGTCGGACGATCTTATGGTTTTCGTGTAAAGCGATGTGATGAATGCCGCAAGTATCGTTACAGCGAGAATGACAAGCGGGTAAATACCGAATATCTCGACAGGTCTTATCTCATAACCGACCCCGTTTACCGCGCCCATTATCCCCATTATCGGGTCAATGGTGAGTTTGGTGAGCGGTATGCAGAGCGCAGCCGCGATCACAGACGATATTACCGCGACTGTCGCAAACCGTGCGGTGTGATGAGCTATGACCGCGCCGCTGCCAAATCCCACAGCTTTCATAAGCGCTATTTCCGCTTTCTCGCGGGAGATGAACGAGCGCTCCATAAGCACGGCTATGAGTATCACGATCACAAGCGTAACAGCAAGTATCATGTTTTTGACTGCCGCAATAGTATCTGCCGCTCCGGTAGAGTCGTTGACAAATTCCGCTGCATTGAACACATCATCGGTGTCGTATATCTCCTTGATCTTTTCTTTTCGGCGTTCGATCTCCGCTTCATCGGGATCATCGTCGAAATCTATCTGGAACGAATATACGTTTGAAAGCGACAGCCCGTTCGTATCAAAGCTCTCGTGCAGCCGCCCTATTTTTCCGAGCTGTCCGAAGCTCTGGAAAAGGGCGGTTATGATACATTTTCTGTCCTCACCGTTCACCGTAAGGGTAACGGTATCGCCGATCTTCGCACCGAACTGCTCCGCGACAAGCTGGGAAAGTGCGATCTCGTCCGCATATACCGGAGCAGTGCCTTTCTCATAGACATAATCGGAAGCGTGGGTCTGCGGGCATATCTGGAACACAACGCTTGACCGCTGATCTCCGAACGTCATCGGAACATTATACATTCTCTCAACGTGTGTCTTTCCGGGAATGCCGTTGTCCGTGAGAGTCTTTTCTATTCTTCCGAGAGTATCCTTTATTTTTGAATCAGTGGTGTACGGGTCTCCCATAGCTTCCATTGCGTCATTTGTGAGAGTTATGTATATGTCGCTCTTTGTCGTGCCAAGAAGGAACAGGAGCTTGTCGCTGTTAAGCGTATTCGCGGTGTTAGCGAGTATCATTACGAGCATTGTCAGAACAGCGAACACGGCTGTTATGGTACCGTACTGCTTCGGGCTGCTGATGATGTCGTTAAGCGCGAGGAACTGTACCGCTCCGAATCGGCTCTTTCCGAGGTGCATTATGCTCTTCTTGCGGAAGCGTTCGCCTGTCTGACCGTTTCTTACAGCGTCAATAGGTGACAGCTTCTTTATCTTGCGTGTGCTGCTCCAGCAGAACAGGACTATGATACCTACCACGACAGCACAGCAGAGAAGTGCGACAAGCACCGAGTTCTCCGTTCCGAGCACCATTGTTTCGGAAACGCTTGCAAGCAGCATATCGCCGAAAGGGAGACTGCATATAAATCCTATCAGCGCACCGACTATGGCGATGCCGAGGTATTTCACAAGATAAAGTCCGCGAATAGAGCCGTTTTTCACGCCGATAGCCTTCATTACGCCGATCTCGCGGAACTCCTCCTCCAGAGTGAAGCCTATGGTGAATTTCAGCACAACGAATGCGACAAGTATAAGGCAAACACTTACTATCAGCAGCAATGCAGCCACGATCATAGACATGACATAGGTCAGACGCATCGTATCTTTGCTTCCGCTGAAAATAATGCCTCCGATATCCGAGAGAGCATTTTCGGTGGCTCTGATGTCCGAAGAGTCTATGTAGTATATGCTGCCCTCGCTCATTTTTGCGCGCTCGTCGGCGGCTATGGCTTCATAATCAGCTTTATTCAGGATAAAGCGTGAGTTGCCCATGAACTCCGAGCCGAGAAAGGCGTCCTTGGCATAACCTGCATATTCAAATTCACGCTCGATACCGCCGAGCTTTACCGTAAACCTGTCGCCTTCGGCGATACCGCTTACAGCCGGAACTTTTCCCGAAATATATGCCTTACCGGGTTCAACCTCTTTTATGATCTCGTTGTTTTTGTCAAAATAATTAAGCTTGGCATTTTCAACAGGCATTAAAAACATGGCTCTGTTATAATCAGCAAGCGGTTCACCGTTACGGGTGAAATTTGTTCTGTCGGCGAATATCGAACGTTCTCTTCTGAAGCCGGTCACCGAAGGCACGCTGTTAAGAAGCTCTTCCATGCCTTTGTTGCTGCTGTCGAGCGTGATGATGAAGTAATCACTCATGCCTGCTTTATCGTAGAAATAGTCGATGCCCGTTGATACCGCGATGATGTTGTTCACGCTGCTTGCGGCGAACATTGCCGAGAGTATCACGAAAAGCAGCACTATCACGTTCATCGTTTTCTTGCGTTTCAGGTCTTTTTTCAGTATATTCAGATACATCGTATCACCTTTCTTATTTATCCTCGTCATTGCCGCCGAAGGGGTGCAGCAGCTTGTTCCTGATGTTCGATGCGATAAGCTCCGATGCCGTGTCCGATATCTGCTTTGCGGTCTCATCGTCTGTGCCGAGTTTTTCCTTTATCTCCGCAACAACAGTGAGCTTGCTGTTCCTGCCGACTATGTGGTGAGCTTCTATTATTTCGTCCACCTGCGCTGCCTGTTCTTCCGTGATGTTAAGTCTGTCTGCGAGCTGCATGATAAATCCTGTCTTATTCATCTCAAATACCTCCGGTTATGTTTTCCTGACCTTGTGATTACATTATAGCATAAAATTATTAAATAATCATTAAATTTTATAATAAAGCTTAAACAGCAATAAAAGTCCGTGAATAAAACTCACGGACTTTTTGCGCTGTTCACACAAACCGGTCAGAACCATTATAATTTATCGTCTCAATTAACAGCAACAGAGGTAATATACTCCATATCATCTTCATGCGATATATCAGGGTCAGCAAGAACGAACTCCGCTTTTTTTCCGATCTCCTCAAGACCGCATACAAAATGGTACAGTGCTATGCCCATTGTTGATCTCCCGACGTAAGTGCGAAGCAATTAAAAGTCTTTTTGTTTTCTTAGGTGCCGCCTCAACTTACGTCGGGATTATCCTGTATCAGCGTCTCCAATGTGGAGTACAGCACGTTATTGTCTATCGGCTTGGTCAGATGTGCATTCATACCTGCCTGCAGACTTCTCTGAACATCTTCATCAAAGGCGTTTGCGGTCAGGGCAATTATCGGCACAGTCTTAGCGTCCGGTCTTTCGAGCTTTCTTATTTCTGCCGTTGCTTGCAATCCGTCCATTTCCGGCATTCTCACGTCCATAAGGATAGCATCGTAGTACCCGACTTCGCTTGCGGCAAACTTATCAAGTATGAGTCTGCCGTTTACTTCGTGATCAACGATCATCTCACGCTTTTTGAGCACCATTTTCATTATCTCGGCATTTATCTGTACGTCCTCGGCAAGCAGGATATGCTTGCCTCTGAGGTCGGCTTTATGCTGCTCCCTGATCTCGGCTATGTGCTTCTTTTTGCTTGCTGCGCGGAACTCATCAAGCACATTGTTTGCAAAGAGCGGTTTTGCGATAAAGCTGTCAACGCCTGCTTTTGCCGCTTCGTCGATCACATCGTCCCACTTATAAGCCGTAATGATAATAATAGCAGACTCATGACCGACTATCTCACGCAGCTTCTGTGTAGTTTCAACGCCGTCCATTTCCGGCATTTTGAGGTCAACAAGAATAAGGTCGTAAAGCTCGTGCCTTGCGTGATGAACGCGAACAGCTTCTATTGCCTCCGCACCCGAAAGAACGGTCTCGCAGGACATACCCGTCTTTTCAAGCACCAGCTTAGCGTGTTCGCAGGCTATGGGATCATCGTCAATAATGAGGACTTTCATATCATACGGCTGTATCTCCGCCCCCTCTGTTTCGTCTGCCTTGTGAGCCGAGTCAATAAGCGTCACGGTGACAGTAAAGGTCGTACCTTTGCCTTTTTCGCTCTCAACCTCGATATTACCATTCATCATCTCAACGATATTCTTTGTTATCGCCATACCAAGCCCGGAGCTGCCGTATTTGTTGGTAGCGGAGCTGTCCTCCTGGCTGAATGTGTCAAAGATATGCGGGAGATACTCCTTGCTCATGCCTATGCCCGTATCGGCTATAATGAAGCGGAGTGTGGACTTTCCGCCGAATTTCGCGGTGCGCTGAACGGACAGCTCGACGCTGCCGCCCTCGGGAGTGAACTTGACAGCGTTTCCGAGAATATTTATGAGAACCTGACGCAGCTTGGTATTGTCGCCGATGTAGTAATCGTCTATCTCACTGTTTATGCGGCAGTTGTAGATCTGCTTGTTTTCGGCGCACTGAGCGCTGAAAATGGTGTTTATCTGTTCGAGAAGCTTCGAGAACGAGAAATCCTCGTTTTTGAGTACCATTCTGCCGGACTCTATACGGCTCATATCGAGCATGTCGTTAATGAGACTTAGCAGGTGATTTGCCGAGCCGCCTATTTTTTCAAGGTACTCCCTTGTCTGTGCGGAAATACCGGGGTCGCTCAGCGCGATATTGTCAAGCCCTATGATAGCGTTCATAGGCGTTCTGATCTCATGACTCATACTCGACAGGAAAGCGGTCTTTGCCTTGCTTGCTTCCTCGGCGGCTGTAAGAGCATCGTTTAGCGCCTGATTCTTTTCAAGGGACTCTCTCATTTCGCTGTCAATGTCGGTAAAGCCTACGCCGATAGCGTGAACAATATGGTCGGCTCTGTCCTCGGCGTGACGGACACCCGCCATTCGCAGCATCTCATAGCTTTCCTTGCCATTGTGAACGGTTAAATAGCGGTATGACAGAATAAGCTCAGTTTCCAGCCGCTTACTGATATTCTCGGGTTTTATGAATTCGAGAAAGCCCTCGCGGTAGCTTTCCGCAACCCTCTCATTTGCATATCTTTCAAAGCCCTCGCTGAACTTGAACCTGTCATTTACCTGCGGACCTTCCTCTTCGCTTACGGTGGAACGGTAGCACACACATTCGTCCGTGTCAAGGCTTACATAATAAACGCTCCTATAATCGGACGCAAGCGCAGTTATCATATGATCCTGCTGAGTACGCTGTTTTTCCTCCGCGAGCAGCTTGTCCTGCAAATCAAGGCGCTGTTCAAGCTCCTGCTGCTTTACGCGGTTTTCGGCAGCCGAGGTCTCTTTTTCCAGAGTAAGCTTCGCGTTCACCTTATTCTGACGAAAAATGACAATAAACACAACAAACAGAACGACTGCTGTCAAGCCTGTTTGTATAAGGCTTCTCGCGATTATGCCATCGGACACGGAGCTTATCTTCTCGCTTATAACGCTTTCGCGGATAAGATATGTAAGCATCCAGTCAGTACCGGCGATCGGCTTGTACGAAAGGGTCTCTTTTATATCGTTGTATATGAAAGAAACAACATCACCTGTGCCGCCGGCGAAATCTTCTCTTACCTTTTCAGCCGAGCCGCCGTTCTCAAAATCGGCGTGCTCCAGAGCAGCGAGCAGATCATCTTCGCTTGCGAGACCGCCGAGCACCATGCTTGTAAGCGCCACACCGTCTTTGGTGTAGATATTGCAGAAAGTAGTACCGTTGTTGTCGGACTGCAGAGATACGCCTTCAAGCATATTGTTGATATCTATCTCCATAAAGCAGACAACGAGCGTTTTATCCCCGAACGCAGGCTCGTTCACCGGAATAGCGATGATGACTTTCTTCTGATCTCCTTCCGGGTCTTTGAGAGTGATCGAAGGCTCCGAAAGCGAGGTGTGATCGAAGTTGTACAGGTCGATCTCGTTGAGAGTACCGAGAGATGTGTATATAAGCCCGTCCGTATCCACAAACGCGAACTTTTCGAGGGTATAAAGCTGCTTCATTCGCGCCTGATACGCCTGAAGATGCTCAATGTCGCTGAGGTCGTCTTCGGTAAGAAGTCCGACAGCGGTCTGCATATTCCTGATATTGCGTTCAAGGGTGGAGGACACTACCTGTTCGCGTCTTCCCGCAAGTTCGTCGAGATAAAGCAGACTGACGGAATTGACGGCGTTTTCTGTGTCCTGGTTTGCCTGTTGTTCCGACCAGAATGTGCCGACTATCAGTATCGCCGCGATTATCAGGCTGCCGATTATCGTAACGGATATTGATTTTATACTGCTGTTTATATTCATAAAATGCCTCTCCGGTGCCATGCTTGCAAAAAGTAAGCTATTTGCGATATATTGCTCGCATACATATAGGGTATATATGATTATAACACAGTTTAAAAGTCTTGTCAATGTCATGTTTCGGGCATTTACAAAACAGTACATCTGTGATAATCAGATCAGCATAATATCCCGATATGAAAAATTTTCTGAACACTTGATCTCCCACGCAATCAGTTCACATTTCAAGCTCCCGGCAGCGATGAGAAGATATCGCTAACAATGAAATGGAGGAAAAACAAATGAGAAAGTATAAGCAGGTAAAGCTGAAAATCCCATAATAAAACGGTGCAGTCCCAAAGAACTGCACCATAGCCATTATTCAAGTAAAGTGTTTTGCAAGATCATTCGACTGTTAAGTTCTGATCATATACAGCACAGCCGTCGCCTCGTTTGTTATAAACAAGGTCACGCGCTTTCTGCGGGAGCGATGCCCCGTCAAGAGTAAAGATCGTACCATCGGATTTTTCGCCGACATCGTACATATTCTCCAGTCCTTCGGTTGTCACCTTTATGCCTGACATATTCACAACACAGCCGTCACAAAGCTTGTTCACGATCATCGAGAACGCTTTGGCGGTAAGCTCGGAATTGTGAAGATCAAGCACAGCTCCGTTGATTGAACCGCCGATATTATAGAACTCCGTGCTGTACGACGGGTTTACCTTTATGCTGCCAAGCGATATGACCGCACCATCACCGAAGTCATTCAGCAGCTCGGCAAACTGCTTTTCGTCGTACTCCGCTTTTTTGCTGCCCGCTCTTAAAGCTGATAAGCCTTTGACCGCATTCAGTACCATTTCGAGTCTGTTGCTGTTCCTGCCGTTTCCGCAGTTCTCGGTATCGAGCTGCTGTTCCCGTTCTCTGCGCCAGTCATCGTAGGTGAAATCTTCGAGCTTCTCATAAGCAGAATTGTCCTGTGCCGCAAAGAAGTAAGCTACGGCGTGCGCTGAAAGAAATACTATACGCCAGTTTTCCTTCTCACCGGTGTTGAACGGTATCTCGAATACCCGCAGCAGACCTGTTTTGTCCTTCTTGCTTATAATCGGCTCATAGCGGCTCTGCGCGAGATCAAAGGTCATTCTGTCTTCCCACGCAGCTTCGTCCGTTTCGTATCCGTCCGTCGTGTAAAGTACCGCCTTTGAAGTGGCATCGAAGGTGTCGCAATACCCGCCAAGCATAGCGAAGCGCAGTATGTAGTCGGTCTCTTTTTCAAGCTTTTTCTCGGACATTATTTGTGCCCAATCCCACTGCCAGTTACCGATCTCCCACATCTCGAAGCTTCCGACAGATGTGGTAATAAACTTGCGTTCGCCAAAAACATTGTTATTTGATCTGACAACCCTGCCCTTATCGTCAAGGTCAGCAAATGATGTTTTGTTCAGTCTGAATTCTCTTGCGTTAAAATTTATAACTTTACTCATTTTGTGTTCCTCCGTAGTATCAACTGCGGTCGGAGCGCGAGTAAATTTCAGACGAATTGTTTGGTCGTCGGCATACTCCGCCCGACCGTTCTTAACAAGCCCCTTTGCCCTTTTCGGGTAGGTGCTTCCTATCAATTTTCCGTCTGCGTCCGTTACAATGATGTTTTTTTCTATGGGTGTCTCCCCCTTGCAGCGTTTGCATATTCTGTTTGTGATCTCTGTTTTATTCTATGGGTGCCGTCCCCGAGCTTTAAAGCTTATCACAATGATATTATAGCATGTTTTATCGTTAATGTCAACACAAGACATTAACACTCTGGGTTTATAATCGTAGCCGAGATTTATCAATGTAAGCACGAGGAGAACATCAAAATCGGACAAGCCAAGATATATACGGCTTGCCGGTAAGGAACAGGAGGTTTAATTGAGAAACAATGAATTACTCACTACGCCCGCCGTAGCTGATACGGCAGAACAGCCCGTTCAGACGGACAATGTGACTATTTACAAATTCGGTAGGTCGGTGTACAAGGTCCGGGCGCACTTCAATCTTGAATGTACGGAGACTCTTGCTGATGTAGTGAGAAGCCTGATTTTGCAGGATCTGAACGATACAGATAACTAAAACAATGAAAAGCGGCGGTTTAGCGGAATGAAACTTTAAAGCCTTGACAAATTCTTTGAAAAGGTGTATAATAATAGTACAATATTTCAATCAGACTAACCACCCGAGGTACTTCACCCGCCAATAGAAGAGTGTCGCTACGCATTTCGCAGCGGCGCGTCCGCCGCCAGTGGGGTTGGCGAAGACTCCATTCGTGAAATAAGAAAGACTGCTGAAAACTATAATTTTCAACAGTCTTTTTCTTGTATTCAGATGAATATAACTAACCGAGGAGGCGCACCCGCCGATAGAAGAGTGTCGCTACGCATTTCGCCGCGGCGCGTCCGCCGCCGCTACGCATTTCGCCGCGGGGCGTTCCCCGCCCGCTTACTTAACCATGGAAGCAACTTCTGCTGCGAAGTCGTCTTCTCTCTTCTGGATTCCTTCGCCCTTTTCAAGACGTGCAAACTCGATAACCTTGATGTTCTTGCCGGCATTTGCGATATACTTCGCAACTGTGATAGAAGGATCCTTTACGAAAGGCTGATCGAGCAGGCAGATCTCCTCTGCGAACTTTCTCATTCTTCCCTCAACGATCTTCTCAAGAACGTTCTCAGGCTTCGGCTTCTTGGACTCGGCATTCTCCTTCTTTACGAGCTCGAGCTGTACTTCCTTCTCTGCGTCAATTACAGATGCCGGAACATCAGCCTGTGCTATGAACTGGGGAGCGCTTGCCGTGATCTGGAGAAGCAGATCCTTTGCAACCGTCTTTACTGCATCGTCAGCGCCGTTGTCGGATTCAAGCTTGATGAGCGAACCGATGATAGAACCGCCGCCGTTGTGTACATAAGCGTAAACGTCGCCTGTCATTCTTACGAAACGTCTGATCTGAATGTTCTCGCTGATAGAAGCAACTGCATCTGTGAGAACGTCTGCGATCTTCTCGTTTGTGCCGCTTGCTGTTGTCTCCTTGAGAGCCTCAACATCAGCAACATCGTTGTCGATTATCGTCTGTGCAACTGTGTCGCAGAAAGCCTTGAACTTGTCGGAATTTGCAGCGAAGTCTGTCTCGGAGTTGATCTCAACTACCACACCGATCTTCTTCGCTTCGTCTATCTTTGCAACAACAAGTCCCTCTGCTGCGATTCTGCCAGCCTTCTTTGCCTGCTTTGCAAGACCCTGCTCACGAAGGTACTTAACAGCTTCATCAACGTTGCCGTTTGTTGCTTCAAGAGCGCGCTTGCAGTCCATCATACCGCAGTTTGTGAGTTCCTTGAGCTGCTTTACGTCCTGTGCTGAAATAGCCATTTTTATTTCTCCTTTGATAAATTATTCCATATTCAATTCTTCCCCGCCGTTTCAGCGGGGAAGAGCCGTTTCATCTTCTCTTATTCAGCGTCGGCTTCGGCTGCTGCTTCTTCAGCTGCGTCCTTGTCCTCTGCCTCAGCTTCTGCGGAGCCCTGCTTTGCAGCGAGGATCGCGTCAGCCATAGCGCCTGCGATGAGCTTTACAGCGCGGATAGCGTCGTCGTTTCCGGGGATAACGTAGTCGATCTCGTCAGGATCGCAGTTTGTATCTACGATAGCTACTACCGGGATACCGAGCTTTCTTGCTTCTGCAACAGCGATCTTTTCCTTGCGGGGGTCAACTACGAAGAGAGCGCCGGGGAGCTTCTTCATGTTCTTGATACCGCCGAGGAACTTTTCGAGCTTCTCAATCTCAAGGGAGAGCTTGCTTACTTCCTTCTTCGGGAGAAGATCGAAAGTGCCGTCTGTCTCCATTGTGTGGAGCTGTTCAAGTCTCTTGATACGGTTCTGAATGGTCTTGAAGTTGGTCATCATACCGCCGAGCCATCTTGCGTTCACATAGTGCGCGCCTGCTCTCTCTGCTTCTTCCTTGATAGAATCGGCAGCCTGCTTCTTTGTGCCGACGAAGAGGATCTCACCGCCGTTTGCGGCTGTCTCGAATACGAAGTTATATGCTTCGTCGAGCTTCTTGACCGTCTTCTGGAGGTCGATGATGTAGATTCCGTTTCTTTCTGTGAAAATGTACGGTGCCATTTTCGGGTTCCAGCGTCTTGTCTGATGTCCGAAGTGAACACCGGCTTCAAGAAGCTGCTTCATTGATACAACTGCCATGTTTGTATCCTCCTTAAATTTAGTTTTTTCCTCTGCATACTGAACACGCCGAACCGTCACAGACGGCACAGCCGGCGCTTATAGCACACATGTGGATTTGCATCTGCTTTTGCAGGAATGCTTTAATATTATAACACATAATTACTGTGTTTACAATATTTTTCTTTTCGGCTATTTCAACAAATTTTTCATAAACCCGCCATTCCTTTTTGTGTGTATGGGCATCTCGCAGCTCACAAGTATCGTGTCCTCGCCGATTATCTCGATATCGCTCCAGCAGATGTCGATGTCGTCCTCACGTCCGAGAAGCCCGAACAGCTTCGCTTTCCCGAATATCACGATCCTGCATATCTTCGCTGTCGCCGTGTCAAATTCCACATCGTCCGCGTATCCCATTTTTATCCCGCTTTTTATGTTTATTATCTCCTTGTTTCTGATGTCGTCAAATGTACAGAGCATACGAACCACCCCGATAAATATGATTTGTGATATCAACATCCGCCCGCCGCGCATCGCGCCTGTTTCCGTTTATTTAATCTTATTCGCGGAATGTCCCGAAAATTCGTGTCCGATGTGTGATATCCGCTGTGTTTTTCCTCCTGCAAAATGCCACGAACCCGCTTGAATTGCAGTTGTGATGTGAAAAATGTAGTAAATTAATACCTATTCGGGCAATAAAAATTGTTATTTTTTAAACATATTGCACTAACTTGCAAAAAAATGTTTGAAATTGCTTGAAATTGCCAAAATTATGTGATATAATACTAAAGTAAAAAAGGAACGGTGCGTTAGCCCGTATCTCATTTCAAAAAAAGGAAGGAAATAAAGATGGCTAAATCAGCTTATGAAAAGGTTTATGAAAGCCTTAAGAAGAGCATTCAGAAGACCGACACCTCGAAATTTAAAGGTTCCTTTGCATTTCAGTTCAATGTAACGGGAGACGCTGCCGGAATTTTTTATGTTGAGTTCAAAGAAGGTTACTCCAGACTCGCAGTAGAGAATTTCAGCTACGACGATCACACCGCTATTTTTGAAGCTGATGCAGATACTTTCACAGCACTCGTTGAAGGCAAGACTACAGCTAAGGCCGCGCTCAAGTCCGGCAAACTCGCTGTTATCAACAACGATCCCGGCTGTGCAGATATCTTCAATGCAATAGCTCCCAAGAAGGCTGCTGCAAAGAAGGAAGCTCCTGCGAAGAAGGCTGCTCCCGCTAAGAAGGCTCCCGCTAAGAAGGCTGCTCCCGCAGTAAAGAAAGCTGAGGCTTCCAAGGCTGCTGAAGTTAAGGCAGCTGCACCTAAGGCTGAAGCTCCCAAGGCTGAGGCTCCTAAGGCAGAAGCAAAGCCTGCTGAGGCTAAGAAGCCCGGCAGAAAGCCCGCTGCAAAGAAGTAAGCAATTACGCAATAAACGCAAGGCACTCACGGTTCGTGAGTGCCTTTTTGCTGTTATGGGTCTGTTCTGTACATGCTGGTTTTGGCTGATATGGCGGGTCTCTGCTATCCCTGCTGCCTTCGTGTAAGTCTCTGCTATCGGCTTCTGCCTTCGGCGGTTGGGGCTCTGCCCCAACAACCCCGCCGGAGCGTCGCCCCGGACTCGACCAAGGTTTCACCTTGGATCCATGGGTGCCTTTGACGAGAGATTTTTTAAGAGAGTTTTTGAGACGGGGCGCTGCCCCGGACCCCGCCAACCCCCTTTAAAAAAGGGTGCTGGACACCCTAAATTGATGCAGTATTTCAAAGCGCACAGCTATGGGCGGGTGATGACTGAAATGCAGTGGGGTTGGCGAAGATTCCATTCAGACTAACAAGAAAACAGCTTACAGAGAAATTTTCTGCAAGCCGTTTTGTATTCAGATGAATATAACTAACCGAGGTGCTGCACCCGCCCGTTGAAGAATGTCGCTACGCATTAATTTAGGGTGTCCAGCACCCTTTTTTAAAGGGGGCTGGCGGGGTCACAGGGTCACGGCAGGAAGCCGTGAGTAGGCTGCCAAAAGGCACGCAGGACGCGTGCATATAAAGCAGCCGAAGCAGAGCCCCCTCTCCCAAATCTCAAAAATCTCTCAACTCTCTCTTCTCTCTCTCCAAGTCTCTTCTTTTTCTGTGAAACAGCTCTCGCGCGCCTACGGCGGCGAGGAGGGCGGCGAACACTTTCTGCATGATGCCGGCGGGAACGGCGTCGGTGAGCAGGAGCCCGATAACTGCGCCGATAGCGCCTGCGGCGGCAGCGTACGGAACGATATGCCAGTCAGTAAGCCCCGATCTGTGATTCATCACCATTGACACAAGCGCGACCGGGATAAAGAACAGCAGATTCGCCGCTTTTGCGTCGGCAGGAGCCATTCCCGCCCACGACAGATATATCATCAGCACAAACCCGCCGCCAAGCCCCATAGCTGCGCACAGACCCGCCGTAAAGCCCGCGGCAAGCGTGATAAGACCGTTCACGCGAAAAACAGCCTCCCTCCGCACCATATCAGCAATGCCCCGAATATCCGGCGCAGTACGCTGTTATCCGCTCTCCGCAGGATAAGTGCGCCCGCGGCTGCTCCGGCAATGCCCGCCGGGAGAAGCTCCCGCACCTCCGCAAACGGCGCATTCCCCTTGATCATGCAGCCGAATACGGTAACTGCGCTCACGCAGAACATCACCGCCACAGACATTGCATGGCTCGTCCGCGCATCGGCTCCGCCCGCCTCCAGTACCGGCACCGTCACCGAGCCGCCGCCCGCACCGAATATCCCGTTCAGTACGCCCCCCGCAAATCCCGCAGCCGCAGCAAAGGTCTTGGAAATATTTTTCATCGCTTTCATAGATTATTTTTCCTGTTCACATATTGACAAAACGTGAATAATGATTTATAATTATAGTATGCGGCAGTATGCCGTCTGTATTCCGTACCGAAAGGAGAAACTCCCCGTTGCATGGCTCAGAACCTGTTACAAGACAGTTTATCCTTAACGAGAATACACCATTTATTATTACCGAGGCTTATTCAAAAATACGCGCGAATGTGATAGCATCGCTTGAGTCCTGCGCCTATAAGTCCGTAGTCGTTACAAGCCAGAACCGCGGTGAGGGCAAGACCACTACCGCTGTCAACCTCGCAATTATGATAAGCCGTCTCGAAAAACGCGTGCTGCTCATTGACGCTGATATGCGCAGAGCCGGGATACACGATATGCTCCGCCTCAAGAACCACTTCGGGCTCAGCACTATCCTCACCGGCGAAAGCGATGTTTACAGCGGTATCTGCAAGGAAGTCCGCAGCAACTTCCACGTTATGCCCGCAGGTCCCGGTGTCCGCAGCCCTTCCGATATGCTCGGGAGCGCCGAAACGGAACGCCTCGTCCGGCTGCTGTACGATTACTACGACTACATCGTTATCGACACGCCGCCCCTGTGCATAGCCAACGATTCGCTGCTGTTCGGCGGTTTCACCGGCGGTACGACACTCGTTGTCCGCGAAAATATGACCACTCATGCAGACCTTAAAGCTGCTATGTCAACTATCTCTCTTTCAAAGGCAAAGTTCTTCGGGATAATAAAGACCTACTGCTCCGTCAAATACGACAAGCGCAGTGACTATAAAAGTTCAATAGAGGAAAATGCCGATCTCCCGGGCGATATCGAGGGAGAAACGGCGTACAACGATAATTAGTTATGTCCGGTTGTCTGGTTCTTTTGGCGATCCCGCTGCTGCTCATGGGGATCGGCGTGTTCTGTTCCGTCCGCGGTTACAGGCTCGCTTTCAGCATCTTCACCGGCGCGGCTGTATTCGCTGTCTGCGGGATATGCGCACTCGGCGGTCCGATCGGCGCCGAGGAGCAGCGCCTTTCTTACACGGGCGCCGTCGCGGAGATCGTTTCTTACGACGATATCACGGTGATGAATGCTCCGCCCGCGTTGGTTCTGATAATGAAGATATGCGCGGTCTTTACGCGGGAGCCGGTAGTTTTCCCGCTGGTGACCGCCGTGCTGCAGTCGGTGCTTGCCGCCGCTGCGGTTTATTGCAGATGCTCTTCGCCCTATGCGGCGGGAGTGGTACTTACAGCTTGCTTCATACCCGCTTATTTTGCCGGGTCCGGCGCATTCACCGCCGCTCTCATCGCGGTCTTTGCGTCGAAATACATTGAAGAACGGCGATTTTTCCGCTTTTCGGCAGTAATGCTGCTGGCTGCGTGCTTTGACGCGGCGGCGGTGATACCCGTATTCCTTTACATTCTGCTTTTCTCGAAAAATGTTTATATGTCCGCGCTGCGGTCTTTTGTATGCGCCGCCGCCGCGGTCATGTTCCCCGGCATCATTGACGGGATATACGATATGTTCGGCGGGGGACGGTACGCGCAGTATCCGCTGGCGCTCCCCTCCGCGGTATTCGCGGTACTCGGCGCCGCGGCACTTGCCGCAATGAAGCCGCTGCTCATCGCACGGAGCGAAAAATGGGAGCTTCTCATCTCCGAGACCGTCTGCGGCGCATGCTTCGCACTTGCCGCGGTGTTCGACGGCAGACTTTCCGGACTTGCTCTGATAATGCTGATGCAGTCGGTGATACCTGTGGTCCCGGACGCTTTCGATATCGGTCAGAAGTTCACGTCGCTGATGTTCCGGGAGAAGAAGAAGACTGCCGCAAGAACTTTCGGCATCGTGTGCTGCGTGATCGCGGCAGGTATCTGCGCTTATTCCGTGTTCGCCGGAGGTTTCGGCGCGGAACGCTATGACGAAGCGCTGAAGGCGGTGATCGCTGTATGACAAGAATGATAGACAGGCTCGCGGCTGAAAATCCCGCCGCAGCCGCATTTATAAAAGACAGGCTGGAGCTGTTCTTCTCCACAAGTCTCGGCTCCCAGATCGCTGTGTGCCTTATTTCGGGCATAGCGGCGGGGCTGTTTGCGGGAGGGGATAACGTCTTTCTGCGGTACGCTTCCCTCGCCGTGATGATGATCGTCTGGGCGCAGGCTTCCGTGCTGGCGGGATTCTGCCGGCAATGGCTGTATATACTCTTCGCGGGAATGTACCTCGTTTTCCCCTATGTGCTGGTGCTCACCCCCGGTACAGTCGAGGAATCGCAGGCAAGCGCCGTACAGAAGATGCTCTCCGATATCATCACCTCGGTGATAATACGCCCGATGCGCCTTATCGCAGGCGCGGGCGAAGCTTATGTGATATCTTTCGCGGTTTTCGCCGCATTCATGGTGCTTTTCTTTGTGGGTACGAAGATCCGTACAGACGCAAGACGTTCGGATTTTTACTGCAGGACAAGGCTTGGTCAGATAGATTGATTTGTTTGAAAGGACGGCTTTTGAATGAAGATCAGAAAGTTAGTTTCATCATTCGGCGCTGTTACCGCCGCAGTGACCGCTTCGGCGCTTATGCTCGTTTCCGCCGCGGGAGCACTTGACATATACTATGCTGATCTGTCAGGAGTGGCTTCCTCCGATCCCGACAGAACCGCAAAGATCTCTGCGTTTGCGGTGCAGGAGATCAGCAATAACAGTTCCCTTGCCGCTATGGGAGAAAACACGATCCTTACTCCGGAGATCATCAGTGCGCTTAACAGGGAATTCAGCAAGTTCAGCGCTCATACCAATGTTCTTGACCTTGATACAAATGCGATAGAGCTTGTTGCCAAACATACCGTAAGCGGCGTTCCGGACGTTAAATACAGCGTTTTTCTTACCAAGGACTTTCTTGAAGCAAACCTCGGCGGGACTGTGAATGTTTCGCTTAGCGAGGATACTTACGGCAAGACCGGTGAGTTAAAGCTTTCCAATACAAGCGTGGGTTATTACGGCACTCTTGTTTATTCGATATGGTCTGACAGCGCAAAAGCGCTTTACGACGCGTACGATGTGGAGACGAACGATCAGCTTCTCGTTTCCAACAACAGCACCACCGATCCGTTTGTGCTGATAAAGACGAATCCGAGCGCTTCGCTGACATTCGCCATGTCATCTTCAAACAGCACCTCTTCCGGGCTTTATGTATCAAAGTATGACAGCAAGTCCCTCGAATACTTCAAGGGCAATGACCTGCTCAATATCATCAAAGCCGATATTGCCGCCGAGCTCGGATTTACCGCATCAGACCTCGAAAACAGCACTGTCAAGGAATACATAGATCGGAAAGCCGAAGAGATAAAGAAAGAGATACTCGGTGACGGGACCGTAAAATATGCAACTATGTCCGATGTTGAGAAGGCGGTGCATGATTTCTATCTCGGCAAGACAACGGTTGACGGCAAGACCGTATTTACCGATGAGGCTTATGTGCATCAGAAAGAACTTGCGGAAGCGGTAATGCAGACGGACGAGGCACAGGCTATAATCAAGGATTCTATCTATAATGCGTTCGGTATAGGTATTTCCGAGCGCGAAGCCGAAGAACTCAAGAACGCGCTCTGGGACGATCTCGTTGAAAAGACAGTCAAGGAGATGAATGACTACGAGAACGGTACAAGCTCACAGATCGGCAATATCAGCTACTTCCTCAGCCGCATAACATCGGAGGAGTACAAGAATCTTGCCGCGGAGATAGAGGAAGTAAAGCAAAAATTAAAGGGCTATGATGTTTCCCTTGCCGATATTCTTACCGGTCTTAATGAATGCAAGCAAAAGCTTTCCGACGATTCCATTACGATCTCCGATCTCCTCGCATTTATGAATGACACCGACTCCTACCTCAATGTCGGCAGAGATACAACGCTCAGCGACGTGCTGAACAACCTTGTGGAGCAGCTTCAGAACTATGCGCAGAACGAGGGCTATTCCGCATACTCCGACTCAAAGGATTATACCGATCAGGCGAAATCCGATGCGATCAGCTCGTCACAGAAATACACCGATAATCAGCTCCTTATCACTAACTACGAGCTTCAGAGCCAGCTTAATGCACTCAAGAAGCGCATAGAGGAAATCGAGGACGAGCTGGACGATCTCCGCTATGAGCGCGACTATTACTACAACAATTACTACAATACAAGCGACTGGATAATCCGGACTTACGGAAGCGTTGACAGGTTTATCGCCGCAGTCGCAGATGAGGCTGCAAACCGCATCACCGCCAGCGGAAAGACCGGTGAGTCGGCTTACGATATCGCAGTACGTAACGGTTTCCGCGGCACAGAGCAGGAATGGCTCAATTCTCTCGTCGGCGCGTCGGCATACGATATCGCAGTTCAGAACGGCTACCGCGGTTCCCAGGAGGAATGGCTCGAATCCCTCCGCGGTGAGGACGGACAGGACGGAATGGACGGAGAGGACGGACGTGACGGTGAGGACGGACGCGTGATCTATGTTTACGGAGATCAGCCGCAGAGCGGCGCTCCCGTATCTGAGGACGAGGAAGAGGAAGACCCCGATTCCGTTGTAAGCGGCGCAGTGTTCGGCAATGACGCAGAGATCGTTGAGCCGGACAGCGGCACTGTCGGCAGAACAAATGTTCCTGTGGCAGGAAATACTTCCGCTCCTTCCGCGAATAATACCGCCAACCCGAAAACGGGTGTTGCTGCCGGCATCATTATCCCGATCGCCGCAGTAGGCTCTCTGCTCCTTATCAAGAAGGATAAGCGCAGGAGAGGAAGAAAGTAATAAAGAAAGCTAAAGACTGCTGAACCAACGGATTTCAGCAGTCTTTTCTTAAGTTCAGCAGAGAATAACTAACCGAGACATTCCACCCCACAAAAGCAATCTCTCAACAGGTGCAGAATCTATACAGACCCCTTTACAAACGTGAGCAGACGCTTTGTGCGGGGCAATTGATAGATTGAGCGGACAGCGCCCTCTGATACGGTACAGGACTAACAGGAACAAGCACCCCGCAGCGGCTGCGACGGCACTCACCTGTCGATTTTGCCCTTTTCCGCGAGTTGTCAAAGAGCCTGCCTATGCCGTACTCGATGACAGGTTCCGGT
>Ga0256405_10003195_pt1 | contig 34701 bp, 31 predicted proteins | sample RumenRJG_02DNA_FD_189096 | JGI IMG/M metagenome (GOLD analysis project Ga0256405, IMG submission 189096) | Bovine rumen microbial communities from Lethbridge, Alberta, Canada - RJG_02 | ecosystem: Host-associated > Mammals > Digestive system > Stomach > Rumen | place: Canada: Alberta...
CAGGGCAGAATATGGCAGCCCAGGATGCTGCGGAGGATACAGATGTGGCGCAGACCAGATCGACACTGGATGGCCTTACTGCTTACCACAACGCGAACACCCCGAAGGTAACAGGGAATGAATCTGACATCCAGGAGTTTGTCGGAGACAGGAACCAGAGTTTTGTCAACGCGGTGTTGAATTTCCTTTATGCCTATTACAGAGATCAGTACCTGGTGGAGGAGATCCATCTGCTGGAGAAAGTTCAGGAGAAGGACGGTGTTCTGGATTATCAGATGGAGCTGTACCTTACGCAGGGAAGGAACAAAGGATATGCACTGTTTATGTGCAGCTATGACACGAATGAGGACGTCTACACGATCTTCAATACCCGGGATGCAACTGGGAAGCGGAGAGTGGGGTAAGCAGAAAACGGCTGCCTGGGAAACAGTCAGTTCAAGTCATTTTGGAAACATTCACAGCAGGGAAGCAACCCGGGAGACGGGGAAGCTTCTCTGTTTCATTGTACGGAAAGAAAAGGAGCCAGATACCGTTCGAAAGTGCGAGTCCGAAGGACGAAGCAGTTTCGATTACGGGATCGGCATCCGAACGGATATTGGAAAAAACAATTATCGTAAATAAAGGAGAACAACATGAGAAAGAAGAAAAAGAACCTGCCCATGATCCTGGCGATCGTGGTGGGAATCCTGGCATTGGCACTGGTTACATTCGGGCGGTATATGATTTCCGCCAACAAGAACAAAGCAGTGGAAACAGAAAAGAGTTCGGAAACAGAGCGGAAGGACTACGAGGTCCTGATCTACAAGACCAGCGCCGCGACAATTGAGTTTGATAAGAAGTGGCTTAAGGAGGATCTGGACGATGAGACCCATCTGAAGATCAAAGAGGGGGCCTACGTAACACTTCTGGTCACACCGAATGAGCGACAGATCCTTACCTCTGTGGATATCGTCGATGTGAAGGAGCATTTCACCCAGGTGGAGAGCCTGATCCGGCCGACATCAAAGGGAAGCTTCCGTGTCATTTTCACAATGCCGACGGCAGACATCATGATCAACTTCAACTTTGATGAAGAGGCTCCGCCTGAGACGGAGGCGGAAATGCAGGAGATGGAGCTGGAGACAGAACCGCAGTCGGAGGGACCGCCGTACGGACTGACACTGCACGGCCTGACCGCTGACATCATCACATCCTACAACGGTGAGTTTGATGACACCTGGTTCTTGCAGCAGTTGGGCGACGCGCTCCACATCGATATGGAAAGCTCCGCCTACCACAACGTGACGGACGTGACATTTTCGAAGGAGGAATACGCAGGAGACAAGGACGCTGACAAGGTCTATCACTACATCTACTTCAATGATGATCCGGACTGGAAGCTCCTTTCGACTTACTACATGAAGGATAACGCTTACGTGTTTACGCTTGTTGCTCAGGAGCAGTCGGAATCGGAGACAGCAGCTGTGGGTGAAGGAGGAACAGCCTCTGCGGGCGGAACTGGATCGGTTGGATCAGGAGGCGGAGCCGTCACCTACAGCGCACCGGCCACCGGATACACGGGAAGCTCCTCTGAGTCCGTGGAGACGTCCTTTGACATTCTCTCTGTCTCGACCAACCTGGTAGCGTTCTGCGGAGGAAAAGAAGACTTCTATCAGGCATGCTTCGATTATGTGATCGAGAGCGGGAAGACCGGAGTCATCGTCGGGACAATGAGCGGATATGAGATTGATCCGGAAGAAAAGAAAGCCGACTTCAAGATCAGCCTGAATATTGGGGGAGCCATCACCGGAACCTATGACAAGGGCAAGAACAAGTTCAGCTTCTCCGGACTTTGAGAAAGGAGGCTGTGATGGGAAGAAAGAACAGAAACGGCAGAAGCCGGAATGCCGGAATGAAAGGCAGGGCAAAGAGGTTTGCCGGTGAATTCGTCCCAACTGAGATCCTCCGGGATCTCAGGGAGGATTTCGCGCCGGCGGATAAGTACTCCGTGGACGATGGATGGGATGATGACCTGAACATTGAAGTGATCGAAGTCAGGCCGCGGGGAGATCAGAACAGAGAAAGTGATCTTGCTGGCAGAAGCAGTATGGAGTCTGAAAATACATCTGTAAATGCAGATGGAATGCCGACAGAAGAAACGTCAGGAGCCCATGAAAACGGGAGCGGATCGTTCAGTGAAAAGATCCGGGTGTTTAAGAGATGCCTCGTTGAAAGGCCGATGCTGTTTGTCATCGCGTTTGTATTTCTGGTGATCATCATCTGGCTGCTTGCAGCTCCGGATATCCCCGGTATTACAGACAGGATATGGCAGAAAGAAGCGCAGACAGAAACAACGAAAACGACAGAGGAATTGATGGAAACTGTGGCTGTAGTTAGGGCAGGAAAAGAGGAAGAGCCGGCGAAACAAAAACCGGAACCTCCAGATCCTGATAAGACGGTTAAGGAAGAAACTGTTCCGAAAAAAGCAAAGACAGATAAGCCAGAGCGGTCTGTGGACAGGAAGGCTACAAACAGAATCGGTTCTGGCAAAACGGATTCGGCAGAAACTGACAGGATGCTAGGACAGAATCAGGTTCCGGAAACTGAAAACTGGAAGGAGAAGATCTTCGGATCGGACCATGGGCTTGTCCAGGATAAACAGATCTTTATCACAGGATTGTCCGCGTCAGAAAAAGAGAAACTGTCCTTCCGGGAATCGGATTTCGTCAAAGCGGTTTCCACATTTCTGAGCAGCAAACGGATCGATGCGAAGACAGTAGAGTTCCTCCGGAAGATGGACATTTCCGCAGACGGAGCACAGGAATATCTCGCTGTGCTTCCGGGGCATGATGACTTCTACCTGGTGGTGCTGATGTACCCGGAATACCCGGGAAAGTACATCCTGAGTTTTCTGGATCTTGATGGGCTTGCCGGATCGCTGGAGGAGAAAGAGAAACAAAAGAAGGACTCTGCACCTGAGACATCTGCGGTGAACACTCCTGTTCAGGCGCTGCAGACACAGCCGGTTTTGACGAGTCCGCCAGTGCAGGCACCGGTTCAGGCACAGCCGCAGAACACTGCCCAGACGGAGGAAAAATACGACGCTACGAACCTGACAATCATGGCAGTTCCGTCCACGCTTTCGAACTACCTGGATAACAAGTATGAGCTGCAGTACACGTTATACGATTACCTGTTCCGGAATGGAAAACGGGGTGTAGCTACTGCCGCTGTGGATGATTTTGATATCGACCCGGATGACAGGATCGCGGAAATAACATTCGAACTTGATGATGGGAGCACTGTGTATGGGTCTTATGACAAGGACTCGAATTCGTATGACTATGAGTTCTGACTGTCTGTTTCTGAAGCTGCCTGCAAGGCGATACCCCTCCACTCAGGACAGTACCTCCGGTACTCGTCCGCAGGGTCCAAGGGGTGTCCCCTTGCAAGGCCGCGTTTGAATATCAAAGGCGTATCTTGCAATAAAAAAAGACGGCTGAGATATAGCCTCTGAATATGAATCCACATGGATTTATGGATTTGAAATCCATCCTAATGGATGTAAGCAGGATATAGGAGTGTTGATTCGTATAAATGAGGCAGGCCGAATGACAGGGATGAAAGCTTGGAAACACGCATAGAATCAGGGTTTCCGGGCTTTTGCAATGAGTCAGATCCATATGGATCTGACTTCAGATCCACGTGGATTTGGGAGATGGATTTATGGATCTGACTCAGGTCCACATGGATTTGAGAGATGGATTTATGGATTTGACTCAGGTCCACATGGATTTGAGGTATGGATTTATGGATCTGACTCAAGTCCACGTGGATTTGGGAGATGGGTTTATGGATCTGACTCAGGTCCATGTGGATTTGAGGTATGGATTTATGGATCTGGCTCAGATCCAAATGGATTTATGGGAAGGATCTATGGATTTTAGCCAGATCCATGTGGATTTAGGAGATGGATCTATGAATTTGTGTCAGATCTATGTGGTATTGCGGAATAGATCTGTGTGAAATCAGGTATCAGGAAGGAGGACATTATGAGCAAGGGTGACAGAAAAATGAACGCAAATCATAGCGTGCACATGAGTTTGAAGGCCGATAATCCGGATCACGCATATGTATGGAAAATGATCCAGAGCAGGGACAGAGAAAAGTTTCCGATCATGTCGGATTATATCGTGGAGATTATGATTCATGCTCAGAAGAAAGAGACAGGCAAAGAAGAGAAACATAGAGATCAGGAGGAACCGATTGAACAGCCCAGGGGAATGCAGGGTGTGGATTTGGAGACATGGAAGAATGAGCTTCTCGATGAGATGGAAAAGCGGTTCCGATTGATTCTTCGGGGCCCGGTCGGGAGGTGATCCATGAATGAAAAAAGAAAGGACCACACAGGTCTCGATCCGCCTGGCTGCAGATGAGCGGGAGCGGATTCAGAAACAGGCAGACCATGCACATTTGTCAGAGGCTGCGTACATTCGGAAAACGGTACTTGGCTGCATGGAACCGACTGTTCCGAAAGAGGTGGAGGCTCTTCTTCAGAAATACCTGGAGGAGAATCTTTCGATTGGGCGTGACATTAATCATACTGCCCGAAGATGCCGGGACAAAGGATCGTTTTCTGCAGAACAGTACAAAGAAGTGACAGAATGCCTGGAAAACATAAATGCAAATTTTGAGAAGCTGAATGAGCTGATCCGGGAGGTGATAAAAAGAAATGGCGATCACAAAACTGCTCCGTCTGAAGGAGAGCAAAGCAGGAAACCCCGCGCAGCATCTGATTAACAATATCCGATACATCTGCAATCCGGAAAAGACGGAAGGCGGACTCTGGATCGGGGGAAATGCGGGGCAGGAAACCGCTACGATCATCTCGACAATGCTCCGGAATAAAAAGCTCTGGAACAAGCAGGACGGGACGCAGGGATTCCACTACGTGATTTCCTTTTCGCCGGACTGTCAGGTCAGTGAACAGACCGCCTCTGAATTTGCCGATGACTTCGTTCAGGAACTGCTTCATGGTGAGTTCTACTATGTGACCGCTGTGCACAATGACCGGCACCATATACATGTGCATGTCACCTTTGATTCCGTCGCAAAGACAGATGGCATAAAATTCCATTCCCCGAAGAAGGATTGGGAAAGAAGAATCCAGCCGATCACGGACCGTCTTTGCAGGAAATATCATCTTCCGGTTCTGGATTATGAAGAGGAGAAAAAAGGTGTTGATTATGGTGAATGGCGGCACAGGAACATGGACGAACCGCAGACGAGATGGTCGTGGTTTGACATAATCCGGGACGACCTGGAGGAGGGACTGTCACAGGCAGAATCACTGGAAGATCTTATCCGTATTTTACGGGAAGAAGGGTATGAGGTGCGTAATGGGAAATATCTTTCTGTCCGTCCTCCGGGACGAGAAAGAGCTGTGCGGACCGGAAGACTGGGAAAGGGGTACTCGAAGGAGGATCTGATCCAGAGAATCCGGAACGGGCAGACAGTACCAAGAGAAGAGATCTGTGCGATAACCTACGGAAACAGGGCAGAGATACTGGGCTTGTTTCAGGACAAGAAGAGATGGAGGCAGAACTGGAAACTGACACCAATTCAACGGCAGTTCTACCGAAGATGGTATCACACTTATTTTCTACGCAGGCCCGGCTGGAATAATACTGCCAGATATCGCGAGGATATAGTTGAGATCAACAGGATTGCTGATGCTCTGGCATATCTTGTGCGGCATGATATCACGGATGCATCAGAACTGCAGATCCGTGAAAGGGACCTGAAGAAAACATCGGAGAAGCTGTCAGAGTCCATTCAGCGAAGTAGAAGGCTGCAGAACCGGAAACCGGCTTCCGGCCAGGCCGCGCACACGCAGGATCTGGATGAGCTGAAGGAGCAGCGCAGGCTGAACCGGAAGGAACTCTCGCAGGTGGAGAATATCCGCAGGCTCTTTAATCAGGAAGCAGCCAGAAGCCCTGGCGGGGAGCGGAGAGGCAAGCTGCGGGAGCACACGAGAATCACGATTCACAAAAAACTGTTCGCAAGGACGGAAGCTGAGTCTGGTTACCTGACCAGAATTCCCGGAGAGAACTCGCAGTACGTTCTTCTTCCAAAAGAAGACACATATATGTATGAGAGCGGAGAGATTCTCTCCGCTTTTGTGTATGACGAAGAACAGTATTCGCTGTGCGATCAGGAAGGGAACACCATCGGAACTGTAACTGGACGGGAATTGAAAAAACACTATGAAGATAAAAGCAGAAAGCATGAAAGGAGCGGAAGAATATGAACTATGGAGTGAGAACCATTCTGACAGGCTGGAAAGAGCCTGAGGGGATTGAGGAGAAGATGAAAACGGATCTTCAAATGATCCCCGAGCTTGCAAAGGACGGGTATGAGCATAAGAAGGAGCAGTTTTACCTCATGCATCTGGACGGGAGGTCAGATCAGTTTCTGGACTATTTCCGGTTGAAAGATGTGTCTGTGGGTACGGAGGCAATGGATGTGATTCGATGCGCAGCGAAACTCTGCGGTGAGGATTTTGCAGAGGAAACCCTGCTTTACAGGTCATTTACCTTGGAGGAAGCGATCAGCAAGATCACAGACGAACTCACAAAGCGCAGGTATGAGCGGCTGCCGGAGATTCAGCAGAAGCTGGATGCGCTGCTGCAGCTGGAGGAAGACCTTATCCAGATGAAAGAGTTCCTCCAGAAGAAAAACGCTCTTCCGGCGAAAGAAGAGAACGGGAAGGAAGCACACCGGGAATCAACAGAGCTGGAGCATCAGAAGCGCATTATGGACCTTGAAAGAAAGCTGCAGGAAAAGACAGCTGAACTGAAAGCAAAGGATATGGAAATCGCTTCCCTCAAAACAGAGGGTGAGATGAAGCTGGCATCCGTCAAAGCAGAATATGAAGCAAAGATCCGTTATATGAAACTGGCCTTTGACAGAGACCTGGACCGGCAGCTGGAGAAGGGGCGCAGGGCGCTGGAGAAGGAACGTAGCATGAATCAGGGTGGCTTTTTCCGAAAGAGAAGCAGAATACAGGAAGCGGAAAAAGGAGTGCCGGAAGAATCCGAAACGCAGGACGAAAGCATAGCAATGTTTTTGGTGAAGGTATTATCTGGGAACAAGTATGGGGAAAACCAGCTTGATGTGATTACAGCGGCGGTTGGAGAGGGCCTGTCGATTGAGGAACTGCGGTGTATGTGCAATCCGGAAATGCCGGCATCCAGCATGAAACGGCTTAAGGAATTCTTTCTGAAAAGGAAGGGGGAAACAGAATATGGCATTTGACAGAAGTGAATTCAGGAAAAGGACGTTCTTTCCGGAACCGGGGACGAACGACTTCATGAAAGGAATGCAGGTCAGCCTGGAAGTTTATGATATTGCGTTGGATTATCTGATCGCTGCAATGGAACAGCTTCGGGAATCCTTCCGGGATATGATTGAACTTCAGTATGGACTGAGCCAGTATGAGGAATACCTGAAGGACAACCGATCTGCAGAAAAGGCGAAGGAACTGCGTCCGGACATTGCTGAAAGGGCTTCCCTTTCCGAAGAAGAGCAGGAAAAGCAGAGTGTTCTTCAGCGGCCGGAAAGCCTGGGAAGCATAGATCAGGAAGAGCAGAACGAGACATACGACAGGGTGCTGGTCACCGGGCAACTGGTAAAGGAGGATTTGGAAGATATCTGGAAAGAGCAGATGGATAACATCTCTGATCCGGGTTTTATGCCGGAGCCTGAAGCCCTGCCGCAGCAGGAAGAGAAACGGAGGGGCAGATGAAACCAAAGGAGAGTACATCCGGAAAGGTCGTTCCGATGAAGCTGCCGGAGGGGAAGAGCCTTCAGCAGCTTCTGCGGCCTCCGGAGAAAAGAGCATTTGCTGACACCAGAAGAGCTGTGGACATGCCGTCCCTCAGGGAAAGACTCAACTCCCTGAGGGACGGCGTGATTCTGGAGGTGGGTATTCAATGAGTAAGTATGGAATCGATTATGTCAGGATCCGGCTGGAACTGGACCGTCGCGTGCTCAGTGATTATCCAATCAGGACACCGGAAGACGCGGTGATGTTTTTGTCGGAGCAGATGAAGGATCTGGACAGGGAGGTCCTGGCAGTGGTCGATCTTGCGCCTGACGGCAGGCCGGTAAACATGACGATGGCAAGTGTCGGGACACTGAAGGCTGCCATTGTGGAGCCGCGGGAGCTGTATAAGGCAGCGATCCTATGTAATGCGGATTCGATCCTGCTGGCACATAACCATCCGAGCGGCACACTGGAAGCGAGCAGCCATGATGTGGAGACTACGAACCGGATGATTGAGTGCGGGAGGATCCTGGGGATCCCGCTGGTCGATCATGTCATTATCGCCGGGTACACCGGGATGTACCGCAGCCTCCGGGAGGATCACCTGTGTGATTTTGAACAGGTGGATCTCTCTATGGCTGCGGAGGAGAGGAGCCGGTACATGGCAAGGTAAACGTGCCGGCTGTAAGGAACCGCGTTACCGGCGGGTGGGAAAAGAGTTTCCGCCTGCCGGTCAGCACCAGGAGAAAGGAAAAACTATGACACAGATGATGAGAACAGAAGAAACAGGGAACACGGCAACTCTTCCGAAGGCAGTTCCCGAAGGAGCGTTTGATGACTATCTGGAACAGGCCTTGCTGGCGGGAAGGTCTGATAAGGGTTCTGACTGGGTAGAGCAGGTAACGCTCAAGATCCCGGAAGGCTGGGTCGGAGACCGTTTTACAAGTAAAAGCGGACAGGAACTTGTGGAAGTGAAGATCCCGAATGCGGACAGGAATGATAAGAGTCCCTGGCCGTCCTTCGTAACGGATCCGAAGCGGCTGCACAAGAATAAGTTCGGAACAGGACTCTGGATGAAGCTCCCGAAGAACGCGCATACAACACTGAAACGGAGGGAACGCGTTGGCGTCGATCCTTCCGGGAAGGGTATCTATGAAGACCGGATGAGCAGTGTTCCGAACACGGAACTGAAATCCATGGCGGATGCTGCAAGACGCAGTTCGCAGATGGACAGACGTCCGGCAGAAAGACATGCGCAGCAGGAGAACAATCCGGCAGACCGGCATGTGCAGCAGGTCAGTGAAATGGCCGCTGCGCAGCAGGAGGACCTGCCGGATTTTCTGAGGGAGCCGGCAAGGACGAGATAGCTGAAATGCAATGACAACAGACTTGAAAACGGGAGCGGGAGTGATACTGCCGCTCCCGTTTCCTGTCGGCTTTGAAATGGAACTGGTTACATGAAAACGCTCATATCGGAAAAAGGAGGAGAAAAATGAGCAGGGGAATCATCACACAGGAAAACTATCAGACACTGAAGAAGGAGAGCACGGATCGCAAGTCACAGAGGCTTTCCATGTATGAGAAGCGCATTCACGCGCTGGCCCGCAGGAAGGGCAGAAGGGAGAAGAAATGAGTGAGATGCTTCGCATTTACCATATGGGATCAGGAAATGAGTCGCTGTTTGGCCTGATCGGACAGAGTCCGGAGCAGCAGCGGGATGTCCGCCTTCCGGAGGGCTGGAATGCGGTCATGGAAGACGGGAGGATGATGGTGGCCGCGCCGCACTGCGGGGTGAAATGGGACCTTGAGGACTGCCTGCATGCAGAGGAAGGGGAACCTGTCCTCATGGGGCCGGAAGGAGAGACGGTACCGCTTAGGTACAGCATGGATTCCTTCGCGCAGGAGGTCGGGAGCAGCATCCGCGCATTTCTTCCGCCAAATCTGCAGGACAAGGAGATCCAGGTGAAAAAGCTGACCAAGCTGAACCGCCCGGAAGTGCATTCACTGGTCGTATTCGATAACCGTCCGGACGAGCCGGCCATGGCACCGAATGTATATCTTGAAGAGTTCTATGACCAGTACCAGAGCGGTATGAAGATGGAGGATATCCTGGAAGAGGTTGCACAGAAATCCGTTACGGTGCTTTCCCTTCCGGATCAGGAACTGAAGGACAGTATGAAAGAGCTGGTGGATAACGTTTCCAACTGGGAGTACATGAAGGAGCGGGTGATCCTGTCGCCGGTCGGCGTGGATATGAACCGGGAGATGCTCTCAGGCCTGCCGCACAGAGCCATGGGGGATATTGCCGGGATCTACCGGATCTATGTCGGAGAAAATGACATCGGACGCGGTTATATCACGATTAACAATGACATGATGGGCAGGTGGGGCGTCACGGAGGAGGATCTGAACCATGCTGCAGTTGAGAATTCGATGTCCGTACAGCCGGCCCGGCTGATGAGCATGAACTCGGTAATGAGCGAACTGGTCGGGGAGATGGGTGACCCGATGGAGCTTCCGGAGGAGCCGGGCCAGGGCCTGTATGTCCTGACAAACAAGAGCAAGCAGATGGGCGCGGCGACGATCTTTTATCCGGATGTTGCGGACAAGATTGAGGCGCTTTTCCCGAACGGCTGCTATGTGATTCCATCTTCGATACATGAACTGCTCCTGACATCGAAGGACACCCTGCCGCCGGAGGATATCGCCGCCATGGTCCGGGAGATCAACAACACGCAGGTGGCAACAGAAGATCTTCTTTCCTACAAGGTACACGAGTACGACCCGAAGACAAGGACGATCGGACTGGCCGGCGGAAAAAAGGACCTGGGACAGCAGAAAGCGGAGGAACAGAGCGGTCATCTGGGACTTGCGTGGCTGGACAATATGGAGAAACCAGGCAGGGCAAGGTGATGCCTTAAGCGGCCACTGTAACAGAATGAATCATAGAACAGAGAGACGGACGTACAGGTACCGCCTCTCTGTTTTATTCACATAAAAGAAGGGAGAATGCATATGAGTGAAGTATCAGATGCAACGCAGATCGTTTTGCTGACAGCAAGAGGGGGATATCTGCTCGGACGGATCAGCATCGCCATGGCCATACGGACACTGAAGCTTCTCAACACGCTGTATCACTCCAAGTGGAAAGGGAAAACATCCTTCAACCGCCTCAGGCAGACCAAAGGGGAAGACATGTTGTTTGTCAATGTCTCTACCGAGAACGAATCCCTGCTTAAGCTGATTGAAGAGGAACTGACAGCGCACCAGATCATGTTTGCCAGGCTTCCGGATCTCTGCGGCGGGGACGGCCGAACACAATACGCTGTTTCGCAGACGGACGCGGAACGGTTCAAGGCTTTCCTTCTGGATCATGGAACAGGACCAAACAGAACGGTACTTGTCGGTCCGGTGCGGCCGGAAGATTACCTGGCAACAGGGGAGGACACCATGAAGAATCCGACACCGGAGATGAGAAACCTGGAGAGGGATGCGAGGGAAACAGAACGGGAAAACCGGGGACCGGAGAGCCGTGAAGCGGAAACCCGTGGTCAGGAGAAACACCGAAAAACATCCTTTGACAGGGGCAGCCGTTCTGACAGAAGGGAACCCCAGGTGATGGCTGCCCGCCTGCGTACAGAGAAGGTGAATCAGGAGAAAAACGATACGACTTTGAAGCAGGAGCATACGATAAAGGAATCTGACGTTCAGAAACCTGCTGATTCAGCCAAAACAATAACCCGGGAGGAGGCTTCCTTTACGAGAGATATTCCGGAAGAGAATCCTGAGATCCGGATCGTATCGCAGGGACGCGAAAGGATTGTCCCGGTGCAGGAGTTCGCGAAGGAAGCAGAGAAGACATATCCGCTTTCCACCCATGAGAAAGAACTCGTCTATGGGAAACAGAGGGAAATGGTCCGCCTGGAGCCGATTGACGAGGAGGAGCATTTCAACCTGTATATGCTGCCGGACGGAGTCAGGGCGGTGGTGATTCCGAAGGAGGATGTCCGCCCCGTTTACATCAATGAAAAGACCGGAGAAAAGATGCCGCCGCTGTTCAACGTTTTCGCAATGCAGCGGTACGTGATCATTGATCCGAAGGAGGGCGTGCGGGATATGGTCCGCGGGGATGATCTATTGTCTCTGCTGAAAGAAGCGCCGGTATCCATCAGGCACGCGGAACTGACGCAGCTGGTGAAGGAGAGGATGGCTCCTGTCACGGAAGAGATTACAAAGAGCATTACACAAAGATAGCAGGGAAGGGGGCAGCATGGACGGATATCGTGAGAAGAAGCAGCCGGTCGTATTCTTCATTGTTCTGTTTGCTGTGGCACTTTACGGAGGATACTGTCTGGGCCCGCTGTCGGAGAAGGATCTGGATCTTCTTACACTCAGACAGGACATTGAGTACGCGCTGCTTCATCCCCTGCCTTTTCATTTCGGATCGGGAACGATACTGGGGATCGGAATCGCCATGATACTCTGGCTCCTGTTTTTTCTTACGGTTCTGTCAAATGACAAGAAGTATATGTTCGGGAAGGAATACGGATCCGCACGATTGGCAGAACCGAAGGAACTCAATGAAGTTCTTGAGGACAAGGATCCCAGGAAGAACAAGATCCTGTCCGAGCACCTGAGGATGAGCATGCAGTCGTACTATACAAAGCGGAACAACAATGTTGTTATCATCGGCGGCTCCGGTTCCGGAAAAAGTACCGCCGGGGCACAGCCGAACATACTGAACCGGTCCAGCTCCATTGTGGTCACCGATCCCAAAGGGGAGCTGCTCCGGACAGACGGGAACTTTCTGCGGGAAAACGGCTATGAAGTTAAGACCCTGAACCTGGTTGACATGAAGGCTTCGGACGGATTCAATCCGTTTGCCTATCTTCGCAATGATGCGGATGTCATTAAGCTGATCACGAACCTGATCAACAACACGACGCCGAAGAACGCTGGGGCTTCCGATCCATTTTGGAAGCATGCAGAGGAACTGTACCTGCAGGCGATCATGTATTACGTCTGGTATGAGTTTCCGAAGATGGGACGGGAGCCGAATTTCCGCGGGCTTCTGGAGATGCTGAACAAGGCAAGGATCCCGCAGAACGAGAAAGAGGCAAGCGAATTGGACAGCCTGATGTACAATCTGACTCCGGATCATCCGGCGCTTGTCTCCTACAAGAAAGTGCGGTCCGGTGCGGTGGATACGGTGCGGTCCATCATCATTTCCGTAAATGCGCGCCTGGCGTACATGCAGAACGAGGATCTTCTCAGGATTCTGGATCACGATGATATGGACATCCCGTTCCTGGGACAGGGCGTCTATGAAAACCCGGAGAGAAAGACAGCACTTTTCTGTGTGATTCCGGACACGGACACATCTTTCAATTTCGTAGTTGGCATGCTGTACAGCCTGATCTTCCAGGAGCTGTTCTATGTGGCGGATCACTGCCCGGACGGCAGGCTGCCGGTACCGGTTGCCCTCTGGATGGACGAGTTCGCGAACACCGCACTGCCGGATGACTTCGGCAAGATCCTCGCGACCTGCAGGTCCCGGGAGATCTCCTGCAATATCATCATCCAGAACATCGCGCAGCTGAAGGAACTGTTCAAGGATTCCTGGGAGAATATCGTGGGAAACTGTGACACGCTGATCTACCTCGGCGGAAATGAGCAGGGCTCCCACAAGTATATTTCCGAAATGCTCGGAAAAGAAACCATCGACAAAAGATCCAGCGGACAGACGCTGGGGGAGAAAGGCTCCAGCAGCCGCAACTATGATGTCCTCGGAAGGGACCTGATGAGCCCGGACGAGGTCAGGAAGATCGACAACCGGTACTGCGTTGTCTTCGTCCGGGGATTTGATCCGGTGGTGGATGAGAAATACAAGATTTTCGACAAGGAGGAATTCAAAAGGGCGAAGGCACTGGGAGCCTATGAGCACCCGAGGATTCCGGACGATCTGTATGAGCAGGGAAGGATCAGCTTTTATGTGGATCAGGAAGGCGCGAATGGAATGGACAGGTCTTACCGTTTTCAGGTGGAGACGTATCACGGGATCTTCGAGGAGTCCGTGATCTACCAGAAGATGATGAAGGAGATAGAAGGGGGTAGGATGATTCCAAACAAAGACCTGGGCGGTTACCGCTGCGACATGATGGAAGACCTGGACCGGTTCTATCCTGTCATCGACGCGAAACAGGTGGAGATTGTTCATTCCGGGAAACTGACGATGCACAAGCACCCGGTCATCGGGGCCTATACTGCAACGGGTGAGGTTATGGAACTCACTCTGGAAGAGCTGAAGTCAGTGCTTGCGAATAGTGAGAAGGTGAAGGCTGCCTTGATGGGACAGGCCGGATGGTGAAAAGAGGAGGACAGTAGAAAGAATGTATGAAATGAGATATCTGACACAGCAGGATATGCCGTATTTCCGCAGACTGGCGGATGAAGGGAAAGCAATCATTATCCGGCTCTCTGATCCAGCACTTTTTCAGATTGACCCGGAGGACTTCCGGAAACCATCGCCCGGGGTGGAGATGGAACAGCTGAATGATGTGATACAGAAGCAGGAGGCAGTCCTCAGGGAGAAGAGTGAAGAAGGGCAGCGTCTTACACAGGAAATAGAAGAGATGGTGAAGCTGCTGGAGGGTTCAGAACCTGTAAACACTGAACGTAGTGCAGCAGGAGAAACGTCGGCGATGCCGGCGGAACAGATGAAGAAAATGATCGAAGAGATGATCAGAAACTGTATGCAGGAAATCAGCGAAAAGAGGTGAGGGAATATGGGTGAAAAGAGGTGTTACAGCGTTGGTGAGATCCAGCACATCCTTGGGATTTGCAAGAAGACAGCGTATAACCTGATTAAGGAGAATCAGTTCCGCTCGATGCTGATCGGCGGGAAATATGTGATCTCAAAGAAGAGCTTTGATGAATGGCTTGATGGGGAAATCATTAAAAGCGGGAAGGCGCAGGGTGAACAGAAGCGGTGAACAGAAGCCGGAGGAAAAGCAGGATTGACAAGAAAGGTAGACGGAACATCCTCGGACAGACACTGAGAAAGAAACGCAAGCGGCTGTCGACGCGATTATGGAAAAGCATGGCTTCCATCACAGGTAAGTGCAAGTCATATCAGTTTGGCCACCAGGTAAGGTAGACAGCCTGATGGGTATGATCAGCCTGAAACACTGAAGAATACTGGCAAAAACAGCATTTTTATATGGTTTGAAAGGACGTGTCCTGCAGGGCGAAAACAGCCCCGCGGGACACTAATTTTGTTTTAAGGACTTCGGTACAATATTACTGTTGACCGTGCTGCTGTTCACAGATGCCTGAACCGACAGGCTGTAAACAGTTGTCGTGGCAGGTACCGCTCTCCGGATTGGTAACAGGAATCATACATACAGAAAGGACAGCCGATGCAGAAAGAGATTATGGAAAACAGGAAATATATGACCGTCGCGCAGATGGGAGAAATGCTCGGACTGAAGAAGACAGACAGCTACTGGCTCGTTCACAAAAAGCTGTTTGAGACGAAGAAGCTTGCGGGAAAGACGCTGGTGATTGTGTCCAGCTTTGAGAAGTGGTATGAGAACCAGATTAAATACCACAAAGTATGCGGGACAGAACCCGGCCTGATGCTCCGGAAGCATTCTTATTCAGCAAGGGATATCAGCATTCTTCTCGATGTCAGTGAGCAGACGGCATATGAACTGATCAATCGGAACAAATTGAGAACAATTCTGGTTGACGGCTTGAAGAGGGTTCCGGTTGAAGAATTTGAAAGGTGGCTCAACAGCCAGACAAAATACAGTCTTCATGATTATTCCAGCTGGGAGCCGCGAAGTACCGGGGAAGATCCGGCGCAGGCTGATGACAAAGAGGAGCAGGGGGGACGCGAGGAGAACCCCGATAGTCAACAGGACTCATATAGTTTACGGAACCCGAGAATACCTCCGGGATACATAACACCTCAGCAGGCTTCTGCGCTTGCAGGTGTTTCCGGACAGACCATCAGGCATTGGGCGGATATGAGACATTTCTCACAGAGGAAGGTCGGAAACAGGATCTATATTCCAGAAGAGGAGTTCAGAACCTGGCTTAAAAACAGGGAGGAAGGAGGAATCGCGAATGGCAGCGATCACGGAAAGAAACGGCAGGTATAAGGTCATCTACAACTATGTGGATGAGGACGGGAACAGAAAGCAGAAATGGGAGACATTCCAGACGCTTCCGGAAGCAAAACGCAGGAAGCTGGAGCTTGAGTACAAAGCGCTTAAGGGTGAAATTGTGATTCCAAACTGCAGGACACTGGAAGGACTGCTTGAGGAATACGTTACGCTTTACGGGAAGGATAAATGGGCACTGCAGACCTATGACAGGAATGTAAGCCTGATCAACAACTATATCAATCCGCTGATCGGAAAGGTGAAGCTGGAAGATATCAGCATCCAGTTTCTGGAGAGATACTACCAGAAACTTGTGAAAACACCGGCCGTTCCGAATGCAATGACAGGGAAACAGGATCGGGAATATGTGGGGCCAAGCACGATCAGGGATGTTCATAAGATCCTCCGCAGCTGCTTTAACCAGGCAGTCAAATGGGATCTTTTGGATAAGAATCCGGCGGTGTATGCGACAGTACCGAAGTATAAGCCTCAGAAGAGGGAAATCTGGGATGCCGATACGTTGGTCTATGCTATGGACATTTGCGAGGACACCCAGCTGAAGCTGGCAATCAATCTGTCCTTCTCAGCTTCCCTCAGGATCGGAGAAGTGCTCGGTCTCACATGGGACTGTCTGGATATCAGTGAAGAGGCAATCGCCCAAAACCGCGCGAACCTGACAGTGAACAAGGAACTGCAGAGGGTATCCAGGGAGGCCATAAAGACCCTCGATGGGAAGGATATCATTCTGGAGTTTCCGGCAGGGAGGAAGAAAGGAAAGAGCATTCTGGTGTTGAAGCTTCCGAAGACAGAGAGCAGTATTCGGAAAGTATACCTTCCGGAGAGCGTGGCTCGGATGCTGGTGGAATACAAGCAGGAGCAGGAGGAGCTGAAGGATTTTTATGATCAGGAATACACAGACTACAATCTTGTTTTGTGCAGTGGGAGCGGATCTCCGCTCAGCCAGAACCAGATCTTGAAGAAGTTCAAAAAACTGATCAGGGATAATAACCTGCCGCCGGTTGTCTTTCACAGTCTCCGTCATTCCAGCGTCACCTATAAGCTGAAACTGAACGGCGGCGATATCAAGTCGGTACAGGGTGATTCCGGGCATTCCCAGGTAGATATGGTGACGGATGTTTACAGCCACATCATCGATGAAGACCGCCGGAAGAATGCCGAGCTGTTTGAGGAGGCGTTTTACAAACGAAAGAACCTGAACCCGAATGTATATGGGATACACTCCCAGGAGCCGGCACCACCGAAGGTGACTGTTCCGGACAATATAGATCCGGTACTTCTGCAGAAGGTGCTTTCGAATCCGGAGATGGCAGCGCTTGTCAGTGCGTTGGCGGCGACGATGGAGAAATAGGAAGAATACGACTAACACCAAATGCCAAGAGAATGTGGAGTATGTAAATATAGAAATCAACAATATGGAGGATGTTAAGCGTTTTCTTGATAATAAGTATAAAGTCAAGCAATAGGCCATTTTCCTCTTGATGTGGTCGGTTACTTTCAAAATGGATTAGAAGGGATAAATGATATGCCTAAACGGAACAGGAAAACCGTAGATGGACGGTTTCTGTCCATGATGAATTGCTAACATATAGCATCGTCTGTCTGAGCGAAGTATTCAAGGGATATGAACCATATGGGAGGGAATCTGACATAATCGGGTAGAATTGTGGGATGATTATGATTGAGGCTGTTTATACAAATTGGTATAATGGGTATGCTCGATTTTACAATAGAATGAGCATTAGTCAGTCTGATCTTGTGAGAAGAGTGTTTGCGAAACAAGTAGGGAATTACAGGGTGAAATCGCTTTTCAAGCGGGTTTGTAGGATGAAAGGATAAACAGGAGTAGCGGATATGCAGGAGAACTATGAACTTGTTCAGCGAGGATTTCGGATCCTTGTTGCCTCCATGTCGGGATATATAGCGCGTGAACTGAATCGGGTTTACAAAGCCGAATGGTGGGACGAAGTATTGAGTACACTATATAAAGAGAGAGATCTTCCTAAAGAGGGGAGCTATAGTGAATTGGTGGATTCACTGGATATAGCCAATTGTATACGTTTGATTGACTATAAGTGGAATGACGTTTTCAGAAATACCCTACCGCTAGACTGCCGTACTTGGGCTCGCGAACTAATGGGTGTCAGAAATATCGTAGCTCATATAGGAATGCAGGATCTTGAACAGCCTATGGCAGAACGAGCGTTGGACACTATGGCGCTTTTATGCAAAGAAATAGATCCGGAAGGGGCGACTGAACTTCGAAAAATATACAGAGAAGTTAGAGGAAGAGCTGCAGATTTTAAGAAGATTGCGTTTGCCGGATATAAGGGACTTGAGCAGCCTTCTTCAGATTCCAACAGAGGAGAACTCAAGGAGGGTAGCCTTCTTCTCAAGGTGGGGACACGGTTTGTACAGAAAACGAAACTTACTCGAAAGGTGACATACGGAGACAAAACAGAGGTATATCCGGTTTACAGGGTTCGTCTGGATCTTCTGTTTTATAATGACCAGAATGATAGAATTGCAACCTGGATAACCAGTTATGAGTCGGAAAATGGAACAGACTCATTGTCTGATCTTAATAAGGAAATCTATAATCGAATTATCGAGAATTTCATATGTGAGAGTAATCCTGAAGCAATCAACAAAACACAGAAAAACATGAATCTGGTTGGACAGAGAGTTCCGGGCGTAACTTTGGCGGATGGCCGTGTAGTTGACGGAAACAGGAGACTAACTTGTCTGAGGCGTCTTAGCAGACTAACTACGGAACCTCTGTATTTTGAGACTGTCATTATGGATATGGATATCCGTGAGGACAAAAAGAAGATAAAGCTACTCGAATTGGCAATCCAGCATGGTGAAGAGAAGAAAGTTGATTATGATCAGATAGATTTTGCAGTCGGAACATACAGAGATGTAGTTCTAACCAAACTTCTTACGGTTGAAGAATATGCAGCCAGTACGACAGAACCTGTTGCTGAGGTGCGAAAAAGAATAGAAGCAGCAGGCGTCATCAGCGAGTTTTTAGATTATATAAAGCTGCCAGAGCAGTACCACATTGCGAGAGAATATCAGGTGTATGGATTGTTTGTGGAAATGCTGCCCCTCCTGAAGCGGATGAATGAGGAGGAGCAGGAACAGCTGAAAAAGATTGCATTTAATAACGTGCTTCTGAAGTCTGTAAGTGATCAAAGAAAGTTTATCCGTGATATCAAAGGCCTTATTCGGAATGATTCGTATCAGGGCTATTTTGAAGATCAGAAAAAGTGGGATGAAGCGATCAGTGCAAAGATAGAGAGAACAGAGATTCGATCCAAGGAGGATCTTGATCATTTCGCTGAAGAGAATGCGAACATTGCTGAAAATATGAGTGCATCTATGGAGCGAGCGCTTTTACGTTCCCGCTCCCAGAGGCTGAAAGAAAAACCGTCAGAGAATGTCGCAAAAAGCATTTCTCTTCTGATGGATGTGGATACCAGATTCTTTGACAGAATGAGCACAGAGGAGAAAGAGAGCCTGAAAGCGGAGCTCGGAGAATTGATTCGTATCGTGGAGACGTTTAAGGGGTTACTGTGATTGGCAGGTATGTATATGGATGTAAGAGCAATCAGTATAGATGATATAGGTCTTTCCATACGTGCCTCCAACGGGTTGCACCGTGCAGGTATAAATACGGTCGGAGAGATGCTGACCCAGACGTGGGAATCATTGATGGAGATCCGAAGTCTAGGCAAGAAATCCGTTGAGGAGATCCTGCAGAAGATTGAGAAATACAAGGTATATGAAACGGAAGTCGATCTTCCGGAGTCGGAGGAAGATGTTGATGCGGAACTCCCAGATATACTGGGAGATTATTCGACATGGGTTCAGACAGATGAGGGAAAGGCCTTCTGCCGATCCTGGCTTGAAGAAAAAGGTATAAAGATCGATTCACTGGAGTTGCTGTCCGCCCGGGCTTACAATTATCTTCTGTTGAACGGTTATACCGGGATGCATCAGATCACCTTTATGAACGTGGAGGACCTGATGCAGATCCCACGGATGGATCCGCAGTGCGCAGAGGAAATCGCTGGAAGATGCCGGCTTTTTCTGGAAGAAAAGAAGGATGATATCCTGACGTCCCTGAAAGCTAAACATGAGGCTGTCGAAAAGAGTAAAGATGAGATGCTTCGGAACATGCTGCACAGCGAAGCAAATCATGACAAAATTCTTCAGTTCGTAAAGGCGAATGATGAGGATACGGATTCTCTTGCTCTCTCTGTTCGAGCTCGAAATGCACTCAACCGGCAGGGACATTTCAAGATTAGTGATTTCATTTTCCTGACGAAAAAGGATCTGTGGGATTTCCCGCAGATGGGAACCAAAACGGTAGATGAGATCCTTGCCTTTATTGACGCTTATTTAGCGAAGAACGAGGATCGAATCAGGGCAATCTTAAGTGGTGATAACAGTGTGCTCTGGGACGATTCAGTTGTTGCTGGCATTATTAATGAGGCGTTCAACCGGATCGGGTTCGGTGGATACAGTCTGAGGGAACTGCGTGATAAAGCAGAGTTATCAGATCAGATCTCTGATGAACAGCTGAAAAGGATTCTCGGATCAATGATCGCGGAAGGGAAGCTAGAATATGTAGATTTCCGCTGTTACAGGGTCTATCAGAAGTTTGAAGAGTATCTGTCATCCTGTTCAGAAATTGGAGACAGGACAAAACAGATCATCAGCAGGAAACTTGCCGGAGAGACACTGGAGAGCATTGCCACCGGATTTGATCTGACAAGAGAACGCATTCGGCAGATCATCAGCAAGGATATCAAGAAAGTTAAAAAATCATACCAGACAGAAACCGGAATGGAATGGTTTGACGAAGATTATTACAGGTACTTTTTCGAAACTTATTCCTTTAACAGAAAGGACGCGGAGGAATGGCTCGGTGTAAGCAAAGAGATCTTTAACTATCTGGAATTGAGCGGATTCAAACGGGGTTCAAGAGACCTTGAGGAAGCCCCTGATGATTATCACAACATGGATCTTGGGTTCCGCCTGCGTATCAAGAATTATTTAAACCGCGATAAGTTGTTTTTGGATGGACGGTGGGTCAATAAGAACCGAGCTGATTTAGAGGAATACGTTGTTTGGAAATACTGCACGGAAAATGTATCCTACAATGAATTTGTCCGCATCTACAATGATTTTCTCCATGAAGAGGAGGTTCCGTATGATGAAGATATCTATTATACGGATGCGGTAAAGCGGACAAGGGAAAACAAATTGTCTGGAGACAGGTTCCTTCTGTGGAAGCAGAATAAACAGATTCGGTACTACGATATAGATGGACATGATTTCACAGAGCTTTTGGATGCGTTGAATCTGGATGCCTATGAAAACATTGAGTATTCAACCCTGAAGTTTATGCGGAACTATCCGGAGATCATGGAACAATACGATATCCGGGACCAGTATGAACTGCATAACCTGCTCCGGAAGATCGTGCCGGATGGAAGCTATCATGATTTTCACTGTGAGAGAATGCCGATGATCCGATTTGGTATCTTTGACAGAGATGGGGCCCTTCTGGATCTGTTGATTGACAATGCACCGATTTCCCAGGCGGATTTTGCCGAACTGGTTTCTCACGAATATGGATACGATTCCGCTACGGTGCTAGGTACATACCTGCAGCCTCTTGCGTCTTATTATCACCAGGGGCTATATATCATTGACCAAAAAGCCATGCTCTCAGAAGAACAGAAGAAACTTCTGGAGCACCTGGACGATGATTTCTATTATATGGACGAGATCAGAAGGCTGTACGTCTCCATTTTTCCAGGTGCGGACATAGAGAAGATCAACCCGTACAACCTTAAGACAATGGGATTCTCTGTTCTTTCCCGCTACGTATACCGGAACCATAGTTCACTGGATGCCTACTTCCGATTCCTTCTGACGAGAAATGACATTACAGATATCACAACCTATCGCAGAAGGTTTGTCTATGTGGTGGCTTTTTCCGGTACGCTGATCAATATGAAGAATAATCTGGAGATCTTCGAATTTGAACCGAATCAGATCATTACATTCCGAAAGTTGGCGGCATCCGGAATTACAAAGGATAATCTGTTGACTTTCTGCGATGAAGTGGCTGAATTTGTAGAGGACAGCACCTATTTGAGTATACAGTCCATTAAGAGAGACGGTTTTGTATCGGAGCTCTTCGACCTCGGTTTTTCCGACTGGTTTTATGCGAACCTCCTTACGGTTGATGATCGGTTTTCACATGCGAAAGTGTTCGGCAATATTATCCTCTATAAGGGCGATGAGCATATTACGATCCAGTCGTTTGAGGAACAGCTGATCAAAGAGCATGGCACCATTGACGTGTATGATCTCATGACTGAGATGGAGGAAACCTACGGATGCCAGATTACGAACCGTTTGGATGTCATCTATAAAGTAAAGGGAACGGACGTCTATTATGACGAATTTCTGGACCGGTTTTATGCAAATACCGGTGTTTTCAACCGGGAATTGGATGCGACGGAAGGAATATAGGATGAGTTTGTTTAAAGAACACAAAGAGCAGTTGTTGGCGGAAATGGCAAAGTTGCACGGCAGACATGAATTAGCCAGGGAGATGGGGCCAGATTTCTTCGAACCGGGCATGATGGAATATCCGGAACAGTCGGACGGATCCTGGGAAGAAGAAACCGGACGTCTTATGCTGCGCTTTGAATCAAAAGGTACGCGGTACGACGGGCGTACGGAGCAGATAGAGAAAATAAACATAGGCGATGTGATCCATATCACAAGGGACAAGGATAACGTTTTTAATCCGAACAACTTCCTGCTTCTGACAGAGAAAGGAAAGGATGTTGGAAATATGCCTGCGGAGATCTGTAACGCTGTAGCTCCGCTATATGACGAAGACCTTCTTGAGATTGAAAGCGCGAAAGTGAGTTTTGTAGAGCCGATATCGAAAAGGAGCAGGCATGCGAAGCAGGCGATTCTCTTTGTGGAGATGAAGGCAAAACTGTCAACATCGGACGCGGACGATCTTTATGAACAGGAACAGACGAAAACAGCCGTTCCGGAAGCGGAACTGAAAGCAATCACTTCGGAACCGGTTGACCCCTTCGAACTGCAACTCGACCTAAAGGAAAACGGTTTCTTTATCGGAGGATATGAGATTCGCAGAGATGTGCTGCTTGAAGATATCAAAAAGCAGATATTCTGTGAGAACGCAAAGGAAGTGCCAGATCTCAGAGATCCAGACTGTCTGCATGTTTATCTGCACCATACCGTGGAATATGCCGGTGAGGAGTGGGTGGTCTGCATGGTATTCCAGAAAGGATATTTCCAGGACTTGTGGCTGGAACATGCAAAACTCTTTCAGCAAAGAAGCCTGCTTAAAAATACCGCTTCCAATCCGCGCCTTCGCAAGATCCGTTCCGCCCTGTACTCCAAACTGAAAAACAGGTTGGATGAGATGACCGGGAGCAGAGGGGAGCAGGCATCGGACAGTGGAAACCTGCAGTATATCTATTATTTTGACGGACATGGGACGATGCTGGTCCAAGACAACAAACTTCCTGCCGTTATTATCTATATTCAGTACTATAAGATGGACACAAAATGAAAATGCCTGTCAGGAGCAGGTTTTGGAAGTAATGAACCAGATAACAGAAAGACTGCAAATGAAATACTGACTCTGACCCACAATAAGCTGTTGGAGAACCTGCGGTTATGAATGTAGCCCACAGTTATCATAGACCAGGGAGCAAAGAGGAGTGCAAATCAGGAGGTAAAAGGTGGAGAATCTGCAATTAGTTTCACTTGAAAACACGGATATTAGCACGTGGGATTTTTCTGTACTGAAGGCAGAATTACAGGAGTATCTGGCTCAATATGAAGGCCTTGTATATACCGAAGAATCTGTAAAAGACGCAAAAAGAGATCGGGCAGAGCTTAATAAAGCCAAAAAAGCAGTAGAAGATGCTCGGAAAGCGTATAAGGCCAGATGTCTGGAACCTTATGATGCTATTGAGCCAAAAATAAAAGAGCTGACAGAGCTGTTAAATGAGCGGAAAAAACAGATTGACGATATTGTAAAGGAGTTTGAATGTCGGAGTAAAGAAGAGAAGGAGAAGGAGGTTCGGGAATACTATAATCGTATTTCGGATTGTTTCGGAGCAGATGCGGATCGCATCTATCAAATGATATTTGATCCCAAATGGTCAAATGCTTCAACGGGAGTCGCAAAGTACAAAGAGGCTGTTCAGATTGCCGTTGCTTCCGTCAGGAGGGATCTTGAACAGATAGGTGCTATGGACACACCGTTCAGAGAAACACTTAGGGAAACATATCTGGAAACTCATTCGATGGATGCTGTCTTAGAGAAGAATACGGAACTGAAAGAAGCAGCTGGGAAGGCAGGGTTTACAGTATCACAAGAAGATGGTCAGGAGAGACCGGGCACTCCAACAATTATATCAACCAGCACGCAAAAGGTTAGCAAAGAGGAAGGTACGATTTTAAGGATTCATGCATCACAAGCCAAACTGAATCAGATCTGCGATTTTATGAAAGCAATCGGCGTTGAATATGAGATTCTGTAGAGCAGGGGTTATGTATGTTTGACTTCTCCCGGGTTAATGAAGATCAGAAGAAGGCAGTGCTGGCAACGGAAGGACCGGTTTTAATTGTCGCCGGCCCCGGAACCGGAAAAACGTTTACTCTCGTTAAAAGAATCGCTTATCTCGTTCAGGAGAAACATGTATCTCCTGAAGAGATCATGGTTGTCACATTTACAGAGAAAGCGGCCAGGGAACTGCTAACCAGAATATCGGATGAATTCCTTAGTCATGACAGGAAGATTAACATCAACGAAATGTACATTGGAACATTTCATGCGGTCTGCCTGCGCCTGTTAAAAGAGAATTCTGAATATGCAGATAACGGCAGACCACTCCGTATGATGGATGCATTTGAACAGTTGTATCTTGTCTGCAGGAACATCGAGATATTCAACAGTCTGCCGGATTTCTCAAGACTGATAACACCAAAGAGCAGGTGGCATCAGGCGGAGGAGATCTGCCGCTATGTGAACCAGATTATGGAAGAAATGGTAGATCTGGATGCGCTTTTGTCAGACAGGGATAGAGACATGCAGTTTTTGGGTAAAATTGCTGTCAGATACAGGGATCTGTTGGAACGGAATGGAGTTATGGATTTCTCCTCCATTCAGACAAGAACCTGCTGTATGCTCAGGGATTGCCCGGCTGTGTTGGAGAAAGTACAGAATACGGTTCGCTATATCATGGTCGATGAGTATCAGGATACGAACTGTATCCAGGAACAGCTGGTTTTTTTGATTTCTGGTGAGCGCAAAAACATATGTGTAGTCGGCGATGACGATCAGGGCATGTACCGTTTCCGTGGGGCAACGATACGAAATATACTGGAATTCCCTTCGAAGTTTTCGAATGGTGAATGTAGTATTATCCACCTGAATAAGAATTACCGGTCCGAGCCTGGAATAATCCATTTCTATAACCGATGGATGGAAAATGCGGAAGGTATCAATCTATTTAACTGGGATAAATACCGTTATACCAAGCAGATTGAAGCAGCGAATCCGGAGATGAGATCCGGCTCAGCAGTCTATCTCAGCGGAGGGTATGCAGGGTCCGCTAAGGAAGACATCCTTCAAATGATCCGCAGGCTTATGCAGGAGGGTAATATAACTGATTTCAATCAGATTGCCTGCCTGTTCCGCTCGGTAAAAAGTAAGGAAGCTGCAGAAATTGGAAGCTTTCTTGAAGAGAATGGTGTTCCTGTTTATTCACCAAGATCCGAGATGTTTTTTGACCGTCAGGAGATTAAGCAGATCCTCGGATGCCTGATGCTGTGTTTTCAGACTTATCTGAGTGACCTGAAGCGGAATGCCTTTACCCATTGGATTCCGGAGGGATTGCGAGAATACTATATTTCGTGCGTAAAAGAAGCAAGCTATATCTATAAGACAACGCCGGCGTTGAATAGCTTTATCAGAAATCAGATAGATGAAATACTGCATTTTTCAGAAGAGAGCGATACGGGACTGTTGGATATATTCTATCAGCTGATATCTTTTGAACCGTTTAGAGATTATCTGTCTGCGGATTTACAGGATAATGTTTTGAAAACAAGGGCAGCCCGGAATCTGTCCGAGATATCAAGGCTGCTGTCCCGTTTCAGTCATCTGCATGGGATGCACAGCATCACTTCGAGAAACCGGGACAGTATGCCGGAGGAGCTGTTCAATATTTTTTTCCGATATCTTTACGTTGACGGGATTGGTGAATATGAGGATGACGCAGAATATGCGCCAAAAGGCTGCATCTCATTTATGACGATTCATCAATCAAAAGGGCTGGAGTTTCCTGCTGTAGTGGTTGGCTCCCTTGGGAATACACCAAAGAAAAATACGGACTATCTTTTGACAGCTCTGGAAAACAGGTTTTTTCATCGCCCTCCATATGAACCGATTGCGGACATTAAGTTTTTTGATTTTTGGAGATTGTACTATACGGCTTTTTCCAGGGCCCAGAATCTGCTGGTTCTGAGTGTATGGAAGGAGCCGGGAAAGGCGTTTTCCCCGTACCTTCAATCATTGCCTCAGATCAGGTCGTTTACGGATGGTAAAGTATTTGCAACGATGAGACGAATGAACTATAAGCGGATGTATTCTTTTACATCCCATATTGCGGTCTATGATGGATGTCCGACACAGTATAAGTTCTATAAGGAATATGGCTTTGTTCAGAACCGGATGTTCCATACATCGGTAGGATCGCTGGTACATGCGACTTTAGAGGATATGAATAAGTGCATCATTGCGGGTCAGCCCGATCGCGTCAATGAAGACTCCATACAGGAATGGTTCGTTTTGAACTATCAGAAAATGCAGGAGCAGACCGGATATTATCTTTCTGAAGAGCAACAGGGACAAGCTTTGCAACAGGTGATTCGCTATTACCATCATCGGAAAAATGAGCTGGGAAAAGTATGGAAAGCGGAGGAGGAGATCATCCTGGTGCTTCCGGAGTATATTCTTCAGGGGATCATTGATCTCGTGGAAGGGGAAGGCGATACCGTTGAGATTGTGGATTATAAAACAGGACCCAAACCGGACGTTGAAAACCATCCTTCCCGCGTTGAGCATTATCAGAAACAGCTTGAGATTTACGCTTATCTGATTGAAAAAAAGTATGGAAAGAATGTCAGCCGGATGCACCTTTACTATACAAGTACAATAGAAGGTGATCCACTGGTTTCCTTCAAGTGGAATCGGACTGCTGTTGACATGACGATTGGAGAAATATCGAATACTGTAAGAAAGATTGAAGCGAAGGATTTCCGTGAAAGGGTTCAAAACACCTATGCATGCAAATTCTGTGATATGCGCTGGTATTGCGGAAACGCTCACTTCTAAGGAGGCAATGAGATGACGATATGTCTGAAGTGCGGAAAAGAGAATGATGGCTGTCTTTGCAATACATGCCGGAGTATGGTGAACATAGAAGACCTTTGCAGGCAGATCATCGAGTACAGACCGGGTAATGGCGAAAACCAGTTGTGGGATCAGAAAGCATCAGAATTAAACAATCCGGGCAATTTCCGAAACGTGGTTTTTGCACTTGCCGAGGAGTTTCCTTCTCCCCGAAAGGAGTATTGGCAGATCATGTCCTTTGCAGGAACAGGGGCAAATGTACAAAAGAATATAAGGCCCTGGCTCTATGAAACCAATGGGAAGATGGCAGCCATGAGCGGACTCACACCATTTGAAAAAAACCGGATTAAGGGCATGGTGCTGGGGGCGTTGTTTATGGATTACCGATATGAGGAAGCAGACCTTGTTGCAGGGGAACTGTTGGAGAGCGGTAATCTACCGACACAGGCTTACTACAATTTGATCGACTTCTATTCCAAAACAAGGAGATATGACGAGGCAGATGATGCGGTTGCTGCAGCAACAGAATTGTACGGAAAAGAAACAACGACAACTCTGTTTAGGGATCTGGTAAATCAAAACCAGAAATATCGGGAAGCAGAAGTCAATGGTAAGAAGGAGTACATGCCAAATCCAAAGGAAAACAAGGAAGAGGCGAGAAAGTCATATGTAGATTTTCTTGATTCGATTGGGATAGAGGCAGAAATACCTGTCGCAGCTTTATCAAAGAGAAAAATACCTCAGGCAATTCCAAGAGACCAGTATCCGTTACCAGAGGAAATCAGGGATCCACATTTTGACTCATTTGTTGCATATGATCTGGAAACAACCGGATTCAGCCCGAAAACGGATGCGATTATTGAAATTGGGGCTGTCAAGGTGTCCGGAGGCAGGATAATCGAGTCAAAGGAGTTTTTATTCCAGGAGTTTGTGCGTCCATATAAAAAAGGTATCCGTGAGGAGGTTACGCAGCTGACAGGAATTACGAAGGAAGATGTGAAGAATGCCCGGCAGATGTGGGAAGTATTCCCGGATTTCATGGAATTTGCAGGAGACAATGTGCTTGTGGGATTCAACAATGTGAAGTTTGACAGCCAGTTTCTGGTGCGCGCCGGCAGATACAGCCGTATAGAGATGGGAAACCCACAGTTTGATGTGATGAAATATGCAGATGGTTTTAGAGACAGGTTGGAATTACCGGATTCAGGGGTATCGCTTGAAAGACTGAGTGAAGAACTTGGCATAGAGAATCCAAGAGCTCATCGAGCACTCGCAGATGCACTGACGACCGCTAGAGTGTTTCTGAAACTGAGGGAGATGGATACCGATGAAAGAAAGATCGAAGTAGACGACCTGCTGGCAGATATTGATGATTGGTAAGGGAAAATACAGGCATGGACTGATTCTGTCCATGTCTGCTTTTATAATGTGTATAGGAATGGCAGATAACAGTATTATCAAGTATTTGCCAGCATTCTATTGAGATGAAGGAAATCAAAATGGATAAAAAGGTTGAAAGAATCATCAGCATGTATTCTCGCATCACGAATGGTGAAGTGATTAATAAGGTTGAAGAAGCAGCACGTTTTGATGTGAATGAGAAATCTATACAAAGGGATCTGGAAGATATCCGGTCATTCTTTGCTGATAATCCGGAATCAAACCTACAGCTGGTTTATGACAGATCGAAAAAAGGATATGTCCTTGCCCAATCGGATCAGAGCTCCTTAAGCAACAGTGAGATCTTCACGGTGTGCAAGATTCTTCTGGAAAGCCGTTCTCTCATGAAGACGGAAATGTATCCGATTATTGATAAGCTTGTCCAGAGCTGCGTTCCTTATGGCAACCTCAAAAAGGTCAAGGAACTGATCTCAAATGAAAAGTTCCACTATCTGGAGCCGCATCATGGGAAGAAATTTGTTGATGTCATGTGGGACATCAGCAGTGCTGTATATGAACACAGGTTTATGCGCATCAGTTACCAGAAGCTGAAAGAAGCAGACAAAGTCAGGCGACTGATCCAGCCTGTCGGGATCATGTTTTCAGAGTATTACTTCTATCTTTGTGCCTACATTCCTAAGAATGAGGAGAACCCGGATCTCCCCAAGCACCCATTTCCAACGATTTATCGAATTGACAGGATAGCAGAGTACGAAATACTGGACGCACACTTCCATGTTCCTTATGCGGAACGCTTTGAAGAAGGGGAATTCCGTAAGCGAATACAGTTCATGTTTGGCGGGGAGCTTAGAAAGATCAAGTTCAGGTATAGAGGACTTAGCATTGAATCAGTGCTGGATCGTTTCCCAACGGCAGAGATCATCTCTCACGACGATGATGGATGGATGATCAAGGCCGAGGTTTATGGCGATGGTGTAGACATATGGCTAAGGGGACAAGGAGATGTAATAGAGGTTATTGACGGAGGGAAAAAGTATGGAGATTGATATTGAACGGCTTCGTGAAGACATTAAGCAGGATTGCTATGGAGCTTTTTTTGTCGGTGGGTTTGGAGCTGCACTGGTCGAGTCATTTGACGTGGATAGAGCTACACCAAAAGAATTGATTGATATTGCCGAGGAAAAAGGTATTGATTTACGAGATTATAAGATATGATATTCGGCCATTCTTACAGAGGGTGAGCATAGAATCAGCTTTGTATCAATTTCCGACTGCAGAGATTGTTTCTCATGATGATAAAGGATGAGTGACCAAAACAGAGGCTCATGGGGATGTAGGGAGATATACGATTTAGGGGACAGGGAGTCATACTAGAGGTTATTGAGTGAGAAATAATCAATTTGTTTTCTGTGATATGGAAAAGCAAATAGCGCCGCTGAAAAGTAATGTGGTGAAACGAAAATGTCAGATTTCATAATAGAGAACCAGGAGCATACAATCAATGAGGTGTTGCCATGACAGTTTTAGCAAAAGAGCGAACATACATAATTGATGATATTGTTATATCTCTTCCTGAAGAGAAGTGTGAGGAATTGATGGACGGATACTATCCTGGATTTGTTTTTGATCTGATTCCATCAACCATGCACCAGTGGTTTGTGTCACGTCTACAAGCTCACATAGGTAGTCAGATAACAAAGTCAGGAAAGGATTATGTAGTGATTTCTGCCAAAACTGGTTTGGCCTTAGACTATGAAAGCCATATTGAACCAGATTTGTCCATCATTTGCGATAAAAAGAAACTATCAGACTATGACTGTGAGAAAGCTCCAGATTGGGTGATTGTAGTTTCAAACTCATCGACTCAAAATGACGATTACACGACAAAGCTTTTTGAATATCGATCTATCGGTATCCGGCTGTACTGGGTAGTCAATCTAGAAAATAAGACTGTCAATGTTTGGAATTTTGAACACGGAGAGTATGCGCAATACAGTTTTTCCGATTCTATACCTGTAGCTGTTTGCAATAACATTAAGGTTTGTCTTGACGATATTATGTGACGGATAGTCACTCATACTGAAAGCAAAATTTAGGAGGAATTCAACATGTATATACCTGAAATACTATTGGATGCAATGGAGACTGATGGATATGGATGCACAGGAGTAAAAGTATATTGTGAAGAAAAAATAAGCAGAGAAATCGTATCGCGTTTTAAGGAAATCTTTAACGATGAATATAAAAAGACAATGGACCATATTGAAGAAGAATTTGGAGATTGTTATGAAAAAGAAAAGGGCATTAATCCTTTCAAAAGTGCACGCGTGACAGATTATGGCGTACTTTTTCGATTTGATGCTTTAGCCATGTATTGCCGTAACGGAAACATAATAGCTAAGTGCAATGGTGGGGGAGAAACCTTAGAGACGGCTTTAGAAACAATAAAACAGGAATATCCTTCAATTAGTTATGAAGGATATGTTGCATACAGTTGGTCTGATATTCATAGTGGAGAACAAATTCAATATAGAATTTCTTCAGAGAAGAAAAAAGACAAAAGTGAAATAGTATATGATTTTGTTGGAGAAGCACTTGCAGAATTATTTGAAGATGGATTCGAGGAATACGAATGGTGGGAAATTTTCTGCGAACGGTTAGAATATGCAAATGAAGATGAATTCAAAAAAATCATCAAGCTGCTCCACACATATTCAAAATGGGTTCCTTCAGATGCCATTGATAGAGTTATTAAGATTTCCGAAAAGAGAGATGAGGATTTGACAGAGTCTCTTAGAGATTTTGCAGATACCCTTAAGTCAGGTAAAGATGCTGATATCGAGGAGGAAGAAGAGATCGATACAAGCGGATTGCCGGATGGGTATATGGAAGCGATGGATATGTTTTTAATGGCTGAAGAAATCAGTGGAAAGAAGCCAAAGCGAGGCGAAGCCATATCTTCTGAGGGCACGTTTGAAATAGTTATTGAAAAAGCCGAATCCGGAGATGCAGAAGCAAAGTATACTGCAGGGAAATACTTTATTGCGGATCATATAGAAGAGGAGAATGAAAGAGCCATCAGGTGGATCCGAGAGGCAGCTGAGGCCGGTGTTGAAGAAGCAGGGGAATACATGAAAGAGCACAGCGAAATGTTTATGAAATAGGGCGTTCTCGTATTTGACAATACTGGATACGGGCTCCTTGTTGTGTTAGATAAGAGAGGATGCGGATTATGAATAAAAACCCTTTGAACAATGAGTATGAAGATGATGAAGAAGGTATCTTTTCAGGAGATTCCATTTCGGATCTTTTAAGGTTGTTTTCCGATGAAGATTCTGATATGAGCGAGGAAGAAAAAGCGGATCTTATTGCGAAAAACAAGGAAGCTGTTCAAAGAGCAGTAAAACGTTTTATTGACTCAAGACCAGATGTTCGCCGCCTTCTCGTTGTTAATAATGATTTGGATACTGCGTCAGAAAGTGAATTGAATTATGCGGACATACTTTCTTATGAGGAAATGCTTGATGCAGGCTATATAGTTTTTGATGTAGATTCAGATACGCTGGAAAAAAATAAAGAAATAGTTCGTTGCCTTCTTTCAGTAGGAGTTATGGAGGATTCTATCGATTTTACGGTTTTTTGTTATTATGATAACTGGCAGCTTGATAATTATAAATTCAGGCCGGTAGAACTCCAATCAATAATATATGATTATTTTATGGGAAAGGAAGGAATACTTCCGACGAAGCTGCACTATTCCTCCTGCTCCAATCAGGCAATTAGGGATGATGTTGGAGCAGTAATGAGTATTTATAATGAACGAAACAGTCTTTTTTCAACTGCTGATGGGAATGAAGTCGAAAAAGCGTTTCCTTTGGAACATTATTCGGACATCGTAAGAACGGTGGTTGATCGGTTGGTAAACAATACGGACATAAAGCAGTATTTGCCGTTGGATAAAACGGAGAATACTACTGATGAGACATTAATTTCAGAGGGGTACATTCGATTAACTCAGAAAATAACTGTTGATGACAATACTCCGGATCAGTATTTGATAATATCTTTAGAAGACTCCATTGGTCTGCAACTTGGCTTTGACATAATATCCAAAAAAGCAACAGTTATTATGCAAGACGGAACAGATAGAATTAAACTGCTTCTGAAGTGTATTAAAGATGCAATGAGCATGATACCGGGAGTTGAACCTAAAGGTAGTCACTCAAGAAATGATTTGAATGATAAATGGTCACTTACCAGTATCTTGTTTGGGGTTGAGTATACTGAGGAAACGTCTAATTGCATTATTCCTGAAGAAGATAGGGAACGAGTTAAACCGCGTTTCTTTGTGGATATCAGCACAATTAACCGGATTCTTGATTTGGAATTAACGAGTGAAGAGTTTGAAACTGGCAGCATTCAGGAATTACGTGTTGATATTATAGACATTCCATATTACATGTGTTTGACACGGCTGGACGATGGGAAAGACCTGACAATTCATGATAGAAGCGAATTGTGTGTTTCTTGTGATATGGGCGGAACAGTCAAAGGTAATTTGACGATAAGTAAACAGAATGGAACAAAAGGAACGGCCTCTGATGAATCTATCGGCGAGAACCTAGTAGGATTTTTCAAAGCCAGTATGTTAATTAGCAAGCATTTCATAGAAAGTGGTTTGAAAGATGACATCGATTTAATGGATTTCGACAGAGAAGGTTTTTTGATATCTGTTTCTGATAATGTAATCCGGTTCGAAATTGTTTCTGGAAGAAAACGCCCTGACTTGATGTGCAGGGGTGGATTATTGAATCCTACAAGGATGATGCGTCCATATATAGATGAAATATCCGGGCCAACAATGAAGGAAGTGGGGGGAGAGAAAGCATTGCTTCCGATGGCAGAGCATAATGATGAATCTGCTATGTTGAGCTTGGCCGAATTATATGCGAACGGTGATGGAAATACTGCGGTTAATCCGGAACAATCATTTTACTGGTATGAAAAACTGGCGTTGTTGGATCATCCCACGGCGCAGTATAATCTGGCACAGTTCTATCTCAGAGGATTTGGAACAGAAAGAGATTTTGAGAAAGCCATTTACTGGATGAGAAAGGCTGTTGAAAATGGAGATGAGGATGCACCGGAACAATTGAAAGCATACGAAAAAATAGCTGCAGATGCTAAGGCCGCCATGGCGGGGAACGCCGAGGCTCAGGCTGATTATGCTAAATTCCACATGCAAACTGGTAATTCTACAGAGCAACCTGAAAAAGATATTAATTATGCTGAGTGTGTTAAGTGGGCACAAAGGGCAGCCGATCAGGGAAATGCAGAAGGCATGTGGATTATGGGGCTGGCCTATGAACATGGAAGAGGTGTAGACACAAATAGCACAAAAGCAGTTGAGTATTATCAAAAAGGAGCCGAACTTGGGAATGACCAGGCAATGAACAGTTATGCTGCCTATATTTCGAGAGGAAATGTACCGGGTAAAACGGCTAAGGATGCCTTCGAACTGATTAAATTAGCTGCCGAGAAGGGAAATGTCCTTGCCATGCGAAATCTTGGTCACTGTTACCAGTTTGAAGAGGGAACACGCCATGATATGAAGCAAGCGATATTCTGGTACGAAAAATATCTTGAACATGAAGAGGACGAAGAACTTGCAAGGAAAGTAATGATATTTAAGGTTCAATCATAAATTCTATGTGATGGCTCGTTCCTGATGTACTTTTTCCGGCTCATGTCCATGATCTTCAGGAAGAAGTATTCATCATCAGGATAGCCGTATCCGTGCCGGCGCAAGGTCT
>Ga0256405_10003196_pt1 | contig 34695 bp, 30 predicted proteins | sample RumenRJG_02DNA_FD_189096 | JGI IMG/M metagenome (GOLD analysis project Ga0256405, IMG submission 189096) | Bovine rumen microbial communities from Lethbridge, Alberta, Canada - RJG_02 | ecosystem: Host-associated > Mammals > Digestive system > Stomach > Rumen | place: Canada: Alberta...
CATAAATTACTATTATTCCGACAGGGATATACTTATAGACCCCGATGATCCTGAAAAATATTTCATCAGGGGTTCCCGAAAAAACCACGATCCCCGATTCCTTGTTGTGGCGGTAATGCTTACCATTGTGTGTACGGGGCTTATGCTAAAAAAGATCCAGGATGAAAAAGATCTACATGAGGTGAAATAATTGACAAACATTTTTGGAATAGACGAAAAAATACTTACTCTTGCAGCTCAGGCTGAGAGCGAATGCAAAGAAGTCTTTGCGGAAATAGACCGCATCGCCGAGATAAACGGGCAGAAAGTACTGAAAGCCTTTATCGACAACCGCGTGAGCGAGGGCTGTCTTAAAGGCACTACGGGCTACGGCTACGGCGATATCGGCAGAGATACCGCGGATAAGGTGTATGCGCAGGCACTGGGCGGCGAGGACGCAATAGTAAGGCATACTTTTGTAAACGGCACCCATGCGCTTTCCACTGCGCTTTTCGGTATACTCCGCCCCGATGATGAGCTGTGTTTTCTCACAGGTGCGCCCTACGATACCCTTGAGGGCGTTGTGGGCAAAGAGGGCGACAAAGGCAGCGGTTCGCTGAGAGATTTCGGCGTAAAGAGCAGTATCGTCGAACTCAAAGAGGACGGAACTCCCGACCTTGAAGCCATAGCTAAAGCGGCTAAGGGCGCAAAGGTAGGCTACATACAGAGGTCAAGAGGATACTCCCTCAGACCGTCATTTACCGTTGACGTGATAGCAAGTGCTATCAAAGCGGCAAAGGACGCTAATCCCGATATAATTATACTCACAGACAACTGCTACGGCGAATTTGTTGAGGAAAAAGAACCCCTCGCAGTGGGTGCTGACCTGATAGTAGGTTCGCTGATAAAGAACCCCGGCGGCGGAATAGCAAGCACAGGTGGATACATCTGCGGACGTGCCGACCTTGTGGAAAAATGCGCGGACAGGCTCACCTGCGTGGGCATGGGCAAGGAAGTAGGCTGTTCGCTGAACATGAACAGAGAGATACTTCTGGGCTTCTTCCTCTGCCCGCAGACAGTAGCAAATGCCCTGAAAACTTCCGTTTTCGCCTGCCGACTTTTTGAAAAGCTGGGTTACAAGACCCTTCCCGAAAGCAGTGAAAAGAGAACGGATATCATCGCATCTATCCTGCTTGAAAACGAGAAGAACCTCACAGCATTCTGCAAGGGCATTCAGAAAGGCAGCCCAGTTGACAGCTATGTTACTCCCGAGGCATGGGATATGCCCGGCTACGAGAGCAAGGTCATCATGGCGGCGGGTGCATTTACAATGGGCGCTTCCATCGAACTTTCAGCCGATGCCCCCATACGCGAGCCATACGCTGTATGGTTACAGGGCGGTATAACCTATCCCAGCGGCAAGATGGGCATAATGCTCGCCGCACAGGAGATGCTGAATGAGGGGAATATAACCCTCTGATACGGAGGATAACATGAGATTCAAATGCGGATGCTGCGGTGAGACAGTAAAAAAGGAACCAAAAATTCCCGAAGGCTTCGTAGGCTGGGCTTACTGCTGTGATGACTGTATCATGGAATGGCTCGAAAGCGGCGAGGAGATACCGCATATTGACAGCGAATCTTGGATACGCCGTGAGAAAAGACCTGAGGTAGACGAGATATGCTGCATACGGGTCAGAAAGCCCTTTGATGAAGAGATAGGCGACGAGTTCTATATGCAGCTGAAGTCGCCAAGAGACTATTATACGGACGAAATGACAGATGAAGTCATAGCCTGCGGCGGAATAATCAAATGCAGATTTGAAAGCGTTGTTTCCCGCGATGAGTATATAGCCTGGATCAAAGTCAGGGTGCTTGAAGTTTTCATGAACGAAGAGCTTTATAAAGCATTTGATGAATATGAGAGAGAAGAGCCGCTTGTTTCTGAATTTGAAAGATTAAATTATGATACAGGAAAATGGCGCGGTCTGTTACTATGGGACGGCGGTGGAGACATCGGCGAGTATTGTGACATCTATACCGACGATGATGGCAGGGAACACCTTGTTTTACAGGGCTTTTGGGATTATCACAACGACTATGTTTACTTCGGTAACATAGTCTCAAAAAGCTAAGACCGAAAGGGAAACAATGGTAAAAAAGATAACCGATAAGGATACCAAAAGAAATATAGCAAGAAATATCCTTGAAGCACTAAACCAGTGGTTCGAGATAGAGGAGAGCCGCGAGCAGTACATAGCGGAAAGTGCGGATCTGACCTTCCTTGCGGCGGAAGAAGACGGCGCTTATGTCGGGTTCTTGTGCCTTAAAAAGACGGGAAATGCCACAGTCGAGCTGGCAGTCATGGGCGTGCTTAAAGAATACCACCGCAGAGGTATAGGCAGAGCACTTTTCGATGAAGCGGTAAAGACCGCAAAGGCAGAGGGCTACTCTTTCATGCAAGTAAAGACCGTCCGCATGGGCGTGTATGAGGACTATGACATAACGAATATGTTCTATATTTCCTGCGGATTTAAGGAATTTGAGGTCATCAATGCGGTATGGGGAGATGAGAACCCCTGTCAGATATATGTGATGTCCTTGTAACGAAAAATAACAGATAAACGATCTGTAAAAATGTATTAAGAGGAGTTGATAAACTATGGCAGAGATATTCAGTGTAACAGTCAGCGAGATAGTCAAGCAGCTTGGGCTTGAACTGCTCTATGCGCCCGATAATATCGATGAGCTGATAGTCACCGACAACGACTGCAACCGTCCCGGATTGCAGCTGATGGGATTCTATGAGTACTTCAACGCCGAGCGTATACAGATATGCGGCAATATGGAGTTTGCTTATCTGGCTTCCATCGATGAAGAAGTAAGAAGACAAAGACTCGACGCACTTTTTGCAACAAAGATACCAATGTTCATCGTAGCAAGAAGCCATGAGCTCTATCCCGAAATGATAGATATAGCTTCAAAGTACGGCGTGCCGATAGCACGTACTTCTGACAGTACCACTGCGTTCATCGCAGCGCTTATCGGCTACCTGAATGTTGAGCTTGCACCCCGTATCACCCGCCACGGCGTGCTTATCGAAGTATACGGCGAAGGCATACTCATCGTGGGCGAAAGCGGCGTAGGTAAGAGCGAGACCGCTATCGAGCTGGTAAAGCGTGGACATCGTCTTGTGGCTGACGACGCCGTTGAGATAAGAAAGACCTCCAGCAGAACTCTGGTAGGTCAGTCCCCCGATAACATCAGGCATTTTCTCGAACTCCGCGGCATAGGTATTATAAATACCAGAAGACTGTTCGGTATGGGTGCCGTTAAGATATCCGAAAAGATAGACCTCATCGTTCAGCTCGAACCCTGGGACAGCAAGAAGATTTACGACCGTATGGGCGTGGATAACGAGTATACTTCAATACTCGGCATAAAGATACCCAGCCTTACCATACCGATAAAGCCCGGCCGTAACCTCGCTGTTATACTGGAAGTTGCCGCTATGAACAACCGTCACAAGAAGATGGGCTACAATGCAGCGGCTGAGCTTTTACAGAACCTCGGTCTTGAAATGGATACCAAGGAATCCGTAAAGAACTGGGATGTTTTCTGATTTAGCTTGCATACGGCGTGGTACGTCTTGCTGACATAGTCACGGGATATCGCCATGCCGCTTTATGCCAAAATGTCCGATAGGATATTTCGGCACCAATAAACAAACAAGGAGAAGAACAAGTGAAAGAACTTGATATGAACACACGTTCATTGCTGGAACTTGCGGAAGAACTGGAATGCAGAGTATTCCCGAACGAACCGCTGGATAAACACAACACCTTCCGCATAGGCGGATGCTGTTCGGCAATGATAGATATAAATTCGCCCGATAATCTCTCCCAGCTGTGGGAAGAAGCGAACCGTCTCGGCATAAGGACGATGGCACTGGGCAACGGCTCGAATGTACTGTTCGATGACCGCGGCTACAACGGCGTTATCTTCCTGATAGGCAGCTCGATGGATAAGATATATATGAAAGACGAAAATACCATCGTTGCACAGGCGGGCTGTCCCTTGCTGAAGCTTTGCCGCTTCGCACTGGAACACTCTCTCAGCGGTATGGAATTCGCATACGGTATCCCGGGAAGCGTCGGCGGCGCTATCTTCATGAACGCAGGCGCATACGGCGGAGAGATCAAGGACGTTATAAAATACGGCAGAGCAGTTGACCGTGCAGGCAGACAGTTTGAATACCAGAACGACCAGATGAAGTTCGGTTACAGGACCAGCAGGTTCATCGAGAGCGGCGAACTGATAGTCGAGGGTGAATTTGAACTGCCGAGCGGAAGTTATGACGAGATACAGGATAAGATGGTAGACCTCATGGGCCGCCGCCGCGATAAACAGCCCCTGAATATGCCCAGCGCAGGCAGTACCTTCAAAAGACCCACAGGTGAGGGACTTTTCGCAGGCAAGCTTATTCAGGACAGCGGACTAAGAGGTTTCTCCGTGGGCGGAGCGCAGGTAAGCGAGAAGCACTGCGGATTCGTAGTAAACAAAGGCGGCGCTACCAGCGCCGATGTACTGGAACTTATAAAACAGGTACAGGAAAAAGTATTAAAAGATACGGGCATAGAGCTTGAATGTGAGGTAAGATACATACCTTACGAAGCTTAAAATACTCCTTGAAAATTAGGGTAAAAAGGGGATGGATGAAGTGCAGTTCGTAGTAGTTACAGGTATTTCAGGGTCGGGCAAATCGACCGCTATAGATGTTCTGGAGGATATAGGGTATTACTGCATAGATAATATGCCGCCCGAGCTTATGGTAAAGTTTGCCGATATATGTGTTCAGTCCGAGGGTAATTTTGACAAAGTCGCTTTCGTTGCCGATGTACGCGGCGGAGCACTTTTCTTCAAGCTGAAGGACGCTATAACAGATATGCGCAATATGGGCATCAAAGTCAAAGTGATATTCCTTGATTGCAGCGATGAAGTGATAATGCGCCGCTATAAGGAAACACGCCGCAGGCACCCTCTTTATGAGATAGCCAACGGCAATATACGCGATGCCATAGAGACCGAGCGCAGGCTTCTTGAATCGGTCAGGGACGAAGTGGATTATTATATCGACACCTCATCCACCTCAACGGCTGAATTCAAAAGCAAGATGTACGATATCTTCCTGAGCGCGGGACAATCCGCCATGAGGATAGAAGTGCGTTCTTTCGGCTTCAAATACGGTGTCATGAACGATGCAGACCTCACTTTCGATGTCAGATGTCTGCCGAACCCGTTCTATATACCCGAGCTGAAGAGCAAAACAGGTCTTGACCCCGCGGTGTCGGGGTACGTCATGAGTTTTAAGGAAGCACAGACTCTCCTGGAAAAGCTCACAGACCTCATCGACTACCTTATCCCTCTTTATGAAAAAGAGGGCAAGGCACAGCTGGTCATAGCTTTCGGCTGTACAGGCGGAAAGCACAGAAGTGTGACTTTCGCGGAAACAGTCGCAAAGCACCTTACCGATTCAGGCAAGACCATAAGGCTGGCTCACCGGGATATCGAAAAGAGATAAAATACCAAGGCAGCACCCCACGTATGCAAACGTGTGATGCTGCCTTTTTCATCGCGATTTTTCTGCGCAGGAAACCATATCCTCCGCGAATATCCCGTAGCCCCGTGTCGGGTCATCGATAAACACATGAGTGACCGCCCCGACAAGCCTGCCGTCCTGCATTATCGGCGAACCGCTCATGCCCTGCACGATACCCCCTGTTTCGCCGATAAGACGTTCATCGGTGATGTGTACCACAAGGTCATGCTCAGCACCGTCGCTGAGGTCGATATGCTCTATCCGCGCAGAATATGGCTCGGGGGCTTTGCCGTCTACCGAGGAATATATCTGCACACTTCCACGGTGTACCTCCTGCTTGTAGCCCAGCTCGACTTCCTCTTTTTCATCGGGAGCATTTTCCAGTTTACCGAAAAGCCCTGCCTCGCAGTTCAGTGTTATCTCACCCAGAACTTCTTCACCCGAAAATTCCCCCAGAAGCTGCCCTGGAGAACCCTCCTCCGAGGGTATCAGCCCCGTTATCTCGATATCCCCCACAGCACCCTCCGAAAGGGGCAGGATATTACCTGTATCACTGTCGCATACGGCATGACCCAACCCGCCGAAAACTCCGCTGTCCTTGTCAAAAAATGTCAGCGTGCCTATTCCCGCCGAGGAATCCCGCACCCACATTCCCGCCTTGTATCCGCCCTCAAAATATGCGGGTTCAAGCATAACGTTCTTATCCTTTCCGTCCCGCTGATAGACCACCTCACAGCCGCTGTCACGGCATTTTCTGACTTCTTCGGAAATATCGCGGTTTGAACGTATATTCCTGCCGTTGACGGATATAATTATATCACCTTTTCTTATCCCGCACTCCCTCGCAGGACACCGACCGCCCACATCGGTCAGTTCAACAACTATCACCCCGTCTGTCAGAAGCTTTATCCCGAAGGTCTCACCGCAGGGCACAAGCTTAGGTCTTTCGCTGCAAACAGCAGTAACGTCCTTCACAGGCACCGCCCCGAAAAGCATAAGCGTGCTTTCCCTGCCTCGTGAAGTATCCCCTGATAGATCCGTCAGCGCTGTCATGTAGGAACGTTTCGCAGGGCGTGAGGATATGCTGAAAAATGTGTTCAGTTCAAGCTTGCCGTCATGTGCCACGCTGTAACTGTCGGGGAGTGTCCTGTCATAGAATCCTGCCACACCAAGCAAAGTCAGCGTTAAAGCCCCTGCTGCCGCGGCTGTCCGCCTGAAAAAATATTTTGTTATTTCCATTTTATTCTTCCTTTTCCAAATTTTTTCAACTTTCGGCTGAATACCGAAGTCATTACTATTGTTGACCGTCAGCCGCATTTGATACAGCCGCCCCATAAAGTATTATTTGTTATGGCAAAAGAAACTCTATTTTTTTCAAGTGTGATTTTTTTGCATGAACTTTCATTTATAGAATGTTTTATACATTTTCCCCAGTTGCAAAAAATACACCGATGTGTTATAATAGATTACGGCTTTTTCGCCGCATATCAGATAATGAAAATGTTAACATATACAAGAGGTAAAAAATGTCAAAAAAGGATAGACTTAAAGCGCAGTCGCAGAAACAGATACGCGAACGCCGTGAACAAGAGGAAGAAGAACGCGAGGAACGTGAAGCTGCCCGAAACAGACAAAGCAAGTCCGCTAAAAAACTGCTGAACAAAACGAAATACGGACGCTACGGCAAGGAACCTTGGGGATTCCTTTTCCTGCGTCTGCTTATGCTGATACCATTCGCATGGTCGGGCATATACTACGGACTCATCGTGATATTCGGCACCTTCGGCGGATACATAGTACCTCAGCCCCCGCAATGGGTGGGCTGGACGATGCTTGCAGGAGATATACTGATACTTGCGGGCATCATCATTGAATATCTCAAAAAGCATATACCCGCTTTCGTCTTCATCGCAGCGGGCACGGGGCTGTACCTTAAAGCGTCACAGTATTTCATCAACTATCTCTCCGACAGGCTGGATAAAGTGTATGTGGAGGAAGAGATACGCGGCATCGACCGTGAATATATGAAACACCATTACCCGATGGCTGCAGTGGCTGTACTTGAACTTTGTATACTCATCTGGTGGATAGTACTGAAGATACTGGCGGCTAAACGGCTGAAACACGAGCGTGATACCGCCCCCGTCAAGTCCGTCGTGGAGTAGTATACAGGCAACAACGATCATAACAGCGCAGACTTCCCGATCATGGGAGATCTGCGCTGTTTTTTCAGATATATGATTTCAGGGGAGATTTTGCAAGATTGTTAATAAAATATGCTTGACATTGACAGCATAGGGTGGTATAATTGATTTTGTATATTTTAGGCGCGGGTTAAATAGAACAGCTCCCGCCAAGAAAAGGTGTGTGAATAATTTGAAGTACGAAGAACTGGCAGGAAAGCCCAACATTCCCGAAATTCAGGAAGATGTCCTGAAATTCTGGAAAGACGAAAGCGTATTTGAAAAATCGGTCAACAAGGAAGCTCCCGAGGTCGTATTCTATGACGGACCTCCGTTCCCTACCGGAAAGCCTCACCACGGTACCATACTGGTATCGTTCATCAAGGACATGATAGCCCGTTACTGGACAATGAAGGGCTACAAGGTCCCCAGAGTATGGGGCTGGGACTGCCATGGTCTGCCTATCGAGAACCAGGTCGAGAAGGATCTGGGTATCGATGACAAGAACTACATCGAGAATACTTTGGGTATAGACAAGTTCAACGACAAGTGCTTTGAGCTGGTAAGCGGCAATAACGAAGCATGGAAGGAATACGTTGAGCAGATGGCGCGCTGGGTAGATTACGACGGCGCATACAAGACCATGAACCCCACATTTATGGAATCCGTAATGTGGGCATTCAAGCAGTGCTACGATAAGGGACTCATCTACCGTGATTACAGAGTTACCCCCTACTGCACACACTGCGAGACCTCTCTTTCTATCTCCGATACAAGAGAGTCCGACTCCACAAGACCCCGTCAGGACAGATGGATAATCACAAAGTTCAAGACCGAGGAAGTTATCGACGGCAAGCCCGTATTCTTCCTGGCATGGACAACTACGCCCTGGACACTGCCTTCAAACCTGTGTCTGGCAGTAGGCAAGGATCTTGAATATGCTTTCTGCGACGTAGGCGACGAGATATTCATCGCTTGTACCGCAGTTCTTCCCAGATATGACAAGATCTTCGGCAAGGAACCCAAGATAGTAAAGACCGCAAAGGGCGAGGAACTGGTAGGCAGAACTTATGAGCCCCTCTTCCCCTATTTTGCAGATCTTAAAGATAAGGCATTCAGAGTCGTTACAGCTGATTATGTCGGCGCTGACGAAGGTGTTGGTATCGTACATACCGCTCCCGCTTTCGGTGAGGACGACTACTGGACCTGCAAGAACAACGGCATCCCGCTGGTGAACCCCGTTGACGCAAAGGGCAGATTTACCGAGGAAGTAACCGACTTCTATGAGAAGGACGGCGAGAAGAACGTTATCGAGATGAACCCCACAGTTATCCGCTTCCTGTACGAGCAGGGCAAGGCTGTTGCTGACGGTACCATCGAGCATAACTATCCTCACTGCTGGAGATGTAAGAGACCTCTGATATACAAGGCTATGGACGCTTGGTACTTCGATGTTACCAAGATCAAGGACAAGCTGATCGCCCAGAACGAGAATATCAACTGGGTACCCGAGACCGTTAAGCACGGCAGATTCGGCAAGTGGCTCGAAAATGCCCGTGACTGGAACATCTCCAGAAACAGATACTGGTCTACTCCTATCCCGATATGGGAGTGCGACAAGTGCGGCAAGAGAGTCGTACTCGGTTCTATCGACGAGATCGAAGAAAAGAGCGGCGTAAGACTCACAAATCTGCACAGACAGTATATGGATAAGATCAAATTCAAGTGCGACTGCCCCGATTGCGACGGCACTATGGTAAGAGTACCCGAAGTTCTCGACTGCTGGTTCGAGAGCGGCTCTGTTCCTTTCGCACAGAAGCACTATCCATTCGAGAACAAGGAATGGTTCGACAGCCACTTCCCCTCTGACTTCATCGTTGAGTATACAGGTCAGATCAGATGTTGGTTCTACTACCTGCACGTTCTCTCAGTTGCGCTGTTCGATAAGCCCTGCTTCTCAAACTGCGTAGTACACGGTACTATACTGGCTAAGGACGGCAAGAAGCTTTCCAAGTCCTCCAGAAACTACACCGACCCCATGGAACTGATGAAGAAGTTCGGTACCGACGCATTCAGACTGTACCTCTATCAGACAAACGCTATGCTGATAGGCGATCTCCAGTTTGATGACAACGGTATATCCGATGCACTTCAGCAGATTATATTCCCACTGTGGAATGCCTGCAACTTCTACATCAGCTATGCTAATATAGACGATTTCAAGCCCGAGAGCCTGACACCCCCGACTTCCGACAACCAGCTCGACCGCTGGATGCTGGCTAAGCTGTGGGAGGCAAGCGAGGCTATCAGCAAGAATATGGACGCATACTTCGTAAACAAGTATGTCGAGAACCTTATCGAACTGGTAGACGGTCTGACCAACTGGTTCATCAGACGTTCCAGAAGACGTTTCTGGGAGAAGGGTCTGAGCGAGGACAAGAAGAATGCTTACGAAACACTGTACTATGTACTGGTGAATATGTGCAAGCTCTTCGCACCTGCTGCTCCTATCATCGCTGAAAAGCTGTATAAGACTCTTACAGGCGGCTACTCCGTTCACCTTGAAAACTGGGCTGATATCCCCGAGAACTTCCGTGATGACAAGCTGCTTGATGAAGTAAAGCTTGTAAGAAGCGTCATCTATCTGGCAAGATCTATCAGAAGCAAGAACAACGTTAAGAACCGTCAGCCTTTGAGCGAACTGTGTGTTGCACTCAGCGACAGCGAGGGCAATGCAGTTGTCGAGAGCTTCAAGGATATCATCGCAGAAGAACTGAACGTTAAGGAAGTCAAGATACTTGAAAGCGCCGAGAGCGTTGCAGAGATCAAGTACGCTCCTAACTTCAATGAGATCAGAAACAGATATCCCGATAGGATACCCGATATCATCAAGGCTGTCAAGAGCGGCAAGTTCAAGCTTGGCGAAAAGGCAGTGCTGAACATAAACGGTACCGATGAAGAGTTCGATGCTGAGGTTATACTGGTAACATATCAGGCTAAGGCAGGTCAGCACGTTGCTTCCGATAAGGGCATCGTTGTTTCCCTCGACCTCACCATCACCGATGAACTCCGCGACGAAGGCTTTGCAAGAGATATCGTAAGAAGCATTCAGGACGCACGCCGTAAGCTGGGCTGCGCTATCACCGACAGGATATCCATGAAGCTGACAGGCGATGTTCCTGCATCATGGGTAGATTATATCTGCGGCGAAACACTTTCCGACAACAGAGATTTTGCTGATGCTGATACTTCCTATGAGGTAGAGTATGAGGACGGCAGAAAGGTAACTGTTGCACTTAAAAAGTAATTATACTGTCATACCCCCGTTTCCGCAAGGCGGAGGCGGGGTATGGATTTTGAAAGGATAAGTCATAATGAAAGAATTATCAAAGACCTACGACCCTCGCGAAGTTGAGAGCCGTACATATAAGGCATGGGAGGAAGCAGGCTGCTTCCGCGGCGTTGCCGACCCCAAGAAAAAGCCCTATTCCATAGCTATGCCGCCCCCGAACGTAACAGGTCAGCTGCATATGGGTCACGCTGTTGACAACACCATGCAGGATATACTCACCCGTTTCAAGAGAATGCAGGGCTATGCAGCACTGTGGATACCCGGCACCGACCACGCAGCTATCGCCACCGAAGCCAAGATAGTTGAGGCTATGCGTCAGGAGGGTATCACAAAGGCTGACCTCGGACGTGACAAGTTCATGGAGAGAGCATGGGCATGGAAAGAGAAGTTCGGCGGACGTATCGTTGAACAGCTGAGAACTCTCGGTACTTCCTGCGACTGGGAGAGAGAGCATTTCACTATGGACGACCAGTGCTCAAAGGCTGTACTGGAAGTATTTGTAAAGCTCTACGAAGAGGGTCTTATCTACCGCGGAAACCGTATGGTAAACTGGTGCCCCAAATGTCAGACATCCATCTCCGATGCGGAAGTTGAGTACGACAACAAGGATGGCAATTTCTGGCATATACTCTATAAGGTAAAAGAGACAGGCGAGTTCCTTGAGATAGCTACCACCCGTCCCGAAACTATGCTGGGCGATACCGCCGTTGCCATCAACGAGGAAGACCCCAGATACAAGCACCTCCACGGCTGCCACGTCATACTCCCCCTGCTTGACAAGGAGATACCCATAGTATGCGACGAGCACGCCGATATGGAAAAGGGTACAGGCGTAGTTAAGATAACTCCTGCCCATGACCCCAACGACTTTGAAGTTGGTCAGAGACATTCTCTGCCCAGCGTAAGATGCTTCACCTATGACGGCCATATGACAGGCGCTGAGGATAAGGCAGCTTACGAAGAACTGAAAGCCAGCGGTCTGATGGCTGAGGGTGAGCCCGAAGTTCTCGACTGCGGCAAGTACGCAGGCATGACCACAGTTGAAGCAAGAAAGGTCATCGTTGCCGACCTCGAAGCTCTTGGTCTGCTGAAAGAAGTTGAACCCCTGAAGCACGATGTAGGCACCTGCTACCGCTGCCACTCCACCATCGAGCCTATGATATCCAAGCAGTGGTTCGTTAAGATGAAGCCTCTGGCTGAACCTGCAATAAAAGCAGTTGAAGATGGCAAGATCAAGTTCGTTCCCGAGAGATTTACCAAGACCTATCTCAACTGGATGAATAATACAAGAGACTGGTGCATTTCCCGTCAGCTTTGGTGGGGTCACCGTATCCCCGCATGGTACTGCGCTGACTGCGGCGAGATAAACGTAGCCAAGGAAGCTCCCTGCAAGTGTAAAAAGTGCGGCAGCACCAACCTCACTCAGGACGAGGACTCACTGGATACATGGTTCTCATCTGCACTGTGGCCTTTCAGCATACTGGGCTGGCCCGATAAGCAGAGTGACGATTTCAACTACTTCTACCCCACAAGCACACTGGTAACAGGCTATGATATCATCGGCTTCTGGGTAAGCAGAATGATATTCTCCGGTCTTGCATACACTGGCAAAGCACCTTTTGATACCGTACTTATCCACGGTATAGTAAGAGATTCCCAGGGCAGAAAGATGTCCAAGTCTCTGGGCAACGGCATCGATCCTCTGGAAGTTATCGACCAGTACGGCGCTGACGCTCTGAGATTCATGCTGGTACAGGGATCTTCTCCCGGAAACGATATGCGTTACAGCGAAGAAAAGATCGTTGCCATGAGAAACTTCACCAACAAGATATGGAACGCTTCCAGATTCCTGCTGATGAACATGACCATAGACAAGATCGAGCTTCCCAAGGAACTGACCCTTGAAGATAAGTGGATACTCTCCAGCCTGAACAAGGTGATAAAGGAAGTTACCTACAACCTCGAACACTTCGAGATGGGCGTAGCCGCACAGAAGGTATACGACTTCATCTGGAACAGCTTCTGCGACTGGTATATCGAGCTGGCAAAGAACCGTTTCAACGGCGAGGACGCACAGGCTAAGAAGAATGTAGAGAACGTTCTTGCTTATGTACTGACAGATATACTGAAAATGCTCCACCCCTTCATGCCTTTCATTACCGAGGAAATATATCAGGCACTCCCCCATGATGAGGGCTACCTGATGATGCAGAGCTGGCCCGAGTACAAGGCTGAGCTTGACTTCCCTGCTGACGAGGCAAGAATGGAAAAGATCATGGAAGCTGTACGCGCTGTCCGTGAGTGCCGTTCAGGTCATAACGTTCCCAATTCCAGAAAGGCGCACATCACCATAGTTACAGCAAATACCGCTGACTATGCCGAAGCTGCTGACTTCCTGAAGAGACTTGCAAGCGCTTCCGAGGTAACAGTTACCGCTGATGAACCTGCTGATGCAAGCGGCATGGTAACAGTTGCTACCGCTGATGCAAAACTGCTCCTGCCTCTCAGAGAGCTTGTTGATATCGAAGCTGAAAAGGCTCGTATCACCAAGGAGCTTGAAAAGGCAAACAAGGAACTGGACTTCGTAAACAGCAAGCTGAACAACGAAAAGTTCATGTCCAAGGCACCCGAAAAGGTAGTTAACGAGATACGTGAGAAAGAGGTCAAGGCTAAGGCACTTGTAGCTAATCTCACCGAGATGCTCAATAACCTCTGATAAGCATATAAAATCAAGCCATAGCACAAATACGTGCTATGGCTTTTTGTTTTGGATATCACGTTGTAAGGTCTTTTATGTACCTCGCAGAATAGAAATTGCTGCCCACAAGGTAGGCTCCACGCTCTATCATTTCAACAGCGTCCCCGACCTTGTCACAGCTGAGTATCACAGGTTTCAGCTTCTTTGCTTTAAGAAGTTCCGCCGCTTCCTCTGTGTAGGTCTGTGCCACCATGGATATAGTATCTATCCCGTATTTTTTGCACACCGCGAAAGCCTTGTTACGGTACTCTTCCCGCTCCGCAGGGTCGGTGGAATCTTTCAGGAAGTATACTATCGTGCAGTCGCATTCCAGCGTTTTCCAGAACTTTATGTCCTTCTCCCGCTGAAAGCGTATCATCGTCCGCTTTTTGCCGAGCCCCGTAGCTTTCAGTATCTTCGCCGTTTCTTTCAGCAGATCTTCGTGCTGTTCCTTGGGTGGTATACCGATGTCTATCATCAGCCGCGCATTTCCCCTTACAGCAAATTCCTTTGCCACCTCTTCAAAACTACAGGTCTTGTACTTTCCGTCATACTTTGCTGTCAGAAAATCCTTCGACGGTATACCCAGACGGCTGTTCTCATTGTACTCAATGCCCAGCATTTTCAGGTTTTTCTCCGACCAGCTGTTCACACATACCGCTTTCAGGTCTGAGGTCAGCCGCACATCAACCTCGAATACCGTGCATCCGTTTTCCAGCCTTCGTCTCATCTCGCAAAGGTTATTCAGTGCCTTGTACTTGTGCTGTACGCCCCCCAGCCCGACTTCCATTATCTTGTCTGACGGTCTGTCCTCATTCTTTGCTCCGCGCGGTCTGCATTCTTTCCTTAAAAATCTTTTCAGCTCATACGGCGCCCATAGCTTGCTTACAGCCCCTGCCGATTTTCCGCCCTCGAACATTGCTCTGTCCAGCATAATCATAACTTTATCCGCATTGAGTTCTTCAGGCTCGATATATCTTTCGGGAGTACCTATCTTCTCGCCCCACATTCTAAGCTTGTCGTTCCATACAAGACCCACGCAGGGCAGTCCCAGCGCACATGAAGTTATGCAGGCGTGCATCCTCACCGCCACCACAGCCTTGAATCCGCACAGATACTTCACCAGCTGTCTTGAAGATCCAACCTGAGGCAGTTTCTCACAACCCAGCATCTTGCAAAGCTTCACCGCGAACTTCTCATCGCTGTCAAAACCGTTGGTGAATATCTTCCATTTCAAACCGCGTTCTGTCAGCTTGTCCGTAAGGTCTTTCCAGAACGCCAGCATATACTCCTCGTCGATATCCGCCGCGCCGTAATCCGCGAATATATCTCCGCGGGCAACATTCAGCCCGATGACATCGCTTTTCTCAGGCACTTCACGGTACACCTTATCCGCCCATACCGCGGTATCGAACACAGGCTTTACCCTCAGCCCCTTTCGGACAGCATACTCGTTTTTGAACAATTCGTAATCGTCCCTTATGGTCACAGCCTTGACCGTTTCCGAATTCAGAGCCCGTTTCAGTCGCTGACAACGCTCGTTGTTCTCATCATAGCCCTCAACACCCATAGCATTCAGGAACACAGGAACGCCGCATTTTTCAGCTTCTTCCACTATCTCAGATATACGCTCGCAGAAATCCTCGTGCTCATATTTAATAAGTCCGCCCCCTGCGAAAACCACAGCATCAACATACCTTATCTGATGCAGATCACAGCTCATAATACTGTATCTCAGAACTTTTGCGGTCTTGTCAGCCCTGCCCAGAGCCTTGTGCATAAGATACTCGGTACAATCGGCAATAATAGTATCTCCATAGTTTTTATTTGTAATACATACAAGCAGTATTTTAAGTCCCTGTTCCATATCCGGATAAGCCCCCTTATGCGCTGTTTGCACTGTCATGATTATAACATATTATCATTCAAATGTAAAGAGTTAAGTAAATTTTACGTTAAATTGCATAAATGTTTTTTCTGATTTGACTTTGCATTAATATCGGCTTTTCAGATACTCACAAAAGGAGCGCTGAGTCTTGTCACTAAATATCTGCTTTTATTTCACAATATATTTACTTTTGAATGATAATATAATATGCACTCGTTACTGCGGTATCAGGTCGCCCCTGACGGGGCGAGTCATCGGATTCGCTAGCGCTGTCCGATGGCGGGCGCGGCAATAATTTACGGACGCAGAAAGAGCGTGGACGTTTGATTGTCCACGCTCTGAATTTCTTTATTGCCGCGCCTTTTTTTAGGTCGGAAGTTTGCTGTGCTATTTATGGCTTAGTTACCGCGTCGCTCTTGCGCCTTGACCGAGAGGCTCTGCCTCTCGTGCTCTCCGCAAGCTTTTCGCGAAAAGCTTGACCAAAAGCTCCCCTCCTTGGCATTCTATCCACAGTACAGCTGTGTTATCTTCCTGCCAACAATTATGAATTTAATATGCCGGGTCGGCGGGTGCTGGGTCTGTATAGCCCGGATCTATCGGCGCAGGATCTACATAACCCGGATCAGGTGTGACAGGATCTGTGTAACCCGGATCAGGTGTTACAGGATCGGTATAACCGGGGTCAACAGGATCTGTCAATGCAGGCTCAGTTACGTTCGGGTCTGTCCATTCGGATGGTGTAGTCACTACATTTCCGTACTCATCGGTTACTACATTTGCCCAGTCGGTATACTCGGGCTGGCTTTCGGTAGTATCGGATGTGGTAGCTGTCCAATAGGTCGAACCCGATGTGGTGGTCGCCATAGATGAGGAATCATCCTTGGGCTTTTCTTCTTCGATTATATCGCCCATCTGGATAACGCCCCAGAAATCGTTCTGCTTGACCCATGCCCTGCCGTTGTTGATGGGTCTGGCCTGTGCGAATTCGCCTGCGCGTACTACCTGATTGCCCTCGAAATCGTAGTAGCTGTAATAGCCGTCCTTATATATAGGTACATAGTCATCACAGAAGAGGTAGGGGTGGACTATTGCGGGATCATCGGTTATCATGCCGTTATATGCATTGGGGTCGCCGTCGCAGATGAAGTCGATAACAACATTTCCGTCAGTATCGAGATAGCCCCATTTATCGTCCTCGTTCCTGAATGCCACAAGTGTGGAACCTACGCCCTTATAGGAGGGTGCATAGAAAGCGGTATACACCATATCTGTCAGCAGTTTGCCGCTTTTTGCAAGTCCGCAGAGTGCGCCGTCGGGGACAGATACCTCTAAATTGCCGTAGTCGTCCATCTCAACATTCGCTTCGGTAACGGGAACTGTCTTTTTGCCTGTATACTCGGTCACGCTTTTGCTGCCGTGCTTACCCTCGAATACTTTCTGGGATTTTATATCCAGAAAATACTGGGGAGAATCGTCCACGGTGTGCTGAGGTGTTGAGGATATCTTCCTATCCTTATCTATGGTGCAGTACTCATATTCCTCGTTGCGTTCATCGATGATATTCAAAAGAACTATCTCGCCGCAGCTGCATACATAGTAATCTTCGTATGCGGGCTTGATTATATAGTTGCCTGCGTAATCGATAAGACCGTACTTGCCGTTCTGCCTTATGACGGAATAGTTGATATATGATCTGTTATCGGCATTATCGGGGTCTATCGTGCTGGCATCGAATGAGATGATATTATCTGCCTGGATAGAGGGCTGTATCAGCCAGCTGTACACCTGTTCTGCATCGCCTGTTTCGGTAGGGCTGTAGTTGTAGGAATCGGTCATATTATCGCCGTTGTTGTTATTTGAGGTGATGCCGGGTACTGAACAGCCTGCGAAAATAAACGCAGAAACTGCCGCAGCTATGGTGCTGCGAAATATTTTATTCATTTTAATCCTCCTAACGATATGTGCGCACAAAGTACGGTGGGATATGGCTTTGACATACCGATGGCTGTGCGCAGGTCTGCCTTTCTTTAAAATGATAGTCAATATCTGTATTTTTCTTTATGCAGTTATTAACAAAACACCTAATAATTATTATATACCATCACAGCCCTCATGTCAATATCGGGAGATAGTGTGGCAGGTGAAATTTTCATCACATTAGACAACGATTTTGTGTTTTTTTGCACAAAAATAACAGCGGCGCAAAAAAGGACGTTCCCGCAAAAGTCGGAAACGTCCCGTGGAAAAGCTTATACGGTATACGGCACACCACTTAATTGGCTTGCATAATGAAGTACATTAAGTGATATGCATAATGCCGATTTTTATCAGGTCATTTTTCTGCGTATCTCGCAAACCCTGCCGATGATGCGCAGGTCGAGGTCTGCGGCTTCTTTTCTGGGGTCGGAGAATTCGCGGAAATACACGCGGTCACCGATGCCCTCTTTCACTACGGCGTAAAGACCAGCCGCGCCTATCTCATCGATGCTTACAAGGAGATAATCCCCGAACATCACGAAAGGACGGTTCTTGTCATCGCGGCATATATAAAAGCGGTAGCTGCCGTGTTCGGTATCGACGTATTCCTCGCCCCATGGATTCTTGGGGTCATCGGCGCTGTACACGGGAACTTTGTGTACATCGTCGGAACTTCCGCTGTTTGAATTATTTGAACTTTCATACCCGAGAAGAGCGCCCTTAGTTGTGCCCAGTGCCTGTGCGAGGGCTGATAGCTTATCCTCACGGGGCTTGAATTTACCCGAAAGATACTGGCTTATAAAGGATTTTGATATACCTGTGCGCTTGCTGAGTTCTGCCTGTGTAAGGGAACGTTCTGCCATGGCGGCACGGAGATTTTCAGCAAATGAACTCATATTTCTGTACCCCCTTATATATTTATGTTCAGAAAATCTTATCAACTATATTATAACATATCCTGCGAAAAAGTCAAGTAGATAATTGCTTAATATTAACCAATCATTTAACAAAAAAAGCAGTATAGTCGTGGGGCTATACTGCTTTGGATATATCAGTATTGAGTTTCATGAGCACTAAAAGATATAGTAGCCAGATCACCATTATAGAAATCAAATTTAATCTGGGAGCACATATCATCTCTGTCAGGGGTCTTAAAGGAGGGTGCTGTGTATTTGCATATCAAAGAACCTCCGATAGAGCCGCTGTGCATATCTACGGGTTCACCGCTGTTTGCAATAAGTTCATCCTTTTTCAGACGAAGCGGGATATTGGTATGTACCATACCCTCTCCATAGTTTGTTCCCCACGTAACTTTATCATAGGGGCTATTTATGAGATTAATTTTAAATCTCCACAAAACGCAGTCTCTGGCATTAGATGAGTCACTCCACGGAGCAAAAGTAAGATCTGCTCTGATAGTATCATTGACCTTGACCTGAGCTTCTACATCGTCATAATACGCAACGTGATCATCATCAAGTTCATCGGAAAAAAGCTCAACGCCTGCATCAAGGAAATCCTGAACGGTTGCTTCACCGAATTTGAAAATATGTCCGTTGCATTCAAGTGCCATATTATCAAAATCAACGTACTTTTCGCTCAGACCCTCTGCCAGCTTGAACTCCTCTTTTTCTGGCTCGGCGGGTGCAGGTGCAGTGGTGGTGGTCGCCGAGGTGGTTGTGGTGGCTTCGGTGGTGGTGGTCACTGTTGTTTCAACAGCTGGGGTGGTCTCGGTGGTAACTTCTTCGGTCACGGGTTCGGTGGTCACTTCCTCGTACTCGGCAGATTCGGTGGCAGCATCTGCGGGCTTTTCGGAAGTGGTATCGGCTTTGTTTGTTTCACCGCAGGCGGTAAGGCAGAGCATTGCAGCGATGGCTGCTGTAAGCATTTTTATTTTCATTTTGCTTTTACTCCTTTCGGGGGTCAGGGTATCCAAGTCATTTCAAGGCGTAAAAGACCATCACTATCGAAACTGAAACGATATCCGCTGTCATATTCAGGTGTTTTTTCGGATACGACAGTATAATTATATCCATGATCTTCATAATTAGGCTCACCGCTGTTTTCTACAAGTGCATCATAGGTGAGGGAACGGTCGAAAGCAAACTCAAGGTTTTCGGAAACGTTGTTGTCAGGTCCGGGCGTTAATATTCTATCGACATCAACAGAAATTTTAGCAAGGATGCATTCTTTGAGTTTACATGGAGAATCGTGAGGAGTTATAAAGTACAGATCTACTCCAGGACTAACCATTTCATCTAAATAATAAATAGCGCACCCATAAGGAAACTGACCACTGAAGTGGTCGTCGAACTGAACTTCAAAATTCTTTCCGGCATGAGAGAAGCTTGACCATTCATCTAATTCAGCGCCTGCATCAACGAAATCCTGCAGGGTGGAAGCGCCGAGGGTCATGATCTTGCCGTTGTACTTGAAGCTTCTGTTATCGAGGTCGGCGTACTTGGTGCTGAGTTCGGTGGGAACGACAGGTTCGGGTTCGGTAGTTGTGGTGGTAGTTGCCTCGGTGACAGGTGGGAGTGTGGTGACTGAAGTAGTCGTTTCCTCAGTGACGGGGGCAGTGGTGTCCTGTGTGGTTATTTCCTCAGTGAGAGCGGGCTCGGTGGCGGCAGTCGTTGTGGTATCTGCCTTACTTTCGGAAGTTGTCTTTGTGTCAGCATCGCCGCAGGCGGTGAGGGTCAGCATAGCCGCGATGACTGCGGCTGTAAGTATTTTTGTTTTCATTTTAGGTTCTTTCCTTTCGTGGGATATTGAATTTTAAGCTAATTTAACAATTTGAATTATATCACCAAAAATTGTCAAAGTCAATCTTTATAGGACAGTATTATTGGTTTTACCAATTTTCGGGTAATTTCGGATATTTTTTTGTCGAAACGGTTTATCATATTTTGCGGTGTTTTGGCTGTTTATGTCGGAAACTTTTATATGTCTGCCATATATATTTCAATATGTTTACAAAACTTATTGCAGAGTAAATTGGTACTCTTGTTAAGTTAATATTGGTTAATAGTAATATTTTTTGTGGGCGGGGGTATAGTATATAAATAGTGTGATTAATATTGAGTGTCAATTGTACATTTTACAGAAATATTAATAAACTATTGAAATTTATGAACTGATGGTGTATAATATACTAAAGAGCCATCACAAGGAGGTGTTATCTATGGCAGAAGATGATATGCAGGAGCTTATCAAGTGCGGTATCGACTATGAAGACGGACTGGAAAAATTCATGGGGGAAGAACTGCTGTATTGTGGGCTGCTGGTGAATTTTCTGACAGAGAACACTTTCGATGAGGCTAAGCGGTGCATGGAAAGCGGCGATGATGAGGGTGTCATGCGTGCGGTACATTCGATGAAATCGGTAACCGGAACGCTTTCGATGTATGAATTGTATACCTTGTGTTATGATACAGTGGACGCTTTGCGCGGCGGCGACAGGGAATCTGCGCTGGATAGTTTTGGCAGGGCGTATGAGGTCTATAAGCGTACAGTGGAGTGTATCAAGCGGGTCATTGTTGACGGCGGACTGGAGTATGAGAAGATACAGGAAGATGTGTGAATGCACTCCTGCGGATAGAATGCCAAGGAAGAGAGCTTTGGCTCAAGCCTTTCGCGAAAGGCTTGCGGAGAGCACGAGAGGCAGAGCCTCTCGGTCAAGGCGCAAAAGCGACGCGGCTACTCAAAAAGTAATAGCAGACTATCTACCGACCCAAAAGGCGCGGCAATAATCATCAGTAAGAGCGTGGACAATACAACCGTCCACGCTCTTTTTGGATCGCGCGGCACTTGTATGGGTTCAGATCGCGGTGATGATCTGGAAGTGACGTTCATAATTTATTTACAATAAAATTTTTGTCAGTGCGTCAGATTTTAAAAATATTTCCCGACTTGATAGATGAAACGTTTCAAAGTGAGGTTTTGATATGACCGAAAAAGAATTGATAACCTTGCTGTCTGAAGACCCGAGGAGAGGGCTTGAACAGGCAGTGCGGCAATATACTCCTTATATAATGAAGATAGTTCGGACTAAACTGGACGGGATATGCACTAAGGAAGATCTTGAAGAGACTGTCAGTGATGTATTCATGATGTTTTTCAGATATGTCACGGAGAATAAAAACGAGATCGGATCAGTGAAAGCATTGCTTGCAGTGATGTCAAGACGCAGATGTGCGGATGTATATGAAAAAGCGCTGAAACACAGGGACGATATCCCTATAGATGAACTGGCAGAGTTTCCTGCTGAGGAACAGCGGAATGATGACCGTGAATATCTGAACGAAGCAATGCACAGGCTGGGGCAGCCCGATGAGGAGATATTTATACGCAAATACTTTTTCGGACAGGACAGCCGCTCGATAGCAAAAGAAATGGGCATGAGACATAATACTATAGATAAGCGGATCTCACGAGGATTAAAAAAGCTTAAAAAGATACTGGAGGAGGGTCAATGATGGACAAAAAGCTGAAACGACTTATGGATAAGTGGGAGATCTCCGACGCGGAAGATTTCAAGGCTGATCTTGAACGTTTCGGTGAGGATGAAGTCTCAAATGATACCGTTGACCGCATTCTTTCCTCTACGTTGAAGAAAGCAGGGCTTGAACAGCAAGATCCTGCACCTGACAAGAAAGGACTTATCACTATGAATAGAATTAATGTAGATAACAAGATAGACCGTATAACAGAAACAGGTAAGGTAATACACTTCCGCAGAGGTGCTGTGATAGCAGCTTGTCTGGCGATAGTGGCAGCAAGCACTTTTGCAGTAAATACACTGGTTGGCGGAAAGATCGGTACAGATGAAGATAACAATTCTAATATACAGATCGCACAGACTTCAAAGCCTAAGATACCTGTACCTGCTGACAGCGGTGTGACCGATGGAGAAAGCAACTCAGATGAAGAAGAGATACTATCCGAAACAGACAGCTTGTCTGAAAAGAAAGACAAAAATTCGTCTGAAAAGTCTGACAATTCCGCTGACAGCAAGCCCGTAAACGGAACAAGTGAAGAAGAGGACAGAGGCGGTCATGCACACGCAAGCAATCCTGATGATGTGAGCGAAGATATCAGCGATGAAAATGACAGAGGCGGACACGCGCACGCAAGGAATCCTGATGATGTGAATGAAGAGATCAGCGATGAAAATGACAGGGGCGGACACGCACACGCAGTTAATTATGAAGGTGGTTACATCCTTGATGATGATGAGTATGTTAGTTTTGAACTGACAGAACAGGTCAACAATACAACGATACTCTGTGAGGGTACCATAACCTCTAAGGAGATATACGGCCGTACAATAAAAGACGAATTCAAACCTCTCAAAGATTACAGCGAAAGCGAACTTGGCAATATGGGCAGACTTTATTACAGATGCACTTTGAAACTTGACGGCACCTGCTTCAAGGGTGAGGAATATCTGAATGATCTTTCTCAGTCGAATGATTATGATCCTACGAACGGCGAAATGATCGTTATAATACCTGTACCCCGCAAGGCTGAATATTCAGATGGCGGTGCCTATGCAGAAAAAGAGTATGAGATGGAGGATCCCGACCTTTACAGCGCCGGCGATAAGCTGCTGGTGGGATACAATGTAGTAGATACAGGTGATGGTATAAACATTTTTGGAAATGGCACCTTTAAATATGATGCAGCAGATCATAGGTATCACGATTCATCGTTCTATGTAAATGCTCCGTCATTTGACGAATTAACGGTTGAGAGCATGACAGAATATCTCATTAATTCATTCAAGGGCGGTAGTGTTGAAACAGCCGAGAAATGGATAAGCTACCTCGGAGAGAACTCGGTGATAAGAAACACTCCCAGCAAGAGATTTGCATCGGGACAGGTAGTAAGTGTGAGATATTCTCCTGCTGACGGCGGCTTCGTTATATATGCAGCGGAATAATGATCTTTGATCTATAATTAAGGCAGGGCGGTGAAGCTATCGTCCTGCCTGTTTTTTATGCTCGCTGTGCGGAGTTTTCCGGGCTGGTCGATGGTTTGGTTTTGGGACATTAGTTTGCGAGGTTTCGCCCCTCAGCTGCGACTGCGTCGGCAGCGACTTCGGGTCGAGCCGTCAAAGAACAGCGACTGCGTCGGCTGTGGCTGTCGCTGTTTGACGGCGGGCGCGGTAATAATTTACGGACGCAGAAAGAGCGTGGACGTTTGTTTTGTCCACGCTCTTATTGATGATTATTGCCGCGCCTGTTTGGTCGGGAGTTTGCTGTGCTCTTAGAGATTGCTATGCATTTTGGTTTTGCGCCTTGATGATTGAGGGACTCCGCCCCTCAAACTCCTCGCAAGCCTTTCGCGAAAGGCTTGAGCCAAAGCTCAATTCGCGTCTTAGTCTGTTTAGTGCTCTCATTTTATGCCGCGAAATCCGCCCGTCCGGCGTTAGGACCTTTTCGCGAAAAGCTTGACCAAAAGCTCTCTTCCTTGGCATACTTACCCAACTTCGTGGTAGCTCTGCCGTAGTATGTTAAATTTTAACATCTTCATTAGTACAAAATTCACAATGATATGTTTTTCTTCTTGAATTTTAAAGCAAAATATGTTATAATTGTATATAAATTGCAAACCATTATCCTGCCGTAAAGGAGGGAGAATATGTCATCGATTACGATATCAAAAATTGTGATGTATGCCGCTTCTATGCTGATAGGCTCAACAGGCATACTTTTTACCCTGCTGAACCGACGTACCGATAAACAGCAGAATAAATTGTACCTGGCTATGCTGGTGATACTCGATATCAACTGTATCTCTGAAATACTCGCAGCCTGTAATCACCAGCGGGCGGCTGTATCGCCTGCCGCGGCTATGGCGGTCAGGGTGGGGCATTTCTCTTACTTCCTGCTGCATTCGATATTGCCCGCTATATTCCTGTTCTACGTGCTTTCGGTCTGCGGTGCGAATTTCAGCGGCAAGCTAAAACGCTATATCCTGCTGACGATACCCGCATTTTTGATAGAAGCGATAGTCTTACTCAACCCTGCGACAAAGTGGATGTACTACTACGACCGCGATATGGTCTACCACCGCAGCTGGGGGCTTATGGTGATATACGTCCTCAGCGGGCTGTATATGGCTATGGCGATATTCATACTGCTTTTCTCATGGAAAGCCCTGAACCGCAAGCGCCGCGCCGCGCTGATATATTTTTTCACCGTGGGGATACTGGGTATAGTCGTACAGCTGCTGAACTACGAGATACGTACCGAGCTTATATCCGAAGTTATTGGTCTTCTGGGTGTGATGATCGCCATCGAGATCGAAGATGACCGCATGGACGCCGGCATGGGCATATATAACCGCCGTGCTATAAAGTCAGATATGCATACCTATATCGTCAGCGGCAGAAGCCTTTATCTGTTGTGTGTTAAGATCACCAATACCGAGATCATCAAGCGTACCACGGGTCTGGATAATACCGAAGCCCTTTCCAAGCTGGTGGCTGAGTATCTCCGCTCTCTTGTGCCGAGGTACTATATCTACAGCACAAATCCCGATACCTTTATGATAACCCTCATCGGTACTGATGAAGAAAAAGTTACATGGCTTGCCGATACCATTTCGGAAAGGTTTGAATACCCCTGGAGGATAGGGGATAACGATATACCGCTGAAAGCCCTGATAATGGCGGCGGACGTTCCCGGAAGGATACACAGCGTCAGCGATGCACTGTATATGGCGGACAGTCCTGTGCCCAAAAAACTGGACAAAAACATTCTTAAAGGCTCCGACCTTGACTACCTGCTGCGCCGTGCAGCGGTGGAAAGCGCCATATCGCGCGGTCTTGAACAGCATAATTTCGAAGTCTTTTACCAGCCCACATATTACGTATCCGACAGCTCCCTCCACGGTGCGGAAGCGCTGATACGTCTTCATGACCCCGAGATGGGCAATCTTTTCCCCGATGAATTCATTCCCATCGCCGAGCAAATAGGTCTTATCGATGATATTGACGACTACGTTTTCCACGAGGTCTGTGAGTTCATAAAAAGCGGTATACCCGCCGAAAACGGCATGGAGTGCATAAATGTCAACCTGTCAGTACTCCAGTGTATGCAGCCTGCTTTTGCCGAGCATGTCATCAGCGTAGCCGAAAGCATAGGCGTTGACAAAAATATGATAAACTTCGAGATAACCGAGTCAATAGCAGCCAGCGATTACAGCGCCCTCAGCCGTGTTGTGCGTATTCTGAAAAGGCAGGGCTTCCGCTTTTCAATGGACGACTACGGCACAGGCTATTCAAATATGCAGTCGATATTCAGGCTTGATTTCGATCTGATAAAGATCGACAAAAGCATACTGTGGAGCGCCGAAAAAGGGCAGATGGGTCAGATAATCCTCGAAAGCAGCGTGCGCATGATAAGGCAGATGCGCCGCAAGATACTCGTCGAGGGCGTTGAGACAGAGCATCATCTGCAAATGCTCCGCGACTTAGGTGTTGATTTCGCCCAGGGCTACCTCTTTTCAAAGCCCATATCCAAAAGGGATCTCATAGCCCTGATAACCAAAGACAAAAAGTGATCTCCTGATATATTTTCAGAAAGCGGCGTTCTCCATGAATGGGGAATGCCGCTTTTCTGTATTCAACTGCCCCCAAGCTCCCGCCATTTTCTTTCGGATATATCCTCACCACGAGAAAATATCCCTGTACTTTCCGTCGCTGATGCCGCCTGACCCTCCGTCATATCCTCTGCCGCGAAAGTCTGCCCGCCGCATTCTTCGATCGCCTTTTTCAGCGTCTCAAAATTCCCGATATCCCGCGCCATCAGCAGCCGCCGTAGTTCAGGCGAAAGGGACGCAAAAAAGTCCCTGCTCTCCCTGTCCCTGCCCAGCAATTCCGTAAGTTTCCTGTTCTCTTCCATGTGAACACTCCCCATAAAAAAATACCGAGGTCTGCCCTCGGTATCATTATGCCCGAAAAATCGGGATCTTATTCACTTTTTGATACGCAGATATCCCCAAGAGGACACCCCGCGCATTTCGGGCTTCTCGCCGTGCAGAACTCTCTGCCGAAAAGCACCAGCCTGTGGCACAGGTCGTTGCTCTTATCGGGAGGGAGTATCTTCCAAAGCTCCGCTTCCACTTTTGCAGGCTCCTTGTTCTTCACAAGCCCCAGTTTGCCTGTTATGCGTATGCAGTGAGTGTCCGTCACCACCGCAGGCTTGTGGTATATGTCCCCCATGATGAGGTTCGCCGTCTTTCGCCCTATGCCGCTGAGTTTCGTAAGCTCCTCAAGTGTGTCGGGAAGTACTCCGCCGTGCTCGTCCCGAAGCTGTATGCACATCTCTTTTATGGACTTCGCTTTAGTCTTGTAAAGTCCGCAGGGCTTCACTATCTCCTCGATGTCAGCTATATCCGCATCTGCAAATTCGTTGATGGTATGGAACTTCGCAAACAGCTCCTTAGTCACGATGTTCACCCGCGCATCTGTACACTGCGCCGAAAGTCGCGTAGCTATCAGCAGTTCATGGGGCTGTGAGTATTCCAGCGAACATTTCGCATCGGGGTACTGTTTTTCAAGCCGACCTATCACCTGCAGGGCGAGGTCTTTCTTCTGTGCCACTGTCATAAGCTTACAAATATATCCGCAGGTGAAAAGACCATGGCGTACAGTGCATCGGTCAGTTCATCGGCAGATTTTCCCTCCACCATCGGGCGGTACTTCTCGCTGAGATACGCCGCATTATTGCGGAAATTTTCCTCCTCAACGTCCTGCTCGTTCTCCGCCGCCAGAAGAAGCTGTATGTATACGAACTCGTCAAAGTCCCGACCCATGATCTGAGGCGCTTCGTAGCTGTCATGAAAGTACCTTATCACCATAGGCTCAGCATTTTCGGGGGTATACAGCAGACAGTAGATGTCCCCGCCGCCGCTGTGACCGAAAGGTACTATCCGCAGTCCGTCCTTTATACGGAGTTTCTTGTCCTCCTCCTGCCACTGTGAAAGCTGTGCAAGTTCCTCTGCCGCCGACTGTACTTCCTCAAAAAGGTACATCTCGCAGTCGCAGTCCAGCATGAGAAATGCTGTGGTATCACTGACATACTCCTTGATACGTGCTTTCAGCTCCGCCCGACTAAGCTCCAGCCACTTCATGGCACCGCTGTTGTATATCCTGTGGAAAGCCTGCGGGAAACGTATCTCCTGCTGACGTTCAAGTTCACCTAGTGTCATGCCGAACACCTCCTGTTCTTATATCCACTCTTTCATTGCCTTTTTCATAAGTCCAGCATAAGCCTTGGGCTTCTGTATCTGCAAACCGCAGTGTCCGTAGCCGTTGATACCGCGGAAAATTGCCAGCGGATAGGCTTTCATTATCCTGCCGCGGGATTTCTTTGCAGGTTCCTCATTTGAATGGAAAAATATCATTCTGCGCTGTTCGCCCTCGGTGAAGTGGGGGAGCTTGCAGTGGTAGCATATCTCAGTCATACCGTGAACTGTTGTGTCCGAAAAACTTCTCCGTTCAGTCGTGATAGCGCGTATCATCGGCTCAAAATCAGCCGTCTTGCCCTTGGTTATGAACTTCATCAAGCCGCTGTTCATCATGTTGTCGCAGGCTGACTTCGGGTCATCGGTATCGAACAGCTTGACAAGCTTGCTGAATCTCTTGTACATTATCTTCCTTACAGCATGGCTGAAATCAAAGAAAGGTCCGCCGTCAAAAAAGCACTTCTGCACGAACATACCCTTAGCATTCAGAAGTTCATATACTGCCAGCGCGATAGATGCACCCATCGAACTGCCCTGTAACAGCGCCAGTTTCTCAATGCCATTCTCTTTCAGATATGCGAATATCTTTTCAGCTTCTTCCTCGGCAGACACAAGGTCAGTGCCGTCGTTACCGTGACCGTCCAGCGTCGGCATGATAACGAAGTATTCGTCAGCCAGATATTTGCCGAAAGCCCTGCTGCTTTCAGCATTGCAAAGCATACCGTGTATCAGCAGCACCGCAGGATGACTGCGGTCGCCCATAGTTTCAAATGTCAACTTTGTTTCCTCCTTATATAGCACCTGTATTCCCGAAATCAATGCCGTTAAATACAGGTATCGGGCGACAACCTACGCCCGAAAGTTTTTTGATAATTAATGTAGGACATCTTCCGCCTTATCGCAAAATGCCTGTATTTGCTCATCTGTAAGCGCAGTATCTTCAAATGAACCTAAGTCGATTTTTTTAAGTCCGGCAGGTACATTTATCTCTTTTAGATTAGGGCAATGTTTAAAAGCACTATCACTTATCTCCTCAATGCTGTCAGGTAATGTGACCTTTTCAAGAGAACTTGAATAATAAAATGCGCAGTTTTTTATTTTTGTCATTCCTTCCGGAAGTTCGATTTCCTTTATTTTTGTATAGGCAAAAATATGTCCGTATCCTATTTCCCGTAATGAACTAGGGATATTCACCTTTTCCAGTTTAAAGCATTTATAAAAGGCACCCCCATATATTTTTTCCACGGTATCAGGTATTATGACCTCACGGATATTTTTTTTGATCGTGAAACGACAGTGAGCTGTGAAATTGTTGCTGTTATCCCTATCTGCCTCATAATCACTGAAAGCAAGTTCCCCTATCTCCGTAACTTCAAGCCCGTTTATCTTGTCGGGTATATGTACGTGAAGATAAGTCCCGCGGTAATCCGTGATGGTTATTCCGCCTTTGTCGTTCTTCTCATATTTAAACATAAATGCGGGCATACCTATCTTCCAGAATATCGCACCCCATACTATATAGATCACAATAAGCCCAAGCAGTACCCCAGCCACTTTATAACTGCGTTTCATCTTGCGTGGTGTCTTTTCTGCTGACACGTCTGCATTTTGTATCAAACATTATCATCTCCTTAAAGTTATCGGGCGACAACCTCACCAGACAGGTTAATCTTCTATGACCTCTTCTGCCTTATCGAAAAATGCCTGTATTTGCTCATCGGAAAGCCCGCTTTTAACAAATGCATCTGAATGGATTTTTTTCAGCCCGTCAGGCACATTTATCTCTTTGAGACTCACGCAATAATGAAAAGCCCATGTATCTATTTCCTCAATGCTGTCAGGCAGTGTGATCTTTTTCAGATTACCTGAAAAAAGAAATGCACTGTCACCTATTTGGGTCATTCCTTCCGGCAGTTCGATCTCCTTTATTCTTGTTATGGCAAAAGCACCTGTTTCTAATTCACGCAGTGAACTTGGTATATTTATATTAGTAAGTTTTTTACAATTACCAAAGGCATAATAGCCAATCTTTTCCACTGTATCAGGCAATCTTACCTCAAGGATATTTTGACAGATATATTCATCGAAGTCAGATCTTGGTAAAAGTTCATAGCCGATAGAACCATGACCTATCTCGGTTACTTCAAGCCCCTCTATCTTGTCGGGTATATGTACTTGCAGATAAGGACCGAGGTAATCGGTGATAGTTATACCGCCTTTGTCGTTTTTCTCGTATTTAAACATAAATGCGGGCATACCGATCTTCCAGAATATCGCTCCCGATACTATATAGATCACGATGATCCCAAGCAAGACCGCAGCCACTATATGCCTGATTTTCTTCTTGCGTGGCGGCGTTTCAGCTGCCGCATCTGCATTTTGTATCAAATATTATCATCTCCGTAAAGCTATCGGGCGACCCACTGCCGCCCGATAATATTATGTTTTTTTCTTAGCCAGAAGCATATAAACAGGGAGATTCAGAGCTATCCCCACTAAAGCCCCCAACGCCGCTGTTCCGATGAACAGCAGAATGATCTCCAATAAAAAGTTTGCACGCATAGGAATATCGGCTATTATCTCGCATAGGGCATAGCCTGCAAAGCAGGAGATCAACGCGCGATTCCTGTGTCTGATGTCTTTAAACAGAAAGCCGAACAAAAATCCCAACCCTGCTCCGATAACGAATATTATCACCGTATCAGACTCAGTCAGCTCGCTAAGTATTGGTAAATATCTCTCTTTAAAATCCATAGTTTTGAAACCAAAAAGCAGTCCCTTAACACGCCGCCAAAGGGATACTCAGCTACGTATTTACTTTAGCAAAATAATAGTCCCCCAGCAACGTGTAAGCGGATGCCAATAATTAATGAATACACTAACGCTTCGCTTTTAGTGTTATGAATTATGAATTGAAAATCAGTCCACAAGTACAGGATCGAAGTTCTCTGTCCAGGGCAGACCCCACTTGTTCAGTGCTTCCATGAAAGGATCGGGATCGAATTCCTCGACGTTGTATACGCCGGGTTTCTTCCACTTACCTGTCAGCACCATCATAGCGCCTATCATAGCGGGTACGCCTGTGGTGTAGGATATAGCCTGTGAACCGACTTCCTTGTAGCACTCCTGATGGTCGCATACGTTGTATACATAGTAGGTCTTGTCCTTGCCGTCCTTCTTGCCCTGGAAGATACAGCCGATGTTGGTCTTGCCCTTTGTTCTGGGCCCAAGGCTTGCAGGGTCGGGGAGAACTGCTTTCAGGAACTGGAGAGGTACTATCTCCTTGCCCTCATACATGATAGGCTCGATGGAGGTCATACCAACATTTTCCAGACACTTCAGGTGTGTCAGGTAGCTCTGACCAAAGGTCATGAAGAAACGTATCCTCTTGATGCCCTTGATATTCAGTGCCAGAGATTCAAGCTCTTCGTGGTGAAGCAGGTACATATCCTTTTCGCCCACCTGATCGAAGTTGTATACTCTCTTTATCTCCATAGGCTCGGTCTCTACCCACTTGCCGTCCTGAATGTAGCTGCCCTTTGCGCTTACCTCACGGATATTTATCTCGGGGTTGAAGTTTGTAGCGAAGGGATAGCCGTGGTCGCCGCCGTTGCAGTCGAGGATATCAATATAGTTTATCTCATCGAAGTAGTGCTTCTGGGCATAAGCGCAGAATACGCCTGTAACACCGGGATCGAAGCCCGAACCCAGCACAGCGGTGATGCCTGCTTTCTCGAATCTCTCGCGGTAAGCCCACTGCCAGCTGTATTCAAACTTAGCAGTATCCTCAGGCTCGTAGTTAGCGGTATCCAGATAGTCCACCTTGCATTCAAGGCAAGCGTCCATTATATGCAGATCCTGATAGGGGAGAGCAACATTGATACAGATATCGGGCTTGTACTCCTTCATCAGCGCAACCAGCTCGGGAACGTTATCAGCGTTTACCTGTGCGGTGGTGATGTTGGTCTTGGTCTTGCCCTGAAGCTCCTCCTTGAACTTATCGCACTTAGCCTTTGTACGGCTTGCGATACAGATATCTGTGAACACCTCGCTGTTCTGGCAGCACTTGTGTATAACAACACCTGCTACTCCTCCTGCACCTATTATCAAAGCTCTTGACATTTTACATCTTCCTTTCGGTTTAATAATTTATTTGGGTAATGCGGAGAATATCCGCGTATTATCATATCAAGTCCGCCGCGACAGACCGTCCCTTATCCTCAGCATAGCTTCGGTGTGCATTATGTGGTGGCGGGAAAAGGGCATCTGTATCAGCCCACGGATATCCTTGCCGCACCAGTAGTCCACCAGCCAGAATGCGTCCTCGCTTCGGCTGACGACTTCAAGGGATATAAGCTTTTCACGGCGTTCTGTGGGTATCTTTGTTTTCAGCTTATCGAAATCCATACCCAATAGGGTATCCTCGGTGCTTTGCTTTACATCACTGGTGTATTCGTAAAGCGCTCCGATATCCAGCACTTTCGTGAAACCGGCTATCTCGTCGCCCGAAAGTTCGTTGCCTGTGGTGATGATAGGCGAGTTGATACGGCGCTGATAGTCACCTGTGAAAAACACCTGTTCCCTGTCAGCGATAAGGGTATTCGCCGTAATATCCTCAATGCGGAAAATATGCCACAGTGAGTAGGCGATGTTCTTGCAGTGATAGCCTTTAGCCTTTGGGTACGGCATGGCATCAAAGTCCCCACGTGAAAGTTCTTCCCGCAGAGAAAGCATTGTATTATAAAGCTCGTCACGCAGTCTGAAAAGTGCGGCGATGCCCTCATTGAAAGTATCTCGCTTTTTCAGCAACTGCTGCATAGCCTTGTTAAGATCGGACCATTCCTTGTTCATATCAGTTTACCAAATAAACGGCAGAAGCCTGTACTTTTCTTTTTTGTAGCCTGAACAACCTGCAGGATATCATTTTTCAGCATCGTCCTCGCTGCCTGAATTTTTATTCAGCTCTTCTCTGACCCAACTCTTCCAGCTTATCTTATCATTGATATGCACGATGATTATCACAGGTATAACGATTACCGTTACTGCTATCGTGATGATAATAATGTAAAATGACACATAATACAATGGTGAGAAATCATCGTAAATAAACTTTGCCTTCTTACCGTTAGTGCTGACAGCATACCCTTCATGAATATCATAGGCGTTTGACGTTTTCTTTGTCACACCCAGCACCTCACCGTGTTCGCCTACATAAGCGATCCTGAACTTGCCGTATTTTTTATATAAGTTTTTAGCAGAACAATTCAGATAAAGACGATAACTGTCACTTCCGTCCAGATCGAAGTATTCCAGATCTGTTGAATGGATGGACAGTGACATATAACCGTCCTCGTTATACCTAGCTATCTCGCTGTTTTCATCTATTTCCATCGGTACCCTGTCAACGACTAGAGTTTGGTCGGCAAGGGGTTCATTCGGAATAAAATTGAAATCGGAATAGCTTTCATCAGTGCGGTCTATCTTACCGAGAATATCTGCGTACACAGTTCCCTCGGGCGCACCGCTGAATTCTATTTTCATGATATCTCCTTTATTAGGAGGGGTTCGAACGATATGCTTGACAATATAAACAGCACCTAATATGCTCAGTATTATCATCAGCACATATATCTTTTTTAAAACAGAAATTATTTTTTCTTTCATAGTAATTCACCACACAAAAGGCATCAGCCTGTACTTAACTTTCTTCTTGTAGTCTGTATACCCTTTGAGTCCGTTTTCCAGGACTTTTTCCTCGTTGCCTATCCTTGTTACGATTATAACGGGGTAGGCGAGGAATATCACAAAGGATATGACCGAACCAAGTACAAGCGGTGCAAAGCAGAACATTAGTATGGTGGCGGTGTACATGGGGTGGCGTATAACGCCGTAAAGCCCTGTGTCGATGACTTTCTGTTCCTCCTGTACCTCCACTGTGCGGGAGAGGTATTCGTTCTCGCGGAGAACCTCGGCGTACATGGCGTAGCCGATGAGGAATATGACCGCCGCAGTAACGCTGACCCACATTGGAAGTCTCAGCCACCCGAAGCGGAAACTCAGCCCCGCCGTGATGAAGCCCGCAAGGAACATCAGCAGACTTGATATGACCACGCCTTTCTGGGTGTTTTCCTGTTCCTTGCTGTTAAGGCGCTTTCTCAGCAGTTCGGGACTTTTCAACGCCAGCACGATGCCTATCATCAGCATCGGCAGAAAAAGCACTGCCATAAATATCCACCCCTGTGTGAAAGCAAGCGTACCCGCAGGCAGGAATATCAGCAGAGCAAGCAATACAAGCCCTGCAAGGAATTTTGTCACTGCGCTTATCATGAGTTTTCTGTCCATAATATCACCCCGTTAGTAAGATAGGGCAAAACTGCGCAAACATATCATAGCTGTTCCCCTCCGTAATATTTTTTCACCTGTTCTGAAGCACTTTGCCGCTTACATGATATATACGTTTCGGCGGCAGAGATTTTCTGGTGTTATCATCAACAATTATACGGAGCGTTTCATGTGCAGTCTTCACAAAGGGAAGACCTGCTATAATATGGTTTCGCGGTGCTGCCTTCGGTCAGTTCTTAACGGCAGAAAACACAGCACATTCGCCGTCATCGCAGTGGCATATCACCCAGCGAAATTTAGGCGAAAGTATGTAAGCATCTTCAAGATAGAAAAGCTCGGGAAGAAGCGAGAATATCTCCTCGGCATAGCCCTCATAGACCCAGC